>Ga0105091_10000811_pt1 | contig 13522 bp, 6 predicted proteins | sample PPLLak1March2015_FD_87022 | JGI IMG/M metagenome (GOLD analysis project Ga0105091, IMG submission 87022) | Freshwater sediment microbial communities from Prairie Pothole Lake near Jamestown, North Dakota, USA - PPLs Lake P7 Core (1) Depth... | ecosystem: Environmental > Aquatic > Freshwater >... | reverse complement strand
TTACGCAGTTGAGCAAAATATGTTGAGCGAAGCTGAGATTGATAATGTAATAAAAGGAAACTTCAAGGTTATGATTCGCCTTGGTCTTCTCGACCCTCCTGAAAATAATCCTTATGCCCATATCGGCAAAGTTGAATCCCAGGCCCCATGGCTGACTGAAACACACAAATCGTTTGCCAGGCTTGTAACTCAGGAATCTATAGTACTATTAAAAAATAAAAATAATCTGCTGCCTTTAAATGAAAATAAAATAAAATCCATTGCCGTAATCGGCCCGCGGGCTGATGAGGTTCTTTTCGACTGGTATAGCGGCTCGCCTCCTTATGCAGTCTCGCCTTTGGAAGGGATTCGTAATTATGTTGGCCCTGATATAAAAGTGAATTTTTCACTCGATGTTAATGATGAAAATGATTTGAAAATGATTAAGTCTTCGGATGCCGCGATAGTTTGCGTAGGAAATCATCCGACCTGCAGCGCCGGTTTTGGCAGGAGCAATAATCCGGAAGAAGGCAAAGAAGCCGTTGACAGGATATTTATTACTCTTAAGCAGGAAGAAGTTATAAAGAAGGTCTTCAAGGCAAATCCCAAAACCATTGTCGTGCTTATGTGTAATTTCCCTTATGCGATTAACTGGACCAATGAAAATGTTCCCGCGATTCTTACAACGACAAACAATAGTCAGGAGCTTGGCAATGCCCTGGCCGATGTCCTTTTTGGTGATTACAATCCCGCAGGCAGGCTCGTCCAGACCTGGCCCAAATCACTCGGCCAGCTTCCTGCAATGATGGATTACGACATTCGTAACGGCCGGACTTATATGTATTTCAAAGACAAGCCTCTTTATCCCTTCGGCTATGGTTTAAGCTATACAACTTTCAAATATTCGAATCTGCGGACAAGCTCTGATAGTATTTCTGAAAAGGGCCAAATTACAGTAAACGTGGATATTACCAATACTGGACCTTTTGCTGGGGATGAGGTTGTCCAGATGTATGTCAAGCACCTTAATTCAAAAATCCAAAGACCCCAAAAAGAATTAAAAGGCTTTAAAAGAGTCACACTCCGGCCCAAAGAAACTAAAACTGTTGAAATTCCTTTAAAAGCCGAATCCCTCGCATATTGGAACACCGATTTGCAAAAATTTGTTGTCGAGCATGATAAAATCAAAATAATCCTTGGCAGCTCCTCAGCAGATAAAAAGTTAGAAAAAACAATAAATGTTTCAGGAAACAATAATGAATCTTAAAGGAAATTGTTTCATTATTTCAGTATTCTTAATTGGCTTTTTTGATTATGCATCTGCTGACGACCTGATCTTATGGTATACAAAGCCCGCAAACCAATGGGTTGAGGCCCTGCCAATAGGAAATGGCCGTCTGGGCGCTATGGTCTTCGGAGGTGTCGAAAAGGAGAGAATTCAGCTTAATGAAGATACCCTTTGGGCAGGGGGGCCGTATGACCCGGCTAATCCCGATGCACTTGCTTTTTTGCCTGAGGCCCGCCGCTTAATTTTTGCAGGCGAATATAAAGAAGCAAGTAAACTCATAGGCTCTAAAATGATGGCTAAACCTTTAAGACAAATGCCTTATCAGCCGGTAGGTGATTTACTTCTTACATTTACCAATATAAATGGAGCAGCTAAATACCGAAGGCAGCTTGACCTTAATACCGCTATTGCCAAAACAGAATTTACCGATGGGGATGTAAAGTTTAGACGTGAGGTTTTTGCCAGCCTTGTTGATAATATTATTGTAGTCCACCTCATGGCCAATAAACCGGGTCAAATTTCGTTTACTGCCTCAATGAAAACGCCTCAAAAAGCGGCAGTAAAAGTCGAATCGATTGATTCCCTAGTTATGCGGGGAGTGAACGGTTCTTCGCAAGGCATCAAAGGGATGCTTAAATTCGCGGCAAGAGTCAAGATTTTAATCAAGGGCGGCAAATTTGCCGAAGATCCCAATCATCTCGTGGTCGAGGCGGCCGATTCAGCGATCATACTTATCACAATGGCTACTAATTATAAAAGTTTTAATGATATTAGCGGCGACCCTGATGCTCTTACTAAAAAACATATCAATGATGCATCAAAAAGAAGTTATAAAAATATTTACCAAGACCATATAGCCGAACATCAGCGTCTGTTTAATCGGGTAAAGTTAGACCTTGGTGTTACTGAGGCGGCTAATCTTGCTACTGATGAGCGGATCAAAAATTTTGCTTCTGTTAATGACCCGCAGCTTGCAGCTCTTTATTTCCAGTTTGGCCGATATCTTCTTTTATGCAGCTCCCGGCCGGGATGTCAGCCGGCAAATCTCCAGGGAATATGGAACGAGAGCATGAATCCCCCATGGGAAAGCAAATACACGATTAATATAAATACACAAATGAATTACTGGCCGGCCGAGTCAACTAATCTTTCTGAATGTGTCGAGCCGCTTATCTCAATGATTATGGATCTGACTCAAACCGGCGCTCGTACCGCCAAAGTTCAATGGGATGCAAATGGATGGGTATGTCACCATAATACGGATTTATGGCGTGCCTCAGCGCCGATTGACGGCGCTCAATATGGCTTTTGGCCTACAGGCGGGGCATGGCTTTGTAAACATATCTGGGACCATTATGAATATACACTTGATAAGGATTTTCTGAAAAAAACTTATCCTGCAATGAAAGGGGCAGCTCAATTTTTCCTTGATACTCTTGTTGAGGAGCCAAATCATCATTGGCTTGTTACCTGTCCGTCTCTGTCGCCGGAAAATTCACATCCTTACGGTGTGAGCAATTGTGCGGGACCAACAATGGATACGCAGATTTTGCGAGACCTCTTTTCAAATTGCATTAATGCCTCAGAAATTCTTGGCATAGATAGAGATTTTCGTGAAAAGCTTGTTGTTACCCGTAATCGTCTTGCCCCCAATCAAATTGGAAAGGCAGGGCAGCTGCAGGAATGGCTCGATGACTGGGACATGCAGGCGCCGGACAGGCATCATCGTCATGTGTCACATCTTTACGGCCTGTTTCCAAGCGACCAGATTTCGTTATATAAAACGCCTGATCTTGCGGCCGCGGCCCGCAAATCTTTGGAAATACGCGGCGATGGCGGTACCGGCTGGAGCCTGGCATGGAAAATAAATTTATGGGCACGCCTCCATGATGGTCAGCACGCATATAAAATGCTGATTGAGCAATTAAAACTGGTCGGCGGCACAGGCACAGAATATTCCAAGGGCGGCGGCACTTATCCAAATATGTTCGATGCACATCCTCCTTTCCAGATTGACGGCAATTTCGGCGGCACCTCAGGTATTACAGAGATGCTGCTGCAAAGCATAAATGGAGAAATTGAATTTTTACCCGCTCTGCCGAAGGAATGGCCTACAGGTTCAGTCAAAGGACTCAGGGCGAGGGGCGGATTTGAAGTAGATATATATTGGAATGACGGCCGACTTGAAAATGCAGTACTAAAATCTTTTAACAGTAATCCTGTTTGTATCCGCACATCTATTCCCATAAATGTAATGCATAATGGCAAAAATGTTGAACTGGCAAGACCTCAAAAGGATGTTGTGTCTTTTAAAACCCAAGCCAAACGAATATATAATATTTCAGTAAATCAATAAAAAAAAGGGCGTCCCTTAGGGACGCCCGTAATCATTTAGACATTTTAGCTTTTCAAATTACCCGCTGAAGCTGTCACAGGTCTCTACGTTGGCGGACGAATTATAGGTAGCTCCTGTTTTTGTTACATTAGTAACGCAGAAGGTAAAGGTTACCGTCCCGCTTACAGAAGACGATGTTGTCAGTGTTACTGTTCCGGTTGCATCGGTCGTTGCTGACAGTGTCTGGTTATAAGAGCCGGTAAATGTTCCTGTAACTGTTGCACCTGAAACAGGATTACCCGAAGCATCTTTAATCACTACCACAGCCCGGCCTTTGTACTTGCCTTTCGAACTGAATTTGCTGCAGGTGATAGAATCAACATGCATTACAACCGGCGGAGGAGGCGCTACAACATAAGGTGAAAGGAATCCGCCCGCGATTACCTGCCTGACAATTCCCGGGCCTTCCCATGCGACTGATATATTGTCATTGCCGCCGCCTTCCTTTTGCAATGCCATAATGAAATACTTCTGTCCGCCGACAAGCGACCTTGGAGTCGATTGCTGGCTGGCATATTGGTCCCAGTTTCGTGAATTTACATATTGAGTGTTATATGCGATTTTCACGGCATTAGCCGGATTATCACTTGTGCTCATCCAAAGCTCGGATGAATCATCGCCGGCTACCCAGAATGTATAGCTTCCTGTGACAGAAGGATGAACATAACCGATAATACGTGAGCCGTATGCATCGGCAAAGTTTGTTGGTCCTTCCATGTTCGTTATTTCTGCCTGACCGGTCGGATTATCAGGATAATTTGCGTTCGATGTCAGGTCAGCGACAGCTCCGCCGCCAATATTTAACCAGTACTGGCGAAGTATTGTCCCCGAACCGCCCGGCCTGATTGCCGAGACTTCATTCGAATAACCTGATGCGTTGTTAAACCTGTCAACGGCTTTCACTACATAATAATAGGAAGCTGAACCGATTGTGTAATCGATATAATCAGAGGTTGTTACAAGCGAGGGATTAATTTTGCTGTAAGGACCGCCCGCGGATGTCCCTCTGTATATGTCGTAGCCCGCAAGGTCTCCTTCTATGTTGGGATTCCAATCGAGCAGGACATATTTCCAAACTATAAAATCAACCTGGGATGTAAGCCCAGCCGGATTTGCCGGCGGAGTCGTATCAGATTGTGTTGTTGCTGATGCCTGATTTGAATTACCTGATGTATTGGAAGACAAATCTAAGGCCTTTACAACATAGTAATAAGTTGTCCCGTTGCTTACAGCAGTATCGTTATAGTCTGAAGTAAGAACCGGCGAGCCGTTAATCTTTGTGTAAGGACCGCCAGATGATGTCCCTCGATATACATCGTAGTAATCGAAATCGCTGTCGGCGTTGTCATTCCAGTTCAGCGTGACAAATCCTAAACCGCCTGTCCCCGTAAGGCCCGTCGGATTAGCCGGAGCTGTTGTATCCGGCGTCAAAGCGCTGCCTGGAATTACAGTGACATTATCAAACACGGCCGTCGAAAGAAGTCCTGTATTATGAGCAGTTCCAGCTAAGCCCACAAAGGTTGTCGCCGGCATTGGAATCGTAACCGAGCCGGAATTTGTCCAGCTTGAACCGTTTGTTGATGAATAGGCGCTGAAGGTATTGCCGCTGCGGACTATCCTAACCCAAAGAGGCAGTGCGCCTGTTCCTGCTGAACCGGTTGTCTCTCCAGCTGTATGTGACCGGCTTGACAGCATTTTGCCATTACCCGGTGTCACTTGCATAAATACATTAGGGGCATTGCCGTTCAGCGATGAGCGAATCATAACGCCGGCCTTAGCCCATGGGTCTGTAGCTTCAATAGACGCTACCCTGGCGATGATTTCAACATTCGTGCTTACCTGCTGATAAACGAAATGCAATCCGTCCCAGCCGCCCCAGATGTCCCAGCCGCTGCCGGCAGATGTAAATGTGCCGCCGGAGTAGCTTGCATAACCCGACAATTCCGGGCCGCCAACATCTGCGCTTAGCCATGGTGATGGGAAAGCACCTGCAACAACATTGAGCGTTAAGGCATCTGAAGTTGTTGATAAGTTTCCGCTGTCAATTGCTTTGGCTGTGATGCTGTATGTTCCCTGTGGAACATTTGTCCATGTATAAGCATAAGGGGCAGTTGTATCATCCCCTACTTTTGAAGAACCCTGATAAAATTCTACCCTCGATAGGCCTGTATCATCGGAGGCATCCGCCTGAAGTGTAATGCTTGAGCCTGCGTTAATCGAACCGCCGCTATCAGGCGAAATCATTGCCACCGATGGCGGCTGATTCTGTCCTGAGCCTTGCGGCAGGTCGCTATTTCTTCTTGCATAGAGCCAGTCCTTAACGAATCCGCCCATTTCGGGGATGCCCACTTTAAGGGTCCAGTCCGTATTGAACATCGGCGGACCCCAGTCATAGCTTGTGCTCCAGGCGGTCCAGCCGCATAAGTTAAGCTGTTCGACAAGGGTCTGGAAAGGCAAACCGTAATTTGTAACGGTACCATCGGTTATCGTGTCCCAGCCTTCGCTGAAACCCCATTCCGTGCAGAAAACCGGAAGAACGGCTGATGCCGCAGTTACCTGGTCTTTTTCCCACTGACTTACAAAACCTACCGGATAATCGTGCCATGTATAAACGATATTTGTCCCAACGTACGGGTCTGTTATCGCGGGGACTAAGCATGTGTTATATTGCGGTGCTCCGGCGAGAATAATGTTATTCGGAGCATATTGCCGGATAAGATTTATCCATGCCTGCATATTTGGTTTTGTAACAGCCCATCTTTGAGCCTCTGTGCTTCTTCTGGGATTGTCAATCGGCTCGTTGTAAATTTCATACATAACGTGTGAATCGTTGGCGAATTTCGGCGCCATGTATGTCCAGAACTGGTTTGTTGTTGTTATATGTAAACTTGTATTATCGATGTAATGCCAGTCGATAATTACATATAGGCCTTTAAATTTGCAGTAATCGACAACCGGCCTCAGCAGGTCATTGTAAAAAGTATCATCACCGACCTGGAACGGCCACGGACTTTGAAAACCGGAATCATAAGGCACTATTGCCAGTCTAATGACCTTTGTATACCAGCCGGGTGAGCCGCCCTGACTGTCATTTGTATTTGTTAATCTGTCAATCAGGTTTATCATCCCGCCTTCCCACAGCTCAGTTGCGCCGATATCGATGTCGGCCACACCGCGCAGGATGACCACATTGCCGCTCGGATCCTTGATTTTATTGCCATCTACATGCAGCCATGGAGTGTCGGCAAAGATGCTTCCCGCAAAAAAACTCATAACAAATACACACGTCACAATTGCAGCAAAACTGCTTTTATACTTCATCTTTAAACCTCCTATTCATTTTTTAATATTCGTTGTAACCTAACAAGAAAATAGTATTACTTATTTTATCTATTGCCTCCTTTCTGATTTCAAAAATCTCAGCGCACCGAACTAACTTATTCGATGCGCTGAGATTTAATTTTTAAATTACCTTGTAACACCCATCTCCAGATAGTTTATGTTCATTTCCACGCCTGACCTTGTTACATAGACACCCCAGATAACTTTGCCTGAGCTGTCGACGTAAGTGGGAGCGCTTGTTGTAACCGAGCGAGTCATCGTCGCGTCGGTGGTGTTAGAAATAGACTGGTCAGTACCCACCTGCACCCAGGAAGCATCCTGCGTCCAGTCAGCGCCTGCCTTCATAATGTAAATCTTATGAATTGAAGCACCTTTACCGTTTGAATGACCGTTAAATGTCAGGTCAAGTTTCGTAACTGTGCTGGGTATCTCGTTAATTTTCATTTCCACCCAAAGGAAAATCTCGTATGTAGAATACGGATTGAATGTTGTCCATCTCAGCACATCTTGAACTGCAATCATACCGTAGTCCGAATCGGTTGCCTCAACCATCATCGTCCTGTTTGCCGGATTTCCGCCAAACGGGAAAACGTGCGCTTTACATGCATAAGCGTTGAAGCTTGTATTTGCCTGGTTTACGCCGTTAAAATTGTATATGGTAGTGCTGCTCGTGCTTGGTGTCACCGAGACCTCTGACGAATTAGCTGACTCGTTTGAGTGAGTGTCAACGGCTGTTACAACAAAATAATAAGTCGTCCCGTTAGTAAGACCTGTAACCGAATAATTTGATACATTAATCAGTGAGGTATTTACCTTCGTATAGGGACCGCCTGATGTGGTTGACCGATATGCATTATATCCGGCCAGGTCCAAATCGGTATTGTCATTCCAATTTAGCGACGCTGTCTGGCTGCCTCCCGGTGAACCAAGCAGGCCTGTCGGCGCACTGGGCGGCGTTATATCCGTAGTCCCCGGCTGGTCGCTGTTTCTGTATTCGTAAAGCATGTCCTTCGTGAAGCCGCCCATAAAGCCTTCGCCGACCTGAAGTGTCCAGTCGGTCTCGAACATCGTCGGCCGCCAGTCGTAACTTGCTACCCAGGCGCTGCTGCTGATTTTTCTCGACTCGCGGAAATTCTGAAGAGGCTGGCCATAGTCGGTAATCGTCCCTTTGAGGAAACGGGAACGTTCGCTGCTTCCGAATCCCCATTCGCTCATAAACACCGGATACCGCGTAAGACATTTATCGATGCTGGCTGTGTACCAGTTATTGCCGGCAGGACTGGTCTTCCAGTGCCCCGGATAAATGTGCGATACCATCACGATGTTATTTCCTGTCATAGGATAATCGGCTGCGGGCCCGATTATCTGAGAATAGCTCGGTCCTGAAACGAGAATAAGATTGTTAGGCGCGTATGAGCGAACAATATTGTACCAGTTTTGCATATCGGTTCTGACACTCAGCCATCTATCGTTATCTGTAGCTCCGTCATTTATCGGCTCCTGGAAAAGCTCGAATAAGACATGGCTGTCATTAGCAAACCTTGGCGCCATATACGTCCAAAACGCGTTTACCATGGGTACGTGGTCATATGTATTGGCAACATAGTGACAGTCGATAATGACATACACATCCTTCGCCTTGCATAGATCAACTGCAGGTCTCAAAAGGGTGTTGTAGAAAGTATCGTCACCCGGGGTCCATTGGAAAGGACTATCTGTGAAGTCCTCCGCGTCGGGAAGATAAAGGGCAAATCGGATTACCTTCGGATACCATCCCGGAGAGTTTCCCTGCGGATCATTTTGATTGGTTACTCTTTCTATCAGATTGTTAAGCCCGCCATACCATAACTCTACCGCCCCTATATCGACGAAATCGATACCCCTCAGGACGACCGTATTTCCTGCCGGGTCTTTTAATACATTACCCTCCGTGTGAAGCCATGGCGTGATTGCTAAAACGCTTGCGATACCCAGATGCAGTGACACTAAAACGAAGACCATTCCCCAAACTCTGTTTCTGTTCATTTTGTTACCTCCTATCTAAATTTTTTGTTGGTTTTACTCTCCTTTGATTGTTTTTATTTGATTTGTTTTTTCCCCTCCTTTCATATTTCATTACTTGAGTGTAAACAAAGATGATTTAAGAAAATTGTTTAAACTGAATAAATTAATGGCTTCTAGAAGGATGCCTTTTTGTGCTAATTCAAAAGGATTAATGATTTTATAGATAGTGAAATTTACCTGTTCCCCTGTATTCTGCTTATCGATTCCCGTCAACTTGCGATAAGCTGTCAAACAAGCATCCCTGCCTTTTTTGGGCGATCCTGTCACCATTAAATGTCACCTTGAAGCCTAACCATGCATAAGGTGTGCAAATCTTTATAGGGCATATTTGCCCGGCGGGTGTGAATCCTCTTTAATTTTCCTGCTTTGTTATAATTAAACCAAAGCTAATTGCCTATTTTGACTTATCTGCACCGCAAATAAACACCATATTTTGCAAAACTTCCACCATTTGTGGCAATCATTTTCTATCAATCTCTGTTGATGATAAAATAATCCGAAAATATTTTTAGTTTAAGGAAATCTCATGATTAGAATCTTATTATTTAGTTTGCTGTTTATTTCTTTGTCTAACGGCTCTTTGAATGCCGAAACTTTGCCGGATGACAACTGGTTATCTCTGGCAGGCACCTGGCGTTTTGCTTTAGATTCAAATAATGACGGCATTAAAGATAAATGGTTCGCAAAATCCCTTGATGATTCTGTTCATTTGCCCGGCACTACCGATGAGAATCATAAAGGCAAATTGAATAACGCCCGCGAAAAGGACCGTCTGACAAGGGTTTACACATTTGCCGGTTCTGCCTGGTACCAGCAGGATATAAATATCCCGGCACAATGGTCAAATAAACGTAATACGCTTTTTCTTGAACGCACAAAAAACAGCCGCGTCTGGATTGATGATGACGGCCTCGGCTCACAGGATTCGCTTGTCGCCCCTCATGTTTACTCATTAGGCCTTTTAACGCCTGGCACGCACCGCCTTACAATAAGAATTAATAATTCCCAATATCCGCGCATTGGTGATCCACATCAAATCAGTGACCAGACCCAGACCAACTGGAATGGAATAATCGGCAAAATTGGTCTTCTGGCATCTGACCCCATCTACATTAACGATGTCCAGATTTTTTCGAATATTGCATCAAAAACATTAAAAGTCCGTATTGAAGTTGTTAATAAAAGTGGCCTGCTGCTGAATTCTGAATTGACATTGAATGCATTAAATATGGATGGAAATGTTCAGGGTAAACCAGTTTCAATTGCATTTCCCGCAGGTGATAAGCCGGCCGTAATTGAGGTAAATTATCCACTCGATGATACGGTTCAATTCTGGGATGAATTTACGCCTGTGCTTTACAAGCTTGTTGTTTCTCTTGCCTCGTCATCAGATAAAAAGTATGCCGATAAAAAAGAAATTTCATTCGGATTGCGGGATTTCAAGGCGAAGGGGACACAATTCAATATCAATGGCAAAACTATTTTTCTTAGAGGCAAACACGATGGCTGTGTATTTCCCCTCACCGGTTATCCCCCAATGACGGTTGATGGCTGGCTTAAGGTTTTCAATATTGCCAAATCATACGGCATTAATCATTACCGTTTCCATACATGGTGTCCCCCCGAAGCTGCATTCGAGGCCGCAGACCGGCTTGGCATTTATCTGCAGACGGAATTGCCCAACTGGGCTGATTTCGGGGAACCAAATCACGATAACTTTTGCATGGAAGAAGGAAAGCGCCTGCTTAAGACCTTCGGCAATCACCCATCTTTTGTAATGCTCGCACTTGGAAATGAACTTGGCGGCAAACAGGAATTGATGGCCCCATTTGTCCGTGAGTTTCGTCTAACTGACCCTCGCCATCTCTATGCACAGGGCACAAATAACTGGTTCGGCATGGTTGACCCCAATGATGATTTCTGGGTCTCTTGGCAGATTCAGTGGCAAAAGCGAATCAGAGGTTCATATGGAGCGTGTGATATTCCTCTCGGCCATGTTCAAATTGGCCCGGCAAACACTCTCAAGGATTATTCCACTGAAATAACAGGAATTCGTGTCCCGGTCGTATCGCAGGAAATCGGTGAATATCAGGTTTATCCTAATTTTAATGAAATCCAAAAATATACAGGTGTCCTGCAAGCACGCAATTTTGAAATCTTTCGGGAGCGGCTCGATAAAAATGGCATGCTCAGTCAGGCTGATGATTTTTTTCGTGCCTCCGGAGTACTTTCTGTTCTATGCTATAAAGAAGATATAGAGGCCGCACTTCGCACGAAAGGTTTTGGCGGTTTTCAGCTCCTCGATTTGCAGGACTTTCCCGGGCAGGGCACCGCTCTTGTAGGCATACTCGATGCCTTTATGGATTCCAAAGGTTTGATTGAACCTGTTCAATGGCGTCAATTTTGTTCCCAAACTGTTCCGCTTGTTCGGATGAATAAATATACATGGACTAATAACGAAATCTTTACAGCTGAAACACAGATAGCTCACTTTGGCCCGTCAGATATGAATAATGCTGTTGCAGTATGGACATTTCAAAATTCTAAGGGCGAAACCCTTGCCTCCGGCCGTCTGGCGTCTCAAAATATTCCTCAAGGAACTCTTAAAGCTCTTGGTGATATTTCTATACCTTTGAAGGATATTGACGCACCGGCAAAAATCAAGTTGTCACTTTCGATTGATGGAACAAATTACATCAATTCATACAATCTTTGGGTATATCCTGATAACGCAGATATATCCTCAGCCAATGTTGTTATTATGAGAAAAAATGATGATGCAGTGAAAGAGGCGTTATCTGAAGGTAAAAGTGTTTTGCTTATTCCCGAAGCCAACGACCTTAAAAATTCAATCGAAGGGACATTTGCCAGTGACTTTTGGAATTATGAAATGTTCAAAAAATTGGCACAGCAAAGAAAAATGTCATCGCCCGCGGGGACACTTGGCATTTTGTGTGACCCCAATCATCCGGCCCTGGCCGGTTTTCCAACTGAATTTCATTCCAATTGGCAGTGGTTCAATCTTCTTCGAAATTCACGAACTATCATTCTTGATGAAATGCCTAAGGATTACAGACCTGTCGTTCAAGTGATTGATAATTGTCAGCGTGCCAATAAATTGGGTAATATCTTTGAAGTTAAGATAGGTAAAGGTAAATTGCTGGTCTGCTCAATAAATTTATTGGCATTGAAGGATAAACCCGAAGCACGGCAGTTATTATCTTCTTTGCTGAGGTATATGAATTCGGATAAGTTTTCACCCCAAACATCAATTGACCAGACAACTTTGAGCCGAATTCTGCAATAAGTTCTATGGATAGGCAATTATTTCTTTTTGCCTTTTGCTTTGCTTTTTGTGACCTTCTTTATGCTCTTTTTCATCGAGCCTCTGCATCCGCATGAATTACACATATACTCTCCTTCAAGATTTATTTGAATATCAAAATACTTTTTGTCCCTTATTGTCATATCATATATTCTCGCTTAATATCATTCAACTAGGCTTTTTATGCAAAAAATGACTGGCGAATACATTTCATTTTTGCCGATTATATTTAGGACCGATAAAGGGCAATAATTTTGGGGTGTCAGATACTAAATAGCGTTTTATGTGAACTCAATCCGCTTAAGCCGGTGATTGCAGCTCCGTTGTTTGAATTTACTATAGCCGGACATAAGATAGTATTCAGCAATCATATGTTAATGGTTGGCGTTGCGGCCGTTATTCTGCTCATAATAATTCCTCTCGGTGCCGGCAGAAAACGCCTTGTGCCGAAGGGATTGCAAAATTTAATCGAAAGTGTATGCATGTTTCTGCGAGACGAGGTTGCTTTGCCGGTTCTCGGCCATAACACAGACAGATTTATCTTTTTTATATGGACTATATTTTTCTTCATATTGACAATGAATCTGCTCGGAATGGTTCCTCTTGAAGCGGCTTACAATCTCACAACGGGCAGACATGAGCCGGTCGGCGGGGGGGCCACGACAAATATCTGGATTACAGGCGCCCTGGCGGCAATAACATTTATTCTGACACACGCGGCAGGCATTAAGCAATACGGCCTGCTTAAATATCTTGGAAATTTGGCGCCGAAGGTTCCCTGGCCGATTTTGCCTTTGATATATGTGCTGGAGGTAGTCAGCGCCTTGGTCAGGCCTTTCGCATTGGCTGTTCGTTTGTTCGCAAACATGGTCGCGGGCCATATTGTTCTGGCCACTTTTGTCGGCCTGATAATTATTTTCAAGAAATGGTATGTCGCTCCGGTATCGGTAGCGGCTATAGTAGCAATGTCATTGCTTGAGCTGCTTGTTGTCTTCATTCAGGCGTATATTTTCACGTTGCTTTCAGCGTTATTCATAAGTTTGGCCCTGGAATCAGAACATGGATGATAAATTAATGTTTTTGGAGGTTTTGCAAAAATGACAGAATTAGCAGGAAATCTATTGGCTGC
>Ga0105091_10000810_pt1 | contig 13527 bp, 12 predicted proteins | sample PPLLak1March2015_FD_87022 | JGI IMG/M metagenome (GOLD analysis project Ga0105091, IMG submission 87022) | Freshwater sediment microbial communities from Prairie Pothole Lake near Jamestown, North Dakota, USA - PPLs Lake P7 Core (1) Depth... | ecosystem: Environmental > Aquatic > Freshwater >... | reverse complement strand
AGAAATTATCGTATCCTGAGTCAGCGGGTTGTAAATCATCATGCCGACATTTGTGGAAGGAGATAGTTTCGAGAGGAGATTTAAAATCTGCTGCTGAATTTCTTCCTTGGATTTAGGAAAGGAAATATTGATCAGCAGAATAAAGAACAAAATCGATCTGTTTATCATCGTAAATAAAATCTAATCAGGTTTGCAAATAGGTATATAATTTTTATTATTATCTTTCATTCCAAAGATAAAATAAATTTTTTAAAAATTCCGAAATAAATTATAGACCTTCCTAGATAAATTATTTCATAAACATCGACAAACAGTAAATTTGAAAATGGGAAAACAGAAAACTCTTTTAAAAGCATATGAGAATCTTGAATTTTTAAATTCCGCTGAAGCAAGAATAATTAGAATGCTTTCGGAATTTCTTGAACCACAAAGTAAGTTCAGAAAGCATAAAATTATAGATACTATTGTTTTTTTCGGATCGGCAAGATTAAAATCCAGGAAGGAAGCATTAAAAGATTATAACTCTTTCAAAACAATTAATCCTAAATCCGCTTCAAAGCTTGCCGAGAGTTTGAGAGCCGCCCAGACAATGGTTGAGATGTCGAAGTATTATGAGGATGCCGTTGAGCTTTCAAGAAGACTGACGGAATGGTCGCTTAGTTTGAAAACTGCAGTAAACAGATTTATTATCTGCACGGGCGGTGGTCCGGGGATTATGGAGGCTGCAAATAAAGGAGCTACTCTTGCCGGCGGCTATTCAATAGGATTGAATATAAGCATACCCTTTGAGCAGTTTATAAATAAATATGTAAGTCAAGAGTTAAGTTTTGAATTTCACTACTTCTTCATGAGGAAGTTCTGGTTTGCTTACCTGGCGAAATCTCTGGTAGTATTTCCCGGCGGTTTCGGAACTATGGATGAATTTTTTGAGCTGCTGACATTAATCCAGACGGGAAAAATAAAAAAGAGGCTTCTGCTTATTGTTTACGATGAAAAGTTCTGGAACAATATAATTAATTTTGAAGGCCTTATAAATAACGGCGTGATTTCGAGAGCCGATATGAACAACTTCAGCTTCTGCAATTCCATAGAGGAAGCTTTCATAAAAATAAAGACACACTTTGAGAAACATTACTTGACCGAAAAGATGAGCGGGAACACTGAACTTAGCCTGCATTAACAAAAAGCCTCTGACGATGCAGAGGCTTAAATTTTGACAGGCAGGATAAAAAAGATTATTCAATATTATCAACTCTGTGAGCGCGTCTGGCTGCTTTCATTTTTTCCATTCTCTTTTTTATCGAAGGTTTAATGAAAAATGTTCTTTTCTTATATTCTTTAAGGATACCTGACCTTTCATATTTTTTCTTGAATCTTTTTAGAGCTTTGTCAATGGATTCATTTTCGCCAACGTTAATACCGACCAAACTATCACCTCGCTTTACTGCCTGCCGGTGGCAAGATTTTAAATATTAAATGATTCGATTAATTTTCTTAATCCGGATTTCTGAAACTCAACGGCAATGGAGCTTTTGCCGTTCGATAAAACTTCTTTGGAAACTACTTTCCCGAAATCATTCCAGTTTTCATGATAAATGGATTCTCCCACGGAAAATGATTTTGCAGGAGAATACACCGTGCAATTTTCATTTTCAATTCCTTCCAGGGAAGGTTTGGAAATCTTAATATCTTCTGCAATATTAATAATCATAGTCTGTTTGCATTTTTTGCATTTTGCCCATCTTTTATTTTCGGGTTCCGTCCCTGAAACTTCACCGGCTAATTCCATCTTTGTTACCGTGTTGCAGATGCTGCAAAATGCTTCAACGTTTTTTATCCGTGCCATTAATTCCTAAATAATTTATTTGCGGACTTATAAAATATTAAACTATTCCCCTATAATCAAGAATAATCACTATTTAGAAACCCCTGGATTTTTCATAAAACCTTCTTTTTTAATACTAACCTTTCCGGAAATAGGTTAGATTTTCTTTATAAATCAACTAATTTTGAAGGATTTTCTATTTGATAATCAATCCGTTTTTAATATCTCCGGTTGAATTTTCAACATTGTAAAGAAATCCGTTGATGATTACATATTTAACTTTTCCATCCTTTTTAATGACAAAATCTGCCGGTCCTTCGATTTCTATATTCTCTTTTACGTCAGTCTTGTCATTGATTAAAATATTTATAGGAAAATTAGAATATTCAGGAAGAGAATTTTCACCAATTGTTTTTACAGCTTTTAATTGAACTGCGGTAAAACCCTGGTTATAAAGTTCTGTAAAATTAATTTTTTCTATTTGGGATAACGAATCAAAAACTTTTTCATACTTCCTTCCTATAACCAGTTCAAACCCTGAGAAATCATAATCTTCATAACCGAAGAAAACGGAAAGGTCGCCCGCATCTTCCACATAAGAGCTGTAATAAAAATTTTCCCCTGTATCGGCATTCATCTCTTCCCGGTTAATTCCTAAATCGAGCAGAAACTCGGTGCCTTTTGATTTGAATTTTAAATTCCTGATTATAAGATCTATCAGCAATTCCTCATTGTTCGGAATGCTTTCATATGTTTCGAGTGATTCGTCTGAATAATTTTTTTCGGATATGCTTTTAAAAGAACTTACCAGTGCAATAAAGTTCAGCTTCCTGATGAACTGTTTTTCGGGGTCGTCTTTCCATCCCCCCGATTCAATCAGGATTGTGCTTGTTCCCCATTTTTGAAAGTTGTCTCCGAATGCGCGCGGCTCAAAGTCGTCGCTGTATTTTGCTATATGACCGGGTATAAAGCATGAGAGTATTCCGAACAACTCTGCAGTAAGCTTCATCGCTTTTTCCCTAACATTGTCAATTGTTTTTTCACTGTTGATGGAGGGAGCTAGAAAGGAGAGGGCAGCAGATTTAAAAGAATTCCCTGCCGAATACCTTGTGCTTTGATCATGCAGGTTAAATCCGAATTCCGCTTTGAGGCTGTCGAAAGTGTTTTTTAAAATTCTTGCTTCAGGCATCTGCTGCCTGACTGCATCCCTGTTCAGATCAACACTGAAAATATTTCTCCGCTGATAAATTTCTGCGCCGTCCGGATTTACCATCGGCATAAAATAAATTGTCACACTTTCAAGCAATTTCTTCTTAAAGTCTGAAAATCTTGAATTATCGGAAAAGAAATTAAATATATCAAAGATAGCCATGGTGGCTGTCGGTTCGTCCCCGTGCATTTGAGACCAGAGAAATATTTTCTTTTCTCCCGAACCGATAGTGATTAAAAAAATATCGCGTCCCTCTGCCGATTCCCCTGCTTTTTTAACCCGGAAGATATTTTTATTTAATTTTTCTATGATCGGCAGAAGATCCGAATGCTTAAACCTTTTGTGAGTGATTGATTTCTCCTTAAAATTTTCATAATCATAGTACAGCCGGTTTGCAAAATCAAGATCTTGTGCCATGTTTATCCTGTTAATTATTAAAATAATTATAATTATTATTAACATTTTTTATTCTAATTTAATTATAACCTGATTTATTTACTAAGCACTTGCATTAAAAAGGAGAAATTATGGGTACATCGACTTTGAAAATCGGATCTGAAATTCCTGCATTTGCTCTGAAGGGAGTGGATTCGAAAGAGTATACTTTGGATTCTTTTAAAGATAAAAAGGTCTTAATTATAATTTTCAGCTGCAATCATTGTCCGTATGTACAGGCATATGAAGAAAGGATTAAAGCTGTTCAGAATGATTATGCCGATAAAGGAGTTCAGGTGGCAGCAATAAATTCTAATGATGATTCGTTATATGCCGAAGATTCTTTCGATGGGATGATAAAGAGAGCAAAGGAAAAGCAGTTCAAATTTCCTTATTTGAGAGATGAAGATCAGTCTGCAGCAAAAGCATTTGATGCTTCGCATACTCCCGAAATATTTTTATTTGACCGGGAAAGAAAACTTGCTTATCACGGGAAGATAGATGATAACTGGCAGTTTCCGGAAAAAGTAAAGAGCAAATATCTAAGAAATGCTTTAGATGAGCTTCTCAGCGGAAAGGAAATTTCTATTCCCGAAACTTTTTCGATAGGATGTACGATCAAGTGGAAAGATAATTTTCAAGTAAGCGGACAGACGGATTCAATTAATACATAAATCCGAAATTCAAAGTTAAAAAGATTCCTCCCAGATCTTTTCTATGCTTTCCGTTAAGAGTCTCAACTCCTTCATTCAAAAGATGGATTACATAATATCTCAGGTTTATTCCGATTAGGCTTGATTTATCAAGACCGAAATTAGCGCCGAAGCCGGCATAGCCTCCTACTGCATAATTAGCATGAGCCTTTGCGAATGCATCAAAATATTCTTTTTCATACGGAGTTGTAAAAACAATAGAGGGTCCCACTCCTAAATTTAAATAGGGACGCAGATTGTCGTAAACTATTCCTTCGAACAGCCTGTACTGTAATCCAAGGTTTAAGGGGACTAAAAATACTCTGTTCTTTTTCCCGAACACCGGTATAGGCCGCCCGAATATATCATAATAATCAAATTCCTGTTCATCTTTTGACTCGGAAATTGACAGATCACCAAAGAGAGTAATTTTCTGTGAAATTTCTCTTCTGTAGAATGTTCCCAGGCCTACTCCTCCTTCACTGAAAATTATATCGATTCCTAAAGCATTATCAGGAAATTCTTCAGGTTTTTTATCAGGAGCTAATTCCCCGATTTCCTGAGGATTTGAATTGAAGAAAGGAATAATTAATAGTAAAATAAAGATCAGTTTGTTCATATTGATTTTATTTTAGTTTAAAAAATACAAAAGTATAAATGAAATTCAACTAATTAATTTATCTCGCGAGCGTCTTAACACAAAAAATTTGTTATTTTATACCGCCTATTCGCTCATTAATGGGTTAATATTTAAAATATTTAAATAAAACGGTTTTTTTTAATGATTTTAACTAAATCAAAGATAGATTCCATTGACATAGATTCAAGGATAAATGCAAAAATTTCAGCAGGGAAGCTGGATGAACTGCTGCTTATTGTACCGACTAATAGAAAGCAAAGAAGTTTAAAGAAAGAAATTATTAACCGCTCTCCGAAGGGTGCCGCCGGTAAAATAAATATTGATACAATCGGAACCTTTGCAGAAAAACTTTTATTTCTCAAGGCTTCAACAGGAAAGATCTTAAGTGAAGCAGCTTCTTCAATTTTACTAAAACATTGCTTCTACGAATTACTTAATGTCGGCAAGATAAAATATTTCTCTAATTATAAGAATGAAATTCCGGTCGGCACGCTCAGCAGGATTATGAATGTAATTGCAGAATATAAGAAGCATGGAATTTCGCCCGATCATTTGAGAGAAGAAACCCGGGTGATCCGGGGTTCCGAGAAATTTAAAGCAGATGATATTGCGAATATTTATGAAGTGTATAAGTCGAGGTGCAGGGAATTGTCCGTCAGCGATATCGGAGACGTTTACTTTGAATTGAATAATCTTCCGCCGAATAAATTCGGAGAGAATTTCCGCGAATTATTCCCTGACGTAAATCTAGCAGTAATCAGCGGCTTCGATGAGTTTACCATTCCTGAAGTTGAAATAGTAAATTCCGCTGCAGGCATAGAAGGTTTGAACCTGTTCATCTCTTTTGACTACTTCGGGAAAAATCCCCTGATTTTTTCCCACCTTGATAAATGCTACAATGATTTCATTTGGAGAGGCTTTTTTGAAGTAAAAGATGAATCCGATATCGGGAATTCCTTTAAATTTTTTTTAATGAAGCATTTATTTTCCTTTTCAATTGGTCAGGAGGAGAAAAAAAAATTCAAAGATGCCGGAGAAAATTTTTTTATAAAAATAAAAGCATTGTCCAGGCAAAATGAAATTGAATTAATTGCCAAAGAGATAAAATCTCTTATTTATGAAAAACACGCCGAACCCAGCAGTATTTGCGTCGCATTTAATCTCATCCAGGGCTATTCCCCGGTAATCAGAGACATTTTTTCTTCATATGGACTTCCTTTCAATCTTACCGACAGGCTTTCTTTAAGCACTTCGCAGCCGGTAATTTCGATATTGAATTTCCTGGAAATTTTAGAGAATGATTTTTATTATAAAAATATTTTCAGGGCGCTCAGCGGAGGATATTTATCAATTGAAGAAATTAATTTATCCTCCCTTCTGAAAGCTTCGGTTGATTTGAAGATAATTTCCGGATACGAACATTGGAAGCAAACCCTTAAAGATGCGCTCCTTTTAAAACGGGAAGAAGAAGCTAATTCAGAAAACCAGGAATACCTGAAAAAGATTTACAGCAATGCTCTGCAGGATATTGAAAAGCTCTACCGCTATTTAAAACCCTTTGATAAAAAAATGACTTTGATTGAATTTTATGATAAGCTGACTGAGCTTGTTTTCAAAATGGAGCTGCCAGCGGTTTTAATCAATAATTCCGGAAACGGCATTGAAGAAAATATAAAAAGTCTATCGGTTTTCCTGAATACTTTAAAGGAAATTATCTCGCTTCTTGAAAAAGAATACGGTAAAGAAAACAGGTTTTCCCTCAAGTTCTTTTTAAATAACATCAGGACCATGATGACTTCGGCAAGATATAATATTTCTGAGAAGCCGGGATACGGGGTGCAGGTTACGACAATAAATGAGATACGGGGACTTGAGTTTGATTACTTGTTTATTTCAGGCTTATGCGACGGAGATTTTCCTGCAAGATATACTCCTGAGATCTTTTTCTCCGGGTCTGTGCGGGCAAAAAGAAATGAAGTAAATCATCAGATTGAGGAAAGATACCGCTTCTATCAGGCTCTTTGCTGCTGGAGAAAAAAGCTGTACCTGACTTCTCCCAAACAGGATGAAAGGAAGGAGCTGGTTGAGTCAAATTTCTTAGCTGAATTTGAGAGATTATTTCTGCCGGAAATCAAGACAGCGAAAGATTATTCCGATAAAATTTATTCAAAGGATGAACTTTTAATTTATACAGGAGAAAAGGGTACGGATTCCTTAAGAAAGATATTTAGCGGGAGTGAATCCGAATTGAGTATTGAACAGATTGATAAATCTATTAAAGTCGATAAAATTAGGAGGGAGCTGCCATTCGGAGATTCCGAATTTACAGGGAGCATATACAAGCAGCTTTCACCTTTAGCAAAACAAGAGATAGATGCCCTGAAAGAGAAAGAATATTCTATATCACAGCTGGAAACCTATGCGAAATGTCCTTACCGTTATTTTGCTCAGAGAATATTACTGCTTAAGGAAGTTGAGGAGCCAACTGAAGAAATTGAAGCAATTGAGATGGGAAGCATTCTTCATAAGATTTTATATGAATTTTATAAAGAATTGAGGAACAGAAACATTGTTTTGAATAAAGCAGATAAAAAGGAGCTTGAGGAAGCTGAAGTATTAATATTCGCTGCTGCTGAAAAAAATATAGAAAAAGCAAATTTCAGGTCACCTGTCGCTTTTTTTGAAAAAGAAAAAATTTTAGGTATAAACGGGGACAGAAAGAATTCCATATTATATAAATTTCTGGAAGAAGAAATAAAATCTCCGGAGGGGTTTGTACCTGAGTTTCTTGAGGTTGTCTTCAGAAGCGAACGAAACGAAGAAACTGGTCCGGAAGAATCCTGGCTCAATAAAAACATTAAAATACGCGGTAAAATAGACAGAATTGATATAGATAAAAGAGGAAAATACTTAAAAGTGATGGATTACAAGCTTAACGGCAAGAAGCCTACTATCGAAGAACTGCTGAACGGCAAATCCCTGCAGTTGCCTCTTTATTTATTCGCTGCAAAACATTTAATAAATGCCCAATTATATAAAGACTACGGTTCTGAAGCTGGAATTTATTCCTTGAAGTTCAGGGAAGGAAAATTCGGGTATTCCGAAATCAAAGCCCGGACTGCAGATGAACTTGTAAAAATATGTCTGGATGCAATTGAGAGATATATTGAGGATATTAATAAAGGGCATTTTCACCTATCCAGCCTTGAGGATAGAGAAAGTAAAATCTGCAGGTTCTGCAGTTTTAAATCAATCTGCAGAATAAAGGAAATAAATTGAAATAATTATTTTTTCTAATATTGGGATTATTCTTTTCTATTGTACATTTGAGCAGATGTGAATCTAATCTCCCGGAACTTGACAACATAAATTAATTTTTTTAATTTTTCACCTGCCACTGAGAGACCGGTGGTAATTTTTTTTTAAAAGATAAAATCATAAAGAGACGTGAGCATTATGACTGAAACGAATTTTGTATACCTTACCAAGGAAAGGCTTTTAGAGCTTGAAAAAGAGCTGCGTGAGCTGAAAACAAACGGGAGAAAGGAAATTGCTTCGAAGATTGCCGAAGCAAGATCACACGGAGACCTCTCGGAGAATGCAGAATATGATGCGGCAAAAGAGGAACAAGGGCTTTTTGAATTGAAAATAAGCAAATTAGAAAATATTCTTTCTCGCGCACGGCTGATTGATTCTTCTCAATTCCGCGACGGCGAAGTACACATACTATCCAATGTAAGAATTCGAAATCTCAAGAACGAAAAAATATTTGAATATATGCTCGTCTCACCAGAAGAGGCTGATTTTCAAGCGGGAAAAATTTCGGTTACGTCACCGGTAGGGCAAGGCTTATTAGGTGCAAAAGAGGGACAGAAAGTAACTGCAAAAGCTCCGGCAGGCGTCATGGAGTTTGAAATTTTATCAATAAAATAATTATACCTGAATATTCCATTTGACAGATGAATCTTACATACAACTTGCAATAGAAATTGCAAAGAAGGGGACAGGTAGCGTCAGCCCGAATCCTCTCGTCGGCTGTGTAATTGTTAAAAATAATAAAATTATCGGGGCCGGTTATCATCAAAAATACGGGGGGAACCATGCCGAGATAAATGCAATAAATGATGCAAAAGAAAATGTTGAAGGATCAACTTTATACATTAATCTTGAACCATGCAGCCATCATGGGAAGACCCCTCCCTGTGTTAACAGGATCATTGAAAAGAAAATAAAAAAAGTTGTAATCGGAACTCTCGATATGAATCCGCTTGTGAGCGGTATGGGGATTAAAAAACTTAAGTCTGCGGGAATCGACGTAAAAGTCGGAGTGCTCGAAAATGAATGCATCAGCCTGAATAAATTCTTCTTCAAATTTATTACAAAAAAAGTTCCTTACGTTACATTGAAAGCAGCGCAGACTGTAGACGGACGTATAGCCGGCAAAGACGGCGAGTCTAAGTGGATTTCTTCTCTCACAGCTAGAAAATATGTACACGGTTTAAGAGGGAAATATGATGCCTTGCTAGTCGGTGCCGGTACTGTTATAAAAGATGATCCGCGGCTGACGGTAAGATTAACTGAAGGGAGAAATCCAAAAAGAATTGTGCTTGATTCAAATTTAAAAATAAAATCCGGCTACAAAATTTTTACTAACAACGGTGATAAAAAATCAATTTTAGTTACTTCAAAAAGGAATAATACTGCAAAAAACGGAAAGATCAGGAAAATTTTATCTTCCGGAGCTCAGGTAATTTTCGTAAAAGAAAGCAGAAACAGCAAATTAAATCTTAAAAATGTTTTGAAAGAGCTGGGAAAGCTTCAAATAGCTTCGTTATTGGTGGAAGGAGGGAACGAAATTTTTAGTTCTTTTGTAAAGGAAAATCTTTTCGACGATATTCAGCTTATCCTTTCTCCCAAACTCCTGGGCTGCGGACTCCCTTTCATAAGCAATCTCGGGATAAAATCGGTTAAAAAATCTGTTAAATTGAAAGTAAGAAATGTCGAAAAAATAGGAGATGATGTATTAATAGAGCTGACTAAATGAATTTGTGCCAATTTCATCCCTAAATTTCTCCATCCTTTATCATATTAAACTTTATAAATGTTTTCTTAATTTATATTTTATAAAATTTATAATTTTTCCGGAATTCCAAATGTTTACTGGCTTGGTTGAAGAAACGGGGGAGCTGGTTAATAAAATAAAAACCGGTGAAGGTTACCGTCTGGATATTAAGGCTTCAAAGGTCCTTGATGACCTGAAAATAGGGAGCAGCATAAGCGTGAACGGCTGCTGCCTGACGGTAGTAAAAAGGGGAAGCTCTGATTTTTCCGTTGATGTAATTGAAGAAACATTGAAGAAGACAAATCTCGGCTCTCTTGATATTTCCGGCAGGGTAAACCTTGAAAGACCTTTAAAAACAGATGACCGCCTCGGGGGGCATTTTGTTCTTGGACATGTGGATACTACGGGTGTTGTTGCAGAAGTAAAGGAGTTATCCAGCAGTCATTTTATGAAAATTAAATTCCCGGAACATTTTGCGAAGTATTTAATTTATGTTGGTTCTGTAGCAATTGACGGCGTCAGTATGACTGTTGCCGAACTTGAAGATAATTCTTTTTCTGTCGGAATAATTCCTCATACCTGGAAAGAAACAATTTTTTCAGATAAAAAACCGGGAACAACGGTTAACCTTGAATTTGACGTCCTCGGGAAATATGTTGAAAGGATTATGAATGAAAATCCTCCGGGCTCGCAATCCCCGGTAAAATAAAAAGAATTTACGCGCTGAATAATAAAATGAAAAAACTTGAGCAGAAGGTTCTTAAGTTTATTGATGAAAAAAATCTGATTGGCAAAGATGATAAAATTTTAGTCGGCTTGAGCGGCGGACCCGATTCGGTTCTGCTCCTTCATATTTTAATTAAATACAGCAAGAGGTTCCGGATTAAATTAGGCGCGGTTCATATAAATCATATGATCAGGGGGAATGAAGCTGATTCAGATGAGCAGTTCTGCCGTGATTTAGCAGGCAGGCTGAATATAGATTTCTTTTCCGTCAGAAAAAATGCTGCTCAATTCGCTAAGAAAAAAAAACAGTCACTCGAGGAAGCCGGAAGAAAAATCCGTTATGATATATTCGAATCTTACAGGGAAAAATATAATTATAATAAAATCGCTACAGCTCATAACTGCAGCGATAATGCGGAAACTGTCCTGCTTAATTTAATTAAAGGAACCGGAATGAAAGGAATATCGGGAATTCCTGAAAAAAGAGATAATATAATCCGCCCGGTTCTTGTTTTAACAAAGGAAGAAATTCTTGAATATCTGAAAAAAGAAAATATTCCTCATAGGACCGATATGACGAACTTAAATACCGAATATGACAGAAATTTTATCCGGCATAAAATAATTCCTGAAATAAAAAAAAGAATGAATCCCTCCCTTGAATATACTCTTTTTAACTCCTCGCAAGTATTCCGCAATTATTCCGTGTTAATAGAAAGATTAGCAAGTGAAAATTATTCCGGAATTGTGCATTTCAAGGACGAAGTATTGCATTTCAATATCAAGAGAGTCGAAGCATTAGATAATGAATTAAGAGGAGAAATATTTAAATCAGCAGTAGAAAGAAACTTTTCTCAGCAGATTGCGTTTAATGATTTCAAAAAATTTTCGGCTTTATTAAATAAACAAACCGGCAGTTTGGAAAATTTTTCCGGGCATCTTTCAGCCGTTAAGGAACGTGATGAAATTCTGGTCTTAAAAAGTTCAGGCCCAGGAAAATTTAATCCTATTAAAATTAAAGAAGGAGAAAAAATAAACACGGATGATAGAGTATTATCAATTATGCGGTATAAAAATTCATTTGAGCTTAATAAGGATAAACTTAGTGAATTTATTTCAGGCGACAATCTTTCTGAGGTTTTTATTTTAAGAACCTGGCAGCCGGGCGACAGGTTTTACCCTTTAGGATTAAAAGGTTCAAAAAAAGTTTCCGATTTCTTAAACGAACAGAAAATACCATCTATCCTTAAAAGAAATCAGCTTGTTTTAACTAACAAAAATAGAATTGTGTGGGTATTAGGTTTAAGATTGGATGATAGATTTAAAATATTAAAGAAAACAAAAAAGGTTCTTCAATTATGCCTGAAATAAAAGAAGAGCAGATAGTTTTGGGAAAAAATGTTTTCATCCCATTATTAAGCGAGGAGGCAATCCAGGCACGGGTAAGAGATTTAGGAAAACAAATTTCTTTAGATTATAAAAATAAAGTTCCGGTAATAATCGGAGTCCTTAACGGAGCTTTTGTTTTCATGTCGGATTTGTTAAGAAATATAAGCATAGACTGTGAAGTTGACTTTTTTAAATTATCGAGCTACGGAGATGAAAAAATTACTTCCGGAAATGTCTCCTTAATAAAAGAACTTAATTGTGATGTGAAAGGGAGAGAATTAATAATAGTAGAGGATATTATTGATTCGGGTCTTTCAATAAAATTTATAAAGGATATGATTTCTATGCATAACCCGGCAAGCATGAGGATTGCAGCGTTCCTCTTTAAGCCGAATAGCCTTCGATATGATGTAAAAATTGATTATATTGGCTTCGAAATACCGAGTAAATTCGTTATCGGTTATGGACTGGATTATGCCCAAAAGTACCGGAATTTGAAATCGGTTTATATAATTAACGAATAAAAGTCTAATTTTTATTCAAAACGAATTAAATATGTCTGATAATAATAAAAACGAAAATAAATATTCATCAAAACAGAAGAATAACGGATCCGGTCCGAATAAACCTGATGAAAATTTCGACTGGTCTAAGATAATCCGGCTTGTCTTCGGGTGGGGAGCTGTAATTGTTGCTGCCGTAATAGTGATGCAGCTGTTTAGAACAAATTCAGCTAACTATGTGGATGTTCCTTACAATCAATATGAAAGACTTCTCTCCGAAGATAAAATTAGTGAGGCGGTAATTACAAAATCAGATCAGAATGATTATTACTTTAAAGGGAAGCTTACATCGCAGCAGTCGGTTACCATAAATAACCGGCAGATCGATGTGGAAAATATTTCGGTATTTATGCCGGAACCCATTATTAAAGACCAGGAAACTGTCTGGAAGCAGAAAGGAATTATTTATTCCTTTGATAAAGAATCAAATGAATGGCTGAATATTATTTTAAGCTTTATACCTTGGATACTGATTTTTGCAGTTTGGATAATAATTATGAGAAGGATGCAGGGTGCGGGAGGCGGCACAAGAGGTATTTTTTCTTTTGGGAAAAGCAAAGCAAAATTGATTACTCAGTCAAGCCTGAGAGTAACATTCCGGGATGTTGCCGGTGCTGACGAAGCAAAAATTGAGCTGCACGAAATTATCGAATTCCTCAAAGAACCGAGTAAGTTTCAGAAGCTGGGAGGTAAAATTCCAAGGGGAGTTTTATTGCTCGGACCTCCCGGAACGGGGAAAACTCTTTTAGCCAGGGCAGTTGCCGGGGAAGCAGGTGTTCCGTTCTTTTCGATAAGCGGTGCCGATTTTGTTGAAATGTTTGTCGGCGTAGGCGCAAGCCGCGTCAGAGATCTTTTCGAGCAGGGCAAGAAAAATGCGCCGTGCATTATTTTTATTGATGAGATTGATGCAGTAGGACGCCACCGCGGAGCCGGTCTAGGCGGCGGTCATGATGAAAGGGAGCAGACTCTTAACCAGCTGCTCGTT
>Ga0105091_10000809_pt1 | contig 13531 bp, 14 predicted proteins | sample PPLLak1March2015_FD_87022 | JGI IMG/M metagenome (GOLD analysis project Ga0105091, IMG submission 87022) | Freshwater sediment microbial communities from Prairie Pothole Lake near Jamestown, North Dakota, USA - PPLs Lake P7 Core (1) Depth... | ecosystem: Environmental > Aquatic > Freshwater >... | reverse complement strand
TCGAGGAGTAATGATTATTCTCTGGAAAAAATATTAGAGTTTCTGATTTGCAACAAAGCATTCGTCAGGGCAAAAGTTTTATCTTTTCAAGCAAGATACGAGAGTGCTGGATCTAAGAAATTTATTCTACTCAAAGAGGCAGACGCACACCTTTTTCTTGAAAATAGTATCTTCAAAATTTTTGATACAAGAAAATAAGGACCTAATGCTGCCTAGCTCTTAAACATCTCCAGACTGACATGGCTAACTTGCGCTTAACAACATTCTGCTGCGTATTCGCTGCGTAACGCTGCGTGCCTTCAACAGTAAGAAAGTCATAGTAAAGAGGTATATAACTAAATACTGTAACAATAGTAAAACGGCTTCAAAATTTAACTGGGCCTGTTCCGCATGCGGTATGGGCTCCGGCCGGAAGGAAAGCGTGTTACGGCATATCAAAAATCCGAGAATCCACGACGGATGAGCAATTCCTATTCCCTATGTCGAATATCTCGCGGGTTTGCAGAGAGGGTTGTATGGTCCGTCAACAGTATACCAATTCTCGCGGAGAAACCGGAATCCAGAGGGGTATAATAGTGTTGACCGAGAGAACTTATTTTGATAAGTACCAGGAAAAATTCGCCGAAAAAGTTATTGAAAAACTTGCCGACAACGCTGTCGAAATTGCGCTTGGACCTAATAGAACTCAGCTTTCTATTCAGCGCTCCAAGCAACAATCCTTCTCCGTGCAGGGCTTTTCCTTTTCAAAAGAAATGATATTTGGAATTGGTGGATATATTGTCGTTACTGTACTACGATAAACGCTATAATCTTTACCTTCTCATCGCAACTCGAAGGCTCTACATCTAATTTCTTACAAGTGCCATGTCTTCATCGTTACGATCCTGTCGACACAGCAAATTTCAATAAACATCTGCAGGAAAAGGGTCTGATTGAACCGCTGAAAGACTGGATACAAAATTTTTGGTCACATGTTCCGAATTTGAAGGTTATAGAATTAGAAGTACCTGATCCTCGAATATTGAATGGGTTAGGTGACGTTATTGCCAATCATGAATATTGTTTAACATTAGGCATATGCGAGGCAGGCAATACTGGATGCACGAGGACTAATATCATTCATATCAACTACGATGATACCTTAGTAGAAGATGTACCTCGTACACTTGACAAATATGACGCTTCGTCACCTTCATGTGGTCACGTCAATCAGACAATCTCGAATACGATTGATAAACATGAGCTTGTGTTAGATACAGAAGCTGAGCTGGAATCTTATCTTGAGGCGACGAAGTGGAGAAGTTTCGGATTCTTCCGATCATTGCGGCCAATCTACGGAAATACTCGTGTTTATGGCAACGTTTATCTAGTTGCCCTATTTCTCGCCGAATTCCTTTGCGATAGGACTATACGTGTTGTATCAATGGATCGAAAATGCCCTTCCGATAAATCACTACCAAATAGTGTTATTAGGAAATATCCATCCCCAAGTTCAATTTAATTTCTATGTAACTAATTTTCTAGGGAAATATGCATGTAGTATAACTATTAGCAACCAGTTCGAAACTCGTGACAAGGCTTATAATCCGAACTCCATATTTACATACCAAAAATGATGAGAAGTATTTTAGATTTCGATGACTCGAATTACTATGGAAAAAAGGTGTTGATGAGAGTCGACTTCAACGTCAGTATAGATGACGGCGTTGTTGGTGAGGATTATCGTATCAGAATGGCTATCCCAACTATTGAATATCTAACTAAGCGAGGAGCTAAATTGATTTTGATGTCTCATCTGGGCCGCCCTAGGAGTTCGGAGAAAAAATACTCTCTGAGACCTGTTACTCAAAGGCTTTCAGAAATACTTCCAATTAATAGAGTCAAATTCGCCAGTGACTGTGTTGGGAGTGCAGTCGAGAAGGAAATTGAAGCTATGGATAAAGGAGACGTTCTCTTGTTAGAGAATCTTCGCTTTCATCAAGCAGAGGAACTCAATGATCAGGAATTTTCTAATCATCTTGCTTCATTGGGGGATTTTTATGTTAATGATGCGTTTAGTACTTCTCATAGAAAGCATGCTTCGACTTACGGCGCCGCTTCGCTTTTTGATAAGAGAGCAGCTGGATTGAATCTGAAGAGGGAGGTTGAATATTTGTCTATGATAAGAGATAATCCGATTAAACCGCTGATCCTTGTTGTCGGTGGAGTCAAGATAAAGGACAAAATTGGCGCACTGGAGAACTTGTTACCAAAAGCTGATAAGCTGCTACTCGGAGGAGCAACTGCTTATACGTTTCTGCTTGCAAATGGATCAAAAACCGGAAATTCACTTATAGATAATGATCATTTGGCATGGGCAACTGAGGCTCTATCCTCCTACCGCGAAAAAATAATGCTGCCTATTGATCACATAGTGTCTTCTTCAGCGAACGAAAGTTCTTCCGCAGTAGTGGTGGAAGGAGATATTCCGGAAGGTTCAGCGGGGTTTGATATCGGGATTCAAACCGCTCAAAAATATTCTTCAGAGATAGGGGGAAGCAGATCTGGTACTATATTTTGGAATGGCCCTATGGGTTCCTTTGAAATCCCCATGTTCGCAAACGGAACAATAAATATTGCAAAAAGCATTGCCCTTGCATATTGGCGTGGTTCAAAGACATTAGTTGGTGGGGGAGATACCCTTCAGGCCATGAAGACATCGGGTGTTTCGGAAGGAGAGGTGAGTCATGTATCCACAGGTGGCGGTGCGACTCTTCGATTTCTAGCAGGTGACTCGATGCCCGGACTAGAGGTACTTGACTTACATTAAGAATATGAAGAGTGGAAAGCATAAGGAGAATGAATAGCAATAATAGAGCTCACGCATAGGCTTGCGGAAAACTTAATTTTGATGATGAACTATGTTAAATAAATTCAATCTCATAGCGACAACCTATCGATACAGAGAGTTTGATGCTATAGACGAGATGCTGGATCTGCTTGATGATATTGGAGACTCTGATGCCTTTTTTGAGGTTACAAATATTTCAGGATTAATAACGGGTAATACTAACTTGGATCCTTTTCATGTAATCGAAAAATTCAAAGGTATAGTACGTTCCGAAGACTGGCGATTTAGGTATGTTTTGAGGGTTATTCCAATCGAATCCGTTACAAATTCTAATTCCTCTGAAATAGCAATGGCGGCCATTGAGTTGTCCAAAAGGAAAATATCCTCTTCTGAATCCTTTAAATTGTCGGTTGAAAAAAGGCACAATTCTTTCCTAAGGTCTTTAGAGCTCATACGCACTATTGCTAAGGAAATAGACAATCCGGTGGATCTAGACGCCCCAAGCTGGATAGTACTAATTGAAATTTTAGGCAACGTAACAGGAATAGCCGTGCTACAACATGATCAGATTTTTAACTCTACATTCGAAAAAAGGAATATTGGAACCAATTCATATACGTAGTCCATTAATTGGAATGTAATGTAAATTAACAGAGTCGTATTAACTCTTCATTTTATCTCCTTTTTCCAATGCAGAGATATATTTTGATTCCTTCCCCGCATCAAAAGAGAAATAAAACTCTCGTCGTGATATAATAAATACTATTCTAGCTTATAATTCTCTATCGGAGTAACACACTGCTTGATCGATTAGTCTAGTTTTCACAGTTCTGTTCTTTCATGCTAAGGCAAGATAGATTACTTCAGGTTGACTAATGGACAGTTGATTTAATACTTAGTGATAGACTTCCTCAGGATGATGGAGGTAATATGTGATACCAGCTTTATGATGGTTCTCGGTTCGATCCCGTTGCGAAATATTGAAAGTATTGAATCATCTCTAGGTAGTCTACATTTCACTGTTCCTAATAAAGTAGCGGATGAACTAAAACAGCTAGAACGTCATTCTGGTCCAAAGCGATCAAGGATGGCTACGGCGGCTCTATCTTTGATAGGGTCTAAATTCAATTTGATTAGTCTTCCCCCATCAAAATACGCCGACGAGGCTATCGTAAAATATTCATGTAGTCATAATTGCGCTGTAGCAACAATTGATAGGGAACTTAAAAGCAGATTAATTAAGAATAAAGTTTTAGTTATAACATTGAGAGATAATAAATTAATTATAGGTAACCCTAAAGATTAAGCATACTAGAAGAACGATGATTTACTTGTCAGCGTTCGACCTACTACTCTATATATATTAATAAAAAAGGTAACACCATTTCCCAGAGAACCAAGAAAAAAAATAGTATCACGAATTAAGGACGTATAAGGCATTCTTAGAAGTCAATAATGATATTGTGTTTTAGCCAATTCGCCAGCATATTTTCTGCTGTGTGAATATTGAACATTCTATGGAAATCGAACATGTAATTGATATAAAAAATAGGACGTCCCCCACATCAGGTATACAGGTATACCCTTTGAGAACTACTTTTCAAAAACAAATAGGCGGGGCTCACAATTCCTCTGTCTGTTTAGGAATCTTCGATAGCAATATCTACTGTTCCTAGAACGCTTTCTAGGCCCTGATCGTCGATTGCTCTGTATGTGAAACTATCTGAACCTACATAGCCGGGATTTGGATAGTATAGAACACGACCTTGATCAGTCCCGGCTTTTAGGATACCATGCGTTGGAAGGTCTATGACCGAGTAATCCAATTTGTCAGGACTGCTGAGGTCTGAACCTTTCAGCTCGATCTCTAAAGAAGACACAGAGGCTGCTCTAATGTTCAAGTCATCGACTGATGGTGGAAGATTGGTGTCCGCAAACTGCTTTTGTACTCTATCTTCATATCCATCGGTAACCATCAAATCAGTTAGTTCAGAAATGTAATCGTCAGGTGTAATCTCAGTTGAGTTAGTCGACGAGGAAGCAGTATTGTTGGCATTCGGTGACTCATCTGACAGCTCTGATTGTCCATTCGATGAGTTGTTATTAGATTGAGAACCAGTCGAGATGAAAGTTCCTACCCTAATTTCATTTATTGCAGCTGTATCGTGTTCATCATTGTTGCCATCGTTATTACCAAAAACTGTAACTCTGATAAATCTGCTATCTACATCGGTCAGTTCGTATGTCTCTAATGCTTCGGTAGATCCGCTGCTCGTCCCTCTTAGAGCATCAGTAAAGGTGGTTCCGTCATCAGAAGTAGATATTACAAAGTTGTATGATCTGTCATCCCCTTTGTCCCAAGCGATCCCTACATTGCAGACTGGTTCTACTGAACCTAAATCAGCTTGTATGAAAGATCCGAATCCTTCTTCCTCCCATTTTGTATCATAGTCGTTATCCAATAATTTCGCAAAGACGCTGTCATTGCTATTGTCATCATCATTACCGTCATCATCATCATTATTATCATCGTCATTGCTAACACTCCTAGCATCGTCCATACTGCTAGTGCTAATCAACTGGATATCAGAAGTTGATTCCACACACCCATCATCTACCTGCATTACATTCGATGTAACGTCTTCATCCAAAGTATCCCGACTGGGTGTAGTATATTCAGTAATGGCGACATCAAAGTTTCTTTCTACGCCACCGCTACTATTTTGATACCAGACACAAGGATGGCCCATGCATGCAGCTATTAGACATACATCTTCGTTACCGGTCTCGCATTGGATATCTAATTTTCGATCATCATCATTGTTAGAAGTCGCTACTACATTCTCGTATGCCCCAAATAGTGCCAATTGTGCAAGGATTCCAAATACCCCAATTACTGTTAGTATTGAACGTTGTCGATGAGTTAAGAATCCTATAGATTCCATATTGTCGAACATGACGAATTAAATTGTGAATATTTGTGTATTATTAGATTTGACATATTCATCTTTATGATTGCCAAGTCATATTTTTAATGCTATATAGCACGGTGAATAGTACTTGACAAAACTCTACAATGAGCAAATTTAAGATCGCAAGTTACTCCCTTTCGCTTCTTTAAGCAGTATCCTCAGTTAAATAGTAAGCCAACCTCCTCTTACATTTTCTTCAAAAGCAGACATGCTATTATGTCGCTGTGAAACTTCTGACTTGAATACTCTAACAATGTTGAATTGTTTGCTTCTAGTTCATTACACGTAGTCCATTTACCTTTTTTCAAGCCAAAAAACTCTCTCTTGACAACGAAGAACATATTGGTCAAAATTGAAAGTGATTCTTGATGATAAACTCTATAACTTTGCTGTTTGATAATTAATCTACCGTAGGGAACTGTAAGGATTAAAGTCCCTTTATCTTTTAGTACTCGCCAAATTTCTTTCATTGCAAGTGCGTCGCCAATTATTCTACAATTAAGGTCTTTGGGGTTGGCGTCTACACTATCATGATGATCAAGCCCGATATGTTCCATAGCGCTGAGACATATCACCTGATCAAATGTCTCATCCTTAAAACCGATATTCATTGCGTCCATCAACATTAACGGGAAACCAAGGCTACATACTTCATTGATTATGTCAATACCAATGATTTCACATCCATTTCGACGGAAATTTGAGATCTTACTAGAAAATGCTGAAGTTGAGGAACCTACATCTAATATTTTCGCCTTGATGGCTAGGGAAATCAGATTTCTTAACACAAATTCGTACTCTGCGTGTCTATCAGGGGTCATACCTGCAAGCACGTCTCTAGGATGTAACTCACTGTTCTTTTCAGAACGAGTGTATACTGAGTACAAAGGGATAGAAATTCCTATTCTATTATCCGTTCTGTACTTCACAATATGAATTTGTCCACGTTGTTGAAGGTTATTGATCGCCTTAGAGATCGTAAATTTAGATTCAGTAGGTATCATTTTATAGATTGAATATTTATCCAAAGGGACTGATTGCAGGAGGCTGAGTATCTTAATTTCAATATCCAATTTCCATAGGCATTTGGGATCCAAATGATATTAGAGTTTATGTGATTACCATACGACACAATTTTGAAATTGTAAAATGCATAAATGCTGTAACATCAATATCTAATTCGGAGAAACTAACTGAATGTCATATGAAAGGGTTCAACACCTCGTAGACGTCGATGAAAATATCTTTGCTGTGTTTGTGATCGATCAATCCGGAAACATTTCAGAACTCTTCATTGCTCCGGACTCAGAACTAGATAGGTCAAAGATCGAAAGGATTTGTTCTGTCCTCGACATAAAACATCTTGCAATTCCTGAAAAGGAAGCTGTTGAAATTTTGATTGGGCGCCATAGATGGGACGTACTAGAGTATGATAAATTCAAGTTTATCAAACTATATCCGGGTGGAAATCTGGACCAAGAGATGATAGTTGTGATAGCAGCTAGTACGAAGGATACTGGAGAAGTGGTGAATACTGTAATAGGATATATGAACGAATCTGAACAAGACGATGAAACACCTCCCAATTTATTTGACTAGTCAAGCAATTTCAGTAGGATTCCGATATTGAGAACGTATCCCATGTTAGTTTATTGAACAATAACCAAGACACTTTCCAGAAATTTTAATTATAAGTAGATGCCAATTTTACACTCCAACAAAAGTCAAAAATGAATAGGTCAATTCCCCTAGTAACTTTGGGAAGAAACCCTTTGTGCTCGAGCAAGTTATACGCGAGACATTTTCTCAAATCTAGCTCTAAATATCTAGCGATGAAATGCTACACTATTTATCTTCTTCAACTCTATCGTTGAGGCATCAAATTTCTGTCTCTCATATATGATCTTTTGAGCCAAAGCGGAGTAATAATGGTAGTAAGAGCAACCATGATTATAACTGTGGTATATATGTCTGAAGATAGTGCTCCGGTTGATACCCCAACCCCTGCCACGATAAGTCCCACTTCACCTCGTGAGATCATTCCAATCCCGACCCTGAACGCTTTCGTCTTGTCTTTTAAAAATATTAATGAGGGAAGCCCACATCCGACAACTTTTGTTGTCACGGCTATGGCCACTACTATCCCTGAAAGATATAACACGTTTAAATTTACTCCGCGCAAGTCTACCTGTGCTCCGATTATGGCAAAAAAGAGTGGACCGAAAATTATTAACAGCTTTTCTGCGTATTCGTCGACTTGTTTAATGAGACGCGTACTAGCTACTGCCATCCCAACAGCAAATGCTCCCACGATCGGCGATAGTCCAATAAAGGCAGCTATGCCTGCAGCGCCAAAGAAGGAAGCAGTTACAATTCCTTCTATGCTGCCCCTAGATTTCCATAACCTCTGAACATGTAGAAGTCTAGGTATTAATAATATGGATCCTATCAATAGAGCTGCAAAAAGTCCTAATATCTGAAGAATCAAAATAGCTATATCCACTACTTCAGGAGAGGTATCGCCGGTTTGGACCATAGTAGTTACAACAGATAGTATAGCAATTGCAAGGATATCATCCACTATAGCTGCACCTAATATCAATCTGGCCTCTTTTGTCTGCAGTTTGCCTAACTCCGCCAATACCTGGACAGAAATCGCAATACTTGTTGCCGTAAGTGCTGTAGCTACGAGCATTGATTCTAAGCCACTTAATCCAAATAATGTTAGTACTACGAATCCTACACAAAATGGAAGGATGACACCAAGTGATCCTACTGTAAAAGAAGCGGCCCCCCCACGCAAGAATTCTCGAGGGGTTATCTCCAGGCCGGCTACAAACAAGATGACAATGGCTGATATCTCTCCAATATCTCGTACAGTTTCATCAAGATCAACTAGCGGTTCACCCTCGAAGAGAAGTACTCCCCCAATGGCAAAAGGGCCAACTATTATTCCAGCCAAAAGTTCTCCCAGTACCACCGGCAATTTCAGCTTGTGAAATAACTCTGCAAATAATTTTGCAGCGAATAGTAGTATAGCAAGTGAAATTATCAAATGAACGAATTGAACGCTACTTCCTTCCAACACCATACACTATTCAGCTATGGTATGGTGGCCTTAAATGCTATTCTAATTCTAAGCGCAGCGGTCACATTGGCAATAGATCCCTAAATATTCTAGTTAAACATTAATTTTAAAAGATCAGCTGTTTAAGACATTATTAATCACAGTTTATTACTACTTGTCTGAAAACAGAGCATAATGTGTGATCCAACGACCCAAATAAAAAACTATGATATAGGTCTATTACCGCCAATTAAGGAAGTACATACATTAGTAATCTACGACTAAATATAGTCGGCGGTATTCAGCCAAATATGTATAATACAAATTACAACGTAGCATATTTATACTACGAGAGATGAGCTCATTGAATTAACGGTTATGCTCTTGAATCCGTCCTTTCAAAACGTATCGTGCATTGGATATGCGCTTTGCAAATATATCTTGGTGTCCTCTTGTGTTTCTCAAATATTTGACCAACAAAAATACTAAATACGCAGTTGGAATTTGTGTCATACTTCTATTTTCCTTTCTATTATTGCCTGTACCTAATCTTATAGGACTTCAAATATCTTTACAATTAAGGCTGACCGCTCTGGTATTGCTGTGTGTATATGTAGTTCTCTCATTTGAAATGGTTCACAGAACTACTATTGCTCTTTTTGGGGCAGTGGTCACTATTGCAATTGCGATCACTGCCGGGAATTTCCAAACGATCGATGGCTTCGATCAAATCTTGGGTTATATCGATTTTAACACCATCGGACTTCTATTGGGAATGATGGTGATTGATATCCCTTCATAATAGCAATGGTACTCGCATCTAATGTAGGGGGGCTGCTACTTTAATCGGTGACCCTCCTAATATCATGATTGGATCTGCTGCTGGTATTGATTTCAACGCGTTTATCATACACATGGGTCCAACAGTAGCCATTTCATTTTGCGTATCTTTACTTTTGCTAAGATATTTGTTTAGAAATGAATTAAAACATAGGATCAATGATCGCGATGGAATTATGAAAGAGAATGAGTATGCTTATCTAAAGGATATCAAGATTTTAAAGAAATCACTTGGAGTTCTTATAGGTGTCATTTTACTTTTCGCTTTTCACGGGATCCTTAACCTCGAACCTTCGATTATTGCCTTGGGTGGAGCAGCGTTTCTGCTTATAATAACTAGACTTCCTCCAGAACAAGTGCTACATGAAGTGGATTGGACGACGTTATTATTTTTTACAGGTCTGTTTATTATTGTAGGATTCGCCCAACAATCTGGTTTGATAACTTTACTTTCAAATCTCGCAATTAATATAACAAATGGAGATCCCTGGTTTACTTTTCTGATAATTGTATGGTTGTCAGCATTCTCAAGCGCGTTTGTAGATAATATTCCATTTACCGCTACAATGATACCAGTAATTGATTCACTTAACGATAATCCTGTTATCGCATCTACATTTGACTCATTTCATATAAGTCCATTGTGGTGGGCATTATCCTTGGGTGCAAACTTTGGTGGTAACGGGACATTAATTGGTTCTAGCGCGGCAATCATAGCGGTAGGGCTAGCTGAAAAGCTGCATTATGGAATCACCTTTAACCGGTTCATCAAGGTTGGATTTCCATTTATGGTTCTTACCGTGTTAGCTGGTACTGTAGTGTTACTTATCGACACCGTGATCAGAATATAAAGCACATATCTGGTAGCTTGATTTAATACTACGGTCAATGACCTTAATCATCATTTGTGGCATTCGAATTTTTTAACAAACAACATTATTTTCCAATCCAAATCGTTATTTCATGTCCAGTTATCAATATCCTAAAACGAAAGTTTTGATCTTGTTCAATAATCCAAAGAGTAAAATGCATGAAAGTGTTCTATAAACGGTTAAATTGGAATAGGTGTTATCATCGTAAGTAATACGTAATATACACTTTCAAGAATGATATTTTTATAGAACTTCAGGTAGAGAATAGTTGCTTAATGGACGAGAATAACTCAAATACCATATCTGTTAATCGCATTCTCGTAGCAACTGACGGATCAGCCTCTTCGATTCGAGCTGCTAATTTTGCAATACATCTTTGCAAGCTGGAAAAGGCAGAATTGGTAATTTTGCATGTGCTGCCGGATATTAAACAAGGAGGTGTCATTGGTTTACGTGCAAAATATGGTGATCTGAAAATAGTATCTGCATTCTTGCAGGCTAAGTCTCGGGAAGCCAACAAATGGATAGAACCAATTCAAAAAAATGCAAAGAAGAACGGAGTTAGCAGTAAGACTGAGATATTAGAAAATAACGGATCGTCGATAGTAGGTATAATAACAAAGTATGCACAAAAGAACCAAGTAGACCTCATAACTGTTGGGAGTAGGGGGCTATCGAAGTTTAAACGCCTCCTAGTCGGAAGCGTAACTTCTGCAATAACTAGTCATTCTCCCTGCCCTGTACTGTTAGTGAAATGAGTGAGGTAATCTATCAAGCTTCAAGTATCGCAAATTTGAAGTCAAATACAAACCCAACGTAATCTACCAAGCCCTTCTGAAGAACTACTACCAGCTGAGACTCAATATTTTTAATCTCATAACCGAATTTTCCTTGTGCATATGCGTGATATAATTCGTCCGGTTGGATGAATAGAGGCATTTTTACCTTCTCAAAACCTTTCTGTTCACGCATATAATTTAGCATTTTCAAAACGAGCTCTAAATCATGTTTAACATCTGGGAGTGGAATATTTTCTAAATAGACTTCATCATCATATATCGGATTCAATGCTTGTACCTTAGCTAGTCTGAAGACGGTTCTATTACTCCATTCTGGATCATATTCTGGAAAGTGAATAAGAATTTCTTCGACTTTAGCTACGAAATGTGTATAGTCAGCAGGGATATCTTTTTTATTTTTGTTAACAATTCTTATAATCTCTTCCTTGATAACGATGGAACTCTGAGGTCTATTCCGGATCAAATGAATCAAAGACTGTATTGTCTGTCAATGTTCATTAGTCTTAAACATTTCTAACGTGAGGTCAGAAAATGATTATTGAGTAACTATGGTCCGCTCTCAACTATTGGAGTATTGAGGCTACATTTCTTTCATTTGAATCAATAATGATGCATTTGTGTTCGATCTTAGGAGTTATTCTAGCCAGAGTCAGTTACTAGTACTCAAGACCTAATTACAAAAATTGCAGCTATTCTCATTATATAATTGTATGTAAACCCACTGAAAGGCAGCATTTAAGATAACAAAACTGTCTCCTAAGATTAGTGGAACTAGAATTGTAATAGTTGAAGAATTATTACCAGTCAGGTGCTGCAAATATCGATTTAAGACAATTATATTTCCTCATATGTCAAAATCCTTTTGGCCGCATTGACTCTATTAAAAAGATCCTTGAGAAAAAGATCAGCAAATCGCTCAAAATTGTAAATACCAAACTGGCTTTTGTATTCCTGCCTTCTTTTTTGATATTCCTCCTCTAACCATCGGAAATCAGCTTCCTTTAGCCTAATCACGTAGTCCCTGGAGGTCGATTTGGATTCGAAGACATTTATCATAAACACACTAGCGAATTTTGTGAAACTATCCGCTCTATATCTCTGACTATATTCTTCCTTCAGATTTTTGTGATTCTCAACAAACCATTCCTTCACATCCGATCTGAGAGTCAATGAGGAATACCTGCCAGAGAAATCTATTTTCAGGTTGTGCATTTCGACTGAATAGTGGCCTCGTTTTATTTCATTCATCATGATTATCAGTGCGCTAGGAAGGAACATTCCAGGGTAGTGCTCATCAGTAGCTGCCTGCAGTCTCTGAAGGATCGCAGGCTTCAATCCTATAGTCTCGTATCCTCTCGAAGGCATAGACTAAATGTATTGGCTTACCTAATTAATATTTGGTCTACAATATACCTAACATAAATAATTAATCCCTGTTCCTATTATTGTATAGTTAATGCAACAATAACAAGTAGCTTTAGCTCAATTTCATAATTCCTTAAAGTCTCCACAGACCAAACAAGCCTGTTTGCAAAACCTAAATCAATTCATGAAATGCATGACATTTACTGAATTTGAGCAGCTTCTAAGAGCGGACCGCCCTGGAAGAAATTCTGCAAGACCAGGTGGCCCCGGATGCTAATGCTGAGGGATTTTCTAGTTGTGCTTCATTTTGCCATTTGCTGCCTTTGTCAGGGATTGGACGCTTGAAAGCAGCATTACTATTTTGGAATTTGATTTAATTAAATAAGATGAAAATAGCTTAGGTATTATGAAATCTGATCGAAAGCATGAATGTAAGTTACTACCTATAGATTTACCTTGCTCAAATAGGGTTCCATAAAAGAGTTGATACCATAATAAGTTTGTCCTGAGTATGACTAAACGAGCGTGATTTATGGCCAAATTGGCAAATTTTATTGCCAATATAGCTAAACAAACAGACGAGGTCAAATCTTGTATATGAGCTTTAGTCCGTGAACTATAACTACAACTGAGCTGCTGTATGGGGACTCATGGGAAACCTACTATTACAGATTTTCCTTGAAACAATAAAGATTACTCAAATTAGTAAACTAGGTCAAGGCAATAAGTGTACTGGCAAAAGAAGTGAGTAGTCAGGAATCGAACACTGAGGAGGATTACAGATC
>Ga0105091_10000808_pt1 | contig 13554 bp, 19 predicted proteins | sample PPLLak1March2015_FD_87022 | JGI IMG/M metagenome (GOLD analysis project Ga0105091, IMG submission 87022) | Freshwater sediment microbial communities from Prairie Pothole Lake near Jamestown, North Dakota, USA - PPLs Lake P7 Core (1) Depth... | ecosystem: Environmental > Aquatic > Freshwater >... | reverse complement strand
TGCTGTCGGCAATGTCGAGAACGATGTGCTCGCGCACACGCTGACATCAAACAAGGTTGTCACGTGGTCGATCATCGGCGGCGCCGATGCGGCGAAATTCGAGATCAGCGGATCGACGCTGCGCTGGCTCGGCGACGGCGTGAAAGACTTCGAGACGCCCGACGATGCCGACACGAGCAATACCTACATCGTACAGGTGCGTGCGACTGACTTCTCATCCAACACAGTCGACCAGACCGTTACCGTGACAGTGACGGACGTTGCCGAAGTGCCGCCCGGCTTTGCCGACAGCGCAATGGTTGCGGGACCGGTGCAGGTCAATGGTGACGGCACCGCGCGCCAGGCCAATGTCAACGGCGTCATGATCAATCTGTGAGGTGAGACGTGGCATCGTATTACGTTTGGTCGGCAGCGGCGGGCAGTGCCAACGGCACGAGCTGGGCCAATGCCTACACGACGCTGACGACGGCGTTCACCGGCAAAGTCGCGGGCGATGTGTTCTATGTGGCGCACGACCACGCGCAGACAACCGCGGCTGCGATCACGCTGCAATCGCCTGGCACGATCGCCAATCCGGCGAAGGTGATCTGCGTCGACCGTGCCGGTTCGGTGCCACCGGTCAGCGCCGACCGGCGCACGACGGCACAGATCGCGACGACGGGCGCCTCATCGCATATGAGGATCAACGGTTACACACACTATGACGGGATCGTTTTTATCTGCACCGACTCCACCAACAGCGCGAGCATCATAGCCCCGGACAGCGGCACGGCGGCGTTGCGTTTCGACAATTGCTCACTGCAACTGCGCGGCAATGCCGGCACCAACAGGATCTATGTGAGCAATCAGGCCGCCGTTGCAGGCACCATGGTCGAATTGAACAACACAACGCTCTCGTTTTCCAACACATCGCAGAACATCGATATCGCCGGTATCTTCCGGTGGCGCAATACGCCATTGGCATTGATCGGATCGGCAGTCCCGACGGTTGTACTCACCATGCCCAACACATTGCGCGGCGCCACGATCGAGTGCATCGGCGTCGATCTGAGTGCGGCTGGATCTGGCAAGACCATCGTGGATGCCGGCGGCGTGAGTTTCACCAGCATCAAGCTGGTCGACTGCAAGCTCAATGCGTCGGTGACCAAATCGACGGCGGCGCTGAACTATGGTTCGGGCGAGGTCGACTTTGTCCGCTCGAGTGCGTCCGGCAACTTTGCGGTTTACCGCGTGCGCGCTGGCGGTACGCTGGAGCAGGAAACCACCATTGTCCGCACGGGCGGCGCAAGCGATGGCACCACGCCGATCGCCTGGAAGATCATCACCACGGCAAACTGTACGTACACCATTCCGCTGGAGTGCCCGCCGATCGCGATCTGGAACGAGGTCACGGGCTCGGCAGTCACCGCGACGGTCGAGGGCATCTGGGGCGGCGGCGCGGTGCCGAACGACGACGACATATGGCTCGATGTCGAATACCTCGGCGATGCGTCTTCACCGCTGGGGTCGTTCGTCAATGACGGCAAGGCGAACCTGTTGGCAACGGCGGCGGGCCAGACCACGAGCAGCGCGACGTGGGGCGGCTCTACCACCAAATTCAAGCTCAACATCACGTTCACCGCGCAGCAAAAGGGCTGGATCTACGCGCGCGTGAAATGCGGCAAGGCGTCCTCGACGTTTTACGTTGACCCGCTCGTCACGCTGACATGAGGGCTGACCGGCGCATCGTCCTGGCCTGCATTTTCATTGCGGTGGTCGCTGCGGCGATCGTGATCGTGTTCAAGGCGCCGGTCCCGGTGCCGTGATGGTCGATCAGCTTCGTACATGGTTTCAGCAGAACCACACGCTGGTGGTGTTCCTTGGGGCGCAGCTCGTGACCTTGGGTGCCGCTGCTGCCTGGATGATTGCCTACAGCGTTAAGCTTGAGACCAGAGTCATGATCCTCGAGACGCGGGGGGCCGAATACAGTGTGGCTCGTCTTAACAGCATCGACCAGAAGCTGACCGCGATGGAGGGGAACCTCAAAGAACACGAGCAGCGCATCAACCGGATGCTCGTTGAACTGCTGAAAGACAAACGGCCATGACCGCAGCCAACTATGACGCATGCATCAGCAAGGTGCTCGCCTATGAGGGCGGGTTCCAAAACGATCCGAACGACTCCGGCAATTGGACCGGGTGCAAGGTCGGCGCCGGCACCAACCGCGGAACCAACCGCGGCATCTCGGCGTGCAGTTATCCGAACGAAGATATCCGCGGCATGACCGAGGCGCGCGCGAAAGAGATCTACCGCGCGGACTACTGGGACAAGGTTTGCGGCGACGATCTGCCGGCCGGGCCGGATCTCTGCACGTTCGACGGCGCGGTCAACTCGGGGCCATCCCGCGGCGTGAAGTGGCTACAGCGTGCGGTGGGTGTTCCGGATGACGGCGTGGTCGGCCCGCAGACGATCGCCGCCGCCAACGCTGCGATCGATCACGTGACGATCGACCGGATGTGCGATGACCGGATGAAATTCCTGCGCGGGCTGGAGACCTGGCCGCTCTACGGCACCGGCTGGACGAACCGCGTTGAGGACGTGCGCAAGACGGCGCATGGCATGACCACCACCGTCGAGGCGCCGCCGGCCGAGCCGCTGGTGGTCCGGATATTGATCGACGCGCCGCCGGGCGTGGTCGTGAAAGTCGAGCAGGTGGAGCCGTGACGTGCTAGGCTGACGGCACTGACGCTGCCCTCTTCTTGCAAGCCGCCCGGTCACCGCCGGGCGGCTCTTTTTTTGTGTTCTGCGCGGACGTATCAGCGCGGGTGCAGTGTTGCCCCACGGGTTCCGTAGACCAAGCACCGCCACGAATAGCTGGCTTGGAGACCGTTGAGGTCAACCGAAACGAACACGTCATAGAGTTCGGTTCGCTCGCTTCCGATGAAATTTGACTCGAGGAATTCATAGGAAGTCTTCGTCACCTTCAAACCATCTGCCTTCGGAAGTCGTCCGATGGCGCTGATGACGCAGCCGTCCAATAGCGGATTGGCGGGTGCAGAGGCGGGCTGAGGTGGAGCGGCCGGGATCGCCGCAGCGATGGGAGCGGTGGCGCTTGGGGTTGTCTTCACCATCTTGAGCGGCTCGCCGTCTCTCGACGGCGCCATCGCTATAGCAACGCCAGCCACGGCCATTGCGCCGACAAGGGTCGCCACGGTGATATGAAAGATCCCGTTGCTCATGTCTGCGCCTCGATCGTGCGCAGGCGCCGGTCGTGGTCGAGTACCATGGAGCGCAGGCCGGCGATCTCCAGCGTCAGGCCGCTCACAGCGCCTTCCAGGCGGATCACAATGCCGGTGAGCACCGTGATGCTATCGCGGACGCGGCCTTGTTCCTCCAGCACGCGCTGGAGCTGGCGGCCAATGAAATTCAAATCGATGTCGTCAGGCATGGGAAGGTTCCTCTCCGTTACGAGGGTACCGGACACGGCGTGGCCGGCTAACGGACCGGCTATTTGGGAGCTACCCTAGCCGCGTCCGGCGGGGCGGAACCAACCACCGAGGCGCGCGGCGCGCAAGACCTGAATTCTGGATCGGACTACGCAGAAGCCCGCATTCGCGCAGCGGTGGCCGCTGGTGAGGTTTCACATGAAACCTGTCGGGCTACTGGTTCGCCTCGAAAAACGCGCGAGCGAAGCCCGCAGGAGTCTCGCTGCGCAGATTGGCTCGATCCGCTGACGGCGGCAGGCGGTGCATCTTGCTGCCCTCCGTCGCCGGCACGGGCGCCTTGAACGGCGCGTTGAACCGCCCCCACAACGCGGTACGCTTGGTGTACGGGTCACCGTAGTCGGCCGGGTCGAAATACATCACCGGCTGGCCAAGCCACCGGTTGAGCCGCCCGACCGGGTTCTCGATCACCCAAAACAGCGGGCGGTGAACGAGGATGATCCGGCAAGTGGCGTCGACCAGTGCCAGACCCTCAAGCAACTTCGCCTCGCCCTTGCCCTCCCACCAGCGCGCACCGGAACCGGCGAACTCGGTGCAGGGTGGCGCGGCCAGCACGCCGCGCACCGGATACGGCAGCGCCTCGAACAGCCGCGCATCGTTCCCGTGCTGCAGATCCACCTGGCGCACGTCATAGCCGGCGTCCCGGTACGGCCTCGACCAGTTGCCGGTGAAATCGAACAGGGACAGCACGGCCAGCATTCACGCCGCCATTCTGTATCTTCCGAGGGATACTACCGCCAACGGAGCCCTCGGTGATTTGGCGATCATGCTACCGATTTCCATGCCTTTGATTTGTCAAAGGGACCGTCCCACGGGTGTGTCCCACGTCCCACGGCCCCCAATGATATCAACGCCTTAGAGGTAGTTGAGGCATATTCAAGGCGTGGTCTAAGTCATTGTTTTCGTTGGGTGCCGTGGGACAAATGGGAAGCCCGTGGGAAACCCATCGAAATGCGGTTCTCATGATGTCCCGCCCGCCTGCCGGTTTGCCACCCGCCGGGTGTGCATCGTGCGCCACTTTTCAAGGTTAACACGGTTATAACGCTGGGTCGTGCTGCGCTCGCCGTGGGTGCCGTAGAGCTTCTGCACGTTGCCCATTTCGATCCCCTCGCCTTCCAGCTTGTTCATCGCCTCGGTGATCGCGCCCGACCGCAGGTCGCGGTTGGTCACGCCGACAAAGCGCGGATCCGTCTCGGCCAGCTCGCGGAACAGTTCCATCACGTCGAACGAGAACACCGTCGCGTTCCATGGGCGCCCGGCCGCCCGTCCCGGCACGCGCTCGACGAACGACTCGCCGTTCTCGACGAAGCGTCGGCGCAGATGCCAGTCGCCCTGCCGGATCACCGGGCCGACGCGCTGTTCTTTCGGCAGGAACTCAAGCTCGCGCATGATCATCGGACACAGCGTCCAGTCGGCGACCACGGTCTTGGTGAACCGGCTCTTGCAGGTCGGTTTTGCCATGACCAGGTCGGCATCGACATGCTCGCCCCAGGTCAGGCCGTGTTCCCAGCGCGTGCGGGCGGTGGTGAATGGGCTCGGCTCGTTGTCCGGCTCATCGGCCTTGTTCGGCGTCCACTCCCCGATGACATCCTTCGGCCGAAGCGCGGTCTCGAACTGGATGGCGAACGCGAGCGCCATTTCGAAATAGCCGCGGCTGCGGACGAACTCGCAAGCCTTGTCGATCATCTCGGCGGTGACCATCGCGGTGCGCGGAGGTGCGTTCGGGAACGTCATGTTTGCCAGGACACCGTCGCGCTCCGCACCGAGCCGCCCGCAATGCGGCGACGCCTCGATCATCATGCCGAAGCGCATCACCATGCGTACCATCGTCATGGTGCGATGCGCGGTCGCGACCAGCGGCGCGCCGCCCGGTGTCTTCGGCTCGCGCCAGTGCTCGTACCAGTCCTGGAAATCGTCTGCCGTGAGCCGGTGCAGTTGGCGGCCGCCAACGGTGTCGATGATTTTTTTCAAATCCCATGTGTAGGTTTGCAGCGAGTTCCACTTTGCCGGGTTGGTCGTGCGCTTGAACGGCCCGAGCCGGTGGGTCTGGAACAGTTCGCACAGCGACTTCATCGAGCCATCGAACTGCGGCTCGCGGTTTTCGCCGGTGCTGATGAATTCGAGTGCCTGCGCCTGGAGGCGGCGACACGCCGAGGCTAACTCGACTTCGGAGAGGTCGGCGGCGAGTGCGACGGACTTTGGTTCGAAGCCAAGTCTGACGGCTTTCTTGGGCGCGCGCCAAAGCGGGACACGCTTGCCCCCTGCCCTGCTCGCATATTCAAGTCCCGGGGCGTCGCCGGGGCCGCGCTCGGGGAGACTGACGACGTTGGTTCGCATGACTTCCACTTCTCCGGTTGGTCCGTCTTGCTCGGCAACACCTCATTCGTGATGCCATTCAAGCGGTCGAAAAACGCACGCACGGCGGGCCTGTAGCGGCCACCCATCAGGGGATCGAATTGCGGGAGCCCCTGCCGCTCCAATACTTTCACCCGGTCGCGCCAGTCCCGCAGCCGGCCGGGACCCAGCACGAACTCGGCTATTTCTTCCTCGGTGCAATAGAGGTGTTCCCCGACCGGCTTTGAATGACGCGACATTGGTACAATCCGTTTCGTTAAGGAAGTGTTAACCATTTGACGTTACGGACGTTTCGCATTGCGGAACGTGGCGAAGAGCCTTGTTGATTGCGTCCTTCAGATCACCATGGATGTCCTCATCCGCGATCTGCCGTAGCGCCGCATAGGCTAGATCCAGCGCCACGCGCAGCCACTCGATCTCTTCGGCGGCCTCGTCCGGTAGCCGCTTGCAGTCCTCGATTGTCCACGCCTGAGCGCGCAGCCGCTCTACGATGTCAGTCATCTCACTACCTTGCCGCAATCAGCGCACCGCCAGTGGACGCTGCCATCGTGCTCGATGGTGCCGCCGCAGCAGTGCAGCCAACACTTCAATCCCCACCAGTTTCGCCAATGTCGTAGGACCACGCGCGTCATCGCCTGCATCTCCAGTGCTGGTATCCGCGCACGGTGTATGTTACGCGCCGAAGGCCGTGGCGCGCGCAGATATCGGTCGGGCGTAGCGATGCTCGCCTCACGATGCGGGCGGCCGGTGGCGGTGGCCTCGCAACCACCACCACCGGCGCGCTCGTAGTTCCCCGTAAGTCGAGTGCGTCTCTTCCTTTCTCGTTTGTGGTTGTGGCGGGCGGCATGTCGTTGATCGGCATCCACCGCGCCCGGAATGTCTGCGTGTCCATGCGGATCATGCGCACGCCTTCCGTCCGAACCGGCTTGACTGGCACCGGCGGCGCTGGCCGCGACACCGCCACCGCGCCGAACACCAGCAGTGGAATGGCGGCGAGTAGAACCGCAGCCGGGAGCGGGGATTTTCCTGGGGGCTGGCCCAGTACTATTCCGCTCCCGGCGCGATGGTGGTCCGTTCGGCCGGGGGGGCTTGACTGACCACCAACCTCAATCATCGGCGCTCACCCGCGTCGGCGGGCCATAAGATCGGCAAGCCCGGCTGTGGTGTCGGTCTGCCGTCGTGGTATTCGAGCCGCGCCTGGCACTCGTCGAGCGCGCGCAGCATGGCGGCTATCTCTTCCATCAGCGCAATTTCGCGGTCGGCGGTCTTGCGCGACATCTGCCCGAGGTCGACGCGCCGCTCGTAGACGCGATAGCGATACCGGATCTCGCGCTCGGCGCAGGCGAGCAACTCTCCGTAACCGTGGGGCATCGGACCAGCCTCCTAGTGCAGTTTCATTCCGTGTCCGCTCTCGCGCGCATAAGCAACATCCATCACGGCGGTGTCGACCAGCTTCCTGGCGATGTCCGGACGGGTGCCGCGGATCTGCCGCATGATTTCCTCGGCGCCGAGGACGAGCGCCTCGTCATAATTGCACCCGCGCTGGATGTGCCACGCCATGCGGCGAAACAGCAGCTCGAGCAGTGCGTTGCGCAATTCGTGTGTCATGAGTCCTGCGCCTCGAGCCGCTGCGTTGCGAGATTTAGCTGTGTCGTCTCATGCTCCTTGTCGGCCTGTTCCATCTCCTTGGCCCGCTGCATTACCGAGCGTTGCAACAGCGTGCGCGTCGCGTCTTTGTCATCCGGCCACACGATTACGCCGCGCAACCCGCGTTCGGCGTTCCACTGCGATTTGAGACTCTCGGCCGACAGCGCATTCTCGATCAGCATTTCCCACCTCTGCACATACTGCGCGAATGGCGGCACATCGCCGTCGACGGCGGCGTCGTCGTCGCCGTCAGCAGGCGGCGCTTCGTCGCCGGCGGATGCCTGCGCCATTTCGTCGGTGGTGTAGAGCCCGGACAGTTCCTGCGGGAACGCGCGGCGCAGTGCGAGAGCCTCGGCGCACTTGGCGACCATCACATCCGCCATGGTGGCCCATGAGCGTGTTGGTTTGCCGTCCTTCTTCCGTTGCGCATAGCTCTCAAAGCGCGCAACCGACCAAAGCGGTTCGGCGAAGTCGCTGCGCAGCACACCCACGCGCGCGGCTACCGGCGTATCGCCGTCGTCCGTCCATACGTCGTGCCAGACGCCATCCGGCGCACACCAGAACGGGCCGAGCTGTCCCTTGTATTTTCCGGTGCGTTCGGCGATCAGGCGGAAGCCGTCGATCGAGACCTGGATCGCCATAACCTCGCGCCCGGCCGCCGCGTCATACCGCTTGATGGCGTAGATCTGTCGTGCGAGCGGATCGAGCCCGGTGCGCTCGCACTGATACAGGAACAATTTCAGCTCGTTGTCCGACGCGCCGCGCGCAACGGTTTGCTTGATCAGATCGATCTGGCTGCGGTTAAATCGCGGTGCTTGTGCGATCTCGCCAGGGTTCTGTAGTGCGACAGCGGTGTTCATTTCACCCTCGTGGATAATGTCGGTTCCGAATTGCTGAGTTCCGCGCCGGGAACGTGTTCGCCGCGGTCGAGCAGTTCTTTGATCGCAACCTTGTTCGGTTCCCGTTTGATGCGCACACAATTGTCGGGCAACCGCGCCTCGTCGGTGATGATGACTTTCGCCACGCCTGCACGGATCGAAAGGGTGGCCTCGGCGAGTTCAATCTTTTTCAACCGCGCTGCTTCCATCACCCGGAACGCCATCGCACGCGTTGCCGCGACGCGTTGCTCGAGCCGGTACTGGCGCTCCTTGAGTTCGGTCATGTAGGTGCCGAGGCCACCGACGAATGCGTCTGCCTCAAGCCTGCGGCGCACGACTGCCCGCAGGAACTCGACCAGATCGGTTTCGCTCTCGAGCGTCAGCAGCCACGTTTCCTCGTCCTCGGCGATCTGCGGATAGGCCGCACGCAGTGCAGCGATCAACGCTAAAACGCTTGTTGAATCAAGACGTTGGGGGGGGGGGGTGATCTGGTGGTTTAAGGGCGCCATCGGTACGGGTCCTTAAAATGGGCCGTCCATGGTTGACTTGCCGTTAAACTTTTGCATAGAATTATCCCGCCCGCAAGTGTCCTCGCCCCTTGCCAGCTTAATCATCCGACGATTAACAGCAACGCCCGTAATGGTTTACGGGCACAGGGCGAGCTATGCCGAGACGCAAGATCTACACGTTTGATGGCGTCGTTGATGCGCTTGGCGGCCTCAAGGCCGTTGCGGCGCTGACCGGCGTCACGTCAGCCGCTGTCTGCAAGTGGCGCACGCGGGACGCCGGCCGGTTCCCTGCCCGCACGCATGCGCGCATCGACGCAGAACTCGCCCGTAATGGCTGGACGGCACCGCGCCATCTCTGGGATTTCGATCCACCACGCGAACACGCCGACGAACCGAAGCGCGCCAAGCGCGCGTGACGCCCCATGCCTGACCGGCGGCGCTTCAACAAACGTGAGAGGCAGGCGCTGTTCCTGGCTGCTGACGGTAAGAGCGAATTGAGCGGCAAACCACTAGGCGACGACTGGCACGCCGATCATGTCAAACCATGGTCGCGCGGAGGAACAACAACCATGGACAACGCGCAAACGACAACAGCGGCCGAAAATCTTAGCAAGGGGGCGCGCACTGTCGAGTCGGCATTGACCCGTTCGTGGCAGATCCAGTTTCTAAAAAAGTATCGTGATCATTCAAGCGCGGATTTCTTGCTTGCTGCCTTACCCGCAGCAGGTAAGACGCGGGCAGCCTTGGGTGTGGCCCGCGAGTTTCTGAATGCGCCCGAGCGTCGATTGATAATCGTCTGCCCGACGCTGAACATCCGCTCGCAATGGAAAACTGAGGCGCACAAAACGTTCGGTATTCAATTGCTGACCGAGCGATTTGCTGGACATCTCGAAAGCCCAGATTTCCACGGCGTTGTCACGACATATCAAACGATCGCATCCAATGCCCTGGTTTTCAAACGCCTGTGCGTCAAGCATCGATGTATGGTGATATTCGACGAAATCCATCACGCCGGCGATCATGCGTCTTGGGGCCGCGCAATGCGTGAAGCCTTTGAACCCGCTGAGAAACGGTTAAGTTTGAGTGGCACACCGTTCCGTTCCGATGGTGAGCTTATTCCATTCCTGCGCGTAGGATCTGATGGTGCTTATCAGATTGATCACGCTTACGATTATCCTGCAGCGTTGCGTGATGGCGTAATCCGCGAGCTAACGTTTCATCGTTTTGCGGGAAGCGTCACATTCAAGATTGATGAGCAGGTGCGAACATTTCGCACCGAAGATGAGTTACACGAAGATGATGCCGCACGGCGGCTTCGCTTGCTGCTTAGCAGTCCGACCTACATGCGCGGGCTCCTGCAGGATGCACACAACAAGCTGATCGAGGTGCGCAAGACAAAGCCCGATGCTGGCGGGCTCGTGCTATGTCAGACAGCCGATCATGCGGTGTTCATCCAAGGCTTGCTGCGGCAGATAATTGGCGCCGAGCCGGATTTGATCGTCTCGGATGGGGATCTTGCCACCAGCACAGTCGACGCATTCCGCAAGGACGCGCGCCGCATGTGGGCTGTAGCAGTTCGCCAGGTCAGTGAGGGTGTCGATATTCGGCGGTTGATGGTGTTGGCGTATGCCACCAACTGGCGCACCGCATTGTTTTTCCGTCAGGCGGTCGGTCGCATCATGCGGTATGAGGGAACCGACGAAGATATCGAGGCATATTGTTTTCTGCCGCAAGATCCCGACCTGGCTGAACACGCAAAAACGATCGAGGCATTTCAGGCACAGGTCGTCGCCGAACAAGAGCAAGATGAAAACACCGCAGGCGGTGAACGGGAAAGAACGCCTGAACAATTGACGTTGTTGAACGCGGAGGTGCAATTCGACGGGCTAACCAATCGCGGCCAGCATCACGATATGGCGCGCTCAACGCTGATTATTGAATTTGCTCGCAAGCATCAAATCTCGGAAGCCAAGGCCGCAGCTATCTTGCACGACCTCGGCATCAGCATGCCGCCTGCGCCAGAGGCTGCAACGCCGGACAATGAAGCTGAGTTGGTGACAATGGCCAAGCGGTGCAACAGCCGAGCCAATCAACTCGCACGCGCCCGCAATTGCGAGCCGAAAGAAATCCATACGCAATGGATCAAGCTGACCAACAGCGGCCACGGCAGAATGACGCTACTGCAATTCCGGCAAAAGCTGGAATGGCTGGAAACTCAATTGCGAGAGATCGGATGGATCTAAACCTGCGCGACAAAGGTCTGCTCGTCGAGGGGTTGTGGCACGCTGTCGATGACGCTGCCAACAATCTGGAGGCGGTGCCTCGCAGCATCAAGCGTGTGATTGAAACGGAGGCCTGGCGTGAACGCGAATACCGCGGTCGCAAGTTTCAACATGCAACCTTTCTTGATTTCGTCACTGCCAAGCCATTGGCCGGCTGTGGATGGAAGCCTGAGAAGGTCGAGGCGCTGCTTAAGGACGAGCCCGAAGTGCTGGCGCTATGGCGCAAGGCAACAACGGGACATCAGGGACGCCCACCTAAGCAAAAGAATGATAATATAATTGTTAAACCCAAGCAGGGCACCTCGCGCGCCTATACGTTGGATCGCCTCAAGCGCGAGCGGCCCGATCTATTCGATCGGGTCTGCGCCGGCGAACTCTCGCCTAACGCCGCCGCGATCGAGGCCGGATGGCGCAAGCCAGCGACACCACTCAGCCTGTTACGCAAAGCCTGGGCGAAAGCCACAGCAGATGAGCGCGCTGCATTCCTGGCTGAGATCGAGCATGGCTGAGCTACCCGTTCTGCCGATCAAGACAGATGCCCTGATTGCGGACACGACGCACATGTCGGCCGAGGAAATGGGTGTGTATGTGCGGCTGCTGATCGCCATGTGGCGGCATGGCGCGCAGCTTCCGGACACGCCAACGGAACTGGCGCGGATCGGCGGCGTGACGCTTCCACGGTGGAACCAGATCAGCGAGCGGGTGATGCGTCCAATGACGGCGAGTGGTGGAATAGTAACACAAAAGCGTTTGTCGTCGACGTGGCTGGACGTACAAAAAATGCGGGCGCGAAGAAGCGCCGCAGCATTGAAAAGATGGGGAAAATCCGATGCACATGGATATACAAAGCAATAGCAATGCATATGCGGTGCATACCCTTTTGCAATGCTAACCAAATAAGAAAGAAAGAAGGTAAACAGTGGTGATAGTGGAAGGAGCACCTGTGGATTGCTGTGGATAACGCCAAAAACGTGCAGAAAAAGCGGTCGGCCGGGGAAGCAAGCAAAGGGCGCACCATGAGCCGCAGACAACCTGCCGCACTAGCACAACGCATGCAGCGCGAGGTGCGCAAGGTCGAGGCCGAGGCGCGCGAGGCCACCGCGGGCGATCCGGGCACCGGGCAGACCATCATCCGCATGGCACGCCACCAGCCGCCCCTGCGGACGCTGCTGGAAGCGGGAAAAATCGGGGCCATCGAACTAGCCGCCGCTGACGAAATCGCACTGGCGGCCTTCTCTGTGGCAACGGGAGGCATTCTGCACGCCGCCGCGCTCGAGCGCATCAGCCACGGACGCCAGGACGACAATCCATGGCCGGCTCACGTCGCTCTTGCCGTACGAAATTACCAACGGTGGCAAACCCACTGGACGACCGAATGGAAACGAACCCGCAATCCCATGCTCGAGGTGATCTGGAGTTCGGTCATTGACGAACGCCCGATATCGGCCATCGCGCAGGACATCCAACGTGGTCGCGCCCGCACCGCACGCGCCATCATCTGGGGCCTTCGCCACTACGCCGCATGGGCAAACCTGGTGACCGGATCCCAAGCCGCACATTGGGCACTTGAGGCACATTGTGTATTCCGGCGCGGGCCGTTCGCCACTACCAGTTGACGTTTGGTACAGTTGTGCGTATTTCTGCGCTAAGCGCATTCCCGCGCCAGCCTTCCCCAAGGCACCTTGCCGCAAGCCATGAACGCCGCTCCCGCACAGGGCGGCGTTTTGCATTGGAGTGGCAACCATGAGCCTCCCCGCCATCCTGCTCGGCATCATCAACATCGCCATCGTGGTCGCCATCCTCCTGCTCGTGGGTGCGATCATCCTCTGGTTCTGTTCGTGGATGGGCCTCGCCGTTCCACCCAATGTGCAGAAGGGCTACATCGTAGTGGTCGCACTGATCGGGCTCTACATGCTGGTCGCACTGCTGCTCGGCATACCCACAGTGCGCATCATCGGTGGGTTTCACGGACACACCATCACCGGTGCCACTGCCACGACCACGCCCGCCCGAGGCTGACCAACCATCGATCTGTGAGGGGTGCTGACATGAGCACACCCAAGGCAAGGCGCTTCTACAAGCAGCCACGATGGGACGTTGTGCGCAACGAAGCACTGCGCTTGCACAAGTATCGCTGTGCTCGGTGCAAGACTGATCTGCACAACGCAGGCAAGTCAGCGAACGTACATCATCGCATTCCGTTGGAACGTGCGCCACACCGGGGCTTCGATCTGATGAACCTCGAACCGTTGTGCATCCAGTGCCACAACGCAGAACATGGCCGAGGTCACGGCATACGCAGTGGATGCGATGTCAACGGATCGCCGATCGATCGCGCGCATCCATGGAACTTATAGGGGGGGGGATGGTCGGAAAAATGGAACCGATGGGGGGTCTGGAC
>Ga0105091_10000806_pt1 | contig 13566 bp, 14 predicted proteins | sample PPLLak1March2015_FD_87022 | JGI IMG/M metagenome (GOLD analysis project Ga0105091, IMG submission 87022) | Freshwater sediment microbial communities from Prairie Pothole Lake near Jamestown, North Dakota, USA - PPLs Lake P7 Core (1) Depth... | ecosystem: Environmental > Aquatic > Freshwater >... | reverse complement strand
CTATCTACTAAACTATGCTCTTTTGTAGCGTGCTTCCATTGCAAATACGCCCAGATTAGAACTATGATCATATTGATTCCATAAGTGATTACTCAAATCTGTAGCTCTGTATGTTCTCAAATCAGAGCTGTAGAAAAGGGTACAAATGCTATGAACTTTAAATAAAAGATGGTTATCCGTAGAGGTGTTTTATTGACACGCTTAATGTAGTGAAACTGATCATCGTGACCGATCCAAATAAACCGAAGATTATGAAATTTGTTGCATAACTCCAAACACCTGGTAGCAACTCAACTAGTCAAGTGGGAAGCTCTATTGCAGCTTCTGAATGAGAGAGCTAAGGTACAACAATTTCCAATACTAGCAAAATCATAACCATTGCCAGAACAGCATCTGTAACCGTTATAATACAATCTCTACTAACATGATTCCCAACTTCATGTGTCAATCCACGTTCGCGATTAAGTTTTGCAAATTGTACTATAAAATATGATCCTTTAGCATGATTCAATAAGCCCGCTGGTTCCACTATGGAACAGTGTTTAGCAAGGATGATGTGTAAAAGAATGCATGGGTTATGATCATAGTTGCGTGACTTTGCTAAACATTTAATAATGTAGATAAAATCTTATATTCTACGTAGTATTATAAATCTACTATGTCTTCTTCAGCCACTTCTCAACCTGATCCGAACTTGTCGTCTCCTTCTTGGAAAATTGAAGGCGATTATTTTGAAGGTTGTAATTGTGATATAATTTGTCCATGCATATTTATGGCTGATCCAGACGAAGGATTTTGTGATGTAATTCCAGCATGGCATATCAATAGAAGAAACTTTACTAATATTGGTCTAGATGATTTGAATGTGGTAGCTTTCTTTCATACCCCTGGAAACATGCTGACTGGCCCAAAGTGGAAAGTTGTAATGTATATTGACCAGCGGGCAACAGCTGAACAGTTGGATGCCATTACTAAAATTTTCTCCGGACAATCTGGCGGTTTCTTTGGAGCAGCAAAGAATCTATTCGGGGAAATATTAGGCATCAAACAATCTCCGATTGAGTTCGGCGTCGAAGGGAAGCGTAGATGGCTGCGAATAGATGATTCATTAGAATTAGACATAGAGGGAATCAAAGGTGCAGACCAGAATAGAGAAGCTCTTATTACCAATCCAGCATTTTCTGCAGTTCCTAATAGCGATTTGGTAGTCGCACGCTCAACTAAGAACGTCTACAATGATTTTGGATTCAAATGGAATAATTCAGGAAAGAACGGCTTCTACTGTAAGTTTAAATATTCTTCATCTTAGCACGTTCAGCTATGCTAATTAGGTCATTGACACATAGTGACCTGAGCAATCCGATCAGGCGAACAAAGAACGAGGAAATTGAGGATTCGCAATGAACTCAATTTTAATCATTTACTCAGAGCTGCTGGCTCTTTTGTAAAGATATGCCTATTTTGACCTAGTTGTGGTAATTGAAGAAATTAATCAAGATAGATAAGTAGCCTATACTGGTTATGATTCGTCTCCACTTCTACGCTCACTGGATTTGAACGATTAACCCCGTAAACTGTCTTGACTAAATTCAGGTGAACCGTACTCACGGATCTTAGACTTTCGGTCATGCGTTTGTTTATGTATTTCAAGGCGTCTTTTTTCATCAAATACACTGCCACACTTGCTACATTTGAACACCATTCACATCTTTACGATAGAAAGAGATATACATTTATCGATATTAGAATTTTTGATGTTCATATCACGCCTTATTATTATTGCCACTAAATCTGGGGAAATTATTGCTCTTTTTTAGCTTTAGCCAGTACCCAACAGACGATGATAGCTATGACTATATGAACAATTACTATGGCAACTGCATGATTGATTTTCAAATCCAAACATGTTCAATAACGATTTAGGAGATTGGTCAGCCATCATGATAGAGGAAGAAAGTACAACCAACGTGATCGACAAGATTGAAAGATTAATTTTGTTAAGCTGATCATCTTTCAGCACCTTCCATCATCTCGTTGTGCTTTATATTGCTGTTGGTCCATATTGGTCTGCAAGACGGTGTTGTACGACGGTCTGCGTAGCCCTTTCTTTAGTTGGCGGTCTGAGAAGCGGATGTAGATCTAGTCAAAGCTCAAATTTAAGAGGTGAGAGTGATCAGTAACGAATATCTCCAATGTAATAAGGCATTATGAATCGAATCAAGCAATCTTACAGTCAAATGACTGACAATCGATTCGTCTCAGACTATTGGAAGTAAAAACATTTCTTAACCAAAGTGACGAGAATTTAGTTATTCCATCAGCCGTGAGTGTATTTCCAGGATTCTAACATGGATATTCGCAGTTAATGAGTAAGTACGCAATATTTATTTTCCACTTGCCTACCCACTATATGACTTCCAATGATTGAAAGCAATGTTTGTCAGCTAACTAGCCACCTTCTTTACGGCTAAGGCGTACCTGTCAATTTTAGTATCATTTTGAATCATGATTGCCCCAGGTCTTTTAACACTAAAGTCAGACTAGAAGTCAAGTTTCAAAAATAAGAAAAGGATGGATATTCTATCGAAGACCTTCGTCTAGCTACTTTAATTCTTGGCGTATTCTTTGAGGCCTGTAAAATCGATTCCAACAAGAGGTTCATTTCCAACAACCCAAGCATTGTGTCCAGGCGGAATTACAGCAGCATCGCCTGGACCAAATTCTTCTTCTGCACCATCATCCATAACCACTCTAATTCTACCAGAAACTATGTACTGAGTATGAGGTGCTTGGCAACTATCTGTGTTTACGATGGGTTTCACACATTTTTCCCAACTCCAGCCTGGTTCCAATATAGCTCGACCGATTGTAACATCCCCAAGGTTTACAAGCTCAATCTTGCCTTTTTCAAATGTTCGTGTTTCATCCGGTGAAGAGTCAAGACTCTTTTTCTGTATTTTTGCCATTTGATCTTAATATATCACAGTGTCTTCTTATAATAATAGCGATTGTTTGGTAATTATTATACTCTCTGTCTAAGAAATAATATGTCTTAAAGGTACATTGTTTCATTATATATCTCGTCCTCTTTCTCTTTGGTATCTAAGGAATTGGTTCTCCCATTTACCGTTTACACGTACTAACAAATGGGTTATTTCCCCGGCAATCTTGGATCAAAGCGTAATAGGCGATGTATTTCATGCAAATTAAATAACATGTCTCGAATTCACCAGCCATATGAAGGAGAAGGGAGTCAAGATATTATTATCACATAATGCCTGCTCTCAAGCGTAACATAACATATTCTTTCGTCAGATTGAATTCTGTTAATTCATCGAAGACGTATCTTCTCTTGTCCAAAAATTTGTTAAGAAACTGAAATCAGAAATTAAGCTTAGCAGATAAGTCCATTTTGAATGATCAGCGATGGAAAACTCTTTTTGATGGACGATTGAACACTGGTTAGGTATGAGTTATTGAACGTTTTAAAACGCTCAAGATGTTCAGCACGAAATCAATCAATAGTCATGAGTGGATTGTAACGAATACTATGAAACCTATTTGAGACTAATTAATCTAGTCGCGTTATCTATAGCAATAAGCAAAAGGAACGATAATGGCCAGGAGTAATTTCCAAATTAGCTGTTCTGTAATGGTTATTGTAATCATATCAATATCATTGCTATGGGAATGGAATTAATGAAGACGTATCGCCAGATTCTTCTTTCCCATTCTCTTCTGAATCATCATTACTTTCTTCTTCGCTCACTTCATCGTTACCAGAATCGGTTTCATCATTACTTTCTATATTATCGGAATCCAAAGGGTCCATGCTATCGTCGCGTTCAGTGTTGTCTAGATCTTCTCTCGTTGGTGATATATCTGGAAGAATTAGGGGAGTTTCAATATCGTTGGATGGTAACTCATCCATGGATTCAGAATTGGCTGAAGATGATGATTTTTCACCACAAGTGGTTTGATTAGTTAGACTGACGCTTGGATCACAGGAGACATTGCTCCCATAGAGTTGAGTTGGAAATATCAAGTACGTAATCAAAAAGACCACTAAAAGAACGGATCCAATTATTGGCACTGATTGGTCATTTTTGGATCTACAGCGCAACGCAATCTTTGCAGTTCCATTCTATAATAGTTATATGTATTTTTTGTGGAAAACTGACTATTGGTTAGCTTGCTTAAGCAATATTTGCACTACTTTTCCAGAACTAAGGGACAAGAACATCGGGGCTTATAGGTATTCTGTAATGTCTTATGCGAAGATCTTCCGCTGTTGTCCTCCAACGACCATTTAATAAGTGTCTCACCATCGGTGGTAGCAGATCTTAAAGCCTTTTCTACAGGCATAGCGTTACGAATGTAAGTGATTGGAAGCGGCAAATGAAGACCGCAGCTATGTTCTCAAGGTTGGATCCAAATAAGCGATTTTTTGCGCTTATGGTAGTTGTGATAGTTACCATCACAGTAGATTCTCAGATTGGCTACGTTGCTGATTTCATACCAGAACGACTCTCTTCGAATGTTGGAGTTTTTACATTCATAGTAATCGCAGTAGTGTTCGCGATAACTCAATATCTCATTTTGGCCCATATCAAGAAATCCAACAAGGAGACTACACAAAGAGTTCCTCATCTGAGCAAATTACACACAGGCGTATCTGTTGCCCAGTATTCGCTTGCAGTTGTAATAGCGGTTGTTATCTTGCTAATACTATTAACACAGCAATACAATATTATAGCTCTCTATATTGTGTACGTATTTAGCTTCGGGCTTTGGATTTTAACCTTGGCTCTCTTAGCCAAGGCTTTTTTTTCGTGGTATAAATTTTCTAGCAAAAATATTATTGTTTTAATTTTTACACTATCTATGATTGCGTACATAGTCAATGGAATAACTGGCTTGGCCGAAAATTCTGATATGCTTGCACAGCAGAAGAAAATAATAACGTCTGTTGATGTGGCATACTTTCTGGAGTTCAGTATCGAGTCAGTTGGAAGTCAGATTGGGATGGCCAATCATATAGTTTCTACAGTTGCGTATATTCTTACCTGGATTGGTACAGTTAAGATGTTATTTCCATATATCAAAAAGCTGGGCAAGATCAAGTTTTGGATTATTATGGGCGTAGCTATGATTTACTATCTTATTGAGTTTCCACTTTTTGTATTGGGTTATTTTACTCCATCAGAAAATGTGGACGCAATGACTAACGTACTTATTTTTTCATTTGCCGGAATTATGTCGGGAATCATATTCGGAGCAGCTTTCTTATCGGTGGCTAGAACATTACGAAAAGGCAGTGATTTAAGAAATCACATGATAATTGCGGCATACGGTTTTCTTCTCTTTTATATATCTGGATCTGCTATGGCTTCACAGGCTGCTTACCCTCCATATGGTATTGTATCTATTTCGTTTATTGGAATATCTTGCTATTTGATATATACCGGTCTATATTCATCAGCAGTTACTGTTTCCCAAGATACAACATTACGTCTGTCTATTAGAAAGTCTCTGGATGAACAAGCAAAATTTCTACATAGTGTGGGATCCGCTCATATGGAACAAGAATTACAATCGACAGTCATGAAAATCGCAAAGAAGCATTCAGATGTGTTAACTGAAAAGACTGGAGTTGAATCTTCAATGACAGAGAGTGACATCAAAGAGTATATGACTATGGTGTTAAATGAGATTCACAAGTCTTAAAAAGGGGGGAAAAACGCTCATATATCATTCTAGAGCTATGACTGAAAGCACGCTTGTTTTATTTGCGTGGTATATCACATAAATCAAATTGAGAATATATGCTATTATAATTAGACGATGGCTTTTTTCTATTCCTTTTTTTGACTCAATAATATTGAATAATATTTTAGGTACTGCTTGAATATGAATTGCGTTACGTAGCTGTGTTTGGGTTACTACGAACTTGACAACTTCAATACTGCTTATGTCTTGAAATCTGGTATATTTGGAGCTTATGGGAAGAGTCAAGGTATTTCTTAGGTTAATGATTGAGCTAATTAAAGCAGTACTTATCATTCATTATCAAATAGTTGTCGCTTTCTAATACCGTTGCTCAAAGAAATTCTATCGCGATACCTCTAATTTGACTATATTCAATTCTGAATGATTCGTCAGTGGAGATGGGTAGTAGTTCCAGTATTATGTGAATTGCATACATGACAGGTGAATAATGTGTGAGGAGGGTGCAGATAAAGACTCTAAATCATCAACCCCAAAGTAAGATGCACTCCAATAACACGAATTGCAAATTAGAAAATAGATTTGTCTAACTTCTTGAACCTTATTATTTCCTAAAGATTTAGAAGAATTTTGGTTGCTTGAAGTAAATCATATGCTATATTAGATCTTGTCATTTCTATAACGATTCCAAAGCAGTCTAATCGCAATCCTAGTTTTTATGCGTTACCATACGGGTATAGCAAAGTATCAGAGTGGATATGAATCTCATTTTGGCTAGATATGATAAATTCTAACGTTTAATATCCAAGATAATTTATCGCATACCTTCAATACTTGATATAGCAAAGAAAGATCTGATCAGTAATCTTTACAAATCGTGATTAGACGCTGCCTTCTCAATTCACAAACTCATCCTTTGGTCCATTGCAATGCTCCTTGTCTAACCACCTAGAGACAAACAGGTATTTCCATATACGAGCAACCAGATAAACAAAAGTTCATGATAGTGATTTCAGGATGCCCATAACTATTCGCTCTCAAAAATCTGATATTTTTTCTATTAGAACTAAACGGATATTTGATAGCCAAACTTTCTTCTTCAGACCATTCTTGCTTAAATGACATTATTTTTTCGCACGTGGTGGCCTTATAACTCCATTCCATCAACCAAATAGACCTTTGCATCCACATCGAAGCTCTCTTCTTGAATCGATCCCTTTAGGAAATTCTATCATCATAGTCATCCATACATCACCGATGCTATCTATGGTCAATTCAGTGCGGTGGTTTGTTGACAAACGAAATAGTACTTGATATTATTCATTGTACCATTAGAAAAATACGGGAATTTGAATAGTGAAATTAGCGTAATCTTTTCCAGACATATTATAGATAGTCGGATTTGATCTAAAATGGTGTAACATGCAGTTATCGGTAGTGATAAGTACTTGCGTACGATCTCATAATTGATTAGTGCTGAACGTTCAAAACGTTCAAGACGTTCAAAAAGATTTCCCTAGGTCCCGTTCAATCATCGTTCAATCACCGTTCAATCATCGTTCAATCACCGTTCAATCACCGTTCAATCACCGTTCAATCATCGTTCAATCATCGTTCAATCGGAACGGAGCTATATAATAACGGGTATTTGTCGAAGCGTACATGGAATTAATATATATATATAGAATTATCGAATCTTTTGAAAATTTGGACCAAAGATACTTTGTTCGCTGTGAATACTTAAAGCCATAATAATTGAAATGCTGTTATGGATTCCTCTATCTATGCGCGATGCGACGGAAAGCTCATCCTGCAATCAAATTGTGACGTATATCGTGGAGTATTATGCTTCACACGTTCATCTTGTTTTATTATCGCTGAGGAAAGTATTCATGTTTATTGTCTGAAGGTTGAGACCATACATTATAACCTTGTTATGTACTTGCCAGGCTGCGAAATTAATCTAATATGCATTATCGGCCCAGTTAAATATGAATTATGATGTCAACAACAAAAAAGCAACCTAAAGGATGAATTGAAGTTTAGTTCAATCAATTTCATCAATATTTTACTTTATAAAAGTGGTTGATCAATATTTTGCTGTAATATTCAATATTGTCATCAATAATTCTCTACAGTCTAGCGGAAGATAGAATTTACATATTATAGCTGTTAATAGCTTGCGTCATAATTTATTGTAAGAATATTCCATATTGAAGTTTTCATATCTGGAGTATTAAGACTCGTGAGAGCCACTCTAGCTTTTATCATCATCGCTGTCATTATTGTCTCTATTACCGCTCTGTCTATCAGATTCATCAATTGTCTTTTGTGCATTAAATCTGGTTGTATATCCACCGCTCCAACCAAGACAATATGCCATCGAATGTCGAATAGGACAATCACTATTTCTGTATGGATAATCTACAATTCCCGCCGATCTTCCCGTCATCGCTCCCTTGTTGATAGCTGTCGATACCATTGTCAATGTCATCCCCCAAGATCGTCAGAGTTCGCTTGCGCTTGTTGATGGCCGCAAAAATAATAATGAGTGAAACTACCGTGAGTCCGCCCAGATCCAGTCTTCTGTTCGTAAGACTTTTGATCTCTGCGATCATATCTCAATGAGTCTCATAAATTGATTCTACTATATTAACTTCTAGTTATACATTTTAACATGCTTTAGCATCTAAGTTATACGTATTCATACATTTCTAAATAGATCATTAAATAGTCGTTATTTCGAAGTCTTATATTTCAAACTAAAAAAAAGGGGGTTCTATGTGGGAGCTATTCCAGATGCAGATAATTCCCCACTGACTTTGTTTCTTATTTGTTCTTATAGTGGATTTGTTTGTTCTGAATCATCTTCAGTTTCCCTCTTCTCCTTCGCTGGATGATGTATCTTGTCCATCCCCATCGTCACTATTAGAGTTATTGCCTTCATCATCATTATTGTTAGACCCAGATGAGTCGTGAGATTCATCGTTACTATCACTATCACCATTATTCCTATCGTCGTTGGATGATGAATCATTGTCGCTGCCTGGGCCTCCTAGGGCTGGAGTTAATGCGTATTTTATTTCACCGTCTGTTTCATTTATTACTGAACATATCTGAAATCTTCTCATTCATGAGTTTGTAGTGCAATTCAGTTATCTTTCCATCTGAATAAGCATCTCTTATCTCATTTTTTATCTTTCCAATAGCCCCTGTATTTGGATCAGTGATTGATTCAATTTTTTTCTTGAAGATTTTTTGATATGCTGTAGAAACTTCATTTTTTAGATGCATGTATTGCTCATTACTTATCTTACCTGCAGCGTACGAATCTGAAATATTTCTATTTAATATGTTTAATTGATTAGTATAGTTCTCGTCCAATTTACTATCACCATATACAAGAGCCATTTGTTGATGAAATGAATTTAATCTAGAAGTCTGCTTCTTTGATTTTATCCACCCTACAACGGCAGGGATAAGTAATGACCCCACTAGAGCAGTAACAACAACAGTAAATAAAGATGCCCAATATTGTGCCGGAACCGGCGGTGGAAGCGCTTTAAAGTACGCGGTAAAGTTACCAAATCGGTTTACAGTGAGATTTGCTGCTGGATCAATAAATTTGACACCAAAAATATCAAGCAATGGAGTCCAGGGCGAACCAGAAGTTGTAGATGCATTTATTGTAATTGTTGAGTTATCAGCCAAATTCTGAGTCCAGCTACTAAATTCGAATCCATTGTTTGGTTTAGCTACACATTCTGCCCCAGATGACGCATAAAAATAGCGATTTATCGGAGCGTCTAGACCATTGCAAATTATCTGGCCCCCTTCAAACGGATTAATAACAAATGTTACGCCAGCCACAACTTCATTAGTAACAGGATTAATTACTGATACAGTATTAGAATCACTATTTGCTACGTATACCGCACCCCCAAATCCATAAATAGAACCTGGACTAGCTCCTACTTTTATGTTCTTTATTACAGTATTAGTAACTAGATTAATTACTGATACAGTATTAGAATCACTATTTGCTACGTATACAGCATCTCCATATCCATAAATAGAACTCGGATTATCTCCTACAGTTATATTCTTTATTACAGTGTTATTAACTAGGTCAATTACTGATACAGTATTGGATTCACCGTTTGCTACATATACAGTATCTCCAAATCCATAAATAGAACCTGGACTATCTCCTACAGTTATATTCTTTATTACAGTATTAGTAACAGGATTAATTACTGATACAGTATTAGAATCACTATTTGCTACGTATACAGCATTCATAGAGGTGGTAATAGGACCAGGATTAGTTCCTACTTGTATATTCTTTATTACAGTATTATTGACTAGGTTAATTACTGATACAGTATTAGAACCACTATTTGCTACGTATACCGAACCTCCATATCTATGAATAGAACTTGGACTAACTTCTACTTTTATATTCTTTATTACAGTATTATTAACTGGGTTAATTACTGATACAGTATTAGAACCACTATTTGCTACGTATACCGCACCCCCTGCCAATGCATCAATAAACCTTGGGCGATCTCCTACCGTTATATTCGTTATCACAGTATTTGTATCTGAATCGATTACAGACACAGTATTAGAACGAAAGTTTGCTACGTATACCGCACCTCCTCCGGCCAATGCATCAATAAACCTCGGGCCATCTCTAACATGTAAATTCTTTATCACAGTATTTGTATCTGAATCGATTACAGACACAGTATTAGAACGAAAGTTTGCTACGTATGTAGCTTCTGCAGTTGTGTAAATCTCGATCGGCATGTCCCCAACCTCAATCTGAGCACTCGTTAACACTTTTGTTCGATTCGCAATTGATTCCAACATATTTTGGTTGAGTTGTGCTTCAGCATCATTCATTACTACATTATATGAAACAAATACTAGTAAACAAAAGATTATTGGAATCAGTCGATGACTTATCACTTGATCGTTAGCACTAACATCGATCCAGTACTACACAGAACCAGATAAGTTTTACTTTAAAATTAGATGATATGATAGCTCTGAGTCTAAAAGATTTTATTTTTCTGAAGTCGTTATGGATATACATGTATATCTGCAAGTTGACTCCATACTAGGCACATCTCGTTGTTCCTGAAGAAATTGTATGCAAGATCTTGAAATCACGATCTATGTCTTACTTCTACCGCATACTTGAAACCTTTGTCAAGGTATGGAAGAATGTTTCTGAGAGCATTTAGGCCTTCAACGATATCAATCGAGGGAGGCAATTGGATTAGTAATGCCAATAATTTTTCCTTTAATTCAGAGATAGAATCGAAGAAATAACCTAATTGATCCTCATCGAAATCCGACAGTCACTTGTCATGGGTTATAATTTTAGAGAATTTCGTAGTAAATCGAAAGTTCTCGGGAGTCCTGTCGTACCAGTTCTTGACCATGAATTCGTTAGGAATCCTGTAAAATGAGGAGTCTATTTCGACATAGTTAAAGACCTTCGAATAATATTTTAACCATTTAGAATTTTCAATACCTTTAGGATATAATGGTACTTGCCAAGACGAATAAGACCATCCAGAACATCCTATGTAACACTGCAAGTTCTTTGGTAGGTACTAATGAATACGATCGGATAATAATTTTGTGTGATTAACAGGTTTGTGCGTGCAAAAACACGAAAGAGAATAGCAAGACATGATAATCAGTCATGTTAACTGGTATCAAATTATTTACTGTTTATCGAATGTAACCTCTAATATTCCATTTTTATAAGTCGCCTTGGCAGTCTCGGAGTCAATATTATACGGAATGTCTAGAGTACGGGTGCGTTGTTCCCCCTCATTATTTAGATGTGAAATTGTAATCAAGTAATCATCATAGGCAACTACCTTGATGTTTTCTTTCTTATTGTTAATAGGAAGTTGGGACACTATTTTGATGTTCTTATCGGATACAATTACATCCTCGGAAGTGTCCTGTTCTACTTTTTCGATTCTGGACTCAACGATCGTATCAGAACCTGGTACAGTTTCAACCTTTCTTTTGAATTTTCTTATCCTTGCATTTTTGTTCGGTCTGGCAACAGGATAAGAACTGTCTAGAACTATATCCACCTTTTCTCTTACGACCTCACTTCTGATACCCACATAAATCTCTGAGGACTCGGTCCATTCATTCATGTCATCGTCACAAATACCGTAGAACTTTTTTTTCAATTTATTAAATTCCCTCACCAATTCTAGTGCCATTAGATCAGGTTCGTCATCTGAAAATATATCCATCCATCTTTCTATCTGTCTATACCAGTGGTCAGGCGTCAATTGTACTTACGTCCGTAGAGGAACAAAATAAAGGTTTTCAGACGGATATTGAAGGTCAACCGGTTAAATATGACTGACCTCAAGGCACGTCTTGGGAGTATTTGTGACATTCGGTAGCATAATAAAAATCTTAGATGATCATCATTAAAATGCGCGCAAAAATACAAATTTTCTAACCTCCGGATATGTGTTACTATATGATCTAATAACGAAATGGCCATAAAGGTTGAATTTTATATGATATGTAAAGACCTTAACCAATACAAACACCATAAAGGTGGGCGACACTATCGGCATCCTATCTACCATGGTCGCCTGCCTTTTTCTCGACCTGCCTATTACATTAGGTTTCTTCGGTAAATGAATGACACAATAGATTCGCAGGGATATCTTTCAAGTAGAGGTCTTCGGCGCGCATACCATGTTTTTGTATTGCATGATCCGCACCGTTTTTTAAGAACTCTTCCATTGTTTCACCTTCGATGACAAAATCGCAGTCCAGGCCAGATTCACGACATACTAGAGTGTACATCACTATTACTATGTGTGGATCAATCTTAAACCTTCTTACAAGAAACTACTATTGCCATATTAATGTGTGGTAAATTGATGTCTAAAGACACTCCATTGACTAATAACAGAATGATTTTAAGATGGAATCTATTATCAGAGAACTACTTCAATGGGGGTCGGGATCGCATCTAAGAGGCAGAAGGATTTGCGCGTGCCATCCCAATAAGGATCTTTTTGGTGTATGGTTTCTGATATCTTGCGATGGTATTAATTTTCCCTTCCCGATCCAGATGTTCCTCTGACACAGATATGGCAAAATTCAATCTGCTGCCCTCTTTCTGTTGCCTATACGTTGTAAGATTTTGGAAAGGCATTAGATTCGACGCTCCTTGTTGTGGAAAAGTTGGGTCATCTCTCTTATAATACCTCTGTTTGAACCCACGAATGGGGCGCCGGGAGTGGGACTCGAACCCACGAGCTACAGTCGTGGAGTGTATCAACATTTTCTGCATCAGTTTCTAACTTCGAGAATAGTGATTTCATTTGGTGGATCGAGCAAAATTGATACATGCTCATTTGCATGACAATATTCTTTGATTTATTTAAGCTTACCTCCAGATCCCATCCTGGCCCTGCCGATATATAATTTAGAAAGATCTTAAATGTCATCTCCTGCATCTAATATGAAATGACTTTTATAATCTAACTTTCTGTCTTAATATCCATTTCTGTTATCCTAATTTTGCGCGTATATCTGTAGATCATTTTTATAATTTGATGTGCAAAATGGCTGCTGCAGTACACGAAACTGTGAGACCAACCAACCATTCTGGCACCAAATAAGGTAGGAAGCGCAAATCACCAGGTTTGGTCTGCCCGGTTGATCCTACCTTTTCATAATTTGTTGTAAAAATTATGTAGGGAGCGCCTGAGCTAACGTAACTCAAATCTAGACGTATGCAAGGTAGGTCAAGGTAGATAGGCGGCCATT
>Ga0105091_10000803_pt1 | contig 13574 bp, 13 predicted proteins | sample PPLLak1March2015_FD_87022 | JGI IMG/M metagenome (GOLD analysis project Ga0105091, IMG submission 87022) | Freshwater sediment microbial communities from Prairie Pothole Lake near Jamestown, North Dakota, USA - PPLs Lake P7 Core (1) Depth... | ecosystem: Environmental > Aquatic > Freshwater >... | reverse complement strand
GGTGACAGGGTGACAAGGTGACAGGGTGACAAGGTGACAGGGTGACAAGGTGACAAGGTGACAAGGTGAAAGGCGAGTCGAGCCAGGGGCTTAAAACGCAGCGGCGGTTGAGTGATTCGCGTCTTTTGCGAATCGTATCGAAACCCCGCGCCTCTGGAGCGATACACGTATCTCGCGTCGAGCCGGGATCTAATTTGGAGTGCGGCGGCAGAAGGACTCCGATGCTTTTTCAGGAGGCCTGGCGACGCCGCTTTGGCTCCCCCGCGGAGCGGGAGGATAGGCTGAGATCAAGGTTCGAGCGGTGATCGGTTGGCGATCGACTCAGCACTTTCGATTTTCGCCACTCCTCCCGCTCCGCGGGGAAGCCAAAGCGGCGTCGCCAGGACTCCTGGTAAAGCGTCGGAGTCCTTCTGCCGCCGCACTCCATATTAAGAATCGCCTCGACCTGAGATGCGTATGAAGATCAAGTCAGGGCCACCGCACTCCGAGAGAGTGCTCACAACCACTGCCCTCCAGAGGCGCGGGGTTTCGATACGATTCGCAAAAGACGCGAATCACTCAACCGCCGCTGAGCTTGGGTGCCACTGGCTCGCGTTCACCCTGTCACCCTGTCACCCTGTCACCCCGTCACCTTGTCACCCTGCCGCCCCTGCCACGCGGCCCGGTTCCTTCCCAGCCGTGCTATGATGTCCGGATGGCATCTTTGGCCAATATTGATTTACCGGGCGTCCTGATTGGGATGGCCGTCCTCCTTTTCTCGCTGAGCCTCCACGAATCGGCTCACGCCTGGATGGCAAATCGGCGCGGAGACCCGACGGGACGCCACCTAGGCCGTGTCACGCTGAATCCGTTGCCGCACATCGACTGGATCGGCACAGTACTTTTCCCGCTGCTCGGCATGATTGGCGGGCACGGAATTCTATTCGGCTGGGCGAAGCCGGTGCCGGTCAACACCGCCAACCTCAAGAATCCTCGTTGGGACCACGTGCTTGTTGCCGCTGCCGGGCCTCTCAGCAATTTAATAGCGGCCGTGGCATTTCTGCTCGGGCTGAGACTGCTGGTGGGATTCTTCCCGGACGAGTTGCGCGCTGGTCACACCGTTCTTTACCCGTTGTTCCTGTTATGCGCAAGCGGCCTTTTCCTCAACACGATCCTGGCGGTCTTCAACCTGTTGCCGGTTCCTCCGCTGGATGGAAGCTGGGTGCTTGCGGGCATTTTCCCAAATCGTGTCGCGGCGTTTTTTGATGCGATCCGGCCTTACAGCTTTATACTGCTTCTCGGACTTATCGTGTCTGGAGTTTTCGATAAGGTCCTGGTTCCGGTCCTCGGTCTTGTCACCGTTCTCGCTTCTTAACGAATAAACCCCTATGAAAAATCGAGTCTTCAGCGGCATGCGCCCCACCGGACGGTTGCATCTGGGGCACCTTGTAGGCGCCCTGGATAACTGGATCCGGATGCAAGACACGCATGACTGCGTTTTCGGAATCGTCGATTGGCACGCGCTCACCTCCGAATACACTGACGTCGAAAAGGTGAATCGGAATGTGCTGGAAATCGCAATTGACTGGTTTGCGGCGGGCCTCGATCCCGAACGTTCTATCGTGATGATCCAGTCGATGGTGCCCCAGCATGCGGAGCTGCACTTGCTCTTTTCGATGATTATTCCTGTTCCGTGGCTGGAACGCGTCCCGACTTACAAGGAACAGCAGCAGCAGTTGAAGGAAAAGGATCTTTCGACCTACGGATTCCTGGGATACCCGCTCTTGCAGGCGGCTGACATCCTCATCTACAAGGCCGACACGGTGCCGGTCGGCGAGGACCAGGTGTCACACGTTGAGCTATGCCGCGAAGTAGCACGCCGGTTCAACAGCTTCTACGGACCGGTCTTCCCTGAACCTCAGGCTCGACTCACCAAGTCGTCGAAACTGCCCGGTACGGACGGCAGAAAGATGAGCAAGAGTTACGGGAACGAGATCCAGCTGTCCGAAGACCCGAAGAGTGTGCGTCAGAAGATCCTCACGATGATGACCGACCCGGCCCGCATGCGGCGTACGGATCCCGGTAACCCGGAGTTGTGCCCGGTGTTTGATCTCCACAAGGTGTTCACCAATGCGGAGGGGCAGGAGTGGGCTGCCCAGGGATGCCGGACGGCGGGAATCGGATGCATCGACTGCAAGAAGCGGCTGCTTGAGTCCCTGATTCCGGTGATCGAGCCGCTCCACGAGAAACGCGTTCAGCTGGAGAAAAACATCAGCGGTTTGAAGGAAACGTTGTTCGAGGGGAGCCGGAAAGCCCGAGTCATGGCCGAACAGACCATGGATGAGGTGCGTCAGGCCATGAGGATAAAGTACAGCTAGTGGCGCAGACGGAAGACTACAAGGTTCGGCTGGAGATTTTCGAAGGTCCGCTGGACCTCCTTCTTCACCTGATCCGGACGCAGGAAATCGATATTTACGACATTCCGATCGCCCGGATCACGGACCAATATCTCGAGTACCTCCAGATGATGCGTGACCTGAGCATCAATCTGGCCGGCGAATTTCTGCTCGTGGCTGCGACCCTGATTTACCTCAAATCGCGGATGCTCTTGCCGCCCGATCCGACGGAGGAAGGGGAAGAGACCGAAGACCCGCGCAAGGACCTGGTGCAACAGCTGCTCGAGCACGAGCGATTCAAGAACGCCGCTCAGCTCCTGTATGAGCGAGAGACGGTCGAGCTCTCGGTTTGGTCGCGCGGCGAAAACGAATTCGCCGAAGACGAACAGGAAATGGTGTCGGCGAACGTTTTCGACCTGGTAAAGGCCTTTCACGTGATCGTCGAGCGGTACAAAGACCAGATCGTCATGGAGGTCCGCCGGGAAAACGTGACACTGGAGGGCAAACTTCAGGAGATCCGCCGCCTTCTTACTGTGCGAAAAGACTTCTACTTCTCGATGTTCTTCGAACAGAAGGTGTCGAAGATTCACCTGGTGGTAACCATCCTGGCTCTTCTCGAGCTGGTTAAGCGCCATGAGATCAAGTTGTTTCAGAAGGGAATGTTCGACGACATACGGATCCGGGCATGCTCAAAGACGAACTGACTTCGCAGATTCTCGCCATCCTGTTTGCTGCCTCTGAGCCTGTCACCCTGGAGCAGCTCGAACAGGTATACCCCTCGGCGGACCGCGCCGCTCTGAGAGAACGGGTCACGCTGCTGATCGAAGATTTCAATTCCGTTCAGGAGGCTGTCGAGATCAGGTCGGTGGCCGGGGGCTACAGGATTACCACTCGTCCGGAGCATCACGAAATCGTTCGCTGCTACCTTCGAACTCGACCCTCCGCCAAGCTGTCCCTCGCCGCGCTGGAGACTCTCTCGGTAATTGCTTACAAGCAGCCGATCACCTTGCCCGAGATTATGGAAATTCGGGGCATCAAGGGCACGTCCACCATCCGAACGCTCCTGGAAAAAAAGCTGATCCAGACGAAAGGCCGCAAGAAGGTCGTCGGCCGTCCGATCATGTACGGCACAACCAGGGAATTCCTCGTCCATTTCGGCCTGAACGATTTGTCCGAGCTCCCCACTCTAACGGAGCTGGAAGAGATCCTCGGGCAGGACCTGTCAGCGGCACAAGGGACACCAGGGATACCAGGGACACCAGGGACATAGGGACCGCTTTCCCCTTTTGCGCCTTAGGTCTCTGGTGTCCCTTTTGTCCCTTCTGTCCCTGTATACTGTTCTGAATGAGGGAGCGACTCCAGAAGATTATTGCCAGGGCCGGGATAGCGTCGCGGCGAAAGGCTGAGACGCTGATTCAGGAAGGTGCCGTCACGGTCAACGGCGCGACCGTCCGGACCCTGGGGACACAGGCGGATCTCGAGCACGACCATATCAAGGTTAATGGCAAATTGATCCGTGCCGAGCGCCTCGAGTACTACATGCTGAACAAACCTAGGGGTGTGCTCAGCTCGGTCAAGGACCCGGAAGGCCGACAGGTTGTAACGGATCTCGTCAGGTCTTCGGCAAGGCTTTATCCTGCCGGCCGGCTCGACTTCAACAGCGAAGGACTGATCGTCCTCACGAATGATGGCGAGCTGGCACGGAGAATCACAGAGGGCGGGAAGCTGGCCAAGGTCTACCAGGTGAAAGTGAAAGATCAGCCCGAGGAAGCACAGCTCGAGCGCCTTCGCAAAGGACTGACAATCGACGGCGTTCGAATGCAGGCCTCCAAGGTCAGGCTTGCGAAGGCCGGAAACAATTCCTGGTACGAGGTGGAGCTAACCGAGGGGAAGAACCGGCAGCTAAGACGCATGTTCGAGCGCATTGGCCATCCTGTCTTGAAGCTGAGAAGGGTTGCGATTGGAAAGCTCAAACTCGGGAAATTGCTGCCGGGCGCCTACCGGGAGTTGACCGACGAAGAAGTACGCTTGCTTAAAGGGAGAAAGGAAACTTAATGTTCACCGGGATCGTCAGAGAAACAGGCGAGGTCGTGAACAAGGACCAGACGGAAGCCGGAGCGACTTTCAAGATCCGTTGCCGGGAGGTCTTCAGCGACCTGGGAATCGGACATAGCATCAGCGTGGATGGCGTTTGTCTGACCGTCACGCAAAAAGGCGAAGACTCGTTCACGGTTTTCGCGGTTCCCGAGACCCTGCGGCTCACGAATCTCGGCAGGAAGAAGCCGGGAGATCTCGTCAACCTGGAACCCGCAGCTCGTTTGACCGACTTCTTGGGAGGGCACCTGGTCCAGGGGCACGTCGATGGAACCGGTGAAGTGGTCTCAATCTGTCCTGAAGGAGATTCCAGGGTTTTTCGCTTCAAGGCGTCAGCGAGCGTTCTTCACTACTGCACGATGAAGGGTAGTATCGGCGTCAACGGAGTCAGCCTGACGATCTCCGGTCTCGGCCCGGATTATTTCGAGGTGACTATCATTCCTCACACCGATGAAGTCACGGACTTCGGACAGCTGAAGCCGGGGGATCAGGTGAACCTGGAGGCCGACGTGATCAGCAAGTACGTGGAGTCCCACGTCAAGAGAGTCCTCGGCGGCGCGGCCTCTGTTCTCCTGTTGGGAGCTTTCCTGTTTGGCGGCGGCTTGTTGTTTGGCGGGACCTTGCCGGTCCCGACCAAGGCGGTTCTGCTCTACTACAGTACAGTCGCTAACAAGGAGACGCCAATTATTCTGCGTGTCGCCCGCTTCAAGCCGGATATCTTTGTGGAATGGGAGTCAGTCAGTCATCAGGGTACTATTCATCTGTATCAGGATGCGGTTCAGGAAGGCCGCAAGTTCGTAACGGAGAGCCTCTTTGACGCAGGTGTCGATGTTGAATCCCCGGATGCCATGACCACCTGGCTCTCGCAAAGCATGTACAAGGATCTGAAGCAGAACGGTCAGGCGAAAATCGAATTGAATCGCTTGCCCCTCAAGATGAAGGTCGTCGGAACCGGCACGTTCGACCTGATGGTCGACAAGCAGGCAAGACAGATTCCCGTCATGACCGTTGAAGACGAGCGCAAGAACACCTGGGTCTTCTACGACGACGCCGAGAATCCGCTGATGGTCGAATACAAAACCCCTCGCTACCGGAAGTACCTCAAGTCGGTTAGTACTGCGTCCTGGCCCGGCCTTAAATGGATCAAGCAGATTCCGCCCGTGAAGTGATCGACGGCTGAGTGACAAGGTGACAGGGTGGCAAGGTGACAAGGTGACAAGGTGACAAGTTGACGACCAGTTCAGCAGCGGTTGAGTGACTGGCCGTTTTGTGGCGAGATCGGGCGGCGTCATCTTGTCACCTTGTCACCTTGTCACCCTGTCACCCTGTCACTTGTGGGTCTCTGCGAATCTCCGGGTATAATAGGCTCCTTACTTACTTCCAAATGAGCACCGATACCGTCGAATCAGCGATACAGGACATTCATGACGGCAAGATGGTCATCGTCGTGGACGAGGAAGACCGTGAAAATGAAGGCGATTTGACCATGGCCGCCGAGAAGGTGACGCCGGATGCCGTGAACTTCATGGCGACTCACGGCCGGGGCCTCATTTGCCTCCCGATGACTGCCGAGCGCCTCGACGAGCTCAAGATCCCCCTCATGGTGGTGGAGAACGAATCGATCTACGGGACGGCGTTTTGCGTGAGTATCGAAGCGCGGCGGAATGTTTCGACGGGTATTTCCGCGGCTGACCGGGCCAACACCATCCTGACTGCCATCGATCCCACTGCCCGCCCGCAGGACTTGACCCGGCCGGGTCATGTCTTCCCGCTCAAGGCGCGTCCGGGTGGCGTGCTGGAGCGGGCTGGACAGACTGAAGCAGCCGTTGATCTGGCCCGGATTGCGGGACTCAGCCCGGCCGGCGTGATCTGCGAGATCATGAACGAAGATGGGACCATGGCCCGGCTTCCCCAGCTCAGGAAGTTCGCCGCAAAACACAACCTGAAGATTATTTCCGTCGTCGACCTGATCAAATTCCGGCTGGGTACGGAAAAGCTCGTGACCCGGATGGAGGCCCTTCCGTTCGAGAGCGAGTACGGCGATTTCGAGCTGATGGTTTACGAGGATGAAGTTCACCGCAATCAGCATCTCGCTTTTATCCGGGGTTCTGTCAACGACGGCGTGCCGGTGCTTGTCCGGGTGCAGGTCGAGGCGGTGCTTTCCGATGTCTTTCAGGGGTGTCACAGCCAGGCGGGGCGCGAGCTGCGGAGATCCTTGGAGCTGATCAGACAGGCGGGCCGAGGCGTCCTTGTTTACTTGACGCTGAATGCGGTGAACTGGAAGAAAGCTCTGCAGCACGAACTGAAGTTGTGCCGGCGGGACCGCGAACAGGTAGCCGAGCCTGAGAGCTTTCGGGACTATGGGATCGGCGCCCAGATTTTGGCTGACCTCGGGTTGCGGGATATTCGCTTAATGACCAACCATCCCAAGCGCATGATCGGCCTGGAAGGATTCGGGCTGAATGTCGTGGAGTACGTTCCGATCAGTTTGGGTCCGGCTTCAGCCAACGGATAACAGGGACAACGCGGATTTCCGGAGGTCCGTGTTGTCCGTGACTCTATCTAATCGGCATTCTCTTTCGCTGCGAGGTACCCCTCGCGATGGCTGGCCTTGAGTTTGTCAGGCTTGCCGTCGCCGTCAACATCTGCTTCCACTTCGATCTTTATCTTTCGCAGCTTGCCGTCCATCTTGGTGTTGGTGGGCACGTACGACAAAGAGTACTGGTGCCTCAACAAAGCTGAGACGGTCTGGAAGATTGCGGGGTACTCCGTGACAAACCGAGGAAAGAAAGCAGCTCCGCCGGTCGACTTGGCGAACTGCTTCAGGGTGGAGTCGGCCTGGTAAAGGTCCAATCGCGCCGAGGCTCCAAGGTCTCCCTCGTACCGGGCTCGGAAATTTCCCCCGGTACTGATCGGATAAATCACCGCATTGCTGTTTTGCACACGCTTCAGTGTTTCACCGAGATTCTTCTTGCTGAACGTGTCGATACCGGACGCAACCAGGACGACCGCGACTTTGCTGTTCAACTCGTCGACGCGATCCAGAACATCCCAGACGGTGTCGTACATGTTGCTCTCACTGAAGGCCGGGAAGTTCAAACGTCGAAGAGCGTTGTAGACCTCCATCTTGTTCTGGGTGAAGTCCACCAGGATCTCGGGCCTCATGTCGTAAGCCATAACCGCGACCCAATCGTCTTTTCGCATCTGGTCGACGAAGGTGTAGGAGGCCATCAGGACGTCGTAAAGGAAGGACCACGGAACGGCATTGCTGTACTCGGTAACCAGCACGACGGTCATCGGGGCTTCAATAGACGTGAAATTGCTGATCTCCTGCTGGACCTTGTCCTCGTAGACCTTGAAGTTCTCCTTCCTCAGCCCCTGGATCAGATCCCCCTTGCTATTTTGAACGGTGACGTCGACCCGGATCTGATTAACCGCGACTCGGATTCCAGTCCGTCCCTGTGTTTTGGGCTGTTCCTCCTCAATTTTCTTGTCCTGCGGCTTTTGGGCCTGGGCGGAAACACGATCCGGCCGCCAGAGGAGGAAAGCAAGGAGAAGAAGAGTGGCAAAAACGAGTAGTCTTTTCATTGAGAGGCAAGCTCCAAAAGAGACGAAATCTCTAGCATTCAAGCACTATAGTAGCACACCCGCTCCGCCCCCTGCGGGGGGCGGCGGGGGGGGTGACAAGGTGACAAGGTGACAAGGTGACAAGGTGACAAGGTGACAAGGTGACAGGGTGACAAGATGACGACGCCCAGTCCAGCAGCGGTTGAGTGACTGGCCGTTTTGTGGCGAGATCGGGCGGCGTCATCTTGTCACCTTGTCACCCTGTCACCTTGTCACCTTGTCACCCCCTCGCCCGTCGACCCCCGGCTCATATGGTAGAATCTTTCGCATGGATTTGGAGGGCAAAGAGCGCGCCCTGAGCCAGTTTATCGGGCGTTTTCAGAGTGCGATTGTGGCCTTCAGCGGGGGTGTCGACAGCTCCTACCTGGCCTTCATCGCGAATCAGGTCTTGGGAAATCGTGCACGGGCAGTGACCGGCATTTCGCCGTCAGTGTCCCAGATGCAGCAGAATCTGGTGAAGGAGTTTGTCGAGAAGCACGGCCTGAACCACGTCATCGTAGACACCCGGGAGATGGAAGACCCCAACTATACAGCCAATCCTTCCAATCGCTGCTATTTCTGCAAATCAGAATTGTTCTCCTACCTGAACCGATTGAGGGGAGAGTGGGGTGTAGACGTCGTTTTCGACGGCAGTAATCGTGATGACGTCAGAGACTACCGGCCGGGCCGGCAGGCGGCTGGTGAGCAGAGTGTGGTAAGCCCGTTCATCGAGGCAGGCCTGACCAAGGACGACATTCGTGCGTTGTCCAGGAAATGGGGGCTGACCACGTGGGATATGCCGTCCATGCCCTGCTTGTCCTCACGTTTCCCGTACGGGGTCGAAATAACTGAGGAAAAGCTTCGACAGGTCGACCGGGCCGAAGCGTTCCTGAGAGACCTTGGTTTTCGGAATTTTCGCGTCCGACACCACGAAACTCTGGCGAGGATTGAGATCGACGTCCAGGAGATGCCGGATATCCTGGATGTCACCCTGTTGGAAGTCATCAACAAAGAGTTTAAGACCATCGGCTACCACTACGTCACACTCGATCTACAGGGCTTTCGCTCCGGGTCGTTGAACGAATTGCTCCAGCTTCAGGCGAAAGGCGCTGACGACTGACGGCTGACGGCTGACAAAAGCAAAAGCGAACGGCACGGAGTAGTTCCCTATGAAAACCCGCCTTTCGGTCGTAGTACTTTTCTGTTCTCTTTTCAGTGGCCCGTTTGCCTTGGCGCAGAGCGACTTCTATCTTCCCCAGGTGGCTGACGGGCAGGGGCAGGGCCTTGTCATTAAGACGACTTTCGTCCTGTTCAATCCGAGTCAGAACTCGGTTGGGACCGAGCTCTCTCTGACTGATAATCAGGGCGGCCCTCTTTCGGTCACGCTCGGCGACTTGGGGACTCACTCGACCTTTACGGTGTCGCTCGGGGCCGGCGAAACCCGTTTCCTCGAGACCGCGGCCGACGGGCCGCTCAAGATTGGCGCAGGCGTGGTTCAGTCGACTGGGCCTGTCGGTGTATCAGCGGTCTTTACGATTTTGGACGGTTCCGGCCGCTTTCTGACGGAGGCGGGAATAGGGTCTTCGACCCCAATGCAGAAGTTCGTAATTCCGGTCGATACGACCGAGAGCTTCGACACGGGCCTGGCTCTTTTCAATGTCGGAGCCGTCGACTCGAGCATCACATTTCGGGTAAGGACGGCGGCAGGCGGAGCCGGACCCGAGACCTCGCGAACGCTGGCTGCGTTCGCTCATCAGGCCCTCTTCGTCAGCGAGCTGTTCTCGCAACTGGGTGCTTTACGAGGGACGCTCGAGGTGGACAGCACGCGTCCGCTGGCCGCCGTTGTCCTGCGTCAGAACCAGTCGACGTTCACGTCAACGACACTGCCGGTGGTCGCTTCCAACTCTCAGCAACTGGAGTTTCAGCTCCCACACGTGGCCAACGGTGTCTATTCCGGCGGCTCGGTCCGCACCACTTTTATCCTTTTCAATCTTTCGGCCGGCAATGCACAGGTTGACGTGAATCTCACCGGTGATAACGGGTCGCCGTTCCCTGTGTCAATTGTTGGCGGCGCACAGAACAGCTCGTCATTTCGGGTGAACGTTGCTCCCGGCGCCTCGGCTTTCCTGCAAACCACTGGTTCAGGGACGCTTGCCGCCGGGGGGGCCGCCGTCAAATCCGACGTCCCGGTTGGAGTCGCTTCGGTCTTCACGCTGTACGATGGACAGGGCGTCTTTCAGACGGAGGCCGGAGTCGGCAATTCACCCGCCCTTTCCAGTTTCACGATTCCCGTCGACACTCGAGCCCAGTTCGACACGGGGGTCGCGCTCTTTAACCCCGGTACCATTTCCGCAGGCGTAACAGTGCGATTGCTCGACCAGGACGGAATACGAATCAAGCTCCAGGAACTGTCGCTACGGCCTGGCGGTCACCAGGCGCTCCTTGTCAGGAGCGCATTCGAGGGCGCCAGCCTGCAAGGAACGCTTTCGATAACCTCCACGGCGCCACTCTCGGCTCTTACCCTGCGGCTTAATGCTTCGCCACTGTCTTACACGACTTTACCGCGCACGGGCCAGGCTTTTGCCGGCATTGTCCCGCGACCGGCGCTCTTGACGAAGGAGCGCGGCGGCATTGCGGTCAACTCGGCCGTGTCCCTCGACGTGGGATTGGACCTCGGGTACCGGCTCAAGGGAGTCGTGCGGGGCGATGTAGGGACAGCTCTGAGCGTCAGGGCCCAGAGTCAGGATGGCACCGTCTTCCCGGCTTCTGTCGATTCGCTGTCGGGGCGCTACTCGGTCGCGCTTCCAGCGGGCACCTACTCGCTGACTGTCTGTTACAAACCGGCCGGTTCAGCGTTTCAGGGGGCTCCCACCTTGATCTTCGACGACCCTGACCCGATTGCGGTGCAGGCTGATTCCGTTGTGGACATTGAGGTGCCGAAGACCCAGGTGTATGCGGTTTCAGGGCAGGTGGCCGGACTCGGCACCCAGACCGGCTCGGCTATGGTTCGCTTTACGTCGAATGACGGAAGAGCCGGCGGCGAGGCTTTCATTTCGATGGATAACCGTTTTTCGGCTTACCTGCCCGCCGGAACGTACACCGCGAGCCTCGCAGTCAACGCATTCGGCGATTTCGGTACCAATCATCTCGCGATCTACAATGCGGGATCAGTCACCGTGGCAAGCGCGGATGTTACCGAGCTGACGGTTCAGCTTCCCGCCTCTCTGTCCACCCTCCTGGGGAAGGCGCAAATCACGGGACAGCCTCTGATTCCGTCCGGCTCTTTTGTTTCCGTGATCGACACGGCCGCGCCCCTGGCACTGGCGAGTGTTTGCCTGCCGGACGCGTGGACAAGCTCGCTTGCGATCGGCGCGCAGGGCGACTATCGCGGCATGTTGCCGACTGATCACACCTTCGATCTGCAGGCCCACATCAGACTATCGAATTCAGGCTACCTGTTGTTCCCGATCGTGGGCCGGCGGGTCACGCTGAGCGGCAATCTCCAGGAGAACTTCTCGCTGACGGCCGCCCCGCAGATGATCGCTGTATCGGGGACCGTGCGTTCGCCGGACGGAGCCGCGGTGAACAATGTGCTGGTAACTGCGACGTCTGAAAAGCTGGCAGGGGTGGACCAGGTGGCGGCCTCCGTCACCGGGCAGACAAATTCGCTCGGCGAATTCCAGTTGTCGGTGCCGGCAGGTGCGGATTACACGCTGACGTTCACGCCGCCCGCGCCTTGAGGGGCATGCCGCAGATCGTTTGGGATCTATCGCGAAGAGAGGATCGCCTCACGCGAAGCTGGAGTCGCGTTACAGAGCCGCGCACGCAGTGGAGGGCTGCTCCGCAACAAGACGCTCCGCACCCCTCCACTGCGTGCGCGGCTCTGTAACGCGACTCCAGGAGACGTTTCTACTTACCCTCTCACCTTTGCCGTTTCCTGAAGCTCAGGATGAGAATGAGGGTCGGCTGTAAACAGCACGTCCCGCAGTTCGTCCTCGGTCAGGCGCCCCGACTTCTGCAGTGCGCTGGACATCGCCTCCAGGTACCCGCGAATGATGTAAAAACTTCCGAGGTCGAAGAACTGATCGATGGAAGACATTAGTTCCATCGCCTGGTAAAACTCCAGAGAACTGTCGAGGAGTCCTTGAGACTGGACCAACTCCCAGAAGTTGCGCTTGGCTATGAGTAGAGCGTAATCCACCTGGCAAAGCGGAAATCCCTCCGCATAGCGTTCCTTGCCGATCTGTGAAAAAAAACGACTGAGCTCGTCCCTGGTCATGGAGTGCTCGAGCCATTTGGCGAGCCGTTGGAAGACTCGCGTGTGGCGGGCGTTGAGCTCATCCTCCGCGAGGCCGTGGTAATTGCCTGTTACCTGCGACCGCTTTATATGACTGCCCCAGCTTGTTGCCAGGCGCTCAGGTTCGTGCTTTATAAGGTCGACAATCCGACGGTAAATCATCTGCGACCTCCTGTCAGTGGGTTGGTATTCTATGTTATACCAATCAGGCGGGCGGCAATGTGAAGTCGAGAAGCCGGGCAATTCCGGAGAATTTCCCATTCCAAAGCAGATAGGCTTCTACCCTCGTGTCGGACCAGGGTCCGAGCTTAGGCTACTTCGAAGATTTCGTCGGCCATGTCGGCAGCAACGCGCTTCCTGCCCTTGCGGGTAAGGGCCTTGTAGAAGTGAGGATGCTGGGCCTTACGGGCGTCATAGATTTCGCGCCGGCACCGGTTGCAGCTGTCCACATGAAGTAGAAATTCAAGTTGCTCTTCCAACTCCAAATCCTCTGACAAGTATCCGAGCAGCAGGTCTCGATTGCACTGTTCCGACATGACAAGCCTCCGGTTCATTGTGGGGAGATTGTAGAGACCTGCAAACGTAAGAAAAATCGGCGTGAACCGCTATTTCGTATAAGTTTTTGTCTTATCTACTTGTCGGACTTTGTGCAGAGGCTCTCGAGATCAGCGTCAATAGAGGCGTCGGAGGATTTACAGACTATCGCTTGTTCCTCTCGTCGAAGTCTTCCGAGGATGCCGGGTCGAGCTCCCAACGTTCCTCGTCCCGTTCGCTTATCTTCTCCGCGCCCCTCAGCGGTTCGGTGTCCTGGTAGGTCACTCCCAACGCCTCACCCATCTCCTCAACCACGTCCTGGTCGGGTGTTGCGTTGTCGCCTCCGACGGTCTGTTCACCTACGTCAGCCTGGTCCCAGGCCGCGTCGAGGTCTCCGCCTGACAGTTTCGGGCTTTTGGAATTATGTTTGCGCAACGCCTTTTGAAAGCGGGGTGTGGTGTATTCCTTCTTCTGCTCATCCTTCAAGTCTTCCATGATCTCTTCATCCAAATTGTCGTCCGACACCTCGTGGATGAACTCATCGGCGTCCTTGAGTTGGGTGGTTTCATCTTTCTTGGCCATACAGCCAGTCTAGCAGGGCAAAAAACCAATCTGAACAGAGGCGAAGAGAAGGCGGAAGGATGAAGGATGAAGGATGAAGGATGAAG
>Ga0105091_10000802_pt1 | contig 13574 bp, 9 predicted proteins | sample PPLLak1March2015_FD_87022 | JGI IMG/M metagenome (GOLD analysis project Ga0105091, IMG submission 87022) | Freshwater sediment microbial communities from Prairie Pothole Lake near Jamestown, North Dakota, USA - PPLs Lake P7 Core (1) Depth... | ecosystem: Environmental > Aquatic > Freshwater >... | reverse complement strand
TACGCCGGCTGGGACCAGTATCACCAGAATCTGGCCGGTCTTTTCGGCGAGGCCCTTCTGCCTGTCGCTTCCTCGCTCGATCTCCTGCTGGGAGCCCGCCTGGATGTCTGGGAAAACGAGAGGGCCCAGACGACTGCCAATCCGCGGGCCGGCGTGGTATGGCGAGCTCACGATTGGGTGACCGTCCGGACATCTGGTTATCGGGGGTTTCGATCTCCGACACTGAACGAGCTGTACCGGCCGTTTCGAGTTGGGAATGTCGAGACGCTGGCTAACCCGCGGCTCACCGAGGAGTACCTCTGGGGCGGCGAAGCAGGGGCCGACTTTCATCCCAACCGGCACGTGCTGCTCAGGGTCAATGGTTTTTGGAATTCGCTTCAAAACGCTGTCGCGAACGTCACTGTCTCGACGACACCCAGCCAGATCTTACGGCAGCGAATGAACCTGGGCGGCATCACAGCGACAGGCTTCGAGAGCGAGCTCATCCTGGACTACGACGTGTGCGCAGTCAGAGGGAGCTATCTCTACTCGGCCGCGTCGGTAAAGAAAAGCACCCTGGAAGTGCCGCAGGTGCCCGCACACCAGGCAATGCTGGCTTTTGATTACCAGCGTGGCGTCCTGGGGACCGTGCAGGCGCGGTGGATCGGCCGGCAATTCGAGGATGACTTGAACAGCCTCGTTCTGCCCGGCTACCTCGTCGTCGACGGGCTGATTAGCCGCGCGGTCGCGCACAATCTGCGACTTTTCGTGGCAGTCGAGAACCTGTTCGACCGCCGGTACGCCGTCGGCCGGACCCCGGTCGAGCAACTCGGAGCGCCGCGGCTCGTGCACGGGGGAATTGCGATGGATTTTGGGGCGCGGTAGGGATACCCCGTTTTTCGTGCTCGTGCTCGTGCTCGTAATCGGCTTTTGCACGCAACCGCAGAAGCCGATTACGAGCACGAGCACGAGCACGGGTAATGCCTTACCCAACCCCGGGTAACGCATTATCCGTTTCTCGCGCGCCTTTCCCGCTCGAACCCGCGCCAGTGCTGATTTCCCGCCTCGCTCAGAATCGGCACGGTTCTTGCCCATTACCGTGTCGTGATGATATCGACACGATTCGCTTCTGCCTTGTTGCTCCTTCTGGCCATCATCGGCTCGGTTGTGGGTCAGTCCGATCAGAGCTCAATCTCTGACGAGCAGAGACGCTTCCTCGAGGTTCGGCGCCGCCAGATCGAGCTCAAGAGCAGCCGCGCCGAGCTGGAACGGGTACGAGGCCTGTTTGACCAGCGCCTGGTCGCCAAGAAGGATTTGGACATCGCCCAAACCGCCGTGGACACCGCGCAACTGAATTACCAGCAGGCCGTCCTGGCTCTCCTCAGCCTCCAGCCCCGAATCTCGGTCAAGGAAGCAGTCAAGTCCCAGACGCGCGATGGGCGAAAGTTCGTGCGGCTGACGATCGTCAATCTGACGCCGACGTTCGACGATTCCCAGTTCCAGCTCTTGAACAATTTTGAAGGGGCCGACCCGATTCCGGCTGAGCTGCGCAAGCGCGACATCCAGGACATCTTCATCTCGCTCAAGGCTGTCGGGGGAAGCACGGCGACAGGGGAGGTCGAAAGCCGCGGCACGACGATCGGACTGCCGTACGAGGTGCACGTGGCCGAACTGAAGTACGGCCAGGAGAAGACAATGCAGTTCCAGCTCCTGCGCGACGTTCCGAGCGTGATGGTCGCGGCGGCTTATAAAGGGCAGCGCCAGGAGCTCGACATTCAGCTCGAGCAGGCCGAGACGGAAAGCGTTGTGAGCGTTTCCTCAACTCAGATCTCCCAGGAAGCCGATCTCGGCGGCCAGGTGACTTACGACCTGAAGCTCGAGAGGTCGACGGTTGATGTCCGCGGCTTTCAATTACGGGTCCTGAACCTCCCCAGGCAGATTAGCTATAGCTTCATCGATCGGGCGACGCAGGCCCGCCTTTCTCAAATCAACTTTCCCGCCGGCGTGACCCAGCAACAGCTCGGCTTGAGGCTTTTCTTCCCCGAGCACGCGGACGAGGCGGTCCCCATCGATCAGCCGCTCGAATTCTGGGCAGCCGTTATGAACGATCAGCAGGCCACCGGTTTCGGCCAGGATCGGGCTTATTCACCGAGCGAGCTCCAGGCGAGCAGAGTCGGCTACCTGCACTTGACCGCTATTCCGCGGGGAGTGGGCCGAATAGAAGTCTCCGCGACCAGCCTGTCTTCAGAGATTCAGACCGGAGAAAGGGTCGAAACGACGATTACAGTTCGGAACACGGGGACGCGGACGCTGGACAACGTGAAGCTGACGACGGAGTCCCCTCTCGGCTGGAAAGTAGAAGTGACGCCCGACATGATTCCTTCTCTCGAGATCAACCGGGAAGCCAGCATCAAGTTGCGGATCCTGCCGCCCGATGATGTAGCGGTCGGCGACTATGAAGTGCGGATCAAGAGCGAGAGCTTCGCCTACAACCGGCGGGTCCCGACCGAGGACAAGATCTACCGGGTTAACGTCCAAGCGCCGGCCAACCTGTGGGCAACGGCCGGACTGGTCGGCGGGCTGTTGGCGATCCTGCTGGGGATTGTCGTGTTCGGGGTGAAGCTCACACGAAGGTAAAAGTGGGTAACAACTGACAAGACTGACAGACTGACAAACTGACAGACTGACAGGGTGGAAAAAAGCATGATTGAAGCACGAAATCTGAGCAAGCGGTATGAGGATGGCGTCCTGGCGCTTGACGCGCTGAATCTGAAAGTGGAACCGGGAGAAATCTACAGCCTGTTGGGCGCCAATGGTGCCGGCAAAACAACGACGATCAACCTGTTCCTCAATTTCATCGAACCGACCGCCGGGGAGGCGCTGATTAACAGCATTGACGTGACCCGCGACCCGCTCGAGGCCAAGAAATACGTCGCGTATGTTTCGGAGAACGTGATGCTCTATGCGAGCTTCACGGCCCGCCAGAATCTCGATTTCTTCGCCAAACTCGCCGGCCGGCGAGAGCTGAAGAAAGAAGACTACTACCGGGTCATGCGGAACGTCGGCCTGCCCGAGAAGGCTTTCGACCAGCGCGTCAAAGAGTTCAGCAAAGGCATGCGGCAGAAGCTCGGAATCGCGATTGCGATGATCAAGGATGCCCCGGCGCTGTTCCTGGACGAGCCGACTTCCGGGCTGGATCCGAAGGCGGCAGCGGAATTCTGCGAGACGCTCGTCGACCTGCGCGATCAGGGCAAGGCCATCTTGATGTCGACCCATGACATCTTCCGGGCGAAAGATCTGGCGGACCGGGTGGGCATCATGAAGGAAGGGCGGAAAGTCATGGAAAGGACCAGGGAGGAGCTGAAGTACGAGAACCTGGAACACCTTTACCTGGATTACATGCGAGGGGGAATTGGAGTGGGACCTGCGGAGGTGGTGGTTTAGGGCTGTTTTTCGTGCTCGTGCTCGTAATCGGCTTTCAAATTCGAGAAAGCCGATTACGAGCACGAGCACGAGCACGAAAAACAGAAAACTGTGCCACTGAGGGCTGCAATCATGACTACTCTTACTGAACAACAGGAAGTAAGCAGTCAAACGCGAGTGTCTCCTGTGCCTTCATCCCCTCCCCCCAACCACCCCCTGAAAACCCTCTGGACGATCGCCGAACGCGAGCTGCTCGAGCAGCTGACCAGCCTGCGTTTCCTGGTGATCGCGCTCCTGGTCGTGGTTCTGACTCCCCTGAGCGTCTACGTCGGCAGCCACGACTACAAGATACGGCTGGAGAGCCACCAACGGCTGTTGGCGTCACGAAGCGCGGCACAATCTCTTGCCAGGGAGCGGAATTCCAACCTATCTGCTCGCGAGTCGGAGTGGACTGCGTATAACGATCTCGAGCTATTCAGGGTCATTCGGCCGCCGGAGAAATTCAGCGTCTTGGTCAAAGGCCTCGACGGCGCGATGCCCGAATACTGGGATTTTTCAGCAGGTGGCTTGCAGACTGGTCCTCCCGCTTCCCCGGCCTTCTGGATGGGGGACCTGCTGGGCGGCCTGGATCTGGAGTTTGTCATCCGAGTAGTCCTAGGCCTGCTCGCCATACTGATCGCCTTCGATGCAATCTCGGGCGAGAAGGAACTGGGGACACTAAGGCTGGCCTTGAGTCATCCGGTGTCCAGGCCGGTTTTCTGGCTCGGCAAAATGCTCGGGGGTAGTTTCAGTCTTCTGGTTCCTCTGGCGATGACGGTGGTTCTGGCACTCTTGACGACAGAACTCATGGGAACGGAGGTCACCGATCGGGAGACGGCGGCGAGGTCAGCCACCCTCTTTTTCGTTTCCGGCATCTACCTGCTTTCCCTCCACTCATTGGGACTGTTCGTTTCATCCATCGCCCGCACCCAGAAGACGACGCTGGTCGTCTCGCTCGTCTCCTGGGTGATGCTGGTACTCGCAGTTCCGCCTTTGGCGATTCTGGGGGCAAGAGCTATGGCTCCCGTGCACTCCGTCCACTGGTACGAGGCCCAGAAAAGCAGCTTCAGAGAGGATCTGCGCGAACAGCAGGAGAACGAGATCGGTCGAACTATCAGAGAAGCGACAGGTACCGAGTTAGGCCACTTGAAGTCCAGTCACTATCACGATAACCGCGCAACCTTGGACCCGAAGATCGAGGAAATCGAACAGGCTTTCCTGAATCGTCAGAGGCGATTTTTCAGCGAGGTCGAACAGAACTTCGAGCGAGCCAGCAAGCGTCAGAGCGCAGTTGCCAATGCCATGATGGCGATCAGTCCTGCCGCCTTGTTTGCACAGTTGGCCACCAACGTGGCCGCTACCGGTGATTCTGACCGGCAATCCTGGATCGAAGCAGTCCGGCGCCAGCAGAGTCGTTTGGATCAGTTTATTTTTGACGATCCTCATGAATTGCGCATCCAGGACGGCAGCGGTTCGACGTCGATGAGCCGCGGTGCGCCGCTCAGACTGTCCGATGTTCCCCCGTTTGTGCCTCCGGTCCGTAATTTCCGAACCGTAGCCGGACCGATCCTATTGCCAGCCACCCTGCTCTTCGTCTTCTGGGGCCTCTTCGTTTTTGCCGGCCTTGCGGCTTTTTATCGTTACGACGTCAGGTGACCTATGCTCTGGATAATTACCAAAAAACAACTCCTGATTAACCTCCTTTCTTACCGATTTGTCGTCGGGTTCATCCTGTGCCAGGTACTTTTCGTCCTCGCCACGCTGATCCTGGTCAATGACTACGAGGAACGCGTCAAGGCGTACGGCGAAGCGGTCAGCCGGCAGCAAGAACGGATCGAGAAGGTGAAGGTTTACTCAGACCTGATTCGCGAGCCGCTCACGCTCTACAAACCGCCGGCCAAGCTGAGTCCGATTTGCACTGGGTTCGAGAAGACGCTGGCCAACCAGGCATCGCTCAATTATCACCAGATTCCTGAGCTTGAAGTGGGCCGGCAGGAGAAAAACGCCCTTCTGGCGGCACTAGGCTCCATCGACCTCGTCACCGTGATCCAGCTCGTGCTCGGTCTGCTGGTCCTGCTCTTTGCGCACGACACGGTGTCAGGTGAGCGGGAACGGGGCACGCTCGCCCTGTCTCTTTCCGGGCCGTTGCCCAGGCACAAGTTCCTTCTGGGTCAGTACCTCGGGGGGATGATCACGATTGCTACGGTCTTTCTCGTAGGGATTCTGCTTGCGCTGTTTCTAATGAAACGGTCCTCGGCGGTTAACCTGGACCAGGCCGACTGGATGCGGCTCGGTCTGATTGTCGTGATTTCGCTGGTCTATCTTTCGGCCCTCTACCTGCTGGGGATTACCGCCTCGATCCTCTCGAAGCGGTCAACGACCGCTCTCGTGGTCCTTCTCTTCTTCTGGATCGTCTTCATCGTCATTTTTCCGAATCTCACCTCCGCGCTTGCCGCCAGGCTGAAGCCGGTGCCCGCCCGGGGCGTGGTAACCGAGAGGGTGGCGCTTCTCCGCCGGGAGTTTTGGACGAGGGTCTACGCGGAATCGAGCCGGGATCTTCCCCGCCCGGAACACAACTTCGACTACATAGAAGGGCGCAGCGTTTACAGCGGCGGCCTGGCGTACCCAATCCGGATTTATTACGCACCTCGAGAGATCATCGAGTGGGAACTGGAGGGCCTCAAGCGGTTTTTGCCGATCGAGATCGAGTATGCGGGAAAAATCCACGCGGTTCACGCCGATTACGAGCGGCAGCTGGACGCCCAGGCGAGGCTCGCCCGAATCCTCGCCCGGCTCTCGCCCGCTTGGAGCTACTACAACACTGCCTCAAGCCTGGCCGGGACCGACGCGGAGACCCAAATGGCTTTTCTCGACAGGGCGCGGCGATACAGAAATCAGCTGATGGATTACGTCTCCTCAAAAGACGGTCTGTTCTCATATCGATTTTTCACTCGCCGGGAACCGAGGAGTTTCAAGAGCACGCCGGAGCTGGATCTTTTGAAAGGTCAAGGCGACCGTCTTCACCAGGAAATCGGGACGGGCTGGGACTCGGTCCCCCCGCTTGATCTGCGGGACCGGCCGCCATTTAACCACTCGACTTTCCGCGTTCGCGATTCGCTTCTGAACTCGCTGCCGGACCTGGTCCTGCTGGTCTTTCTAAACCTGGCGTTTTTCCTGGCCGCCCACGTCTGCTTCTTGAAGACTGACGTGAGGGTGGGAGGGTAGTCGATTGGACAAGAGCAAACGGATTATCGCATGAGGTCACTATGAGCCTAGATCTTCTAAAGAAGGAAATACTCGATCACTTGCTCAGTCTGCGCCTGATCCTGGCCTTTGTGCTGATCATCGCTCTGCTGGTCGCGAGCGGGGTCCTGTTCGTGTTGGATTACAAAGCCCAGGTGAGCGACTACAACGCTCAAGTGAACGACAATCTCTCACTCCTTTCAAAGAACCTCTCGGGCGGGATCTTCCAGGCGTTCAGCTGGAACCGTCAGAACATCTATCGCCGGCCCAATCCGCTGGGTTTCCTGGCCGAGGGCAAGGAGAAGGACCTCCCAAACGCCTACCGGGTCTCCGCGTTCCGTCTTCAGGGTCCGGATTACAGCCTTCGAGGAAACCCGCTGCTGGGTGATTTTGATGCGCTGGATTGGTCTTTTATCGTTGCAACGGTCCTGAGCTTCGTCGCGATCCTGCTCGCAAGCGACGGCGTGAACGGCGAGAAGCAGAACGGGACTTTGCGGCTGGTTCTGTCAAACCCTGTCCCGCGGGCCCGTGTGCTGATCTCGAAATACCTTTCGACAATGATTCTCCTGACGATACCGCTCGCCCTGGGAGGCCTGATCGGTCTCCTGGTGATCAGCGGCTCCGGCCTGGTTCCTCTCGGCGCGCAGGATTGGGCGAAGATCGGGCTCGCACTCGCAGTCTCCCTGCTTTATCTGTCGGTCTTCGTTCTCCTGGGCTTGCTCCTCTCTACAATTCTGAAGGAGTCCCAGGCCAGTCTGATCGTGTCGCTGCTGGTGTGGGTCACCCTCGTCATCGTCATCCCGTCGGGCGCCTCTCTCACCAGCAAGCTCTGGTACTCGCTGCCCGATGAAGACACGGTTGCCAGGCGCGCCGAACAGGTTATGGAGGATGCTTACAAGAATCACGACAAACGTTACCCCCACAAGGACAACTGGATCGTCAGCGGACAATGGTCGCCTGGCGAATCGCTCGCCAAAGCAATCGCGATCGCGGAGGCGCAGGATCGCCAGTTGTTCCAGTACGAAGATTCGAAGGTTCAACAAGTGCGCTTTGGCCAGCAGCTTTCCCGCACCTCCCCCGCGGGCCTCTTTCAATCGGCCGTTTCAAGCATCACCGGGTCAGGAATTCTGCACTATGAGAGCTTCACCCGCCAGGCACGCAGCTATCGCGACGAGCTGAGGCGTTTGGTCGAGGAGAATTACCCATTTGACCGGGTGTACCCACATTTCGAAGTACAGAGCCAGATAGCGAACCTGAAGGTGGACTATCACGTCGTACCCAAGTTCGAGGAAAAGCTGCTGGCCGTGCGGGAGGGCTGGTCGAAGGCGATCTGGGACACCGGACTGCTGGCGCTGCTGAATGTGATTCTGTTCGCCGGGACCTGGGTGCTGTTTCTAAAATACGACGCGAGGTAGTTCTGCCCGCGGATGACACGGATAATCACGGATAGCGCGGATGTAGATCCGCGTTACCCGTGTTTATCTGTGTCATCCGCGGGTCACTACGGCAAAACCGCCTTCACGGCCTCCAGCTCCGGCTCACCGGGGCCGAGAGGCAGGCAGACCTTGCCGCGCTGCACGACGGACCGCAGGGCTCCCATCATCACCTGGAAACCCTTCATGGCTCTCTCGCCGTCGCAGGGGTGGACCTTCGCGGGATCATCCAACCAGTCGGCGATGTCCTGGATGTACGGCGGCATGTCATGCCCGTAGTCCATGTAACCGGGACCTGAGAGAGTCCCGTTCTTCGTGACAGCCCGCCAGCCTCCGCCCTTGCCTTCTTTACCGGTCAAGACTTCGGCAAACCCCTCGGTCCCCTGTGCCCCGATCCGGCACTTGTGCCACATCGAGTCGACCTCGGGAACGTCCGGAGCGTCGGCGCCGCACTCAAAGACCCCACGAACGCCGTTCGAGTACTGAGCGAGCGCACAGATATAATCGGGCGAGGCATGGACGTCCGAGAACTTCTCTTTCCCCGACGCCTGCCCGACGACCCAGACAGGGTCCGCATAATCGTTGTACCAGCTGGCGTACTCGATCATGTGGGTCATCATGTGCATCATCCAGCCGATCGAATGACCGTAGACGGTGTGCACCCGCCCGATCGCTCCGCTTTCGACGATTTCTTTCACTTTCTTATAGTGGTCGCCGTAGCGATGCTGGTGGCTCACCACCGTCTTCACACCCGCTGGGCCCAGCAGCTTGTACATCTCGAGCGCTTCGTTCACCGACATCGCGATCGGCTTCTCATAGGCGATCAACTTGACGCCTGACTCGACGCCGGCTTTTATGAGCGGAAGGCGGATCTGCGGCAGCGTACAGAACGTGAACACGTCCGGCTTGGAGCGGGCCAGCATCTGGCCCGCATCCGTTTCCGCTACGGAAACCCCGTACTTTTGTTTGGCCGCATCCAGGCGGGTCGTGTCGATGTCGCACAGCCCCACCAGCCTGAAACGCGGGTTCTGGGAAAACGCATCGGCGTGATGGATTCCCCGTTTCCCGAGTCCGGCGACGGCAACGGTATAGGTTTTTTGACTCATAAGTTGCCTTTACCTGTTCTTCGGCCAGTCGCGAACGACCTGGATCGTGTACTGAATCTCCTCTTCCGTCAGCTCGGGGAACATCGGCAGGGAAATACAGGAAGAAGCGTTCTTCTCGGCATTGTTAAGCGGACCGGCGATCCGGGCAGGCTTGCCCCACGGGAACCCTTCCTGCTGATGAATCGGAATGGAGTAATGCGTCTTGGCATCGACACCGTTCTTGTTGAGGTAGTCGAGCATCTTGTTCCGGTCGGCCGGGTTCTTGGTTTCGATTTCGTAAAGGTGGAAGACGTGACGATAGCCGGGACGGGCATAGGGCAGATCCAGGAAATCGCAGTCCTTCAGGCACTGGGCGTATTTGTCAGCGATCGCGATTCGCCGATCGCTCCACTCTCCAATGTGCTTCAACTTCGCACTCAGAATGCCGGCATGCAGGTCATCCAGGCGGCTGTTGAAACCGTAGCTGTGAACGTCGCGCTTGCTGGAGCCGTGGTTGCGCAGTTTGCGAACCTTGTCGTTCACGTGTTGAAGGTCGGTCGTTATCGCGCCGCCGTCACCGAAGGTCCCGAGGTTCTTCTGGATGATGAAACTCGTCGTCACGGCATCAGACAACTCGCCGATCTTGAAGCTGTCGCCCCTGGCATCGATCGCCTGGGCGTTGTCCTCGATCACGAACAGGCCATACTCATCCGCGATTTTGCGGATGTCACCCATCGGGGCGCACTGCCCGTAGAGATGCACCGGAATGATCGCTTTGGTCCTCTTCGTGATTGCCTTGCGGATGGCGTTCGGGTCGATGCATCGGCTGTTCTCGTCGCAGTCGACCAGCACCGCCGTGCAGCCGGCGGTCCACGCAGCTTCAGCAGTAGCGAAGAACGTGTTGGCGTTGGTAATGATCTCGTCGCCTTCGCCGAGGCCCAGAGCCATTATCGTGAGCCAGATGGCGTCGGTGCCGTTGCCTACGCCGATAGCGTATTTAGAGCCGGAATAGGCAGCCAGTTCCTCCTCAAACTTCTTCAGCATCGGCCCCTGGACATACTGGCCGCTCATGAGGACTTCCTGCATCTTGGAGTCGATTTCGCCCCTGATGTTCTGATACTGCCTGACGTGACCGTAAAATGGGACTTTCATTCTTTCCTTCCTCCTTTTGTCAAACATACTGGTTAATCTTGCGTTGTCAAATTCCAGCCTGGGAGCGCAGGCATCCTGCCTGCTCGTGCCGCCAGCACTATCGATCTTGCGGGTGGCACAAGCAGGCAGGATGCCTGCGCTCCCAGGAGACGCTCAGTCAGCGCCCTCGTCATCTTCCTCGTGCGTCAACCCGTACTGCCGCATTTTGTTGAAGAGCGTCTTGCGGCTGACACCCAGGCTCTGGGCGGTCGCCGTCCGATTCCCGCGGAGTTGCGCCAGGCGCGAAACAATCAGGCTGCGTTCGATACGTTCGGTCATCTGGCTGACCGCGTCACTCAGTTTGACCTGGCTTGGGTCTGCGGCGGGAGCCGATTCCGCCGCTTCGTTTTCGCCCCGAATACGGGGAGGCAGATCCTGCGGTGAAAGCGTCGTGCACTCGCACAGGATCATTGCCCGGCACAGCGTGTTTTCCAGTTCGCGCACATTGCCTGGCCAGTCATAAGCGAGGAGCAAGGCTCGCGCATCGCGCCCGATCGTCTTGACCGCCAGCCCGAGCTCCTTGTTGAAATGATCCAGGAAGTGATCGATCAGCAGAGGCAAATCTTCCTTGCGGTCCCGCAGGGGCGGCAGCTTTATGTTCACCACGTTGATCCGCCAGTACAAATCTTCGCGAAACTCCCCGCGACTGACCGCCTGTTCGAGATTACGGTTGGTTGCGGCAATGACCCGGACATCGACCTGTCGAGACCTCGTGCCGCCGAGCCGCGTTATTTGCCGCTCCTGGAGCGCGCGGAGCAGCTTGGCCTGCGCGTCGAGCGCCAGATCTCCTATTTCGTCCAGAAACAGGCTCCCCAAGTGGGCAGTCTCAAATTTCCCCGCCCGACTTTCGCGCGCGTCCGTGAAGGCACCTCGCTCCGAGCCGAAGAACTCCGACTCTACCAGGGTCTCGGGAATCGCGCTGCAGTTGACCGAGACGAACGGGCCGGAGCGGCGGCTGCTGCGCCGATGAATGGCCCGAGCGACCAGCTCCTTGCCGGTCCCTGATTCGCCGGTGATCAGCACAGTGGCATCCACCCGAGCCACTTTCGCCATCATCCGGAAGACCTCCTGCATCTGCGGGCTGAGGCCGATGATCTCCGAAAAGCCGTAGCGCGTTTCGAGCTCCGTGCGCAACGCCTCGACCTCTCGACTCAGCCGCCGTCTTTCAAGAGCGCGGTCAACGGTAAGTAGCAGCGCTTCGTTATCGAATGGCTTGGAGAGGTAATCGAAGGCGCCCAGCCGCATCGCCTCGACCGCCGATCGGATAGTTCCGAAGGCCGTCATCATGATGACTTCGGGAGGCGAGGGGGTCTGCATCAATTGCTTCAGGGTCTCCAGGCCGTCCATCCCGGGCATGCTGAGGTCGAGCAGAACCAAGGCCGGCTGGAGCTCGGCTTGAAGCTTCAGCGCTTCTTCGCCTGAGCTCGCCTCCGAAACCTCATAGTTGTGCTCGGAAAGCAGGACCGAGAGAATCCGGCGGATCTGCTTTTCGTCGTCCACGACCAGGATGCGCATAGCGGTGGCAGCGGCCCCCAAGGCCGACTAGGAAGAATAACAGAGGAAAAAGGATGAAGGAAGAAGGATGAAGAAGAGAAGGATGAAGGATGAAGGATGAAGGATGAAAAAAAGCCGTCTTTTTCATCCTTCATCCTTCATCCTTCATCCTTCTCTTCTTCATCCTTCTTCCTTCATCCTTTATCTTTTCTATCCCCGTCCCGGCAACCGGATAATGACCGTCGTCCCCTTCCCGACTTCGCTGTGCAGCTCGATGTCGCCTTCGTGCTGCTGGATGATGCTGTAGCTGATCGATAGACCCAGCCCGGTCCCCTCTTTCTTGAGGGTGAAAAAGGGATCAAAGACCTTGTCCAGGTGTTCGGCCGGAATCCCCGCCCCGGTGTCCGTGACCCGGATGTCAATCAGTTCCCGACCGCTCAACTCAGCGCTTTTCCGGGTGGCTGAAACGTTAAGCACTCCGCCGGCAGGCATGGCCTGGAGCGAATTAAGTAGGACATTCAGGAACACCTGCTTTAGCTGGCCGGCGTCCCCGGACACCCTGAGATCATCGACCGCGTGGGCGTACCTGACCTCAACCGCCTGCTTGCGAGCTTGCGGTCCAATCAGTAGAAGGGTATGTTCCAGCAGCTCTGCGAGGTTCACATCGCTCGGATGAAACTCGGTCGGTCGGGTGAGGCTCAGCAAGTCATTTACGATCCGGTCTATCCTGTCAACCTCGGACAAAAGCTCGTCCAACAGGACTCTCTTCTGGTCGCTCGCCTCAAACGAGGGAAGCACGTACTGGATCGTCGACCGGATTGAAGTGAGCGGGTTGCGGATCTCGTGCGCGACTCCTGCGGCCAGCTGGCCGGCGGCAGCCAGCCGCTCGGCACGGTAGAGCCGGCGGAGTCGATCGCGCTGTTCGCGGTGCAGCGCGGCATTCTCGAAGGCCAGGCCGGCCTGGCCGGCAAGGGCTTGGAGAAGCTCGGCCTGCTCTTCCCTGAGTCGCCACTTCTCGTCCCGTGACCCGAGAAGGACAATTCCCGTAAGGCGATTGAGAACCAGCAAAGGGGCGCAGACCTGGATCTGCAGGCGACTGAGCAGCGTTGCCTCGGCGGGATCGAGGCAAAGGACAACGTCGCTTTGTTCCCTGACCCGGAGTGCGCTTTCGTTAACGACCAGCCAGCGCGCCAAGCCTCCGCGCCGCTCAAACTTCACGCTCTCGAGCTCCGATGCCTGGAACCCGATACTAAATCCGGGCAGGAAGCAGAGCTGTTGGGGGTCGAGCTGAAGGATGAGGACTTTTTCGGCAGCAAACAGCTCCTGCAAGCGGACGGCAACGCTGGCCTGCAAAGATTCCGGATCCGCAATCAGAAGGAGTGTCCGGTTGAAGTCCGTAATGATCCGCGGGTGGTTCGTTTCCCCGCGGGCTCGCCGCAGACGCATAAGCAATTGCCACGGGAAAGTCTAACAGACTCGAAAAGCTTTTGCCCCCGGAGGGGGCAAGAGCCCCTCCAAGTCCGCTCCCGTCCGCAGCAACGCGTTCTCCCCCCGGCAGTGCGCCATGAGCTCTATGCGGCAGTAAAATAGATTATGAGTGGAATCAAACGCGGCCCGACTCGAGCCGCCGTTTCGATTGATTGGAAACAGCTTCATCGCGAAGCGCGAACCCGGTTTGGAATTGACG
>Ga0105091_10000800_pt1 | contig 13588 bp, 10 predicted proteins | sample PPLLak1March2015_FD_87022 | JGI IMG/M metagenome (GOLD analysis project Ga0105091, IMG submission 87022) | Freshwater sediment microbial communities from Prairie Pothole Lake near Jamestown, North Dakota, USA - PPLs Lake P7 Core (1) Depth... | ecosystem: Environmental > Aquatic > Freshwater >... | reverse complement strand
ATTATCGCATACTTTATGCTTTTGTGGATCAAAATGTAGTCTTATTGTCTCATGGTTGTACTAAAGAGGATGAAGTTCCAAATAAAGAAATTGATAAGGCGATTTTAAATAGAAAGAATTACTTATCTAACCCTTCTATCCACACCTATAAATGTGAATATAAGGAGTAAACAAAATGAACCGAAATAAACAAACGAGCGACATAATTAAAATATTACATAAACGTTATGTTAAAAATAAAAAGAGAAGACTTGCTTATATAGAGCAAGAAAAAACAAGACTGGAAATAGCTCAAAAAATCTATGAGCTTAGAACAAAGGCTAATCTTACACAAGCAGAACTAGCGCATCGAATTGGAACAAGACAATCTGTAATAAGTCGCTTGGAAGATGCTGATTATAAAGGATATACTCTGAAAATTCTTGATAAAATTGCTGAAGCAGTTAATTGTTATGTTAGAGTCGAATTTGTTCCACAAGATAGCCAATGTGTTTGTGCTATTTAAATAATCACATTATCAATGATATTCTAAAAAATAGAATATCATTAATTTGAAATCTGAAATCTGGTAACACCATACTAAATTATTGACTGCTCATATTATTTAAGTGTATTATTTCGATATGGCAAGATTGGCAAGGGTTGTCGTTTTAGGATTTCATCACCACTTAGGATATAGGTATGGCGTCCCCAGGTTACCCAGGAATAAGAGAATTGCTCAACTATTGGAAAGAATTAATCCTTGGTAACAGATGAAGGGGTAATTATATGAAAACATATTTATCTATAATTAAATATGCCATGACTGGATGGCTTTTGTATATTATTTGCTGGCTTTTTTCTGAAAAACTTTTTGGTACAAATATAATTTCTAAAATATGTGAGAAATATTATTTTTATATTTTTGCATTTTGTTTATTTTTGATTCTACCTAGTTGCTATAAGCATAACATATCTTACCGAAAAACTTTTTTCATTACTTTTTTATTCTCTTATTGGTGGTTTGGATTTGTACATTTATTGTTCATATATAGCGAATCTCATATAATACGTTATTCAAGTGATGTCTTAATAGCTATTTTGAGTTTGCTTTTAGATCCATTATGGCAGGGCTTGATCGCTGCTCTTTTAGCAACATTCTTATATGCCGTAGTTATAAAACTTATTAAGATGAAAATGCCTGTTACTTATACAGGAACAGATCAATAGGGACAAATAAAAAAATCAGATAAATTTTTACAGCTAACATTTTTTGTCCCTCAATTTTCCCGCAAAAAATATTCTGTCAAAATAAAAACTCATCCCTTCGGGCTCCCGCAATTTTGATATTTGCATTTTGATTTTTGATTTTTGTATGCCGTCGCCTATAAAACAACGGCCGAGACGCAATCGAAGATTTATTTTTAATTTATAAAATGAGCCATGACCCGAATACCGAATTTGCCTCTTGGGATTTAAATATAAATCAATCTATGGTATACTCAGACTCGAAAATGTAGTAGTTGAAGCGTAAGGGTAAGATATGAAAAACACCATGTCCCTTAATCAATTTATATCCATCGCTATTTTAGGCATCATTTGCGGCTTATCCTTAGGTTCGGTATATCTTTGTGATTTTGTTCATATGTTTACCGTCCGAAATGCTCCTATTGTTGCTGGCCATATAGTCGGCCAAAATCGTATAAAGCAATTTTTATTGCCGCGAGCCGATTTCACTATTCAAATTGAAGGAACCAGCACACAGGTTCATGCCATTACTGAGCGATCTCTGTTATACAAAAATCTGAAAGATGTCCGCTTTCATTATTCAGGTGATCCATCTCGCGAAGTGTTTTTATTCGAGAACGAATCAAATCCAATATGGATGGTTTTGGAAGTAGGGATGCCATTATTAATCGTTGTTTTATTAATGATTGTTTCCATCAGAAAAATATGCGTCAAAAAAACATTAATACAAAACGATAATTCTCCTTCATAGTCCATTTAGTTTGAAGAAATATGGTGACACAATTAATTTATTCTATCTCATTTTTCGCAAAATTAAATTCTCTGCGTTCTCCGCGTATAAAAAAAAATCTCCTGATAACCTGATAACCTGATAACCTGATTTCCTGATATCCTCTTGCAGTCCTCCGTCCTCGGTCTTCCGTCCTCTGTCGTTTGGGGGTCGTAGCGGGATCGTTTCGGTATCGTTTGGGGTCCGTTTCGGGTACGTTTGTCACACGTTTGCAAACGTATGAGGCACTCCTGCGGTACGTTTTTGATCGTTTCTCCCAGCCCCATAGCGATTATTACGCTAAAAACGAGGGTCAATTTTGTAAAAAACAGGCATTCTCAAACCAAAAATTCCGCGGATTTGACCCCATCTTTTTAACTACCAATTTTTAAATTAATGAGTATAATTCTTATATGATTTCAAAAAGAATAATATTTTTAATATTGTTTTGTATGCCTTTATTAATCGGCTCCGGCTGCAAAAAACAGCCCCAACAAAAAGCCGACCAAAAAACTCCGCAAGCTGTTGAAAATAATAGGGATAGCAATTCTCAGCCTTCCCCCAATAATGTTTCAGCATCCGCGCCTGCGCCCGCTTCAAAACCGAAAATGACTCTTCGCCAGATCGCCGAAAAAGCAAGAACCTGGGCCCCCACTTTTACTCGATTGTATGGTCTTGATGCACCTGACTTTACGGTTACTGACCTAAACGGCAAAAAACACACTTTAAGCGAATATAAAGGCAAGAATGTAATGCTAATCTTTTGGGCGACCTGGTGCGGCCCGTGCATTGCGGAAATACCGCATTTAATTGAACTTAGGGAAAAAACAGGCGAAGACAAACTCGTCATGCTTGCGGTATCATATGTCGATAGAAGAAATACGGTGGATAGAATAAAGTCCTTCGTCAACGGTAATCGAGTAATAAATTACCCTGTAATCCCGGCTAATCAGACTGATATGCCAACTCCTTATATTTATGTAAACAGCATTCCATGCAGTTTTTTCATCAATCCCCAAGGCAAAATCAAGCTGGCAACCGAAGGATTGATCCCAATATCGCAAATGAAGGCGATAATTGAGGCAGAGGAATAGGTTTAAATTCAATTTTTTCACATTTCTAATTAAAAAAAGCTGGACAAAATGCCGGCAGTTTCGTATTTTAGATTGTTTTAGATGATTTAGTAATTTAAAAGAGGAACAAAATTATGGCACATAAAAAAGGGCAAGGTTCAACAAGAAACGGCAGAGACAGTAATCCGAAATATCGGAGCATAAAATTATACGCGGGCGAAATAGCGAAGGCCGGCAGTATCATAATAAGACAGTGCGGCACCAAATTTTTCCCTGGCAAAAACGTCCAGATGGGCAGAGATTACACACTATTCTCAGTAAGTGATGGCAAAGTCAAATTCGTTGGCCGAAAAGTCAACGTTGTATAGATATTTTTACAGCCAGTATTTGAATAAATGAGGGGTAAATTCACCCAGTTTTTGCGAAAAAGGTCGTTTTTCCCATTCATTTAATATTATTTGTTTGGAATTTCCGATATCTTCCTCGAATATCTTTTCCATTTCCCGGGCAAACTGAGTATCAAGGATAACTGCGTTCAATTCGTCATTATTGAGATAAGTCCAGTAATCTAAATTCGAAGTTCCAACTGTCGACCAGACACCATCAATTATGGCTGTTTTTGCATGTAAAACAACACCATCTCTTTCATAGATTTTAACACCTGCTTTTAAAAGTTTAGAATAATCATAATGACCTGCTTTGAGGACTGCCGGAACATCTGTATAAGATGAAACAATAATTTTGACATCGACTCCCCGTTTTGCCGCGTTTGTCAATGCTTTTAAAAGCTGGTCATCGGGAACAAAATAACCTGCTGTGATATGAATTGAACGGGCGGCAAATGTTATAGCTGAAACATACATAATAAATGTCATTGCTTTGGAATCATGAGGAGAACTTGTAATTATCTGGACAAGAGATTCTCCCTTTTTATTTATCACTGGAAAATAATCAGCATCTGTCAACGCAGGGCAGCTTAGTTTTTCCCAGTTATCGAAAAATATTTTTTGTATTTGCGTAACAGCGGGCCCTTCAATTTGAATATTCGTATCACGCCAGGGCAATACTTTTTTCGAAAAATTCCGATCGGCTGCTTTTTGGGAATATCCCCCGCTTATGTTTGTACCGCCTGTTATTGCCACATTACCGTCTACTACAAGAATTTTCCTATGGTCAATACCCAGCTTAAAAAGCTGTTTTCTAAATGGACCGAAGGAAACCACATTAATTCCATTATTCTGTAACCGGTTGAAAAATGAATCGGGGGCTTCAATGCTTCCTATTTTGTCGTAAATGATATTAACATGAACACCTTCTGCGTGCTTTTTGATTAATAATTCTGCAAGCTGACTTCCGAATATATCATCCCTAAGAATAAACGTTTCGATATTAATAGTTTCTTTTGCTTTTTTTACAGCTTCAAAGATTGCTGCATAGGCAGCTTCCGCATCAACCAACAAGGATACCTCGTTGCCAAACGTAAATGACTCTCTGCTTAAAGCTTCCATTACTTTTAAGTTTCGATTAAGGATTTCAGAACGGCCGGTTTGCTGCTGCAGCTTATCTATGACAGACCGGCTCTGGTCAGCGGATAATTTTTGATTTCCATATATAATTTCAGGCGGCTGGTCTGAAAAAGGAACATCAGCAATCTTTTTATAAACATTAGGAAGCGTTTGGCATCCCGACCCGATAATTACAATGAAGATTAGAAAAAATATTAATTTCTTTGTCATCCTAAATTACCGTCTTGACAGAATGAATCTGTTATGTGAAATCTCTTTTCATTTCTCGCTTCTTGAATATCTTAGTGTCTGAATTATAAAATCATCTTGAGGGTTTTAATCAATAGGGATTTTGCTTATAATGTAAGGATATGTTTATTGATGAAGCAAAAATTCATGTCAAAGCAGGTGATGGCGGTAACGGAAAAGTAAGTTTCCGGCGGGAAAAGTATGTCCCAAAAGGCGGCCCTGATGGGGGAGATGGCGGCAAAGGCGGTGACGTCTTTTTTCTGGCCGACCCCAACATAGATACCCTGCTTGATTTCGCAGGCAAGCACAATTGGTATGCTGAAAATGGCAAAGCCGGGTCAAACAAAAATAAAAGCGGGGCAAATGGTGAGGACTTAATAATCCATGTCCCCCCTGGAACTCTCATTTACGATACTGATATAGATCTGTTATTAAAAGATCTCGACGAACCTGGTATGAAGGTTTGTATTTGCCAGGGCGGCAAAGGCGGCAAAGGAAACAAACAATTCGCAACCTCGATTTACCAGGCGCCAAGATTTGCTGAGCAAGGCACACCCGGACAGGAACGCAATCTAAGGCTCGAGTTGAAATTAATAGCTGATATAGGTTTGGTAGGAATGCCAAATGCCGGCAAAAGCACATTGATTTCCAGATGCTCGGCCGCGAGACCCAAAATCGCGCCATACCCTTTCACTACATTGGAGCCGGTCCTCGGCATTGTGAAATTATCCGATGAACGCAGGTTTGTCATGGCGGATTTGCCGGGTCTTATTGAAGGCGCTCATGAAGGAGCCGGATTGGGTTTCGAATTTCTTAAACATATCGAAAGAACAAGAATAATCGTTCACCTGCTGGATATAATGCCGCCTGACAACTCAGATCCTGTGAAAAACTATCGTAAGATCCGCAAAGAACTCGAAAAATACAGTAAGTTACTTGCCAAAAAGCCTGAAGTAATTGTCGCAAATAAAATCGACCTTGATCCGGATGGCAATGTTGTAAAGAAATTACGAAAACAGCTCAAAAAAAGAATCTACGCGATTTCAGCCGTAACTGGGGAGGGAATTAAGGAACTTACCGAACTACTTTGGAAAAAGGCAAAACAAACGTTTCACCACTAAGACACGAAGACTCAAAGATAATAAATTAAGAAAAGATTTGTGGTATTGAAACAAATAAGCCTCATAACTTAATCTAAGGTCCTGAAATAATCGATTTTTTCTGCAGCCATCAAGTAAATAAGGGCATAAATGATTGCTATTATGCCTAATTTTGATAAAATAATCCCGTCGGTCTTAACAACAGTGCCTTAAATAGGAGAGTGATGATGTCATTTCTAAAAAGGCAAGTTCAACCTCGTGTTTGTCCCAAAACAGGAAAAAATATCAAATCAGATAAAAAGTTTCATTTTTCGTGGTGGTTATTTCCAATTACCGGATTAGGTGCATTAATCTGGTTTTTAATACGTGTTATACCCAAACCTTCTCGTGCATCATATCCATGCCAGCGTCTGGCATTTCCAATTGCATCAGGATTTATAATATGGGCTATTGGATTGGCAGCTTCGACAATCGCATTTCACAAGGCAAAAAGACATTTTATGCGTTCTAGTTATGTTCTTGCGGCAATATGCATAGTCATAAGTGTAGCTTCGATATATGTCGCTCTTTCCTATAGTTCTCAGGATGATGCAATGGCCGTTCCGCCTGCACGTATTGCGCAGCCGGCAAATTCTCCCATTGGCGTTGGCAAGGGCGTTCACCCCGGCCGCGTCGCCTGGATTCACGATCCCAATGCCACTAACTGGTTAGGCAGTCCAGAAAGACAGGGAGTCAGCGATGGCTACTGGTGGGAATCGAACCATACATCACAAACGGTTGTTAACCAAATGGTTTCAAAATCACTGAGGGCATTAACAGGCAAAAGCACAGATTATGCAGCCTGGGATTCGTTATTCCGCTACTTCAATCAACAACATGGCAAAGGTAATGTAGGGTATCAGCCAGGCGAGAAAATAATGATAAAGGTCAACTTCGTTGGACTTATCTACTCATATGCCACTAATTACACTTTTCGTGACAATTACCCGAATACTTCGCCTCAGGCTATACATGCCCTTCTTGAGCAGCTCATAAATATTGCCGGTGTGAATGACATCGATATTACTGTAGGCGATACTTTAGGTTCCTTCGCAAATGATTACTTTAATTATCTAGACCCTTGTTTTCCGGATGTAAACTATCTTGATTACTATGGGAACAGCGGTCGAGGCAAAACGGCTCTTTCCAGCACTCGCTTCTATTGGTCAGATCCTAATTCAAGTATCGCAATAATTAAGGATTACATCCCAAATTGTTACAAAAATGCCGATTACGTAATCAACTTCGCAAATCTTAAAGGCCATTACAATCAAGCGGGTGTTACAATGTGCGGTAAAAATCATTACGGCACACTATGCAGAACACCCGATAGGGCCAACTACTATAATCTGCATAACGAGCAGATTTGGACAAGTCCCGGAATGGGACATTACAGGCCTCTTGTTGATCTTATGGGCCACCCGGATATTGGCGGTAAAACCTTCCTTTATCTCATTGACGGATTATATCCGAACAAACATGCATTGGATTGGTCTCATGATTTTCCATATAAGTGGCAAACTGCGCCTTTCAATAATGACTGGGCATCAAGCTTTTTCGCTTCACAGGATCCCTTAGCTATTGACTCCGTAGGTTTTGATTTACTTTATAATGAATGGCCGCAAGCTGACGGTCCCGGAGGTGATGGTGCAGACGATTATCTACATGAAGCGGCTTTGGCGCCGGACCCATGCTCGGATACATTTTATGATCCAGATAATGACGGCATCGAAATCCAAAGTCAGGGAGTTCACGAGCACTGGAATAATACAACAGACAAACAATACAGCCGTAATCTAGGGATAGGAAACGGTATCGAACTTGTTACCGCTGCAACTGGCGGCTGGCCTGACCTCAATGGAGACTGGTTCGTTGATTTCAGCGATTTTGCGATTTTTGCCAATGCCTGGCGCGGCATCTCGGGCGATGATATTTACGACCCCTGCTGTGATATATCGTCTGCAACAGGTGACGGCGTAATTGACGAAAAAGACCTTTATGTCCTCGCCGATAACTGGCTGGCACTGCTCACCAACGATGTGGTTGTTCCCGGTGCAACACTTCAGCAGGTCTATTATAATTCAAGTTATAATTTTGAGGGACCAACATGGGACCCAAATACTAACAAACTTTACTTTACCAAAAGAATCAGAACAAGCGGAACATATCAGATTTTACGTCTCGATTCTCCAGGGAACGCAACTGTCTGGATGACACCATCTAATCAAGCCAATGGCACGTTTCTTTCACATGATGGGCGATTACTCACAGCAGATGAAAGCACAAAGCAGATTCGCAGTCACATTATCGGCGCATCAGGTCCACAGGATACTGTTGTTCTTGCAAATACCCCCAAAAGCGCGAACGATCTCGTCGAGCTTATGAATGGTGACATATATTATACCTGTCCTGACTGGAACGGCGTCGGTCCCGCAGGTCAGGGTATATATCTGCTTGAACCAAATGGCGTCAGCACGAGAGTCAATAACAGCTTATGGCAGCCAAACGGCATCATCACTTCTCTCGATGAGACAAAGCTCTATGTTGCTGAAAGTGCCAGCAGCTATAATAGTTACAAACGATGGTGGGTATTCTCGATTAATACAGATGGGACACTGGGCAGCGGTTCTGTATTCTTCAAGCCGACAACTTCTACTTACTATGACCCGGATGGAATGACAATCGATGAACGCGGAAACTTATATTTTACAGGCCTTGGCGGCCTCTGGATTGTCTCGCCGACTGGTCAACTGCTTAAGATGATATCGATACCGGAGCAAAGTGCAAATGTTTGCTTTGGTGGTCCAGATTATAAAACGCTTTATATAACCTGCAATTACAAAGTCTATTCGCTTGCGATGGTCGTCCGAGGCGGCGAATAGATTTATTCAAAAAAGAAAAGGCCGGCAAATCATAAGCCGGCCTTTTTTATGCGCCAATTACCATAAATTAAATTTACTTGCGAATTGACTTTTGTCCCAAACTATGTTAACAAACTTGCAATCAACAGGTCAAAAAGGCTTTAGAAGGAACTATTGCCAACAATATTGATGAGAGAGTCCCGGAACTGGAGTTTTAGGGATGGGTGACTTAAAGCAAAGAAGCCGTTTGACACATCCGAGGGGGACAATCTATAACAACATTGAAGGACATTTCTCATTTGCAACGGAGAGGAAGGAGGTGCGCGGGATTCAATTAATTACTTAACAGCAACCCAAATTATTCATTAACGAATCAGGAGAAGGAAAATGAAGAAAACATATCTAATCACGAGTATAGTGACATTGCTGATTATCAGCCAAACTTTCGCCGCATATAACTATGGAGAGGCGATGCAGAAATCAATTTATTTTTATATGCAGCAGCGCACAGGAGCACTGCCGGCGGATAATCCTGTTATTTGGCGTGCCAATTCCTGCCTTAATGATGGAGCAGACGTGGGTAAAGACCTCACCGGAGGCTATCTGGACGCGGGGGACAATGTTAAGTTCGGTCTGCCAATGGCCTCAACAGTAGCGACTTTGAGCTGGGGAGTTTATGAATATCGAAGCGCCTATTCAAATGCAGGCCAGCTCGATGAAGCACTCGATGCAATCAAATGGGGAACTGATTACTTCATCAAGTGCCACACGGCGACAAACGAATTTTATTATCAGGTCGGCTCCGGCAGCGCTGACCATGCATGGTGGGGACCTGTCGAAGTCATTGAAGAGGTAATGTCACGCCCATCATATAAAGTTACATCAGCTTCACCCGGCTCAAGCGTCACAGGGGCAACTGCCGCCGCATTAGCAGCCGCCTCTGTCGTTTTAAAGCAAACAGATGCAGCTTACGCTCAAACCTGCCTGACTCACGCTCAGCAGTTATTTGATTTTGCATACAATACTAAGAGCGATGCCGGCTACACCGCCGCAAGCGGCTACTATACCTCCTTTAGCGGATATTGGGATGAACTTGCGGCCGCAGCCGCATGGCTTTATATAGCAACCGGAGATACCGCTTATTTAACAAAAGCCGAATCATGTGCTAACAATTGGGGCAAGGAAGGCAGGACCGCATATTGGGGATACAAGTGGACACATTCCTGGGATGATATGCATTACATGACGCAAATACTCTTGGCTCGATTAACAGGAAAGCAGATTTATATTGATTCAATAGAACGCAACCTGGATTTCTGGCAGCCCGGCGGCGGAGTTACATATACACCTGGCGGACTTGCCTGGCTCGATACCTGGGGATGCCTGCGGTATGCGGCCAATGCTTCATTTATGGCATTCGTCTGGGCCGATAGCCCTCTTGGAAACGCATCGAAAAAAGCTGCCTACAAAACCTTTGCTGAAAACCAGATTAAATACACGCTTGGAACCAACCCTCGTAACGGCAGCTATCTGATTGGTTTTGGCCTCAACTCACCTAAGAATCCGCATCACAGAAACGCACACGGCGCGTGGTATAACGATATCGATGACCCGCCAAATAATGAACACACGCTTATCGGGGCACTTGTCGGCGGGCCTGCCAAAAACGATGCTTACAGCGATGACCGCACCAATTACACGACAAACGAAGTAGCTTGTGACTATGATGCCGCTGTTGTGGGAGCTTTAGCAAAAATGTATTCACTTTATGGCGGAAATCCTCTTTCCAATTTCCCGCAGAATTACTTTGAACCGCTCGAACAGCGAAGGGACGATTATATCGTCCGTGCCCGTCTGCTTTCAGAATCAGCAACCTCGATTCAGGTCCTTATCCAGGCCGGTAACCGTTCCACATGGCCTGCGACTGTAAAAGACAAGCTTTCAGCAAAATATTTCTTTGACTTGACTGAAACCTTCGCAGCCGGTTTTACTGTAAACGACATTACTAAATCATTAAGCCAGCATGAGGGAGCGACACTTTCGGGCCCATTCCAATGGAACGGAAACATTTATTATGTCGTTGCCGATTTCACCGGCACAAAGATATTTCCCGGCGGCCGCGGGCAATGTGAAAAAATGGCTACGTTTACACTGGCCGGGCCAACGGATGCCGCATGGGACACCTCTAATGACTGGTCTCGCACAGGAATGGTTGCAAATCCGTTTACATATGAGCCGACAGACCTTACCGGCTTAACCGAATATATTTGCCTATATGACAATGGCGAGCTTATATGGGGACAGGAGCCTTCAGGCACACCTCCCCCGCCGCCTCAAACCATTAACGTGCACGTCAGCAGCATTGATATGAGTATTGTCAGTGCCGGAGCCGCGTTCTATCAGGCCAAAGCCATTGTTACAATCGTTGATTCAGCAGGAACGCCGGTCAGCGGGGCTTCAGTTGCAGGGGCTTTCAGCGGCGCCACCAGCAATAATGTCAATGGAACAACGGATACATCCGGCAAAGTAACATTCCTCTCAACAAAATACAGGGCAAAGACAGGCACATCCTGGTCTTTCTGTGTAAATAACGTAACAGGAACTGATTTGACCTATGACTCTCCGGCAAATGTTGAAACTTGTGATTCTGTAACTTACTAAATCGTTTTTTAACAATACGGCTGATGATTAATTCATCAGCCGTTTTTTTTGTGCTTGTAATAAACTATCCAACGTAATAAACTACTGTTGTTCTCGGAGAGGTGACCGAGAGGCTGAAGGTAACGGTTTGCTAATTTTCCAGAAGAATCCCCTATTTTTATAAATATCGCCATTTCAATAACTTAGATAATTGTATATATCGCATAGAGAGTATATATCGCACCGGTAGTTGTAGTCCAGTTGTAGTATCTGGATACTAATAGTCGGCAATTATCCTCGTTACAAGGCTTCAAATTTTGCCACTTCTTTCGACGTACGACAATCATGTTAAAACAGAACTACAAAATACTAGTTGTTTTCCTGATTGCCCTTCCTCACAAGGCCAGCTTTTTAAGTAGCTCAGGCATCTCGCCTGTAACATCTCCCAAATACACGGGCAGGGAACAGAACATTCGCTATTTCTTCGATGGCAAACACTTAGGTCATCACCACCAAAGTAATAATCTACGAAATCGATATCGCATTCTATATTACCTACATATTTAAAGCTATGAAGTAGTTTTTCTATTTTGTCTTTGAGTTCATATAAGCGAGCCAAGTTCTGCTCTATCAATTCAAAGACCATTGTAGCAGCAGGGCTGGATGATTCTATGCTGTCAAAAGTCGGCCATATTCTTCTAGTGAATCGTATAAAATATGTTGCTGACCTTCTAATAACGCTAATAAGGGGAATTTATCACAAGTATTCATTGTTTCGGTTACTTCCGTAGATATAGTTTTCTTCCTTTCAGAATTAGTTTAAATTGTTTGTTATTACTGTTTCAGATTACCTCTTTTGATTTGTCATAGTTTTTTCATAGTTCCACTTCCTTTACAAACTACTTGGATTAATGTTAGAATTGACTTTTTGATATGCACAGGTAGCCCTAGCCAGCTATTGACGATTAACATTAGATTCGGGTCTTGAGGGTAGGATGGTGCATTAAGTGCGCTGGATTTTGCACGGTTCTTGTCTAAAATCGGGGTTTTTGATAGCTCAAATTGGGGTTGTTCGAGTTCCTGCATCGCCCATTCAAACTGCACTTTCGTCCCCACTATTTATGAGTTTATAAGTTCTGTTTTTAAACGGCTTACGGTTTTATGCCATCGGACTGTTACTCCGATGTTTGCAGATTTGAAGCTTGTTGGCGTCGTTTCTATACTATTCTCAGGTTTTTCCGAGAGCGATGTTTCTTTTCTGGTTACTGTCCGATCGGTCTTCAGAATCATTGGTCCAATAAAGAACAGGTACTGCTGCGCATGTGGGAATACCCGGAGGAACTCGAAAATAATAGTACATTTTTATAACACCAGGCATTATCATGAGCCTTGGGTAATGTGATACTTGATGATGTTTACTTCAGCAGGCGAGATGAAATACCAAAATACAGAATCGCGAAAGATTTTTGGATTCGAAGCATTCTTCACACGTATTACAGGTCCACGCGAGTGAAACTGGTTTCGTTTGGATTACGGAATGATGAAGGAATCATCCATGAAACCAGCTAATGGTCCAGAAATAGCGATCGGAAAGTAAGAACAACATGAAGGATTTTTCGTTACGCTGGCAAACCTGGATGGCCAGGCAGACGCGCTCTCGCGCAAGCGAACCGCCTTTGCGGGCCGAGCTGTTCAGCGTCGAACAACTCGCTCGCCATGCCCGAGCATTGGCAGCGGAGCACCAAATCGTCACTCAACAAAGCTTCAATCGCCTATTGGCTCGATTGGACGTAAATGAACAGACCCTCCAGGCCTTCAATCACGAAACTCTTACCGTAAATTCAAGCCGGCGAATTACTCCAGCCGCCGAATGGCTGCTGGATAACTTTTACCTGATCGAAGAGCAGATACAAATGGCCAGGCGGCATCTGCCCCGCGGCTACAGCCGGGAGCTGCCTCGCCTGGTGAACGGTCCATCCGCCGGACTTCCTCGCGTTTACGACATCGTGCTTGAATTGATCGCGCACGTAGATGCACAGATTGATGCGGGACCGCTCAACGCCTTCATGGCCGCTTACCAAACGGTGGATTCCTTGAAACTTGGCGAGTTGTGGGCCATCCCCAT
>Ga0105091_10000798_pt1 | contig 13604 bp, 12 predicted proteins | sample PPLLak1March2015_FD_87022 | JGI IMG/M metagenome (GOLD analysis project Ga0105091, IMG submission 87022) | Freshwater sediment microbial communities from Prairie Pothole Lake near Jamestown, North Dakota, USA - PPLs Lake P7 Core (1) Depth... | ecosystem: Environmental > Aquatic > Freshwater >... | reverse complement strand
TACAGAGATTTGTAGGCGCACGATTCGAGCTGCGGTATCGGCCACGCGACGGTCCCGCCCGTATCTACCTTTGAGCGGTGCCCAACGGCACTCCAGCACGCACACCATGACCGTCCCCCTCTCACCGGCGATTGGGCCTCACAATTTCGCGCTCATCGGTGCCGGGGGTTTCGTGGCCCCGCGCCATCTGCGCGCCATCCGAGACACCGGCAATCGCCTCGTGGCGGCAACCGACCCGCACGACGCGGTCGGCGTGCTCGATCAATACAGCTTCGATGTGCGCTTCTTCACCGAGATCGAGCGCTTCGACCGTCACCTCGAGAAACTGCGGCGAGCCGGTGATTCGCACAAGGTCCACTACGTGAGCATCTGCTCGCCGAATTACCTTCACGACGCGCACGTGAGGCTGGCGCTTCGTGTCGGCGCCCACGCCATCTGCGAGAAGCCGCTCGTCATCACTCCCTGGAATCTCGACGCGCTCCAGGACATCGAGCGCGAGACCGGCCGCCGCGTATTCACTGTTTTGCAGCTGCGCTTGCACCCCGCCCTGCTCGGCCTCCGCGGACGCCTCGCCCGTGAGCCCGCGCGCGTTCACGACGTGGCCCTGACCTACGTGACCGCACGCGGCCGGTGGTACGACGTGTCGTGGAAGGGCGACGAGCAGCGATCGGGCGGCATCGCGACCAACATCGGCGTGCACTTCTTCGATATGCTCGTCTGGCTGTTCGGGCCGGCGAGCGACGTCGCGGTGCACCTGCGCGAGCGAACCCGGATGGCAGGCGTGCTGCGGCTGCAACGTGCGACCGTCCGCTGGTTCCTCTCCACGAGCCTCGAGGACCTGTCGCCGCCGGCTGAGACGGGAAAGACGCCGACGTACCGCTCGATTACCGTCGACGGCGAGGAAATCGAGTTCAGTGACGGGTTCGTCGACCTGCACACTCGTATCTACGAGGAGGTGCTTGCCGACCGCGGTTTCGGCATCGCCGATGCCAGGCCCTCCATCGAGTTGACCCATCGTATTCGCCTCTGTCCGCTCACCGCCCCGGACGAGCTGGTCCACCCTCGCCTGACGGGATTACACCCTGCCTGGAGCTGACATGTCCTACATCGCGCACCCGACTGCTATCGTCGACGCCGGCGCCGCCATCGGGGAGGGCACCAGGATCTGGCACTGGGTTCACATCTGCGCGGGCGCCCGTATTGGCGCCCGCTGCTCGTTCGGGCAGAACGTGTTCGTTGGCAACCGGGTCGTGATCGGGGACAACGTCAAGGTCCAGAACAACGTCTCCGTGTACGACGACGTGACGCTGGAGAACGACGTCTTCTGTGGACCGAGCATGGTGTTCACGAATGTCGTCAATCCTCGGTCAGCCGTGCCGCGCAAGCAGGAGTACATGGAGACGCTGGTCAAGCGCGGAGCCACCCTGGGGGCGAACTGCACGGTGGTGTGTGGGGTGACCGTCGGCGAGCATGCCTTCGTCGCGGCTGGGAGCGTGGTGACCCACGACGTCGCGCCATACGCGCTCGTCATGGGCGTACCGGCGCGGCACGTCGGCTGGATGAGCGCGTTCGGCGAACGGCTCGATCTGCCGCTCACCGGCGAGGGCCGGACGGTGTGTCCGCACACGGGCGTCGAGTATCGGCTCGTGGCCGGGCAAATCCTCGCCAGTGCCCTGCCGTCGGCGGGCAATCGCGAAATGGCTGAAGGCTGCCAGCTGATCCGGTGAAGGTGGGTCATGAGGGTCGTGACGGTCGTGGGGGCCCGACCCCAGTTCATCAAGGCCGCGGCGGTGAGCCGGGAACTCCGTCGGGAGCACGAGGAGATCCTCGTGCACACCGGCCAGCACTACGACTACGAGATGTCGGGGGTCTTCTTCGACGGGCTCGAGCTTCCGCGACCCGATGTCAATCTGAGCGTGGGTTCCGGGTCTCACGGCGCCCAGACGGCGGCAATGCTCGGCGGCCTCGAGGCCGTGCTCATCGCCCAGACACCCGACTGCGTACTGGTGTACGGCGACACCAACTCGACGCTGGCCGGCGCGCTGGCCGCTTCCAAACTCGCGATCCGGGTGTGCCACGTCGAGGCCGGCCTTCGCAGTTTCAATCGACGCATGCCGGAGGAGATCAACCGGGTGGTCACCGACCACCTCTCGGCGCTCCTGCTCTGCCCGAGCGACACGGCCGTGGCCAATTTGGCGGCGGAAGGAATCTCCGCGAACGTCCACGTCGTGGGCGACGTCATGCTCGACGTCCTCAAGTGGGCCCGCGAACGCATGGGCGATGACGGAGCGACGCCCCTGCGGAAGCTGGGCCTGAGCGAAGGACGCTACCTCCTCGTCACCCTCCACCGCAGCGAGAACACCGACGTCCCATCGAGGCTGGGTGGCATCCTTCGCGCGCTGAACTCCCAACGCGAGCCGGTCGTCCTTCCCCTGCACCCTCGCACGCGGAAGGCAATCGGAACGGCTGGATTCGAGCTCTGTGGACACGTGCGGGTCATCGAGCCGGTCGGGTACCTGGACATGATCCGCCTCACACACTCTGCGCGCCTCGTGCTCACGGATTCAGGCGGCCTGCAGAAGGCGGCGTACTGGCTTCGTGTCCCGTGCCTGACGCTTCGCGACGAGACGGAATGGGTCGAGACGGTCGCGTCGGGCTGGAACGTGCTGGTCGGCTCGGACAGCGAGAGGATCGTCGGCAGCGTTCGCACCTTCGCTCCACCCGCGCCCCACCCACCTCTGTATGGTGAAGGGCGGGCCGCCTCGCGATGCGTGGCCCTCCTGGGCGGCGGCGTTCGGGAAACCGACGGTCACTCCTGCGCAACCTCGTGGCCGTCGTGACTGCCTCCCCCACACCGCGTCCGACGCACGTCTGCCTGATCGTGCAGGGGCACTACGAGTTCGACCCCCGAGTCAGGCGCAAGGCCGAGGCGCTGGCGTCGGCGGGGTACGCGGTCGACGTGCTGTCCCTCCGCGTACCGGGTGGTCCGCGGACGTTCACGCTGAACGGTGTCCACGTCGAGACGCTGTCGCTCGGGAAGAAGCGAGGCTCGTGTGCCCGTTACGTCTTCGAGTACGGCGTCTTCCTGCTCTGGGCATTCGTGCGTGTTCATGTCCTCGCCTGGCAGAAGCACTACGCGGTCATCGACGTGAACACGCTTCCGGACTTCCTGATCTTCGCACCCCTGTTCGCGCGGTGGATGGGTGCGCGCCTCGTCCTCGACATGCACGAGATCACTCCCGAGTTCTACATGTCGAAGTACGGCATGCGGCGCGACTCGTGGGCAGTTCAGTTCCTCACGTTCCTCGAGCGAAGAAGCTTCACGTTCGCGGACCACGTGCTCACCATCAACGAGCCGATCCTCGAGTTGCTCGTGAGCCGCGGCCTGAAGCCGCACAAGGTCACCGTGATCGTGAATGCAGCCGACGAGTCGCTCTTCGCCGACCCCGGATCCGCGGCAGAGGTCGTGGACCGGGATGGTGCCGCCTTCGTGATGATCTACCACGGCACGCTGACCCGGATCTACGGGCTCGACCTGGCCATCGAGGCGTTCAGTATTGCCGAGAAGGACATGCCGGGCGCGCAGCTGTGGATCCTCGGATCCGGAACCGAGCACGACGCCCTGGCCACACTGGCGGGCCAGCTGGGGCTTCGGTCGAAGGTGAAGATCATCGGCCGGATCCCCGCCGCGGAGATTCCCGCCTGGCTCGGGCAGGCCGACAGCGGCGTCCTGCCGATCCGGAGTGACGTGTTTCTCGAGTTCGCCTTCCCGAACAAGTTGCCCGAGTACATCGTGGCCGGCAAGCCGGTCATCGTGTCGCGGCTGAAGGCGATCCGCCACTACTTCGACGAGGAGGCTCTGGCCTATGTCACGCCAAACGACGCCGCGGACCTGGCGCGTGGAATGCTCCGGCTGTACCGCGACCGGGACCTTCGGAGCAGGCTGGTGACAAACGCCCGCCGGGCGTACGCGCCAATCTCCTGGGACGTCATGAGGGAGCGCTACCTCGGTGTCGTCGCAGCGTTGGCCGGGCCACACGCGTCTTCACCCCGCCGTGATGCGCTCGAACGAGTGGGTCACCGGGTCGAACACTAGACTCCGCACTCTCCTCCCGCACTGATTTGCGATGTGCCACCTCCCGGCTTACGTCCTCGTCACGCCCGCCCGGAACGAAGCCCGGTTCATCGAGCTGACGCTCGAGTCCGTGATACGCCAGACGAGGCTTCCGCTCAAGTGGGTCATCGTCGACGACGGATCGACAGACGGAACACCCGAGATCGTACGCCGGTACGCGGCTCGACACGCCTGGATGGAGCTCGTGAGCTTGCCGGCTCGGCACGAACACAGCTTCGCGGGGAAGGTGGGCGCGTTCAACGAGGGCTACGACCGGGTGAAGCACCTCGACTTCGAGGTGGTCGGCAACCTCGATGGTGACGTGTCGTTCGACGCCGACTACCTGGAGTTCCTGCTCGGGAAGTTCGCCGACGACCGCACACTTGGCGTGGCCGGGACGCCGTATCAGGAGACGCCGCCCATACGCTATGAGCGCTTCAAGAGCCCGCATCACGTGTCCGGCGCATGCCAGCTCTTCAGGCGTGCGTGCTTCGAGGAGATTGGTGGGTACTCCCCGATTCCCTCCGGCGGGGTGGACTTCGTCGCCGTGCTCAGCGCACAGGCGAAAGGCTGGACGACAAGACGATTCGAGCAACGAGCTTGCGTACACCATCGGGCCACGGGCGCCGGACGCGACACGCAGGTGCTGCGGCGCATGTTCGCGCTGGGCAGAAGGGACTATCTTCTCGGCAGCCATCCGGCCTTCGAGGCGTTCCGCTGTCTGTATCGGACGATTCACCCGCCGTACGTCCTGGGCGGGACCATGATGGCCGCCGGGTACGTCTGGGCCTGGGTGCGACGGATGGACACCAGCATCCGGCCAGAGTTGGCCAGACTCAGGCAGGAGGACCAACTCCGGAGACTCAAGAACGTGCTGCGTCACCCGATCGCGCGGTGGCGAGGGTCGGGTGCAACGCCACCGCCGGCCGTCGAGAGGCTGGCTTCGAGCGGCAACCAGCGTCCACGGGCATGAGCCATCCACGGCCTCGCATCGCGTGTTCGTGTGCCCTGGTCCCCAACGCCGACGACTGGGGTCGAGATTCAAATACCACTCAGAGGACCCTCGACTGCGTGGCGCGCGGCAGCGTGACGGCCGTGAGCGCGATGGTGTTCATGGCCGACTCCGACCGTGCTGCGCAGATCGCCCGAGAGAGGGACCTCGACGTAGGACTTCATTTGAACTTCAGCACCGCGTTCAGTGGCCAGCGCGTCCCCGCGTCGCTCCGGGAACACCAGGCGCGGGTGTGGGCGCACCTGGGTCGACACCGGCTGGCCCCCGTGGTCTTTCATCCAGGCCTCAGAGCCTCCTTCGACTGCCTGGTGAAGAGTCAGATCGACGAGTTCGCCCGTCTGTACGGGTGCGCACCCGCCCGCGTCGACGGGCATCAACACCTGCACCTCTGCGCCAACGTCGTGCTGGCCAATCTGCTTCCGTCCGGCGGCGTGGTCCGAAGGAACTTCTCCTTTCGACGAGGCGAGAAGAGCGCAGTGAACCGAAGCTATCGTGCCCTCATCGACTGGCGCCTGGCACGCCGACACGGCCTGGTGGATTTCCTCTTCGCACTGCCGCCTGTCGACGCCCTGCCCCACCTGCGCCGGATGTGCGGACTGGCAACCCACGCGATTGTCGAAATGGAGGTCCACGCGGTCCGTGACGACGAGTATCGCTTCCTGACGTCCGGCGACCTGTTCGGCTGGGTGGACGCCACATCGGTCCGTCCGTTCCGCTCTGTCTTCGAAATCGGCGGTGACGTCAGGTCATCGCCCGGCCGACCGGACCGCGCTGACCGGACTCAGCCATGAGCAACCCTCCGCACGTCGCCGTCTGCATCTGCACCTACCGGAGGGCTTCGCTGCTCGTGCGCCTGCTCCAGAGCCTTGCCGGCCAGCAGACCGAGGGACGCCTGACGTTCTCGATCGTCGTGGCCGACAACGACGCCGCCCGGTCGGCGGAGCCCGTCGTGACGGCGTTCGCCCGCCGCTCCGCCATTCCCGTCCACTACACGGTCGAAGCGACGCAGAACATCGCCCTCGCGCGCAACCGGGCCGTTGCGGAGGCCCGCGGCGATCTCCTGGCGTTCATCGACGATGACGAGTTCGCCCCGCCGCGCTGGCTGTTGACGCTGCTCGACGCCTACGATCGCTACCGCGTCGATGGCATCCTGGGGCCGGTGAAGCCGCACTTCGACGAGCGACCGCCGCGGTGGATCGTCAAGGGTGGCTTCTACGACCGAGCCAGCTACCCCACCGGCACCGTCATCGACTGGATCAAGGGACGGACCGGCAACACCCTGCTGAACATGCGGCTGTTCTCCGATGGCGTGCCGCCGTTCCGCCCGGAGTTTCCGACCGGAGAGGACCAGGATTTCTTCGAACGCATGATCGACAAGGGCCACGTGTTCGTCTGGTGCGCCGAGGCCGTGGCGTACGAGGTGGTCCCCCCAACCCGGTGGAATCGGATGTTCATCCTGAGGCGCGCCCTCCTGCGGGGGGCGACCAGCCTGGCACACCCGACGGTGGGCGCACGTCACATCGGGAAGTCGCTCATCGCCGTCCCCGTCTATGCCGCAGCGCTCCCCGTCGCCATGGTTCTCGGGCAACACCACTTCATGAAGCTCATGGTGAAGCTCTGCGACCACGGCGGCAGGCTGCTGGCGGCGGTCGGGATTCGCCCGGTCACACAACCGTACGTGACGGAGTGACGTTCCATGGCCAGCGAGTGGCACGACGATTTCGTCATCCAACCGGCAGACACCGTTCTCGTGACCGGCGCGACGGGGTTCGTCGGCGCTGCCGTCGTCGACCGACTCCTCGACCGGGGCGCCCGGAATCTCCGGTGCCTCGTGAGACGTTCGAGCGACGTGTCCGGACTCGAGGCGCTCGCCACGGGTCGAGCCGCCGGACGGCTCGACCTCGTGCGGGGAAACCTGCTGTCGCCGGCGGACTGCGACGTGGCGGCGGAGGGCGCCGCAGTGATCTATCACCTCGCCACCAGCCGGAACGGAAAATCGTACCCGGACACGTTCCTGAACAGCGTGGTGACGACGCGGAACCTGCTCGAGGCCGCAATTCGCGCCGGCTGCCTGCGCCGGTTCGTCAATGTCAGCTCGTTGGCGGTCTACACGAATCGCGGGAAACACGGCCGGCGGCTGGACGAACGGTGTCCCGTCGAGAACGAACCCGTGCTCCGCGGCGACGCGTACTGCTATGCCAAGGTCAAGCAAGACGAGATCGTGCACGAGTACGCGAGCCAGCGTCAGGTCGCCTGCGTCACCGTCCGCCCGGGATACGTCTACGGTCCCGGGAAGGACGGGATCAGCAGCCGGATCGGTATCGGGACCTTTGGCGTGTTCCTCCACCTCGGTGGGGGGAACCAAATCCCGCTCACATACCTGCAGAACTGTGCGGAGGCAATCGTACTGGCGGGCCTCGAACGGGGAATCGACGGCGAGGTGTTCAACGTCGTCGACGACGGTCTGCCCACCAGTCGCCGTTTCCTCCGCCTCTACAAGCGCCACGTCCGGCGATTCCGCTCCATTTACGTGCCCCACGTCGTCAGCTACTGGCTGTGCTACGCGTGGGAGCGCTACTCGGCGTGGTCGGATCGGCAACTGCCGCCGACGTTCAACCGCCGGCACTGGCACGCGTACTGGAAGCGGACGACCTACAGCAACGAGAAGATCAAGACGTGCCTGGGGTGGGCGCCTCCTGTCTCGACGTCCGACGGGCTCCGCCGGTACTTCGAGGCCTGCACAGCAGGAGGGCACCGTGCTTAGGGTCGCGATCATCGGATGCGGGAAGATCGCAGATGCCCACGCCGAGCAGATCATGCGGGTCGGCGGGAGCTCGATTGCCGCCGTCTGCGACCGCGAACCGCTCATGGCGCGGCAGTTGGCCGACCGGTTCGCGGTAGATGGGCAGTACGTGGACCCGATCGAGATGCTGCTGCGATCGCGGCCGGACGTCGTGCACATCACGACACCTCCGCACAGCCACTTCGAGCTGGCGTCGCTCTGCCTCGAAGCCGGCTGCCACGTGTATGTCGAGAAGCCCCTGACCGTCCACGCCGATGAGACAGAGCAGCTCGTGAGGCTGGCGGCGGAGAAGCGTCGCAAGCTGACGGTCGGGCACGACGACCAGTTCAGCCACGTCGCGAGGCGCATGCGCACGCTCGTGTCGGAGGGATACCTGGGCGGCCCCCCCGTTCACATGGAGAGCTCCTTCTGTTACGACCTGGGCAACCCCACCTACGCCCAGGCGCTTCTCGGCGACGACGATCACTGGGTCCGACGGTTGCCGGGCAAGCTGCTGCACAACATCATCAGCCACGGGATCGCGCGGATCGCCGAGTACCTGTCCACGGACTGCCCGGCGGTGTTTGCCCATGGCCATGCGAGCCCTCTGCTCGAGCGCCTGGGCGAGACGGACGTCATCGACGAACTCCGCGTGCTGATCTGCGAGGAAGGGCGGACGTCAGCCTATTTCACGTTCTCCTCCCAGATGCGCCCGTCGGTTCATTCGTTCGTGATCTATGGTTCCCGCAACGGTCTGGCGCTCGATCAGGACCACGAGCGGTTGATCCGGCTGCCAGGCACGCACTACAAGAGCTTTCTCGACAAGTTCGTGCCCCCGGTCGCGTTCGCGCGACAGGAGTTGTCGAACCTGCGCGCGAACGTCCGGGCGTTCCTCCGAAACGACTTCCATTCCAAGTCGGGGATGAAGTACCTGATCGAGGCGTTCTATCGCGCCATCGAGCAAGACACTTCGGAACCGATCCCGTACCGGGAGATCATCGTCACCGCGCGCATCATGGACCGAATCTTCTCGCAGTTGCGCAGCCAGGTGTCCGAGGCGTCCTCCGTTGGATCCGACGCTTCGCAGTTTCCCGGTCTCGACGGCCGCGATGTGCCGCCGCCGACCGGCGCTCCGGGGCTGGCGCAGCATGCCTGAACGCGATATCACACCGCTTTCGGCCGGCTACGCGTGCGCGGTCGACGCCGTTGACGAGGCGGCGTGGTACAAGGCCCTGTCGACGTTCGATGACGCGAACATCTATCAGACCTGGGCGTACGGCGCCGTGCTTCACGGCGAGCGGAGCACGCGGCGTCTCGTCTTGAGAAGACATGGGGACATCGCGGCCCTGGCACAGGTTCGCGTCGTGCGAGTCCCGCTGCTTCCGGCGGGCGTCGCGTACGTCCGGTGGGGGCCGGTATCCCGGCGCGGGAGCGACGGCGACATCGATGCGTTTCGGCAGGCCATCCGCGCGCTGCGAAACGAGTTCGCGTGCAGGCGAGGACTGGTCGTCCGGCTCCTGCCGATGCTGTTTGCGGATTCCGCCGCTGCGTACGCGCAGGTGCTCACCGAGGAGGGCTTCCAGCCGCATCATGGCTCGTCCAATGACCAGACCCTCGTGATGGACCTGAGGCCCCCGCTGGACGGGCTGCGCGCCGGGATGAAGACGCATTGGAAGCGCGAGCTGCGCGCCGCCGAGAAGACGTGCCTCGAGGTCGAGGAGGGCACCGACGACACGCTGTTCGCGGCGATGGTGGGTATCCACCGCGAACTGGTGGCGAGGAAGCGGTTCGTGGAAGGTAACGACATCAACGCGTTCCGGCGTGTGCAGGCGAGGCTCCCTGGTCCACTGAAGATGAACGTGATGCTGTGCAGGTCCGGAGGGGCGGTCATGGCGGGCATGGTCTTCAGCGTCATGGGCAGGACCGGCGTGTATCTGTTCGGTGCCACCAGCAACCAGGGCATGAGGAGCCGCGGGTCGTACTTGCTGCAATGGTCGGCCGTGCAGCGGATGAAGGCGGACGGCGTTGTTTGGTACGATTTGAACGGCATCAATCCTCGAACCAATCCCGGCACGTACAAGTTCAAGAGTGACCTTGCCGGGGCGAACGGTCGGGAGGTGCAGTTTCTCGGGCGCTACGACGCGCGGGTCCGAGGACTCAGCGGTCCGGGACTCGACTTCGCGGAAGCCGTGAGAGCGGGGTTCGGCTCAGCGTTGCGCGCGATGCGAAGGGCGTCGCCGCTGAGACCCTAACCCGCGCGCCACGGGCGAACCTCCTGCACACTCCCCAGCCCGCCCAAGACCTGCCCCTGACCAAATCCAGAGATCTGGGAGCCCGCACATGACCGGCGAGACCGTCGACGTCAGCGTCAAAGGGCAGATCGTCAGGATGCAGGCTCTCGATCTGGACGGCAGCATCGTGGTCATCGGCGGACGATGGCTGAAGGTCGCCGCAATACACGATGAGGAGTGGGTCGAAGCCGAGCCGCGCCAGCTCGTGTCGTCGATGGCGAGGCTGAGGGCACGGGTTGAGGGACCCCCAGCCGACCTGTTCACGTTTGCGCAGAAGCTGCCCGACACCACGCCGCAGCACCCGTTCCCCATGGTTCTCGAGAGCGTTGCCGCGATTCGGATGACCGGCTACGAGGGCTGGCTCGGACGCCTTTCCAGGGATGCGAGGGCCGATGTCAGGAAGGCGGACAAGAGAGGCGTGGTCGTCCGGGAGACCCCGTTCGATGATGAGCTGGTGAACGGCATCGTGGCCGTCTACAACGAGTCACCGGTCAGACAAGACAGGCACTTCTGGCACTACGGGAAGGCCTTCGAGGCCGTGGAGCGAGAGAACGCGGCATACCTCCGCAGGAGCGTGTTTCTCGGCGCATACGCCGCGGACGAGCTCATTGGCTTCCTCAAGATCGTCCGCGTCGGCAGTCTTGCGGTCATGATGCAGTTCCTGTCGAAGATCAGCCATCACGACAGGAGAGCGTCGAATGCGCTGATCGCGGGGGCGGTCGACTACTGCAGTCGACATGGGATGTCCTACCTGACCTATGGCAAGTACCGCTACGGGAAGGAAGAGAACTCCCTCACGAGATTCAAGCACAGATCCGGATTCGAGGAGTTCCTGGTGCCACGGTTCTATGTCCCGCTCACATGGAAGGGGAGCCTCTGTGTGAGAGCGGGCCTGCACAGGGACCTCCGCGATGCGGTGCCAACCTGGCTGACCAAAGCCGTCGGAAGGCTGAAGGGCTCTTACCTCCGATACAGCGCACGCCATCGCGGATGACCGTTGTCGCACATGGCTGGTGACGGCGGGCGGTGAGCTGGCATGCCGGGAATCTTCGGTCTCGTGACGCGGATGCCTCGCGAGCGGGCTGAGGCGGATCTTCGCCTGATGCTCAACGCGATGGTGCACGGGTCCTTCTACGCCACCGCCATCTTGATTGACGAGAGTCTGGGCGTCTACGCCGGCTGCGCGGCGCCCGCGCCCTCTTTCGCGGGAGTCGAAGCCCTGCGCAACGACCGGGGAGACGTGGCGATGCTCTTCGCCGGCGAAGAGTATTCGCGTCCGCGCGGGTACCGGGCCTGCGGCGACCCGAAGCGGCTGCGACCTCTCGACACGCTGTCGTACCTGATCCGTCAGTACGAGCGGGATCGGGCATTTCCGGCAGCCTTGAATGGTCGATTCCAGGGGCTGGTGGTGGACCGGCCGCGCGAGCGCGTCGCGCTGTTCAACGACCGATGGGGCATGCATCGTGTGTACTACCGCGAGCGGCCGGCCGTCACGTACTTCGCGGCCGAGGCGAAGGCGATTCTGGCCGTCGCCGGCACCGGTGCCACCATCGACGCGCGCGGCCTGGGCGAGCTCATCTCGTGCGGATGCGTCCTCGAGGACCGCACGGTGTTCGAGGGCATTCACGTCCTCCCGCCGGCGTCGCTCTGGTTCTTCCGCCACGCCGAGGCCGAAACGAAGCGTCGATACTTCACGCCGGAAGAGTGGGAGGGGCAGTCGGTCCTTGGTGCCGCCCGTTTCTACCGTGAACTGCGCGGCGTCTTTCCCGAGGTCCTGGCGCGTCACTTCGAGAGCGGCGGTGACGTGGGCCTGTCGCTGACCGGAGGCCTCGACACCCGGATGATAGCGGCGTGGGACCGATCGGCCGCCGGGTCCGTGCCCGCCTATTCCTTCGGGAGCGAATTGCGCGACAGCCACGACGTGCGTACCGCGAGGATGGTGGCCCGGCACCGCGGACATCCGTATCAGGTGATCCGGGTCGGCCGGGAGTTCCTTTCCGACTTCCCGAGCTACGCGACACGGGCCGTCTACCTGTCCGACGGGGGCGTCGGCGTCGATCGCGCCCCGGATGTGTACGTGTCCGAGCAGGCTCGTGCAATCGCCCCGGTCAGGATGACGGGCAACTACGGGGGAGAAATCCTGCGCCGCGTCCGCGCGTTCAAGCCCGTCCCGCCGCGCGGGCGGCTGTTTTCGGGCGACGTCACGCGGCTCACCGAAACGGCCGCCGCGACCTACGCGGCCGCGCTCGCCTGTCATTGGCTTACCTTCGCAATCTCCCGACAGGTGCCCTGGCATCATTCCGGGATCCTCGCCCTGGAGCAGACCCAGCTCAGCGTGCGATCGCCATTCCTGGACAACGACGTGGTCCGACTCATGTTCCGCGCGCCAGCGGAGGCGTCTGCAACCACCGATGTCTGCCTGCGGCTGATTGCGGACGGCGACGAACAACTGGCCCGGATTCCGACGGACAGGGGGCTGCGCTCCGGCCGTCAGGCGCTCCGTGCAGCCCTCATGCGAGGGCTGCGTGAATTCAGCGTCAAGGCGGAGTACGCCTACGACGCCGGCATGCCGCAGTGGCTTGCCGCCATCGACCACGTCATCCGGTTCACGAGGCCCGAGCGGCTCTTCCTCGGACGCCACAAGTTCGCGCACTTCCGTCTCTGGTACCGTGGCCCACTTGCAGCCGTGGTCCAGGAGATCCTGCTGGATAGAAGGGCGTTGGAGCGGCCGTATCTGAACCGACGGGTGCTCGAACACATCGTCGGCGAACACGTCGGGGGCACGCGCAATCACACGGATGCGATCCACCAATTACTGACCCTGGAGCTTCTGCACCGCGTGTTCGTCGACTCGCCGGTGAGCGGGGGGCCTCAGTCTGGAGGGACCTGCCATGTACGAAGCAGAGGTGAACCGTGGGATCGAGTCCCCGCGGTCGATTCCCCGCGATGTCCTGCGACGATTCACTGAGACTCGCGACTCGGTGGTCGCGCGGACAACGCTGCCCTGGGGCGAGCATTGCACCGAGTGCGTGTGGCCCACCTGCTACGCGACATGCGAGCTGTATGTTCCCCGGGCTGACGGCGCCTGCCGCCAGTTCGTCGACGGGATGGTCCGCGTGGACATCCAGGAGGGCGTCAGCGCGTATCTGCTGAAACTGCGGTTCAAGTCCTGGGCCAAGCTCTGGACCGTCGGGAACCTCGAGTTGCGGTCGAACGCGGCGGCGAGAAGGCTGGAGCGTTTCAACATCGTCGTGGGTGCCGTCGGCCGCAACCTGCCGGCGCCCGCACAGGTGAAGGCGCGCGTGCTGCGAAAGATCGCGTATCTGAGACGTCGCGCGGCCGAGGAGGCTCGGCCGACGTTGTGCACGCCCGATTGCTTCATGCTGGAGTGCTTCAATCCCACTT
>Ga0105091_10000796_pt1 | contig 13628 bp, 13 predicted proteins | sample PPLLak1March2015_FD_87022 | JGI IMG/M metagenome (GOLD analysis project Ga0105091, IMG submission 87022) | Freshwater sediment microbial communities from Prairie Pothole Lake near Jamestown, North Dakota, USA - PPLs Lake P7 Core (1) Depth... | ecosystem: Environmental > Aquatic > Freshwater >... | reverse complement strand
TCATTCTGGGCCATTGCGGGTTTATTTCTGTACCGTTAGGGGTACGTTTCGGTATCGTTTAGGGATCACTTCGGTATCATTTCAGAATGCCTTTGAGATCGTTTTGGTACTGTTTTCAATCGCCAGCGAAGTAGCCCTCGTAGAGGGTGTCAGCTTAATAGCCCGGAGTGTAAACGCCGGGAAACGAAAGATATCCCACCCCTCAAAGCCCGCGTAGCGGCCGTCACCACCTTCTTATTGTAAAATCATAAATCAGCAATCATAATTCATAAATAATCTCTGTGGCTTAAAATCTCAGTGGCCAAAAAAATCTTTCCATTCTCAAAAACAATTTTTATTCCTTGTCCCTCAATAACTTATGACTAAGGTGCCCAAAAAATCCGTGTTCATAACTCCTTATTTTCCTATTTTTCCGCCCTATATATAGAGGCATGCCCTCCATAGCGAAAGCGAAGGAGGGGACATTGTTCTCTCTGTACGCTGAACACTGTACGCTTAATTGGCAATTTGAAAAATTGGAAGTTGTTTGGGATTTGGGTTTTGTAATTTGGAAATTCGTCTGTCTTATGCCTTCTGTCTTCTGTCCTCCGGCCGTTTGTCTGGCACAAAAATGATGAATAACTGTGAGTAACTGGCGTTTTTAAGCTAGAAAAAAGGATTTTTGAGCCGTTTGGATGAATAAGTGACACGCAGCTTGAATAACTGATGTTTTTACGCTAAAAACGAAGATCGGATCTCGCACGAAAAGTTTGAATAAGTTTGAATAAGTTTCGTTTTCAGGCAGATAATGCAGTTTTTAGGCCCATTTAATGATTAACTTAGAACCATGATGAATAAGTTCATTTTTATCTTTCCTGAGCGGAGTCGAATGGAAGCTAAAAAAGCGCTCTTTAAAAGTTAGAGTAAAAAAAAACGTGAAAAGTGGATTTTTAATTCAAAAACAAAAGAAATGCAGCAAAAATCGTCAAAAATTTTCCAAATATTTCAAAAACTTTCGTATGTTTTTCCAAAACTTTCAATGCTTTTTCCAAAATTTTCCAAAAGTTTCAGTTGTCTTTACAAACATCTTGTGCCTTTTTGTAGCTTAATTTCTCTGCGGTCTTTGCGTGCTCTGCGGTGAAATTTTGTGCATTTTTGCGGCCATTTGAATATCTTATTCATCTTGCGGCCGCAGCCAAATCCGAATATATTAACCCGTTCAATAAATATATTTGGAGAATAAAAATGAAAAGCAGCTTGAAAATAATTACAGCATCAACATTTTTCTTTTCAATCCTTTCAATTTCCGCAAATGCCCAAACAATCTGCGGCGATGTAAATGATGCCAATAAAACAATCGTCGATGTAATGAATGGCGAGTACAAGATTACAAATAATGTCTGGCGCGGCACCTCAACTCAATGCTTGAGTATCGACCCCGCCTCAACTTTCTTTAGCGTAGTTAAATCCACCCACGATTCCAATGTTGTTGTCGCGTATCCATCCATCATTAAGGGACAGCACTTTGGCGGCCCCAATACAAAAAATAGCGGCATGCCCATAAAACTCACAGATATTGCCTCCGCTCCTGTCACTTGGAACGCTGATGTCAACCACGCCAAAGGCGTTTGGAATACTGCCTTCGAGGCATGGATTAGTCCAAAGGGCAGCTCTGTCCCCGAAGGCGGGGCAGAACTGATGGTCTGGCTCAATAAAAAAGGATACATAATCATGCCCGCGGGCGGCCCAAAGAAAGATACCATAACTGTGGCCGGCACTCAGTGGAATGTCTATTTTGATGACCAACAGCGAAATTGGAGATATATCGCCTACGAACGTGCCAAACCATCTGTGGCGACAACCTTCGATTTAAAAGATTTTATTAACGATGCCGTTTCTCGCGGCTACCTTGATTCATCGTGGTATCTCGATAGTATAGAAGCAGGTTTTGAAATCATACAGGACGGTATTGGTCTTACAAACAGGTCCTTTTCAGCCTCTGTAATCCGCAAAGACTCCGAACTAAACAAATAGTAATTACGGCTGGGCCCAGAGGCAGACTGTTCCAAGGAATTGGCTTTCATGAATGATCGGCTCGGAGACTACCATGTAGCCGTGATGCCTGGTGAATTTTGCCTTCGAAGGAGGCAGAGGTTTGAAAGTTTTATCATCGATGTCACCGCGATAATATGATGCGAAAAGCCTCCCGTTGCAGTCATAGATACCCGCAAAAACAATATTATATTGAGTTTTTAGCGAACTCAAGATTGCGTTTGCGTCTTTAGAATCATCGAATGATAATGCGCATTTGACGTTCGATGAAATGAGCTTCGCCTGGCCGGATGAAAAATAAAGGACCGCATTTTTGGCCCTGCTGCTTTGAGACATTATAAAAGAAATGGAAGCGAATACCAGGCCAATGGACATACCTGATGCAAAGGCAATTATGATGAATTTTCTCCTGGAATTATCCGTCATAATTCTCGCCGTAAAAAATATTTAAATCCCTTCTCCGAAATGGGATTTTTGATGTTTTAAAATCTCGATGTTATTTTCGGCCTTTTAGGGACATGACTTAATGATATAGCAAGGTCTCATAATACAAAAACTATTTGTTTAAATACAGCGCAATGAAAGAATGTTTTTATTTAAAATAGACACTGTCCGATGTTAACTATTAACCGGCAGCTCAACATAGGTTAACCTGGGTTTTTTGGTTAACATCTATAAACGACAAAGGTGAAAAATGAAAAAATGTCCTTTTTGCGCAGAAGAGATTCAGGAAGAAGCAGTAAAGTGCAAGCATTGCAATGAATTTCTAATCGATGCCGAATTGAAAAATTTAAAAAAGGGAACCGATGTAAAATGGTATTACAAGACTTCTTTTGTCATTATCTCTATATTATGTTTTGGACCTTTAGCACTGCCTTTGCTTTTGTATAATCCTCAATACAGCGCAGCCACTAAAATAATCTGGACGATTATCATTATTGGAGGGACAACTTTGCTCTGCGTTGGTTCCCTTGCGGTTTACTCGCAATTTTTAAAAACGATACAAGAGATGGGGCTTTGATGATTTTTGATTTCAGATTGCAGATTGATAATTATGAAGATTGATCTATCGAAAATATTTATATTTTGTCCCAAATGCGGGATAAAAGAGCTAAAGGTAAATTCTAAAGACAAGCATATAACCTGCCAAAAGTGCGGGTTTGAATATTATCATAATGTCGCATCAGCGGCCGGTGCGATTATCGAATATGGAAACAAAGTGCTGGTTATAGCCCGTGCCAATGAGCCAAAGAAAGGGCTTTTGGATTTTCCAGGCGGATTTGCTAATTACGGCGAATCGATTGAGCGATGTTTAAAAAGGGAAATTAAAGAGGAATTAGGAATAAAAGTAAATGGTTTAAAGTATCTGATGTCAGCGCCTAATCTTTATCAATATAAAGATGTCACTTACGCGACAACTGATATGTTTTTTACATGCAGGACAGATGATATTAAAAAAATCAAAACAGATAAGAAAGAAGTAGCATCAATTAAGATTGTTAATCCTAAAAAAATTCCTTTCGAAAATTTAGCCTTCGATTCCGGCAAAAAGGCAATCAAATACTACATCAAAGTTAAATTAAAGCGGCGGAGCCGTGGCCGATGGGTATCTCCCTGATAGTAACTTTCTGATTATTGGTATTCAATTCTTCAACAACACCGACCGCAAAAGAAATGCATTCGAGGTATTGCTCAAGTTTTGAGAAGTTGACAACAGGACCAAAAAGCGTCGGCTCACATAAATTTCGGGGACATGACAACGCAATAAAGACTTGCGGGCCCGAGAAAGAAAGCCGCAGCCAGCTTGAGCGATGGCGTGCCCTGAATTTTACAGCTTTATCCATCAGGCCTTCTGAAACGATTTGCCTTGCCTGATTTTCGTTTTCTGAATAGACGACGAAATATTTCTCGAATTCACAATCTCCGAATTTAACTAACTGGCCAACTGGCGGCATAAAGGACTGAAGCATTTGCCCGAATTTTCCAAGCAGGTTTTGAGCGGTATCCGGCAGGATAATTGTCTGATATGAAAAGTTTTTATCACTGCAGCCGACAAAAAATAATCCTTTGAAAATCGTCTGCCAGTGCTTACCTTTATTGGTCCGCACAAGGTGTTCCGAATGAACATTCGAAAATTCGACTGGAACATCGCCGATCCGCCCTTTCGCTAAATCACTCCCACTATAACGCTCTGCTTGTTGACGAAAGAGATTGGCTATCGAATACAGGCCGCCCGATACAAAACCAAAGGGCTCATATTGAAGCTTCTCATCGATAAATCTGATAAATTTATCTATCACGGACATCCTGTATGCCGTGAAATATTCGCGCGCCAAATACCTGTATAAAACCGCCACGGTGACAAGGCAAATAATCAGCATTACGCCAGCCACAATCAGTGTTGCCTTCATTCCCACGACAGCACCCTTCATCTGAAGCCAATACAGGACCGCCATTGCAATCGCGGTGCCTAAAACTCCGGCCGCAATAAGTTTGCCCTGAAGAGCCATGCGGATTTTTTCGAGGACTGCTAAATCAGGATTCATTTCGCGAGTGCAGTAATCTTTGAACTGTTCTATAGTTTTCATAAGAAACTCCTATATAGAATCTTCTATCTTATTTAACGGAAAATAAACTTCCGCTCTTTAGTAAAAAATGGAGGAGAAAATTCTATTACAGGCAGGCCAAATCAAGGTTTTTGGCCGCGGCGGTGTCGTCCGGGCGGGAAATTTGAGTTGTTAAAGGCGATGCCTTGATTTTTTCTGGATCAGTTTCGGCCAATTTAGCAATATCTATCATTGCATCGATAAAGGCATCGAGAGTTTCCTTGCTCTCTGTCTCAGTCGGCTCAATCATAATCGCATCATGGACAGTCATTGGAAAATAAATAGTAGGCGGATGAAAGCCGCGATCGATTATCGCCTTTGCGACATCCAGCGCATGAACGCCGGCATCGAGCATCTTCTTCGATGGTGTCATTACACATTCGTGCATGCAGATCGTCTTTACCGCCTGGTCATAATGCTTTTGAAGTTTTACCCTGATATAATTCGCGTTTAACACGGCATTTTCAGCAACCCGGATAAGGCCTGCCTTACCCAGCATCAATATATAAACATAAGCTTTTAAAATAACCCCAAAGTTGCCGTAGAAAGGCGCAATGTAGCCGATGGATTTGGAGCGGTTGTATTCGAGCGCGTATGTGCCGTCTTCGCGCTTTGTCACAATTGAGATTGGGAGAAAATCGAGAAGTTTCTTAGTGACACCGACAGGGCCGGCTCCCGGGCCGCCGCCGCCATGAGGAGTAGCGAATGTTTTATGCAGATTGATATGGACGATATCGAAACCGAAATCGCCCGGACGGGCCTTACCAACAATAGCATTTAAATTTGCACCATCATAATATGTAATGCCGTCAACGCTGTGGATGAGGTCACAGATTTCTTTTATGTTCGGGTCAAAAAGTCCAACGGTATTTGGATTTGTAAGCATCAGCCCTGCGACCTGGTCATTAATGAGCTTTTTAAGGGCATTGACATCCATAACACCTTTATCTGTGCTGGGGACAGAGACGACATTATAGCCTGCTATGGCCGCACTTGCGGGATTGGTGCCGTGGGCGCTATCGGGAATGAGGACAGTCGTTTTTTTATTGCCTTTATTATGATGATAGGCGGCCATAATCATTATGCCTGTAAGCTCGCCGTGTGCGCCCGCCATTGGCTGCATGGTGAAGCCCGCCATGCCGGTGATTTCGCGAAGAAGCATATCCATTTCATACAGGACGGCCAGTGCACCCTGCGTGAGCATGCCGCCGCCGCGTAACTGCGGCAGCAGCGGATGAAGATGCGCAAAACCGGGGTAAGCCGCTATTCGTTCGCAGACCTTTGGATTATATTTCATCGTGCAGGAGCCGAGGGGGTAAAAATTGGTATCGACGCCGAAATTGCGGCGGGATAATTCCGTGAAATGCCGGACTACATCGAGCTCGCTAAGCTCTACAAGCCCAGCAGGCTTATTTCTCAGGAATTCCTTTTTGATATGAATCGAAGAAGGGACATCTCTTCTGGTTATTGTAACGCCGCGTCTGCCCGGCACGCTTTTATCAAATATCAATTTCATTTCTTTTCTTCCGAATCACTAGAAATATTTCTTTCTGTTCCATGAATTACTTTAGCAATTGCACCAAATATTAGCCCAGGTAACCAACCAATTAAGACACCGACAAAAAGTAAAGGTACAGCTATCATAATATCCGGAGTTCTGCCTGTTGCTTTCATCATAATCGAAGCATACCCAGGCAAAAATAATTCCCAAAAAAATAAAGCAATACTCCAAATAATCCAAGTAAATCTGAAAGTTTTTTTATAATCCCGCCTATAGACGGCGTAAACCAGCGGAATTAAAAAAAGAGCAATTAAAAAACATATAGGAATAGCTATATATAATAAATAATATAGATTCATTTCCAATTTATAAAACACTCTCTAATGCCTCGGCGAACATGCCTATCTGCTGCTTTGTTCGTTTTTCGGTGACACACACGAGTATGCAATTTTTCATATCGGGATAATATCTGCTCAGAGGGAAGCCTGCCGCAAAACCTTTTTCTATAAGCTTGCCTATCACATCAGCGGCATCCTTGGGCAAATCGAGGACAAACTCATTGAAAAACCATTTGGCTTTAAAATAAGGTTTTACACCGCCGATACCAGTCAAACGATTAAAGGCATAACTTGCCTTATCGGCACAAAGCTGGGCGGTTTCGCGCAGGCCCTCTTTGCCTAATAGAGACAAATAAACAAGGGCAGTCATTGCGCAAAGGGCCTCATTTGAGCATATATTTGAAGTCGCCTTTTCCCGTCTGATGTGCTGCTCTCTTGCCTGAAGGGTCATAACAAAGCAGTCTTTTCCATTTCTATCTTTTGTTGTGCCGATAATGCGGCCGGGCATTTTGCGGACATGCTGCATCCTTGTCGCCATAAAGCCAAGATAAGGGCCACCGAAAGACATGGGCATACCGAGGCTTTGGCCTTCGCCTGTTACAATATCCGCACCCATCGAGCCGGGTGTTTTTAATATGCCAAGAGATACCGGATAGCAGGACACGATAAGCAGGGCGCCTTTTTTATGCGCAGCTTCCGCGATGTCACTGAAATCATCGACACAGCCGAAGAAATTCGGATTTTGTAAAATCACGGCGGCGGTTTCATTATCGAGTTTGCCTAATATCTGGTCCCTATCGACAAGTCCCGTTTCACAGCGGGTCAGGACATGCTCAATTTTAAGATTACGCGTATAAGATTCGATCATTACCCTGTAAATAGGATTAACACTATTATCGATTATAACTTTGTTTCTTCCAGTGATACGAAGGGCCATCATCATCGCCTCATACATTGCCGTGCCGCCGTCATAAATCGATGCGTTTGCAACTTCCATATCGGTCAGGCGGCAAATCGAGGACTGATATTCATATATGGCCTGCAATGTCCCCTGTGAGACCTCGGGCTGATAAGGGGTATAGGCTGTGTAGAATTCGCTTCGTGATATAATTGAATAAACAGCGGCCGGTATAAAATGGTCGTAAAAGCCGCCGCCGAGGAAAAGAGTCAGGTTAATCGAGTTTTTATCTGCCAGGTCAGCAAGGACATTTCGAACCTCCTGCTCGGGCAAGCCATCGGGAAGATTCAATGAGCCGCTTCTAAGATTTTTTGGTATATCTGAGAAGAGCTTTTCCATTGTAAGCCCAATCTCTTCAAGCATCTGTTTTTGCTGCTGGACGGTATTGGCAATAAAAGGCATATCCTCACCATTTCTTATTTATTATTTATAAATTATTATTTGCCAGAGGCAAATTTGTTTAACTGTTAAAACCTTAAAGACCTTTCAAATAAATCTCGTATTCTGAGGCATCAATAAGATTTTCAATTGAGCCTTTGTCCGTTATCTGTATTTTGCAAATCCAGCCGGCGCCATAGCAGTCATCATTTATAATTTCAGGCCTGGAGGCAAGCTGAGAATTCACTTCAGTTACCTTGCCTGCGACAGGCGAATAAACATCGCTTGCGGCCTTTGAACTTTCGACAACAGCCAGCTCGCCTTTTTGTTTGACCTCTTTGCCGATATCGGGTAATTCAACAAAAGTCAATTCGCCTAACTGGTTTTGGGCGTGGTCTGTTATGCCGATAGTCGCGGTATCTCCTTCGATTTTGGTCCACTCGTGGTCTTTTGTGTAAAGCAGCCCTTTTGGAATCATAATTTTTCTCCGGTTCTAAAATTTTTCAAATCGGCTAATTATTTTACCTTTTATATCCCCGTTAATTTTTTCACCATATTCGACTTTCTGTTTTCTGCCTTTAGTTATCTGGCTAACGCTGCGAGCCAGATAATACATATCAATTGACTTTTCCTCAATTGCATTTTCCTTATCCATATAAACGAGGGCAATCTGTCTTGTGCCTGCGGCCGCACTGCTTAAGACCCACCCGGCGCAAATCCCATCACAAATCACAGCATCATTTTGACGAACCGGCCGGATTCCCTTCTCGGCTGAAAGCTCAATTCTGGCAACTTTCATTTTAAAAGTTTCTGAAATCTTCTCCATTGCCGTTTTGCCTATGAAGAATTCCTTATCAAGCTTCACCGCCCAGCCGTAGCCCGCCTCAAATGGTGAAATATTAAATGGACCATCAAGCTCGTGACCGTAAAGCGGAAGGCCCGCTTCGACACGCAGGCTGTCGCGTGCTCCTAACCCGCAGGGCAAAGCACCTGCTGTTAGCAATTTATTCCATAATTGGGCCGCGTTATCGGGATGAACAAAAAGCTCGAAGCAGACCTTTGCACCGGTATAACCCGTGCGAGAGATGATACAATCAATACCCGCAAGTTTTGCCTGGCAAAAGGTAAAGCTTTTGAGATTTTTTATCTGACTGCTAACGCAAGCATCCGCCAGCTTGCAAAGGATGTCTGTCGATGAAGGACCCTGAATCGCAATATCTACCCTGCAATCGGGGCCGCTTTTCGTGTCACGCATATCACGCACCGGGGCAGGTGTAATTTTTCTATCGGGGTTTTGTGCATCAATTACTGCTTTACCCGCGTTTAGAGAGTTAAAGTATGCTTTGGCCTTTGGCTCATTTGATGCATTGACAATAACCATAAATTTTTCTTTTTCTCGGCGGTAAATGATTATGTCATCAAGGACATTACCCGCGGCATCGAGCAGATAACTGTATTGGGCAGAGCCGATTTGCAAATTTTTTACATTGTTGGTCGTTGAGGCATCGAGAAAGCTCTCGGCATTCGGGCCGGCAACCTCAAGTGCACCCATGTGAGTGCAGTCAAAGATACCTGCATTTTGGCGGACTGCCGAATGTTCCTGGGCTATTGAAGAATACCATAACGGCATCAAATAACCGGCAAACTCAGCAATATGGGATTTATCAGTAAGTTTAAGGTGCTCGTTATATAAGACACTTTTCGCAGGTGAACCCGGGGGTTCTTCGAAAACAAATGTTCCTGCTTTCAGTTTTTCTGCCACTATAAGCCTCCTTGCAAAAATCATTACCTTTTAAACCGATAAAGCGGCTTTGAGGCGCAATATACGTTTAATCCTTTTAAAAAACATATGCAACAATATGAAAATCCGGCTTAATGTCAAGGGGCGGGCAAAAAAGATATAAATTTCGCAAAGAATTTATAATGGCGAGAAAATCAGCCAGAGATTATCATATCCGGTGGGAAAATGGTTTTTTGAAAGGAAATTTAAGATGATAGGAAATAAAGTTTTTTACGCTTTGATTTTAACAGGAATTATTTTGTCAGGGTGCAAAAAAGTCGAAGAAGTTTCAACTGGTGTTAAATCAGGGATTTTTTCAAAGCGGCAGCCCGCAAAAATTCCTGTGATTTTTGATACCGATATCTCAGATGATATAGACGATACATGGGCATTAGGATTGCTGCTGCAGTCGCCGGAATTCGATATAAAACTTATTACCACGGCAGTAGGCGACACGACTGCCAGAACCAAAGTTGTCGCCAAGATACTTCAAATTTCAGGCAGAACAGATATCCCAATCGGGACGGGTGTCGCAATCGGCGATATGAAAAAAGGCCACAGGCAGGATGAATGGGTAAAAGATTTTGATATGTCTAAATACAAGGGGAAAATTTATACAGATGGCGTCCAGGCAATCATAGATACTATTATGAAATCACCAGAAACCATAACTGTTATTGCAGTAGGTCCGCTTCCCAACATTGCGGCCGCACTCGAGCGTGAGCCTAAAATAGCAAAAAAGGCGAGGTTTGTCGGGATGCATGGAAGCGTTCGAAAAGGCTTTGGAGGAAATTCCAAGCCCCAGACAGAATATAATGTTGTTTCATTTATAAAGGCATCTCAAACGGTTTTTACCGCTGAATGGATTGATATGACGATTACACCTCTGGATACCTGCAGCCTGGTTATACTGCGCGGTGAAAAATATAAAAAGGTCCGCGACTCCAATAGTCCAATCGCAAAAGCCGTAATTGAGAATTATAAAGTTTGGGCAAAAAGCGGCAATAAGGGCGCACAGGTTGAGACCAGAAGCTCGGTTCTTTTTGACACAGTAGCGGTATATTTAGCAATAAAACACGATGCGCTTGAAATGGAAAATATCGGAATCCGCGTTACAGATAATGGTATGACGGCAATAGACAGCAAAGCTAAGAAAGTTAATTGTGCTGTCAACTGGAAAAAAATCGGGGAGTTCGAGGATTTTCTGGTAGAAAGATTAATAAACGCCGCCTCGCGTTAACGCAAATAATTAAAACAGAACACCTGTTTTACAGGTATAAAGCAATAGTTCAAATCGATTTGGGCATACAGAGAAAATGTGCATTGGTTTGGCAACAAAATATTTCCATGAAAATATTAAAATTACTGCCGTTTATTTTGGCATTATGTGCAGGATTACCTGCAGTGATGGCGGTCTCAACTGAGCCAATTTTGCCATTGGATGCCGAACCGAATCGATTCTTGACTTTAAAAGATTACATAAGTTACGCCCAAACACATAATGCCGCATTAAAGAGCAGCTATCAGAAATGGGTGGCCGCAACTGAGCAGATGATGGACGCAAAATCCATGCCTGATCCTAAGTTTTCATACGAAAAATATGCTCAATTACCGGATGTCTATGAAAGGCAAACGGTGATTATTACTCAGATATTTCCCTGGTTTGGAAAAATAAGGGCAAATACGCGGATGTCAATGATTAATGCTGAAGCGGCAAAACATAAATATCAAGCAGCTCGCATGACTCTACTTAAAGATGTTAAAAATGATTATTATGAGCTTGTTTATCTTTCTAAAGTGATTGAAATCACAAAAGAAAACATGGCCTTAATGGAAGAATTAAGCCGGAATATTCAATCTGAATCAGATAAAATCCGTGCTCAAGCTGAAATAAACAGACTAAAAGATATGGCAAAAGCAATGACGCGGCAATCTGAGCAAACATCAAACCGGCTTAAATCCTCAATGAACCTGCCAATAGAAATAAATCTGCCGCAGCCCAGGCAGGAGGATTTTGAGCCGGAGTCTCTGGACTATGACTTGCTTGTTAATATCCTGATGCAGAAAAACCCTGAACTTGCCGGACTGAATTCTAAATCAATGGCAGCCAGGAACAAAGTCAGTCTTGCGCAAAAGAATTTTTATCCCGATATTGGAATAGGCGTGCAGCTCGACCAAATGAAAAGACCGGGCACAGCCGGCCAGGATAGCTCCAGAGACGCAATGTTGATGCTTTCGCTTAGGCTGCCCGTTTCGAAGGATAGCTACAGGAGCGAACAACGACGCGCCGCAGCCGATGCAGCAGCTATTGAGCAGCAGAAAACCGAGGCCGAGAACAATCTTTTAACAAAATCATCACAGGTCTATTATGAATATAACGATAGCATCAGAAGGATAAAGCTGTATCGTGAGACCCTTTTACCACAGACAAAACAGCAGCTCCAATTATCGATAGCGGCTTACAAGGCTGGAAGTGCAGATTTCTTATCTGTTCTTGATGCACAAAAAACATCTTTGGATTATCATATTTCGTATCAGCGCGTTCTTGCGGATAACCGCCAGAAACTTGGCGAACTTGAGATGCTTACAGCAACGGACCTTAGACAGCAATCCAAATAAATTTTCGATTCATTTATCAAAAAGCGAACGGTTTTCAGCTTTTTCGGCTGGATAAATTACATGTAAATCCTGATTTACAACAGCCCCTGCGCTAAGCTTATGCTTCTGAAGACGGCCGGGATCCATTATGTGTTCAACGAGAACACCTTGAGCAGTTAAATAATCAGACAAAAGCCTGCGGTGGCATTTCCAAAACAGCTTTTCAGCGCACATAATAGCCGCATTTTTTTGGGAGCCAATCGATATAAGTTGGTTAGTAAGAGAGCTGAATATTTCTGTCTGCATATAATCTGCATAATTGCGAAAAGCCGGGCTTCTTAAACCTCGATTGGGAGAATCAAAATTTTTCAAAGCTGTCCTTCTGCCGCCAAGGTCTTCAAGCCATAAGTATTCAATTCCAGATGAAGGTAATGAGCTTTCAAGATATTCGCGATTGAAATGCGGAAATCTTCTCGAACCTGGAAAACGCCTTATATCGATAAGGACAGTAATTTTGAATTCTCTAAGAAGCGACACAAAATCTTCGAAGGTCCTGGTTGAATGGCCAATTGTAAAAATCTTTCTATCAGGCCGCGTTCGATTTGTCATAATTTCTTTATACTTTAAAAGAAACGTTTATCTATAGGTATTTTCCTTTAAATAATTAAGCAATTACGATGTTTTTATTAAGGGGCTAATCAGAGAAAATGGAAAAAACGAATCATATGTGCTGACTTATGCCTCAAAAAACTATATTAATCGTAATTGCAGTATTATTTATGGTTTATGGTTTTTCTGTCTTCTCATCATATGCTGACAATGATAACGGCCTTGATGAAAAAGACCAACAAACCGATGCAGGCATACTAAAGTTTATTCACTGGCTCGGCAAATTTCATCCCGATTCAACTCATTTTCCAATCGCACTTATCATAGCCGCAGGAATTGCGGAGATTCTTTTTGTCAAAACAGGCAAAATCCTTTTCGATGATGCCCGGCGCTATTGCCTATGGTTTGGAATACTAAGTGCCATTGGAACGGGGACTTTAGGCTGGTTTTTTGGCGGATTTGAACTTGTTGATGAAGATTGGCTTTTAACTACACATCGATGGCTGGGCACTTCCACGGTCTTTTCTTCCCTATTATTGGGTATTGCTGAGTGGTCCCGCTCAAAATATGTCATTAGAAGAGTTTGGTATCAAATAATGCACATTATTGTAATCCTCTTAATCAGCGCCACTGGTTTTTTCGGCGGGGCTATGATTTACGGCCTAAACCATTATGCATGGTAATCCTAAGATGCGAAATAAAAGTTTTGTTTAAAAATGCTGAACATAGGGTAGGGGGGTATAGTAGTATCCATAGAATACTTATAGGAATACTATGAAACAAATTACAACACATGAAGAACAGTTGCCTTTTTTAAAGAAAATAGAGG
>Ga0105091_10000795_pt1 | contig 13639 bp, 10 predicted proteins | sample PPLLak1March2015_FD_87022 | JGI IMG/M metagenome (GOLD analysis project Ga0105091, IMG submission 87022) | Freshwater sediment microbial communities from Prairie Pothole Lake near Jamestown, North Dakota, USA - PPLs Lake P7 Core (1) Depth... | ecosystem: Environmental > Aquatic > Freshwater >... | reverse complement strand
CCTTCGCCGTCCGGCCGGCCTGGCGCCACCGCGGGGTGGGCAAGGTGCTGCTGGCGGCGTTGTTGCGCCAGGCCGCGTCGCTCGGGGCGGTGAGCGCGACGCTCGAAGTCCGGGCGGGGAACGCGGCGGCCCATGCGCTGTACGCGGGATTCGGGTTCCGCCCTGTGGGGCTCCGCAAAGGGTATTACAAAAACAACGGGGAAGACGCCGTGCTGATGACGGCCGAACGAATCAACGGCAGCGGCTCCCCGCCTCAGGAGGATGGGAAATGAAGATTCTGATCACCGGCGGCGCCGGGTTCATCGGAACGCACCTGACCAAGCACTTTTCCGGGCGCGGCGACAAGGTGGCGGTGTTCGACAACCTTTCACGGCGCGGGAGTGTCCCCAACCTGCTCTGGCTCCAGAAGAATGTGCCGGGGCTTGAATTCATCCACGGGGACGTCCGCGATGCGTCCGCAATCGAGCGCGCCGCGCAGGGCCGCGAGGCGGTCTTTCACCTCGCCGCCCAGGTGGCGGTGACGACATCGGTTGCCAACCCGCGCGATGATTTCAAGATCAACGCGCTCGGCACCTTCAACGTGCTCGAGGCGGCGCGGGCTTCGGGGCTGAACCCGATCGTCATTTACAGCTCGACCAACAAGGTCTACGGGGGGATGGAGGAAGCCAAGGTGGTCGAGGGGCCGGACCGCTACTCGCTCGCGGAGCTGCCGCTTGGGGTGGCGGAGACCTGGCCGCTGGATTTTCATTCACCCTACGGGTGCTCCAAGGGCGCCGGGGATCAGTACGTCCGCGATTACGCGCGCATCTATGGCCTGCCGACGGTCGTCTTCCGCCAGTCGGCGATCTACGGCGAACGGCAATTCGGGGTCGAGGACCAGGGCTGGCTGGCGCATTTCGTCATCTGCGCGACCCTCGGCCGGCCGATCACCATCTATGGCGACGGGAAGCAGGTGCGCGACATGCTTTACGTCGGGGATCTGGCGCGCGCGTTCGAACGCGCGGTGGATAGAATCGCGGCCGTGAAGGGGCAGGTATTCAACATCGGCGGCGGGCCCGGCTTCACGCTGACGATCTGGTCCGAGACCGGACCGATGCTCGAGGCGCTTGGCGGCCGCAAGCTGCCGGTCCTATACGGGAAGTGGCGCCCGGGCGACCAGCGCATTTTCGTCAGCGACGTCCGCAAGGCGGAGCGCGAACTCGGGTGGAAGCCGGAAGTGGCACCGAAAGAAGGAGTCGCCCGTCTGTGGGCCTGGGCGCAGGAAAACAAAGAGCAACTGGTGTAAGATAAGAAAAAATATCTCACCGCCAAGACGGAAAGGGCGCAAAAGTTTTTTATAAAATAATTCTTCGCGAGCTTTGCGCCTTCGCGGTGAGAATTGGTTTTTGGAGGTATTGCATGACGGCAATCGAAGAACTGGCGAAGATCGCGAAGGAAGTCTCGGGATGCACGCTGTGCGGCCTGCACTCCTCGCGCAAGAACGCGGTGCCCGGCGAGGGCCCGGCGGATTCCTCGCTCCTGTTCATCGGCGAAGGCCCCGGATTCCATGAAAACGAGCAGGGGCGCCCGTTCGTCGGGGCGGCCGGCAAGTTCCTTGGAGAACTTCTGGCGAGCATCCAACTGCGCCGCGAAGAGGTCTTCATCTGCAACGTGGTCAAGTGCCGCCCGCCGGGCAACCGCGATCCGCAGCCGGATGAGATCGAAGCCTGCCGCGCGTACCTCGACCGGCAAATCGCCGCCATCCAGCCCAAGGTGATCGTCACCCTGGGCCGGTTTTCGATGGCCCGCTACTTCGGCACATCCAAGATAAGTTCCGTCCACGGCCAAGCCAAAACCGTCGACGGCCGGCTGGTGGTGGCGATGTTCCATCCCGCCGCGGCGCTGCATCAGCCGGATCTCAAGCAGACGATTAAGGACGATTTTCAAAAACTGCCGGCCCTGATCGAACAGGTGCGCAAGTCGGCTCTTGCCGCATCCACGCCTCCTCCGCCGGATGCAACACAGTTAGCGATGTTCTGATAAACGAGGATATTCATGCTGCCGGTGTTGATCGAATGGATCGGTGTGCTATTAGCGTATTGGCTGCCCGGCGCCGCGCTGGCGAGCCTGATCGAGTGGCGCGGGTTCGGGCGTCTGACCCGCTGGCTTGCGCCCTTCGCGTTGTCGATCGCCGTCACGCCCGTCCTGCTGATCCTTCCCACCCTATTCAGCGCTTACCGGCCGAACCTTTGGGTGCTGGCGATCTTTTCGGCGGCGCTGTTCCTGGCCGGCGGGATTCTCGCCCGCCTGGGGAAGCGCCCGGTGCTTGCGATCCGCAACCGCGCGAAGAGCCTGCCGTCCGCGCGCGAGACCGTTTTGGGTGCGGTCTTCGTCATCCTGGTAACGGGAATGGCAATTCTCCCGCGCATTCACATGCTCCTGTATGGCGCGGAGATCGGCACGGCCAACCTCACCGACACCTACTGGCACCTCGCGGAAACGACCGCGATCGCCCGCGCCGGAATCCCCCCGCGCCATTATCTCTTCCCGGATCTGCCGCTGCTCTACTACTATTGGTCGTGGATCTATCCGGCGGTTCTCGGCGGGCTGCCCACGCTCGGGGGATCCCTTCTCCGGCTCCTGAACGTACATACCGCGGTCAATCTCCTGGTATTCCTGGGCTTGCTGAATGCCTTCCTGCGGATGAACGTGAACGCTCCGAAAACCCGCGGATTTGCGATGGTGTTCCTTACGCTGGCGGGCGGATTCGATTTCTTCACCGGACCGAGCCTGCTTTCGCATGAGTGGTGGCAGAACTTCTCCCCGGCTCTGGTCTCGGAGGTCCAGATCCCGGCGCTGCTCACGAATTTCGTCACCGAACCGCAGCACATGGCCGGAGCGACCGCATTCCTTCTGCTATTAATCCTGTGGCGGAATATCCGCGGCAACCTGTTCGTCCGCGGAATACTGGCGGTGGTGGCCGCGGCGTTCATGTTCGGGACAAGCGCTTTCGTCTTCATCTCAACGGCCATCGCCGTGCTGATTTGGGCATTCCTCCACCGCCGGGCGCTTCTGCATCGGCGCGCGGTTCTTCCCGTACTCGGGCTGGCGGCGCTGTTCCTGGCGCTCACCGGATCGCAGCTTGTGCTGTTTCTTTCTCAGGGCGCCACCGTGCGCTGGGGGGAATTCCGCGCCGTCATCGTCGAGGCGGCGACGGGAACCACCTACGCCCGGGGCGTCGTCCTGGATCAGATTCTCACGCTGCTGGCCTTCCCGATAGTCTCGGGGATAATCCTCCTGATTGAAATCGGGCTGCCGTTCGCGCTCTATGCCGCATGGTTTTTCCGTCATCTCGGGCGGAGCCTTCCCCGCTGGCAGAGTTTTCTCGCCTGGTACCCCATGGTTTATATCCCGATCGCCTTTCTCTTCCAACATACGAATTTCGCGCTGCGCGGGATGATCCCGGTCCAGATCGTGATCGTCCTGGGCGCCGTGCAGGCGCTGGATGCGGTCGGCCGCAGGTCCTGGACCAGGTTCCAGACCGCGGTGCTGCGATACGGTTTCGCGGTGCTCGTGCTCGCGCAGGTGCTTTCGGCCGCCGAGGAGTGGTGGGGCTTTGCGCGCCGGGGACTGGGAGAGGCTTTGCGGCTTGAGAAAGGGTGGATCGCACTGCCGATCCCGACCGACCGGGCTTTTTCGGACGAGGATACGCATCTCATTCCACCGATGCCCGGGCTTCCCGGGAAACTGCAATACATCTATTGGGTGAACATCAACACCCCCACCGATGCGCTTTTCGTCGAAATCGGGCTGCCAGAGGATTCCAACAAGCAGCACCTTCTGGAACGGATGCGCTTTGTGGATCCGGCAGAATTGGAGCACGTCCTGCATTCCGTGCGCGACCTTAATATCCTCGATCCGCAAAAGCTCGAGGCGTGGTGGCGGGGGCTGGGCGGGGGCACGGTCCTGGAAAAAGCGCTGCGGACGGATTACGTCCTGCGGTATCATGTGCCGGTGTACGTCATCGTCCATAACGGCGTACGGACCGGCCTCGGCGAACCGGTTTACCGGGACGAATATGTATCGATCTATCTTCTTTCCCCGGGCCGATAGAAAAACGGAGAGAAAAACCTTGGCACCCAAAAAAGCGCTCATCACCGGGATCACCGGTCAGGACGGGTCGTACCTGGCGGAATTCCTGATCCAGAAGGGCTACGAAGTCCACGGATTGATCCGCCGGTCCAGCACGCTGCATACCGACCGGATCGACCATCTGTATCAGGATCCGCACGTCAACGGCGTAAAACTCTTCCTGCATTACGGCGATCTCTCGGATTCCACCAACCTTTCGAAACTGCTCCACCAGCTCAAGCCGGATGAAGTCTACAACCTGGCCGCGCAGAGTCACGTAAAAGTCAGCTTTGACATGCCGGAATACACCGGGGATATCACCGGCATAGGGACCGTCCGCCTGCTGGATGCGATTCATGAGATGGGACTGGGATGCCGGTTTTACCAGGCTTCGAGCAGTGAAATGTACGGGAAGGTGCGTGAAATCCCGCAAAAAGAAACCACGCCCTTCCATCCGCGCAGCCCGTATGCCTGCGCCAAGGTATATGCCTTCTGGACGACCGTCAACTACCGCGAGGCGTACGGCATATTCGCCTGCAACGGGATCCTCTTCAACCACGAGAGCCCGCGGCGCGGGGAGACTTTCGTCACGCGGAAAATCACCCGGGCGATTGCCTTTATCGAAGCCGGCCTTCAGGAAAAGCTGTATTTGGGCAACCTGGATTCCAGCCGCGACTGGGGATACGCGCCGGAGTACGTCGAAGCGATGTGGAAGATGCTGCAGCAGGACGAGCCGGAGGATTTCGTCATCGCCACCGGGGAAACCCATACCGTGCGCGAATTCCTGGATGAGGCCTTCGCCTATGCCAACCTCGACCCGAAAAAAATCGTCGAGACCGATCCGCGTTACTTCCGGCCCAGCGAGGTGGATTACCTGATCGGGGATTCCTCCAAGGCCAAGACAAAAATCGGCTGGGCCCCAAAAACGACTTTCCGCGAATTGGTTCGGATCATGGTCGACGCCGACCGCGAAATCCTGCGCCGGAAGATGGCGGGCGGCAAAGACGCGGCGAAATAAATCCGCCATGACTCAAGGCATCCTGCTATTCCTGGCGTTTCTCGTCGTACTTTGCTTTCCCTCCGCCAACCTGCAATTATTTGACGGGCTCCCCATAAGCCGGCTTCCCGAGTTCGCGGTGCTGGCGCTGGCGGCGCCCTTTTTATTGTTCCGGGAGCTGCGCGTCCGGCAGGCGGACTTCTGGAAGCGGTGGAAAATCCGGCCAGCCTGGCTGTGGGCGTCTCTCGCGGCGGTGTGCGTCATAAAGATCGCGCTGTTGGCGTCCGGAGGGCATTCCGGATTTGCAGGGTGTTACCGCTCGGAAGCCGAGCCGACCGCCACCACCCATGAGGACCTGCCCTACCGGGAGTGCGAGCGATCGTACGAAAACCTGTTCGACCGCTTTTCCGCGACCCGTCAGGATGAGACGATCTGGTTCGGGCAGGATGGCTGGAACCTCGTCTTCCTTAATACCAACCGCTACAACTATTACGAATGGGAGCCGGGCAATATCCTCCGGCCGCGGATCCCGATCACGGCAAGCTGGAGCGGGAATCCGGATATTGCCCCGGGAACGCCGATCCGGATCGAATACGCCGGGGAGGGATCGGTCGTCTGGGGCGATGTCCGCGTCGCGCTGCCCCCGGCGTATGCGCAAAAGGCTGTGGTGGATATCCATCCGCCGTCGGCGGAAGCCGAGCTTGAGATCGAGTATTCCTTCGATGACGGTTCGCGCAGCGGCCAGGACGCGGATGCCTGGGGGCCGAGAGCGACCTTCAAGGTCGCCGCGATCGAAAACGGGAACGTGGTTCCGCTCTTTGCGCGCAGCGCCGGCGCATGGCGGATCCTCGCAATGCTGGGGGATGCATGGATCGTTCTATGGATTGTGGCGTGCCTGCCCGCCTTCTGGCAATCCATGCGGCGGGACCTGGTCGGATTGATCGCGTTTGCCGCGGGCATGGTCCTGTTCAGCCTCATCCCGGCGGCGCCTGTGGTCCGCGGGATCGGATTAACGCTCGTGCTGGCGGCGATCTTCGCCGCGCACGTCATCGGCCGCCCGTTCCGGAGTATCAGCGTGTATTTCATGGCTGTGGCCGCCGGGTTCGCCATCCTGCGGGTGTGGTCTTCCGGCGCCGGGACGGTCCTGCTGCGCTCGGCCGGCAACGATCCTTTGACGTACGAATCCCAGGCCTATTCGATCTTGGCGACGTCCTCACTCCGCGGCGGTGAATCGGTGTTCTGGGCCATCCCGGCCTATCGGTACATCAAATTCCTTGAGCACGCGTTGTTCGGGGATGGAAATTTACTCTACGCAGCCGTCCAACTTGCCATATACTTTGGCGGTGTGTTTTGGCTGTTCCGCGGTTGGCTAGGCCGGGCGCTGCCGGTTCTTCGCCGCGCCCTGCTTGTCGGATTGGGATGCGCGCTGGTCCTGTTCGGCGGATATTATGTGTCCGGCATCATCCGAGAGGGATTGTCGGAGTATGGCGCATGGGTCCTTCTGCTTTGGGCGCTTCCCGGCCTTTACGGAGCGCCGGGTGCCGCGGGCATCCTCGCCGGAGCGGCTTCGCTTGCGGTTGCGTATACAATCCGTCCGAATCTGCTTCCCGGTATTCTTTGGGTTTTAATCCTCACGGCCTCCGGATTCTGGAAAAAGCACGCCAGGACGATTCTGCTTGCCTCAGTTTTGGCCCTCGGGATCGCCTTGCTTCCCCTGGCGCACAATGTGATCTACGGCGGGCAATGGGTGCTCTCCACAAATTCCGGTGCAACCCCGGCGAATTTCGTTTTGCCTCCCTCGACCTGGTTGGCCTTCCTGCGCGGGGACGGCGCCGCAGCGGCAGCGGTGCGCGAGCAGATGGGCATGCTTGTTCTCCTGACGGAGGTGCCGGATTCCATGTTGCCGGTCCTGGCCTTGATGGGTTTGTTCTTCATCGGATGGCTGGCGGCTGTGGGAATTTCGATCGCGCACCGGAAAGCAGTCAACCTCTTCTGGCTGGCGTTGCCGCTGGTTTTTCTTTCCGTCCACTTCTTTTATGATGCGATCACATATTATCCCCGGCATATCGTCGCCGCCTATTTATGCATGGCGATATCTGCGGTTTTGGTCCTGATTCGGGAAACACCGGCCGCCCTGTCTGTGGCTGTGGCGGATGGTGCGGTAGAATTGCCCCGCAGCTAAACGAACGGGAGATTCCCCCATGGATTGGAAAAACACGCGCTTTTTAGTCACCGGCGGGGCCGGTTTCCTCGGGTCGTTCGTAATGGAACAGCTTAAGGCAAAGGGGGCCGAGGCGGTCACTGCGCCCACGATCGATGATGTCGACCTGACCGATACGCTTTCGGTCCGGCGGTTGATGGCGGAAGCCAAACCCGAGGTGATCATCCATCTGGCGGCGCGGGTGGCCGGGATCGGCGCCAATCAGAAATTCCCCGCGGAGTTTTTCTACGAAAATCTGATGATGGGGACCAACATCCTCCATGAGGCGTATACGGCGGGGGTAAAGAAGGTCGTCGCCATCGGAACCGTCTGTTCTTACCCCAAGGAGCCGAAAAGCATCCCGTTCAAGGAAGACGAAGTGTGGGACGGCTATCCGGAGGAGACGAACGCGGCTTACGGGCTTTCCAAGAAGATGCTGCTGGTGCAATCGCATGCCTACCGGCAGCAATACGGGTTCAACTCCGTGGTGCTCATGCCGGTCAACCTTTACGGACCGCGGGATAATTTCAACCTGGAAACTTCGCATGTCATCCCGGCCTTCATTATTAAATGCCTTGCGGCAAAGGAGTCCGGGAAGGGAGAGGTCGTCATGTGGGGCGATGGAAGCCCGACCCGCGAGTTCCTCTACATCGAGGATGCCGCCCGCGGGATCCTGATGGCGGTCGAGCGGTATGACGAGGATCTGCCGGTGAATTTGGGATCCGGCCAGGAGATCCGCATCCGGGATCTGGTTGACAAGATGGCGAGGATCCTCGGATACTCCGGCAAAATCATTTGGGATATGAGCAAACCGAACGGACAGCCGCGCCGCCTGCTCGACGTTTCCCGGGCGAAGGAGAAGTTCGGTTTCACCGCGGATGTCTCCCTTGACGAAGGCTTGCGCCGGACGATCGAATGGTTCCTCGCCAAGCGAAGCAAGCGGACCGGCGCGTGATGGAAGTGGAGCGCCCGCAGCCGCCGGCCGTCACCCGCATCCGCGCCCGCACCGGCTGGGAAGCGTTGAACCTGCGCGAGATGTGGGAGCGCCGCGAACTGCTGTGGTTCCTCGCCTGGCGGGATGTCCGGGTCCGGTACAAGCAGACCATCCTCGGAGTCGGCTGGGCGATCCTCCAGCCGCTGATGCAGATGGTGGTTTTTTCGATCGTGTTCGGGGAGTGGCTGAAGGTCCCGACCGACAACAACATCCCCTACCCGGTCTTTTCCTCGGCCGCCGTGGTTCCCTGGGCATTGTTCGGATCGGTGCTTGCCTCCACCGCCACCAGCCTGACATCCAACGCGGGCATCCTCAACAAGGTGTATTTTCCGCGCCTGTTGATCCCGCTGGCCGGCGCCGCCGCGCGCCTGGTGGATTTCGGCGTGGCGTTCGCGATCCTGCTCGGGATGATTTTTTTATTCGGCATCAGCCTGACGCCCGGCATTCTCCTGCTCCCGCTCTTCCTGCTGCTGCTGCTGGTGACAGCGCTAGGATTCGGATTGTGGCTCGGGGCAATCAACGTTTACATCCGCGATATCCAGATGCTCGTTCCGTTCCTGATCACGCTCTGGTCCTATGCCTCGCCGGTTATTTATTCCGCCCAGTCGATCCCGCCCGCCTGGCGGATGGTGTACGCGCTTAACCCGATGGCCGGCGTCCTCTCGGGTTTCCGCTGGTGCCTTTTGGGAACCCCCCCGCCGGGGCCGGAAATCTGGCCTTCGATCGTCGTCGCGATTGTGGTTTTTTTCACCGGCATGATGATGTTCCTGCGGGTGCAGCGCACCATGGTGGATATACTGTGAACGGAACCCCGATTGCCATCTCGATTAACGGATTGGGGAAGCGATACCGACTCGGCTCCTACCTGCCGACGGGCGGCACGCTGCGCGGCTGGCTCAGCGACCGGCTGAGCACGGGCGCGCGCCCGGCGGCGCGGGAAAAAGGCGCGCGCTACATCTGGGCGATCAAGGACCTGACCCTCGACGTGCCGGCGGGTTCGGTGATCGGGATCATCGGCCGCAACGGCGTCGGGAAGAGCACGCTCCTGAAAATCCTTTCGCGCATCACCGATCCGACCGAGGGAAGCGCCGAACTGTACGGCAAGGTCGCTTCGCTGCTCGAAGTGGGGACCGGGTTCCACGGGGAACTGACCGGGCGGGAAAACATCTACCTCAACGGCGCAATCTCCGGGATGACGCGCGCCGAGGTGGACCGCCGCTTCGACGAGATTGTCGCCTTCTCCGAGCTCGAACAGTTCCTCGACACGCCGGTCAAGCGCTATTCGAGCGGGATGTACGTCCGGCTGGGGTTCGCCGTCGCGGCCCACCTCGACCCGGACATCCTGCTGGTGGATGAAGTCCTGGCGGTGGGCGATCTTTCCTTCCAGCGCCGCTGCCTGAACCGGATGAACGACGTCGCCCAGACCGGACGGACCGTGATCTTCGTCAGCCACCAGATGACCGCCATCCGCCGGCTGTGCACCCGGACGATCTGGCTGGAAGCCGGGCGGATCAAGGATTTCGGCCCAACCGGGGAAGTGGTGGCGCGCTACGAAAGCGAATCGCTCGGGGGCGCCGCTCCCGGCGGCAGCGGATCGCACGAGGGCGTGACCTACAAAGCCCGCTACCTGTCGTGGACGCGGGACGGGACCCCCGCCGGGGAAGCGCACATCGTCTCCGAACTCGCGCCGGTCGCCTTCCGGCTCGTCCTGGACGTGCGCGAACGCATCGCCGCCGGATACGGCGGGATAGAGATCTTCGATCCGGAGGGCAAGCTGATCTGGTCCGGCGCGTCGTACGACGGCGGCCGCGGCGATCTGGCGCTCGAACCGGGGAAGCATGCCCTGATCTATTCCCTGCCGATGCTGCCGCTTAAACCCGGCGCGTATAAACTGCACGCGTCTTTTTACGAGCGCGAGGGGCGCAAGCTGCTCGACGATTGGTGGGCCAGCCCGGAGTTGATCCTGTCGCTTCCGCCTTCCTCGCATCCGGACGACGAGTGGCAGGGAATTCTCAACCTGCCGTGCGGTTTGCGCGTCGAACGGGAATAACCATGCGCCTGAAATCGCTGTTCCGCCGCGTGCCCCCGTTCCTGCGGACGGTCCGCATGGCTTTCCGCAGCCGGGCGGTGATCCTGCTCTATCACCGGGTTGCCGCGCCGCCGGCTGATCCGCTGCGGTTGTGCACATCCCCCGCGCATTGCGCCGAACATCTCGCTGTCATCCGAAGGGATTACACTCCCATCAGCCTGGCGGACCTTGCCGCGGCGCATGCCGCGGGCCGGATCTCCGACCGGGCGGTGGCAATAACGTTTGACGACGGATATGCGGACAACCTCACCGCCGCCGCGCCGCTCCTGCGCCGCTACGGGGCGCGGGCGACGGTGTTCGTCGCCGGCGCGTGCCTGGAGGGCAAGCCGTTTTTCTATGATGAGCTCGAGGAGATCCTCCTGCTTGCTCCGCGGCTGCCGAAAAAACTGCGCTTGAGGATCGGCGATTCCGCGTATGAATGGGATCTGGGCGATTGGGCCCGGCGGCCGAAAATGCCGGACGGAAATTATTGGACGTGGAATATGGAGAGCCCGGTCGATCCGACTCCGCGCCACCGCTGCTTCCGCGAGTTGTTCGGTCTGCTGCGCGGCGCGGCGCCCGCGACCCGCGGCCGCGCGATCTCGGCGCTGCGTAAAGCAGCCGGAGTCCGCATGGATATGCGCAGCGCCGGGCGCTGGATGACCAGGGCGGAGATCCGCGAGGCGGCGAAGGAAGGGACGCTCGAGTTCGGCGCCCACACCCGCAACCACCCGGTGTTAAATAAATTGGCGCCCGACGCTCAACGGGAAGAGATTGTCTCCGGAAAACAGATGCTGGAATCGGCGGCGGGTGTGCCGGTGGGCGCCTTCGCCTACCCGTACGGGTCCCCGTGGGATGTTAGCCTCACGACCGTGCTTCTCACGCGCGAGGCGGGATTCTCCGCGGCCTGCGCCAACACCCCCGCGCCGGTTGATGCGGAGAGCGACCTTTTCTGGCTGCCGCGCTGCCTGGTGCGGGATTGGAGCGGGGAGGAATTTGCCGGGCGCCTTCGCGCGTTCTTCGAACCGCGGGCGGATATTCCGCCCCAAGGGTGAGCGATGCGGACCGTTCAGAATATTCGAGCGCGCATAACGAATGATCCCGCCGAAGCGGCGGCCGTCCTGCTCGCCGCGCTGGTCTTTCTGGCGGTCGCGGTCTACGCTTTCGGATCCGATATCCGCGAGCTGGCCTGCAACCGCCTGCAGGACGACTCTTTCTATTATCTGCAGCCGGCCTGGAATTTCTCGCGCGGCGGCAGCTTCACCTTCGACGGCGAGCATCCCACTTATGGCTTCCAGCCGCTTTGGATGATCGTGCTGGCCGTGCTCGCCCGGCTCTCCCCGGATAAGATTTTCTTTCTGCGCGCGAGTGTGGCGCTGGGCGGTTTGTTCTTCAGCCTGACGGGGTGGTTGCTGTACCACCTCGCGAAAAGCTGGACCTCCGGTTGGCGGGCGGTGATCGCGCCGGTGTTGTGGACCGCAAATCTTTCGCTCCTGGGCGTGTACATCACCGGTAAAGAGAACGCGCTGTATGCCTTTCTGCTGGTCTTCGCGTGCATCCGGATCGTCCGTCGGATGACGGCCCCCGTGAAAGGAGCCTGGCTGGACGGCCTCCTGCTGGGATTGCTGGTATTGAGCCGGCTCAACGCGTTGATCCCGGCGATTTTGTTGCTGGCGGTGCTGGCAATCTGGGGCGCGGGATCGCGCGCCGAGCGCGCCCGAAGCATGCTGACGGTGGGCGCCGCAATGCTCGCGGTCATCGCCGTCTGGTGCTTTTATGCCCAGATATCCTTCGGCGCGATATTCCCCAACAGCGGCACGGCCAAACTGTTCGGCGCGAATGCGGCGCTGGCGCTCTTCCTGGAAAACCACCTGCCGTTCCTGCCCAAAGCGTGGATCGAGGCGATCGTTCCGCAGGCGGAGCGAGTCCTGCTGGCGCGGCCGGGTTTGCTTATCCAGCCGACCAAAGAGCTCGGGTTTTCCTATTTGGCCGGGCTGTTGCCCGAGTTGGCGTATGGATCGTGGGCGAATTTTTTCTCATTTCTCGGGCCGCTGGATTTCCGGATCAAGGTTTTAGCGCTGGCGGCGCTGGGGTTTGGGGCAGCGGGCCGGGTTTTGCTACAATTGCGGTCTTCGGCGCGGGCCGGCGCTGCGATCCTGGGGGTGATTTTGCTTTCGGCGGCAGGCAACTCGCTGCTCAACGGACTGCTGATGCCGGAATACCTGTTGTGGGGAATCTGGTACGCCGTCCCCGAGACGCTGGCGCTGGTCCTGGCGGTAGCGTATCTGCTGGATTGGCCGCTGGGGGCGATCGCCCGGCTGAAGGCGCCCATTGGAAAAATTCTCCGCGTGGCCGCTGCCGCCGCAGCCGTGGTTCTGGCGGTCGCCGGGCTTGGGCTGGTGTGGGTAAACCTAATGCCCCGTGAATACACGGTCGCGCCGGACGGCACTCAGCAGGAAGCCTATGATGCAACCGTCTGGATGAACGAGAGTCTCCCGCGGGGCGCGCGGGTCGGTTCCTTCAGCGCCGGGCTGCTCGGCTACTTCGGGCGCGCCTACACGGTGATCAACCTCGACGGGCTGGCCAACACGCCGCAGTTCGCCTCCACCGAGCTGGTCGGGCATCTGCTGTATGTGCGCGGCCTGGCCGCGGAAGATCCGCTGCGCGCCTATCTGGCGCGGGAGAACATCATCTTTCTGGCCAACGTCGATACGGTCGAGCGGATCGCGCGCGGGGAGTATCTCGGGTTGGTGGAGCCCGGCGCCGGCGTTTTGTTGTATCAGGGAGACTATGCGATCTTCTGGGGCCCGGTCGAACCGGAGCGCAGGATGATCGTCGTTCGAATGGATGAGGCATGAAACAAGAAGAGATCTTTCGCGAAAAGAACATCACCCAGGTGCGGGATTACTGGAATGCGCGGCCCTGCAACATCCGCCATTCGCCGCAGGCGGTCGGCACCCGTGAATATTTCGACGAGGTCGAGGCGCGGAAATATCTGGTCGAGCCGCACATCCCCGCCTTCGCCGAGTTCCCGCGCTGGGCTGGAAAGCGTGTGCTCGAGATCGGCGGCGGGATCGGGACCGACACGATCAACTACGCGCGCGCCGGTGCCCGGGTGACCGCGGTCGACCTCTCGGATAAGTCGCTGGAGCTGGCGCGGCGCCGGGCGGAAGTCTTCGGCCTGGCCGATAAAATTTCCTTCCTCGCTGCGGACGCCGAGCGGCTGTCGGAGACGGTCCGGTCCGAACCGTACGATCTGATCTACTCCTT
>Ga0105091_10000794_pt1 | contig 13641 bp, 9 predicted proteins | sample PPLLak1March2015_FD_87022 | JGI IMG/M metagenome (GOLD analysis project Ga0105091, IMG submission 87022) | Freshwater sediment microbial communities from Prairie Pothole Lake near Jamestown, North Dakota, USA - PPLs Lake P7 Core (1) Depth... | ecosystem: Environmental > Aquatic > Freshwater >... | reverse complement strand
GCAGAGTCATTCGCAGTCGGCTACCTATCTCGTTCTCGCGATTATATTACTGCTTGTGCTGGTGATCTACATACTGCTGTGGCCCGTCTTGTCTGGGCCGGTATACTCGATGTGAACAAGCTGTTTTATCGAGACTTTACTTATCGCGATATGGCGAAGCGGGGAGGGCATGGAACAAACTACTACGGAACAGCAAAGACTATGGCGATGCATCTCAAAGTTGAGACCGCTCTTATACAGGCTTTCCAAGACAGCTACTTTGGAGCCTTCCCAGAGATACAGGATTGGCACCTGGAGGTTATCGCTCAAATCCAGAAGAATGGGCGCCTTGTTACTCCCCTCGGACGCGAGCGGCAGTTCTGGGGCAGACCGGACGATCCGGCGACTCATCGCGCTGCGATTGCGAACGGACCCCAATCCCTGGTCGCCGACGTAATGGACGAGGGCTTGATGCAAGTGCAGGACTGGCTGATCCGGGAGTGCGATTATGCTCGCATCATGGCTCATGCCGATGCCGGGCTGCTTGCTCAGGCCCATGACGCTGGAATGTTCCTAATCCCGACAGGCGGGGCGGCTGACATTCTTCCTGAGATTATGAAACGCATTGTGTTCCCTGTAGACTTCGGCCCGCTCGGCGTAATGTCAATTCCGAGCGAAATGTCCATCGGCTTAAACTGGGGCAAGGAGAAGAAGAACAACCCGGCTGGGCTGCGTAAGTGGGAACCCGGTCAGGGCATCTTCCTTGGAGCGTAAGCTACCAGATCTGATTGCGGCGTTCAAGGAGTATGCCACTCCATTTAACGCTGGTTCTGCCTTCATTGAGACGGCGGCGATATGGATGACCTCGACCACGGCGACCAGACAAGTCGGCACTAAGCTGCGTGGACAATACACTACGCCAAACCTGTATTTTATGCTGGTCTCAGGTCCAGGTGCTGGCAAGTCCCAGTCGGTCAAGGCGGTCAAGAGCGTCCTGCTTCCAGCCACTGGATTTAGTTTCGTTCCGCAATCAGTTACGCGGGCCGGACTCCAGGACTTCATGCAAGAGAACCTCAAGACTAGGAGAGGGCCGGATGGAACGCTGCTCCCAAGCAACGAGTGTATTGCACTGTCAGACGAAATACAGGGCATCTTGCCAGAACACGACATTGGGCATCTCACATTCTATAACGAGCTGTATGACACCCTCTCGACGTATCAGGCAGTTACTCGGTCCAATGGGACAGTGCGATTGGAGAGCCCATACTGTTCAATCATTACTGGAGTCCAGCCTGCTTTCCTCGCAATGACAATTCCCGAGCAAGCGTGGGGCATGGGCTTTATGAGCCGCACGATCATGATCTTCGACCAGATCAGCGAGAGAACGTCTGCGTTCGAGTTCGAGGACGTTGACCATAAACTCAAGTCCGACATTATCGCAGACCTTAAGCAAATCCGAACCCTCTACGGTTACTTCAAATGGGAGAAGCAAGCGAAGCAACTCTACGAGCAGTGGTGGGTGAAACAAGGCGGGCCTCCGGTCCCGCAGAACAAGCGGCTCGCAATGGGTTACAATGCCCGACGCGACCTGCACTTCTTCAAACTGAGCATGGCGTTCAGCCTTTCCCGGTCGAACGAACTTCTCGTGACGGTGAAGGACGCAGCGCGCGCCATAGAATACCTAACCCGATCCGAGGACCGTAGGCGCCATATCTTCAATGAAATGGCTTCCACGGGCGCTGTGGCGGCCTATGGGGACGTTTTAGACGCCGTTAGGGTCCGATCCGCAGATGGTGGGTGTATGCCCGAAGCCGACCTCATTCATATGCTTATGGACCGCTTCCAGCCTACACAGCTTAACTCCCTCATCGACCACTTGCTTGGTAGCCAGGTGCTGGCGCTGCGTCCCGGCTCGATCACAGGAGGCGGACTGCGTAGCTTTATTCCGGGAGTTAAGATGGGATCGGTGATGTAATACAAACCCAACTTGGGTTTGTCCTACTCCGCTATTGCCCCGGATACTGCATTTCCATTGCTCGCCGAGCCTCGTATTGGCCGACGTTGCTATACCTGGAAAGAATGTCCGACCCTTCTTCGCGCTGGCGGATCGCCATGCTGGACTTCATCACACTGTCTAGTGGAACGCGCATGGCAATAGTGCGCTGGATGATACGTTCAGCCTCTTCATAGTTCTTATCCTGGAGCGCGTTGTAGTAACCACGGCCCAGCCCAGACACAGCCGACTTCATCTGCTCCTCGTGACGGTAGAGCACCTGTGACGCCTCCTGCGCCTTAGCAATTTCTAAACTGTTCATGCCAATGCCTTGCAGCATCTTGCCGACATAGCCCACGTTCTCGCCCTGAAGCATTGGATAGCCTGTGCTCATGGACTTAACGTAGTCTCCCTCGACAACAGACATAGCCCGGATCATGGCTCGAGGTGCTGTAGCCTGCATCAGCATATCCCGCACGTTGCTATCATTCAGCGGGTTGTTGCCGGTTGCCTCGTTATACTCCCAGCCCTTGCCGATGGCCTTGCCAAGCATGGTAGCGCGTTGCGCGATCGCAAAGCTGAACAAGCTATTCACCTCGTTACGCACATCGGTTCCAGGCAGAGTCGAACTCGCCTGCAGACTTACGCCGAGGAAAGCTGGAAGGCCGAAATAAAGCGGGTCAGCCAGCCCCGGACCAAACCTCTTCTGCATCCAGAGATAACTGCTGTTCGACTCGTTCTCCCAGTTGCCAAGCCCGTCGGCCATAGCAATCAGCGGCGTCGCACCCATGCCGCCTAGAGCCACGGCACTTGCTCCGCTCCAAACCAGCGGGCCAAAATTTCCCTCGTTAATGGCCAGCCCGGCATACCGCATCATACTGCCCATGAAGTGCATCTGCCAAGTCTTGAACAGGCCGAACATGCTACCGACCGGGCCTGTGAATAGGTTCGACCGATCGACAGTATGGTAATTATACATCGTCATTTGATTGCTCTTACGAGCGAAGTTATACAGCTCGTCACCCGTAAGCCCAAAGAAGTCTCGACCAATCCGCCATGAGGCATTAAACGCGACGAGCCTACTCAGGCTTTCGCTCTTGTCAGCCATGACTGTGCTGACCTTGCGAATGAACGCTGGAAAGCCACCCTTCTGCCAAGCCTCGTTCAGACTCGTTCTTGCCTTGCTGGTCCCGCCGGAGAACTCCTCAATAACCTGACTGCCGAACACACCGTCTCTAATCCCCTGGACATGTCCTGCCTTCAGAGCAGCGTCGGGATTGCCACAGTCAACAATAGCCTGACTCAGCACCTTGATTGGTTCGAGCCATGCGGACATTCCCCTCGGCCGCCCATCATGTCCCATCACAGGTGTGAACTGCATAAGGTCAGCCGCAGCCTCGATCGGTATTGTAGCCATGTGCATGATATGAGGCGCAACGGTCTGGAGCGGACTAAGCAGACTCAGCACCGCATGGGCCGGGTTCATAATGCCAAGCGTGAAAGCAAACATTCCCTCATTCACAGCAGCGGAAATTTGGGAAGCAGGACGAGAGCCGAAACTTGTGCCAATAACATCAGCCAGCTTCTCGTCCATTACGTTCGTCGTCTTGGAGGGAAGGCCCAGATGTTCCCTGCTCTTAGTTACAAGGTCGGCTGCCAGCTTCGGATCGTGTTTTAACATCTCAGGCAACACATCACCGAACCGGCTGTTCCAGCTGCTAATGCCAGCAAACTTCATCATGCTGTCCACATGCGCTGCATAGGCATTTGCCAGATCGTCCATCGTGTATATCTGGGTATCAGGCGCAGTCGGGTCTTTGACCCTCTCCTTCAGCTTCGGTGTCGTGACAGGGATACCGGGGTTCTTGCCAGTCGTCGCCTTGATCGTGGCCAGGCGCCGCATCGCTCGAGTCATGATCTTAACGTCAGTTGGATTGCGAGCAAGGTTCTTGCTGATCGCAGCTTGCAGTTCTTTTAGCTCGTCCTCGGTCGAGCCTTTTAGACTGCGTAGACCAACCTCATCGACTATCCATTCCTCACCTTCAGCTGCAGCCTCGTCGATAGCAACCTTAGCATTGAACTCAGCCGCCGAGCCACTCTTACCGAAAGCAGTATGCTTGACCTCACCAGTCGCCTTATCGACAACCTTAACAAAGTGATCGCCCTGATATTGCTTCGGCAGACCCATATGGTTTTCAAGCCATACGGTCTGGGCGTGTCCGGCTTCGTCTAGCACAGGCACAATATCTCCGAGCATGTCTTGGTTCACGCCGCGCATCCGCTCAGCCAGCTGAAGCCCGTCAGCCGAAAGGGCTCCGTCCTTGACTAATGCCTTTAAGTTCGCTGGTGTAGCTACATCGCCAGCAGCCATGTGCATAAGGAGATTGGCGTCAGCGTCAACTGCCTTGCCACGCATCTGGTCAAAGGGCAGGTGCCCCTTATATCCAGACTCATATCGCACATTCTTCCCGCGAATAGCCTGCTCAGATGTGCCTTCAATAACAGGCTTGCCGAACACTATGTCATTCTTCATTCTCTTGGCAAAGTGCTGACCAGCCTCCATAAACGTATACAGCCGATTGTAGTTAGGGTTGTCTCGGCGCAGGAATATTGTCGGCTTAAGCTGTCGTGAGAGCCAATCCGAGACTTCTTGTATTTGCCTGCTGCTGCTGAAATTATACTTCTGGTCAAGCAAGCCTTTCTCGCGAGCCTTGGACGCGCCTAGCTTATCCGCGATAAACTCCTTGCGCTTCTTGTGGTTCTTGATCTTCTGAGCGTCGCCCCAATCCTTCGGAGGCAGGGCTGTTACCAAATCGTCATAGAGCTGGTTGAACATATTGTTGTTTCGGCCGACCTGAAATGGCGGTATGTTCTTCGCCCAGTTAGCTGTGACCAGCTCGCTCATCTTGGCGGCTTCAGGCTCGAACAGGCCGGGGTTGTCAGTCTTACCCATCAGATAAACATCGCCCGGTCGGACCTGTCCAGCACCCTCGCCAACAGCATCCGTGCCCTTCTTTCTCCGGCCCTTGGATTTAATCGGCTGCGGTGGACCATCAATCAGCTTGTGGCCCAATACGAACAGTCCGTCCTTCTCCTGAACAAGGCTGGTCTTGCCGACCTTAATCATGCCAGGTAGGTTGAGCAAGCCAGCCAGCTCGCGCGCACCCTTCTCATCATGCACCTTGACAATGCGAGGACTGACTAGGTTCTTTGCAACGTCACGACTGGTCTGTAACCCCTCGGGCAGAAGGGCCAGCAGCGCATCACGCTCACCGGGCACAAGGTTCTGGGCAGGACCGTTTGCGTTCCCGTTCTCAACAAAGTATTGCTTGCTGAAACCGACCAGCGGATTGTGAGGGTCCTCAGTTAGCGCCTCCGAACCTTCCTTAAACATCTTCTCACTCGACGGCACAAACAGACTATTCATCCCTTTCGTCTGCTCGGGGGTGTGCCCGGCCAGCGGCAGCACATAGTCGATCGGCTTGTCCTGCTTCGCGCCAGCATAACCCGGATGCCCGGTGAATATCTCACGTTCAAGCTCGTTCGCTAGCTGCTCCCGATCAGCGTTAAGAACCTCAGCCCCTTCGTCAATAGCGCGTAGCTGGAAAACCGGATGCTCAATATCGCTCGTGCCTTCGATGATCGGCCGAGCAGCCCGTCGTGTCCCACCCTTGGCCAGTGCGCCGAAAGCACCACCAAGGCCAGCCGTCAAGGCAACATCAGTCATGACGTTACCGAACTGCTCCTCATTCTCGGGGAAGAACGCAGCACCTGTGCCAAGGCGCGTAAGCTCAAGTGGGGCGTTGATTATACTCTCGCGAGCAATGCCTCGGGCGATGGGGCTTTTCGCTGCGTCCATGCCGAACTTGCCGACCAGCTTTCCGGTTGCACCTTCCAACCGAGCAGCCAGCGCAGGAGCCCTAGCCACAGCCAGTTCAGGTGCGAGTAGAAGCGGGGCCCAGCCAGCCATTTCACTAACGAACCCGCCGACAGGACTGGTTGCCCTAAAGGCTTCAGCTGTCTCCCAAGGCTGTGCGCCGAATGCTTCAGGGATACTGGACAGCGCGCTGGCTCCGAAGCCGACGAACCAGTTAGGGTCTTGCTTGCCCTTGAAGGCCCGAGGAGCAAATCCAGACTCGTCGTCCGGGTCGCCTCCAGCCATAATCAATGCTGAATATGGGTTCGGCATTATTCTCTTTCTGAGACAGAGTAGCTACCACCGAACGGGAGTTTGGTCGTGGAACGAGTGGACGTTTTCGTATCCCTGATCTTGTTGCCAAGGATCGTCGCTCCGACCGTTGGATCAGGCGGCTTGTAGAACCTACGTCCAGTCTTGGGCATACCCTCCTGATCCGTGTAACGCTCCTCGGTCCAACCGCCGATGAGCCGGTGCAAGTTGCCGGTCTCCATAAAGGTCTGGACCAAGTTGTTCTGAAGGAAACTCTTATACCGATTGGTCTGATCAGTCGTAATGCTCTGACCCATGATTGGCTCGCCAGTCTCCTCGTCGGTAGCAACGCCAACAGACTTCCATGCGTCATAGTTCAGCTTCGCTGCGGCTTGCTTACCATTCGGCATATCCTCGACGACTTGGCGCCAGGTATTTCCGTCGGTCAGCTCATACGCAGCAACCTGCGCTGCGAGATACGCCGTGTCGGCTGCACCCTTGCCATCACCTGCGGCTGTTGCATCCGCAAACGCAGCTGGCAAAATCATCTTGAACGTGGCCAGATCAGTAGCCTGTTGCGCCGCTGTGGCCTCGTTCGTAATTGCTGACTTACGCTCATGCGTTGCACCCATCTGTGCGAGAATGGGATTAAGCGCAGCCTTGTTCACCAACTCACTCGTATAGGTCACGGTGCCGTCAGGGTTCTTCTTCCCATACACGGCCCTACCATCGGGCGTGAACTGGACGTCCAGCTTCTTAAGCTCGTTCGTCTTGTCAGCCCATACAGACGCGGTATGCTGATCCGCCGCCCTGATATTGTCGTTGATCAGGTTGGCAGTATTCGTCGCCTTGGTATTCTCCCTGTTGCCGAGTTGCAGGTTAAAGTTGGCAAGGTTCTTGTCGAACTGCTCCAGCTTGTCACGCACGTTCTCATCACCCTGCATGGCACCAGCAAGCATAGAACCACCTGCGTTAGCAAGCAAGCTGCCAAGCCCCTGTCCGTCCTTGTAGTTGGCAAATGCCTGGCCAAGCCCTGCCCAATAGCTGGCCCGACGCATCGACAGTTTCTGCTTCTCCTGCGCTTCAGGTGTATCGCCAAACGGGTTCTTCGGCCTGGCTGCCTCGAAGGCCGCATCAGCCTTGGCATAGTTAATGTCCTGCAGCGGCGTCGGAGCCGGACGATCAGGATACTCAGGCGGCGTGTAGCTAAAGGTCTGCGGGCTCTTGACATTATCAAGCATCTGCTGTTGCAGTTCCAGACTCTTGTTGACACCAGAGTAGTCCATTGCTCCTAGCTGTGGCACACCGCCGGCAGCTGCGATAGCACCTTCCATACGAGTCTGGTTTGGTCCTGCCTGTGGCCGCCCGCCCGACATACCGAGATAAGCCCGCGGGTCCATCGGCTTGCCATCTGGTCCCCAACTTTCCATGTGAGCAACGGCTCGATCGGTTCCGCGTGTGCTAGCGTTACCTGTATTCCCCATGAAGCCTAGTGGTGTTCCAGGCCCAAAGACTTGTCCCACCTTTCCAGGTGATTGTGCCATGTGCATGAAGCGGTGCTTGCTCTTATCAGCAAACTCATACTTGCCCCAGAAGCCAGCGTTGCCTTCACCAGTTCCGCCGACCTCGATCAGTCGCGCACCTAGCGGCGGTGCTGGAATAGGAGTGCCGACCTTCATGCCGCTGAAGTCAACAGCATTGCCAGCATGTAAGCGACGACCACCATCCCGAGGTGCGCCGGGCCCACCACCTTCGGCCACAGCTGCATCGGCAAATGGGTTCCAGCCACCGAAGGCCAATGCTTGCTGCCCACTACCTTGGCTCGGCTGACTCGGCTGGCTTCCACCTGGGATTTGTGCTGGCTTAGGTGCAGGCCCTGCCTCAGCTGCCCTAGAAGCAGGCGTAGAAAATCCGCGAGCGATGTTCTTGCCTAAGGTCTGAATTGGAACGGTGATGTTCCTGTCGACCGCACCTTCCACACCAGACCTGATGGCATAGCCATAATCAGTCTCGTCTGGATATTGTGGAGCAATGCGCGGTCCAGCCGCGACAGGCGCTGCTGCCATAGGTGGGCGAGCGATCGGAGGCGGTGCCATAGGCCGAGGAGGAGCAAGCATAGGAGGCGCGCCACCCTGCTGTGCTAGCAGCCGTTGAAACGCCAGAGCTTGCTGTTGCCGAAGTGCCTCCTCACGTGGGTCCACATACGGCTGAAGGAACGGGGCTGGAGTGAACGGTGGCATCGTAGCCTCCTAGTAAGGTGCTTGAGCGTCCATGCCGAAGCCCCGCTGGCGGCGAGGTTCTGCACCGAGCGCTGATTGCATTCCACCGCCTGGAAGCGTAGCCGTATTGGCCGGAGCGGTGGTTGTCATTGCTTGCGGCTGCATTCCACCACCTGCTCCAAACGCTTGCGGAGCATTCGGCTGCATCGCTGTTCTAAAGTCCTGTATACCCATGCCCTGATGGACAGCCGGGTTAACCATAGCTTGCGCTTGCGGCTGCATCTGCATACGCTGTTGGTGTTGCAACGCCTTCTCAGCCTGATGTTGCTGTTGCCGGAGCGCGTGCTGTTGCAGGATCGCGCTGAAGTCAGGTCGCTCCATTCCTTCCATCCCGAAGCCTGGGCCACCTCGACCCCCACCCCACTGGTCCATGCCCGGTCGCAGCATACCCATAATGCCTTGCAGCTGAGCAGGGTCCATAGCGCGTAGACGCTCCATGATGCCGTTGCCAAAGCCGCCTCCCATGCCGCCGCCCATGACAGCACCTTGAGCTGGATCGGCCTGTGGAGGCATGGCTCCGCCGCCCTGTTGCAGCATCATCATAGCTTCTCGAATATCCATTGTCGCCTCCTATCCGGGGGGTCCGATAAAGCCCTGTGTCGGGGCTGTTTTCGCGAACAGGCTGCCAAGCAGGTTGCCACCTAGACTGGCTCCACCGGCCATTGGCATACCCGCAGCGGCCATAGCCAAGCCACCAATACCGGCTGCAATCGGGCCTAGGCCACCAGTTTTCTCGGTAGTCGTGGTCTTGCCAGTCATGTTCGTTGTGCCATAGCCCTGAGTCATGCTGCCGAGAATGCCAGCCGCTGTGTCATAACCCATGAACGGCCGAGTCATGTCGTATTGGAACTGACGTAGGGCATTGTCAATCTCAAGCTGCCGGTTACCAAGATCGGCCTGTGCAGCGTCGGTTAGATAGTCGGCCTGACCACCAATAAGGTCTGTGGTCATGTCGAAGATGCCTGGCATTGCGCCAAGGCGACCAGTGATGGCGTTGGCCTCGCCGAGCCCACGTTCTGTGCTCAGCCCATAACCTTGCAAAATCCGGTCCTGCTGAGACTTAAAGTCCTCGTAAGCCAGCGCTGCTGCTACGCGTTGAGCCTGTTCACCTTGTTGCTGAATTGCCATGAGTGGAAGGGTTTGTGTAGACCTGGTGCCCCCGTATGCCCCAGACTCAATACCCTGACTCTGCAAGCCAGGAAGGATTTGTTCTGTCAGCTGCCGCATATATGGGTCGATTGCAGCGTTCACGGCCCCGGTCATACCAGCCGGATTGGTGGAACCAAAGCTCTGCATACCCGACGACAGCAATGGGCTGTCCGCAAAGCTAGGCATCTGCGCGCCCATGTCGATGAAGTTCTGGGCCTGTGGGATCAGCCCGCCGATCTGCCCGGCTGCGCTTTGATATACTCCCGGAAGAGCCTTCTGAAGTTCGCCCGCCTGTGCGAGGAAGTCACCAGTATAGTCGACCCCTTGAATATCTGCTAGACCTTGGGAAACACCAGAAGCAATGGTGTTATACCCAGGCATAACAATATCAAGCGGCTTTTGCTCCGTGGTCTGGTTGGTTTTCGTGGTGCTCTTTTTCTTGGTGCCCATGACTTCTCTCCGGGAATGTTAGTATCCAGCCCTCTACATGAGCGCCACTGAGCGAAAGCATCTTCTGGAGACGGTCTGAATATACCACAGTTGTGACACACTCACACCCCAATTCTTGCCCGTAAGCCCATAGACTGGCCAGTATTTTCCTCATTGAAACGCCGACACGGCCTGATGCTCGCACGATTTCAAGTCTTTTAACCCCATTATCGCTCATAACTTCAGCGAGTATGTTGCCTGGCCCGGGATGCACCCGAAACAGAAGCAGTCGTCCCATTCTCAGCCCGTGATCCACCTGTAACAGGGGAATACGCTCGATCAGGGGCTGGGCCGTGTCGGCATCCAGCAAGAATTGCAGGTCGTCTGCCGTATGCTGCCCCGGCGAAACGAGTTCAAGAGTCCTCATGCTGCTCACCTCTTGGTATGTATCGCTGTCAGAAGCATTTGGCTAAAGCTGCCTGCACCATCTAGCTTCTTGATCTGGAGAACGTAGTCTACCCCGCCCGAAACAGGCACATCGCGGTCAACCCACTGCCAGCTACGTCCTGTTGCGTCAGCAAGCAGAGAAAACGTAGCGGTGCCTGGAAGAATTACGTCAGCAACGCCAGTCAGACGCCGCACACAGCGCATTTGCAGGTTGTCGTTGTTCGAGCCGCTACGCTTGCCAACGAAGTTCAGCGTGATAAGACTGACTCCATGCTGGAAGGTGGCTATTCTGACGCCGAATACTGCCATTAGGGAACCGGCCCCCCACCTGTAGACCCACCCGGTCCGCCTCCGTAAGAGCCACCACCAGAGATAGGTGTGCCGCCAGTGTTTGCCGGATCGAAATCCTGCCACTGGTTGATTGTGTAAGCGTTCAGGTTTCCACCGTTTTGCATCTCAGCATAGCCCATTGTTGTAACAGCATTGACAGCGATCTTCTCTGGGCCGATGGTCAGGTTCTCGATATGGCCGAATTGGACGCTCAGCTGCCCCATCTTCGCACTCACGATCGCAGCGTCTTGGATGAGCGCAGTCGAAATGGCTGCTGTTTTAATTAGCGCCGTGGTGATCTGAGCCGCGCCAATGTCGACAGTCTGGATCGAGCCGTTGATAATCTGCGCGCTGCCAATCACGGCTGTGCCAATGTCAGCCGAGCCGATCGTCGCATCGACAATCTTGGCTGATGTGATTGAGGCGTCTTGTATCTGTGCGGTCCCGACAGCGAGCGCGCCGATCTTCGCCTGAATAACGCTCAGGTCGATGATTTGCGCCGTGCCAACAGCAAGGTTCGCGATCTGCGCCTGTCCGACCGCAAGTAACTGTATCTGAGCGGTGCCGACAGCCAGCAGTCCAATCTTCGCATTTGTCACAGCGAGGTCTTGTATCTTGGCTGAGCTTACAGCGAGGTTGCCGATCTTGGCGTTGTTGACAGCCAGATCACCGATCTTCGCTGTGTTAACCTGGAGATCACCAATCTTGGCAGTCACGATGGCTGCGTCAGCAACCTTGAGCGTGACGATGGCTGCATCGACAATCTTAGCCGTCAGAACGCTCAAGTCTTGTATCTTGGCACTGCCCACTGCAAGGTCGTAAATCTTACCCGAGCTTACGCTTGGTGACTGTAGGTGAAACTCGCCGATTGCGTTCTCTGCGACCTTGGCTGTCTCAATGGCAGCATCGGCAATATTCTGCGTGTCAATGAAAACTATGTCACCAGCCACGGGCGGCTCGCCCATGTTATTGCCCTGAAATATCCAAGTCTGGTCCCACCAGAGTGGACCCCACGGAGGCGGCACATTGCCCGCAGGAGGCACGATTATCGGCGGCTCAGTTGAGGGCGGCGTGGGCTCCCCACCAGTGCCCTCGCCGACAGCCACAATATCCGTGCTTCCTTCCCCCATCCACGAAATCGCAGCCCTGGCCCACTCGCGCCAGTCCTCATACATTTCAGGCATCGGAATTGGCATTAGTTCGTAGCCCTTTTCTGTCCCTCAATAATTCCGAACAGGGCGAACCCTTGAAGGTCCAGCTCCCATTCGTCGGCATATGACTCAAACTCGATCTTGTGGTAAATCCCGCTCAGGTGCTGCTCGATCACGATTGTGCGCTGCTTCATGTCGAACTCGTGCCAGGGCGTAAAGTCGTATGGGCCTTCAGGGTTCTGCGCCGCGCCGACTCGCATCTGGACGTTATAGGCTTTGTGCGCGAAGATTTCTACCTCGTCAACGATCGCGCCGACATGCAGCGCGTTATTGTCTCGCTGAACCATGAGTCCGCGGGACGATAAGTCAAGCGGAGCCTTCGCATATTCATTATACTCGTAATAGTCAACGTCTCCATCGTTCTGGCCGCTAATCGGCCGATCGAACAGGACACGCGAAGCGGCACTTTCATTCGGGGGAACGTGACTCCAGCCACCATGCCGAGGATCATAAGCCCAGCCCTCATTGTTGAATAGGCTCGCGCCGACAGGGAAGCTGAACTCGATGCAGCCGGTGGTGTCGTTCTTGACAGCGACGATTTTGCCAGCCTGATCCCAGTTCACGTTCTTTTGCAGATAGTCACGCAGGGCCAGCTCGTCGATGTATTTATACATCATGCCATCTGTCTGCCAGATACCGTTCCGGCCGACTCCGTAGATCACCCGACCGTCTGAGACTACAGCGTGTTTCCCTGTGCAGCCAATTCCGTCGAGCAGTTTGTTCTGCCCGTAGTAAAGTGGGCTGCCCACCCAATTCACACTGAACATCTGGTTCTCGCCGAACACAGCAATGTCGCGTCCGTAGTGACAGCCAGCTTTAACAGGAGTATCGAGTTCCTCGAGAGGCAGTTCGCCCGCCAGATTGTCCGCGGTGCTGATCCAGTCCTCGATGTTGTCGGCGTCAGAGAAGCTGACTTGTCGATGGTTCTGCCCGTGCCCGATCGCCATCAGCTGGTTCCGTTTTTTCAGGAACAAGATTGCGTCCTGCGGAGCACCTGGTAATGGGGCGATCGTGCCATCACTGTCCTTGTGCCTACGCACACCAGCTTCATGCCAGTTAACCAGTGTCCAATCGCCCCAATGCGTAAAGTCCCAGAAGGTCGGATCGGCGCTTCCAGCTTGATTTAGTCTAAACGGGAGGCCGCTTGCCACGGTTTCAACGCTTGGACCATACCAGCGCACGATCTCTCCGCCGACTCCTGCCCATATCCAGCGTTTTCCATCGGCGTTCTGATGCTGGCTAATGCCCCGAACGGGTGCTGCACCCCCATCAAATATCGGCGAGTTGGGAACGCGTCGAGTGATCTTGCCAGTGTGAAATCGAACATTTGCACCTCTCTCCCAAAGCGGTGTCTGCATAGGGTGACGATCAGGCCAAAGCCCGGACGAGACGCTCTCGGGATCAGCAACAAGGATCAGCGGTTCTCGCCTATTCATTCTCGTCCTTTCGAGTATGACAAACCCAAGTTGGGTTTGTAATACAACGCGCTAGACCGCAGGATAGCGTTCCGATACCACCTCGCGTTGGCGATCACCCATGCTCAGGTCCATATCGCCGAACTCAAGCTCAGGAATATACCGGCCGAGAATTGCAACGTCCTCCTGCCAAAGCGCACTGTAGATTTGGAACGCCTCGTTCTTGCGGAGTTTGATCGCT
>Ga0105091_10000793_pt1 | contig 13661 bp, 10 predicted proteins | sample PPLLak1March2015_FD_87022 | JGI IMG/M metagenome (GOLD analysis project Ga0105091, IMG submission 87022) | Freshwater sediment microbial communities from Prairie Pothole Lake near Jamestown, North Dakota, USA - PPLs Lake P7 Core (1) Depth... | ecosystem: Environmental > Aquatic > Freshwater >... | reverse complement strand
TAAAAGTGAGCAGAAATTCATTAAGCGCTGGTATCTTGCCGCACAATAGAAATAATTAATCTTTCCTTTTAACGCGTGCAAAATAATAAATCGGCTGAAATTTGTGCTCGCTTATCGTGTAATAACCTTTGCCTTCTGAATCGAAGCAAATCGCCTCCCCCTGCTTTTCTATAATAATTGGTATTGAGCATTCGCTGCCTTCAAATGCCTTCCACAAAGGCGCTTCTTTGGGCCGAATCCATAATGAACCGCTGTAATAATCCCGTATAATAATTTCATTGCCATCGGGCGAAATGTCGCCTCCTGTGGCCATTCCCCACTTCGATTTCGCAACCTGCTCTAATGTTGTCGTATTTGTAAGTGATTGAGGATAGGCCGCTCTATACACGTTGCTTTTTCCCTCTTTTGAAACTATATAAATATCTTTTGTAAGCGGGTCCACCATTAGTGTCTCCGCATTTCGCGGCCCATCAGGATAAATAAGCTCGATTATTTCAACTTTGTCAATGTTAACAGCTAAAGGTCTTTGATTGACATTAACATCAGGCTCAGGCACCCTATATACTTTGATGCTTTTCTGCTTAGAATTATTATCTCCGATGTCGCCAATATAAAGGTAATCGATATTCACCTCGGGTCCCGGTCCAATAGCAATATCTTCCCAGTCACGGTTCCTTGCCCCAATCAGATTATAACTTCCAAGATATTTCCCCTCTTTAGTTATCGCATAAACGCAAGCGGGGCCATCATCATTATGCGTCCACAATATTCCAGAATTTTTCCTGCTCGCTGCCAGTCCCGAAGCCTCTCTTATTAATGGAGATTGGCTTGTCCCGGTTTTATGTCCCGCCTGAAATTTCGGGCAGTTCTCTGCATTACATCCGGCCGCTGACCATAAAATCAGCCCAAATATCAATACGGAAGCAAATCGCGTTTTTTTAGCGGACCAAAATAACATCTTAAATCCTGATATTTTTTAAAAACTTATTCGTCACTTTTTATAAATTGTATGCTCATTTAAAATTGCTGTCAAAGTATTGTTAAATTAAGAATCGATATCGTCTTTTTTTGATTTTTCTTGATTTAACAGCCATAATCTGCTATATTCATAAACAAGATTAGCGAGTTTGTGAGGGAGCTTAGCTACTTTAAGTATCCGTCACTTTCTAAAGCTTAATCAACTTTATTCCCGGCAAAACCGGAGGGGAAAAATGGTTGGGTGGCTTGAATTAGCGGGTGTCATCTTCATATCAATAATAGGCGTCTTTATCGGCAATTCTTTCGCTCGTTTAAAAAAGTACTGGCCGCTTGGATATCTGCTTCCTCTGATTTTTATCTTGTTTTTACTCCTGGCAATGCAGGTAGGACTTAAATCATATACATCCCTTTTTGGCTGTATTGCTGCGGGCAGGATGCGTTTTGTCATTATTGCTCTTTCTGTTACGATGGGCTCAATGACATTTATAAATAGATTAACCAACCGAGCTGAAAAATTCTTAGTTTTTGTTACTATGTTATTCGTTGTAGTATTTGGCTCATTTGTCCCCTTTGCACTTCCCTTAATTGTTAAAGAAGATTTATCCAGATTAAACACCAGGACTGATGCTGATAATATCTGTTTTCAAAGCACTTCATACACATGCGGGCCCGCCGCAGCGGTTACTGCTCTTCGTCAGCTTGGCTTATCCGCTCAGGAAGGTGAATTGGCTATCCTTTCTCACACAAGTCCGATAATCGGGACCCTCCCCTGGTCACTATGTAAAGCAATTCAACAGAGATATGGAACAGAAGGTATTAACTGCAGTTTTCGTCATTTCGATTCTATAAGCCAGATGAAAGAGGCAGATGCCACTCTTGCCATTATTAGAGACGCCTTCATGCTTGACCACTGTGTTGCCATTATTGAAGTCACTGATAAAACAGTAACAATCGGTGATCCCGTTCTTGGTAAACTAAGAATGTCCTATAAAAGATTTGCCGAAGTATGGCGCTTTTATGGCATCACTCTTAAATACAATCCCACTTAAATTCCAGTATTATCGGTCCTTGCTCGCAGGTAATTAGGCTTTTTTGCAAGAAAATTGCATACTTTTTTAATAATTCCGCAAAAAAAACTCCTTCAGCGACCCCCCTTTTATGACGATGTGTTAATGCCGGCTTACCGGCTAAAGTTAAGTTTTTAAGATAAACATCTTATTGTATTAAATATTTCGAGTGAGGGATTATGGTTGACGTAAAAACAATACTTACAGTCGCAATAGAACAAAATGCCAGTGACGTTCACATCAATGTCGGCCTGCCCCCGATTCTGCGTAAAAATACTGATCTGCTCGATATGGATTTCCCGGTCGTCAGCAGCGAGCACGCCAAGGAAATGGTCCTTGGGATGCTCGGCCCTGATCGCTTCAAAAAGTTTGAAGTGCTTCGAGATGCCGATTTTTCAACCACTCTCGATGACGGCCATCGGTTTCGTGTTAACGCGCATTATCAGAGAGGGACTATTGCGATAGCTTTTCGTCTTATTCCGAACCAAATTCCGGATATTGATGATTTGCATTTAGCCCCAATAGTAAAAGACCTTACTGACCTGCCCCGAGGCCTTGTTTTGGTAACTGGTCACACTGGTGCAGGCAAAAGCACAACACTTGCTTCGATGCTTGGGGTTATAAACGCAAAATACCGCAAACACATCATTACGCTCGAAGACCCTATCGAATATGCCCTCGAAAACAGGATGTGCATCATCGAACAGCGTGAAATCGGATTTGATTGCCCAAGCTTCGGTTCTGCACTTAAACGCGTTCTTCGTCAGGACCCCGATATAATCATGGTCGGTGAAATGCGTGACCTTGAAACCTGCCGCTCAACAGTAACTGCCGCGGAAACCGGTCACCTGGTCTTCTCAACCTTGCACACAATCAATGCCGCTCAGACTATCGAACGTATCATTGATATTTATCCCGCAGGTCAGCAAAATCAGATTAGAACAATGCTTGCAAACACTCTACAGGCAGTTATCTCACAAACCTTGTTCCGCCGTGTTGACCAGCCGGGAATGGTTCCCTGCACAGAAATTCTTCTTTGCACATCGGCTGTCCGTAACTGCATTCGTGAAAACCGAATCTATGAAATTGCCAATATTATTGAGACCAGCCGCAAATTTGGCATGCAGACAATGGACAATAGCATTGCTGATGCCTATTTCAAAGGATTTATCGGCAGAGAAGAAGCTATAGCTCGCTCGGCCAATCCTGCAAAGATGGAAAAGGTTCTCAAGCCGGATGGCGTCACGACTGGCAAAACAGCCGTTGCGGCTATTCTCGAGTAACTTCAATCAGCTTTGCTCATTGATGTTAAGACAGGATTAAGCCAATTTCTTCCAATTACCAGGAGTGGCGGGCACATACCTGCTGTAAACAACGGCCATGAAAAATGCCTAAGGTAATCAGATTGTGTAACATAATGCCCTGCAACGCAAAATGAGACAACTACGATAATACTTCCAATACATAATGAAAATCGCTCGATTTGCATCAGCTTAATCTGTTTTCCAAGATAATCAAGATATAGAATTATCGCACCTGAGATAAACATAACCAAAGAGACAAGAATCGGTGCCAAAACCGGTCCTGCCCATATCATTGGAATTAAGAATAATATATCCCAATCCAGAAAAGATGCCGGCCAGCCGAGCAAAACCTTAAGCCAGATATAAAAAAATATATCCCATGTAGCAAATATTATTAAAAAATATGCGATTCGCTGCCTCCTGTTTGAGCCTGCAAGCAAACATGCGCTTAATATCAGAACCAGTGTCGCAGCTTCTCTGCCAATCTCTACAAAGAGCATGCTGCGCGTGCTGTCTGCAAGAATAAATTGCGGCAGCGGGAATACGAAACCATCAGGATGGAATATCTGCCTTAAATAAACAACTACCGCTGCTTCAATATATCCAAATGCGATTCCCAAAATTACAATAATGCTGACGCGTTTTAATATCATTATCATCTTTCAGTTCTCTTTTTTAATCTTCTAATTATAATATCATATATGCTGCCTTCTCTTCCGTAATATTTCTAAATCTTTCTTGACAAATAACTATGATATACAAATAATATCTTCATCAGCAGAGAACCGCACCCGTGGAGGACTTTTTCAAAATCTGATGCGAGATTAAAACGGAGAATTTTATTTTTTTAAGGAGCGGGAGCATGTTTAATTCAAATCAATCATTGCGCGCCAAATTTTCTTGTCTAATCATTATTTTTTCTCTTTTGATTTGGGCTGCTGTCTGTCCGGCCGGTTATACGATGACTTCATCGACGCATTGGATAAAAGGAATAATAGGTTCCTCAACAGCTTATGAGCAAACCTCCGCGGATGCTTTGTCTGATGTTTGCCAAATTGGTTCAGACAAGGTCAGCAGCGCCACCACTTTATCGTCCGATGGAAACGTGCTTAATGTCTTTTGTCAGGCAACAGGAGCATCTTACGTTAATACAGTAGACGCAAGGTCATCTGTTACGATGAACTTTCAACACAATGGATGGACAATTGAGGTCCACTCGTTGGGGGGAATATATGAACCGCCCGGTGGAGCTGAATTTACTTTTACTTTAACTGACACAACAACTGGGACTTTAGTATGCTCTGGAATACAAAGCAGCTATTATTCAGTAAATCCAAGACATACATATCAACTATATATTTATGCCGGAACAACTGTCGACCCGCCTCAAATCTATAATGGTGCGGAAATTAGAGTTATTCTCATCATTCCCGATCCTGTAACAAGGGATGTACCTTCACAATACCCATCCATTCAGGCCGCCATAGATGCATCCTCTAATGGCGATACTGTTGTTGTTGCCCCTGGCACATATTATGAAAACATCAACTTCAATGGCAAAAATATCACTTTAAGCAGCAGCGATCCTAATGACCCCAATATTGGGGCCACAACAATCATCGACGTCAATGATATTAATTCGGTCATACGCGTAATGAACGTCAGCGCAGCTATTAATGGTTTTACAATTACAAACGGTCTGGCCGAAAATGGAGGAGCGATATTTATACAAGATAGTAACTTAAATGTAAGCAATTGCATTTTAACCAATAACAAGACGCTCGATGGCCAGGATGTCAACACCGGCATCGCAGGTGATGCTCCTGGCCATGGCGGCGCTATTTATTGCATAGGTTCGTCACTTGTCCTTACTGATTGCAATATTTCAGATAATGCAGCGGGTGCTGGTGGTGACTGTCTTGGAGGAGATTATACTTCCATGAATAAAGCCGGCAAAGGCGGTCATGGCGGAGCCGTTTATTGCAAAGATTCAATAGATATAAATCTCATAAATTGCACATTTCACGGCAATGAGGCAGGTAATGGTGGTTCCTCTGTGGTTTTAGATAGCGGTTATGGTGGTAATGGCGGGTCGGGAGGTGCAATTTATAATTTATTCACACCAATTCAGATAATTAATTGCACATTAGAGAATAATTATGGGGGAAATGGCGGATATTCCAGTAAGGGCTTTGGATATGATGTAAATGAATTTATCCCGTCCGAAGGCGGAAGCGGCGGAGCAATATATTCTTCTGGTAATCTTACGATAATTAATTCTATAATTCTAAACAATAAAAGTGGTGATGCCGGGAATAGAGCCGGCACTATGGGTGATACAACAGGCGAAGGCGGTTCAGGAGGCGGAATTTCCTGCTCGAATGCAGCTTTAAATATTATACAATGTCAAATTATCGGAAACACTTCAGGTCACGGCGGAGATTCAGGAGATAGCAGATATGGACTTGGCAAGGGAGGAGATGGAGGCGGCATTTGCTGCATTTCCGTTGCCCCCTTGAATATTGTTGATTCAAACATTCAAGATAATAACAGCGGTACTGGCGGTAACTGTGCACCCCAGTTCAGCTTTGAATACGGGGGCTCTGGCGGAAATGGCGGCGGCATATTTTTATCAGAGTGTCCTTCACCATTTATTGAACGATGTAATATCTCCAATAATGAAACTGGTTTAGGAGGTCACAGTTGGTATCTTTCGGGTGCAAGCGGCAGCGGTGGAGGTATTTATTCTGATGATTCAGTTTCTTTGAACAAATGTATAGTATCAAACAACATAGCTCAACTTGGAATAATGTGTTCTGGGCACCCGGGCAATGGTGGAGGTATTTATGCTGATTCAACTATAATTAATGACTCATCTATTATCGGTAATCGTACCGGGTCAGGTTGTGATAATTCTGACGATACTTGTGCATCTTCCGGCGGTGACGGAGGTGGAATTTATTCGCAATCTGTTATTGTTGCAAACTCTCTTATAATGAATAATATAACAGGTAACGGTGGAGGTAATGGAAGTGCATGCAATTCAGCTAAAGGAGGAAATGGAGCAGGTATTTGGTCTTCAGCAGGTTCTATCTCAAATTCCATGTTTATTAAAAATGCCACTGGAAAAGGTGGTGATTCATATTGGTATAATGGAGCCAATGGTGGAGATGGCGCAGGTCTATATTGTGCAGAATGCAATATCCTTAATTGCACAATTGTATCAAATATAACTGGAGAGGGTGGACAAGCTGGAGAAGGCAAAATCGACGGTTCAGTAGGTCTTGGCGGCGGTATCTATACAGGCGCTAATTCAAATATAATTAGTTCTATTATTTGGGGCAATACTTATGACGAACTCTATGGATATGACTGCAATAATGTAAGTTATTGCGACATTAATAACGGCATTTGTGCCGGTCTAAACGGTAATATCTCTGTTGACCCATTCTTTTTTAATCCCGATAACAATGATTTCCATTTACTTGCTGCGTCTCTTTGTATCAATGCCGGCGACCCAACTTACCAGCCCAAGCTCGGAGAAACCGACTACGAAGGCGGCCAGCGCATAGTCAACGGCAGGATAGATATTGGCGCCTCCGAATATAACGTCAATCGCTCAGACTTCAACATTGATAGATTTGTCAATTTCGAGGACTTTTCAATATTTGCTTTCTACTGGCTTGAACAAGTCTGTTTAGAGCCAGGCTGGTGCCAGGGCTGCGATTATGACCATAGTGGCTCGGTAGATATAGAAGATTTGTCAAGATTCACACAAGATTGGTTATGGACTCCGCAGCAATTCGATATAAATTTAATCGCTTACTTGAAATTCAATGATGCTAATGGGGAAATTGCGCTCGATTCATCCAACTATAATAATAAAGGTCAATTGAATAACGACCCCGTATGGCAGGAAAATTCCTTGTCTTTTAATGGCGTCGATGATTGGGTCCAGGTCAATGTCTCTAATACATTGCATATCACAAATCAGCTTACAGTTTCAGCATGGGTATACTTCGATAATACTCCAACTCAATGGACAAAAATAGTAATCAAACCATATACCTCGTATGATGACCCCTATGAGTTGTTCTGCCTCGATTTTGGCCATCAGTCCGGCTCGAGTGAGTATAATGTGCCGAGGTTTATAATATCAGATGGAACACCCGGTGGGGATTACGGCTATGCCTTTGATTCAAGCTATACATTATCTGCAGGCCAATGGTATCAAATTACAGGGACATACGATGGAAATGCTGTATCTCTTTATATAAACGGCCAATTGACGTCTTCAAATCCTGTCGCGCTTACCATAGGTAATAATTCTATGCCCATCAGCATCGGCGGCCGGCTTGGCACAGATGATAATTTTAACGGCTCACTTAAAAACGTCCGCATCTACAATAGGTCTTTAAGTTCAGATGAAGTGTTGCAGCTTTATATAAAAGAGTCACTATTATAATTAGAGACAGCGGGGCTGCTGGAAACACCCCGCTCCAAAAAGAAATAGTCCCGAGATTGATTTATCAATTCTCGGGACTATCTCGCTTTTATCCGCATTTTGCGGATTTAGACAATATTTCTACCAATTATATTTCCCATGTTTCTGAAATTCCTGTTCAGCTCGCGTCTGCTGAACTTCTGGACCCGCGAATTCAGTTTCCTCATACTGTTTCTGTTCATTTTCCGTCATTACGCTGTCTGTGACAATTTTTGGCGTAATGAAAACAACCATTTCACTATTGATTGTCTCTTCACCTTCAAACCTGAAGGCATAGCAAATAATCGGTATATCGCCCAGAAGCGGTATCTTGTTTAAAACCTTGGAAACGTCCTTTTTACGAAGGCCGCCAAGAACGACTGTCTGTCCGTCATTAACAAGCAGTGTAGTTGTTGCCTTGCGCGAATCAACAACAGGCTGAGGATAGCTAAGTGAACCGCTTGAGAACGTTACGTTAGAAGTCTTGACACTGAATTCCGGCTCAACTTTCATACGGATTTTTTCTCCGCGTGTCAGATGAGGCGTCACTTTAAGTGTTATGCCGACATCTTTGAAGTTGGTCGTTCCAATGTTGCCGCCTCCCGAAGTCTGGGTAAGCTCCTGATAAGGAAGCTCTGAAATAATCTTTATCTGCGCAGTTTCATTGTCCAATACCAGAATCCTCGGATTAGCAAGAAGCTTTGCGTTCATCAGATTTTTCTGGGCCTTAATAATCGCTTGAATATCAACCTCGTCTGTGAACCAGCCGAACTTCAGCAGGCCTAATACGCCTGATGTTTTGGCTGCATCACCGCGGAACATGCCTGTAGTAAATGGATCTCTTTCATCTGTTACAATATTACCCATTTGTCCCGGGGCTATAACCGGTTCAGCATCTCCGCTCTCGCCGGACCAATATGTCGTTTGGCTTCCAACGTTCCATTCAACACCAAGGTCAAGCTCATTTTTGCTGGTTATATCATAGATTCTCGACTCTACAAGTATCTGCGGAGTAACACGGTCTATATCTTCAATAAATGTCTCGATTGCCTTTATATTGCTCTCAGTATCCTTTACGATGATATTGCTTGTTCCCTGGTTGATCGTTATTGCGCCGCGCTGAGATATAAATTTGGCAAGTGATTTCTCAACTTCTTTTATGTCTGCATAGTTGACGCGGTAAATCTTTGTCATCAGCTTTTCGGCTTCCTGCGATATCTCACTGGTTGGTGCAACTCTTATCATGTTTTTGCTCATAACGTAATCATAACCCTGAGAGGCAAGGATGTTGCGAAGCGCCTCTTCAAGAGGGACATTACTGAGCTTTGCAGTTACCGAGCCGGTAACCTTTGGACTTTTGACGACATCGACGCTGGCCTGCTCAGCCATAATCCTGATAACATCGTCAATGGAAGTGTCTCTGAAGTCAACACTGATTCGTTTCTGCATTCGCTGTTCAAGGGTGGTCAGGACCTCCACCTTGCTGAGTGCATTGGCATCGCCTTCAGTAGCTACAGCTGCCTCATCAGCAAATGCAACGGCGACCGGCAAAAGCAGCAACATGGCTATTGCCAGCAAACACATTGTTAATTGACTGGTCGACATTTTCATACTTTTTTCCTTTCTAAACATGTTACACATATTGCCTTTGTTTTCGTTTATGTTTAACGTTCCACTTTTTGTGTCCACTTTTTGTCCCCCATACTGAATTCAACACTGTCACGGTTTATCTTTTCTATTTTTGCTCCAGCCACTGTATCACCTGCAGTCACTATTCTTTCGCCCACAACAGCAGATGGACTATCTTCACTAAAAACGATACCTTTAACGACGGGTCCTTCTGTGCTTTGTTTTCCAGGTGTGGAAACTGCCCCAAAAACCATCGGGTCTCTCAACCTTGCGGGAATCGGCTGAGGTATTTGCCATATTATTTTATTATCTGATAACGCTGCTGTAACAGGCTTTTGAGAGGGTTTTGCGGTTTTTTTAGGGGACTTCTTTACTGCATTTACAACCACCAGAAGTAAAATAATAACAAGAACCGGTGAAATAAGAATCATCATTCTTTGTCTGCCGGTTGTAGGTCCATTTTTGGTGGTAAATAGTTTGGCCTTAATCTTCTCAATTAATTTCAGCAGCGCAGAATTTTGTTTAATTGAAGGCTCGAGTTTAGATTGCTTTCCCGCAGTTGAGCTGACAGGAATATCTTGTGTGAAATTCGTTTGCCTGGGCTTTGGAGGCTCATAAACAACCTGCCTTGTCGACGCACCTGCCGATTGAGCGGCTGGCTCCGGTATTGTATATGGTTTAGGTGAAATTCCGGTTGTTTTTGGGCTTATAACCTTTCCTGCGGCAGCGGCTGTCGGCGCAGCAGATGCCTGGGGCGTAATTACGGGCACTTCCTCTGGTACATCTTTAACAACAGGACTCGATTGAACTGGGTCAAAAATTATAGTTTCACTAACAACAGCAGTCTGTTCTTCAGCAGGAGCTATCGGCGAAACAATAGTTTCAGCAATTTCCGGCTTCGACGTAATTGCAGGACGAATCTCTTTATCGGCAGTGCCCCCCTTTTTAGGTATCTGGATACCGGTAAAAATTTTAGAGACTTCCTTTTGCAGTCCAAGTTTGATTTTAGCCATTATTCGACCCCACTGCAGATTTATCGCTATCGGTGCCTTCTGCTATAACAACCGGCTGATCGGTTTGCGACTGATTAACAGTATCTATGTTCTCGTTTACTGATTCCTGGTTTTCTTCAGCAGGAATACTGTCTGTTTGAATTTCATTTACTGATTCCAGGCTTTCTTCAGCAGGAATGCTGTCTGTTTGAGTCTCATTTAATGATTCCTGGTTCTCTTCAGCAGGAATAATGTCTGTTTGAATATCATTTACTAATTCCAGGCTTTCTTCAGCAGGAATGCTGTCTGTTTGAGTATCATTTACTGATTCCTGGTTCTCTTCAGCAGGAATATTGTCTGTTTGAATTTCATTTACTAATTCCGGGCTTTCTTCAGCAGGAATGCTGTCTGTTTGAGTCTCATTTAGTGATTCCTGGTTCTCTTCAGAAACGCCCGCCTGATTTTCAGCAAATGTTTCCGTAAGCTGCTCGGTGATTTGCTGCAGTGACGCAGAATCTATTTGTGACTCTTCGGATGTCTCAGCATCAGATTTATCACCTTTTGCAGCACGTATATATTCTCTTCCATGAAGGATTTCATCAACAAGGGCCAGATATTCGAGTGCCCCTTTACTATCAGGAGCATAGGTAATAACGCTCTGTCCGGCGCTTGGTGCCTCGGCAAGCCTGATATTTCTGTGAATTACCGTATCGAAAACAAGGTCTCCGAAAAATTCCCTCATTTGCTGCTCTATCTGTCTTGTAAAAATCAGCCGGTCTTCTACAAATGTCAGCAATAGACCCGTTATTTTTACCTTGCACGGCTGGAAATGCTCCTGGATGATTTCGCATGTCTCGAATAACTGCTTTAGACCTTCCATTGCATAGTAATGAACCTGGACAGGAACAACAACATCAGTGCTGGCGATTAATGCGTTTAATGTCAGAATGCCCAATGAAGGAGGACAATCTATTATACAAACATCATAACGGTCGTTGATTGTCTTAAACTGCTCAGTCAGCATGAACTCCCTGCCTTCTACGGTAGCAAGGTCGAGTTCTGTCCCCGAAAGCAAAACATTGCTGGGGGCTACATCTACATTTTCAGCTTTGCTGGGGACAATTACGCTTTCAATTGGAACTTTAAGGTCAACAATCGCGTTATAAATTGTCTTTGTAAACGATTCCGGGTCACAGCCAACGCCTAACGTAGTATGTCCCTGCGGGTCAAGGTCTATTACCAGCACCCTGCTGCCGTGGCGTCCGAAAGCTGCAGCAAGATTAACCGTTGTCGTCGTCTTGCCGCATCCGCCCTTCTGATTGGCTATAGCTATTACTCTCATATTCTAAAAAACCATTGTCCTCTTTTAGCTGGTTTGTTTCTTTCTGACAAAAAATGATAGTGACATATCGACTTTATTCGGCATGCCGGTCTGTTCTCCGCGCTGCACTTTAAACCTGTCAACGAAAACAACCGGTTTACGCCTTTCAAGAGTATTAAGAAAATTAGCAAACTGCAGGAAATCAGATGTAAAAGCGATTTCCATACGGTTTTCCTGCAGGTTCTTGGATGTAAGCTCATGCTGCTTATCCTGCTGGTCTGATGTTTTCACCGTAAACGCGCTTACCTGTTTATCACCTGCGATACGGCTTATCGCGAATGTCTGATTTGCAAACTCATCATAGTCCGAAGCGTAATCGCCTAATTTTCCTCTTAACGCTTCAACTTCAGCCGCCAGTTTCTTTTTGTTCTCCTCAAGCGATGCGTTCAGAGCCATATCGAAAGTCGCTTTTTTCTCTGCCGCTTCTTTAGACAGCTTGTCCTTGACTTTTACCTGGGGGACAATAAATAACGAATAGCCAATCGCAAATACTACGGCTGAACACCCCCAAACTATTCCCATCGTAATAAGATATTTTTTATAAGTTCCCATTTGGCTTATATCCCGGATTTAAATATGCAGTCTATGTCATAAGCTATAACTTCACGGCCATCGAGCGTATCGTTGCCCTGAGATGCTATAACAATATCTTCAAGCTTAGTTCCTATAACGCTTGAGGCACGCAGTCTGTCACGGAATACTTTTACTTCACGGTCCATATCCGCATCAGGGCTTCCGCTGACTCTCATTCGAAGCGTTCTTACAATTACATTTGTGTCAGTTTTTTTATCTTTCTTTTCCTTATCTTTGGCCGCATCAGCTTTTGCCGCAGCTTTACGCCTTATAGAACTTTGCTTTACCTCCAAACCGTTAAGAATCACCGATTCAGGAAGGTTCTCCACAATTGCCACAAGAATAGACGACCATTGAGTATGCCTTCCGATTGAGCTTGCTACATCCGCAAGGCAGCTGTTTAAGCTGGTTTTATCTTTTTCCCACCCTTCCTTTAATTTTAAGGCATCGGCAAGACGTTCTATTTGTGTCGCATAATTAGCGATATTCTGATTATGAATCGTTACCATGATTTTATTTCGATAATAAAGACCGACTAACAGAATCGCCGCTAACATCGGAACAATAAAAGTGGCGGCAAATATGGCAACTCCTTTTGGTCGTGTTCTGACCGGACGTCCCTGGCCTTCAAGTAAATCTATAGTAAACATCTTAGACAGACCTCATAGCAAGACCAGCGGCAACAACCATCGCGGGTCCCTTTGACTGGATTACTTCAAGACATTGTTTATCGACGCTGCATTTCATCGTATCGAACGGGTTCCACAAAACAGCTTTTATTGGAAGCTGTTTATTGAGTATATCTACAAATCCTTTAACTATTCCGAATGTGCCGCACACCAGAAGCTGTTCAACGGATGATTTTTCCTGTGTACTGTGATACCGTAATGTCTCGGCAACATCGTTAACCAGTTTTCTGCAGGCCTTCTCCATGCTACTTTGCAGATTCTCTTCTGAAATTCCTTTGGAATCACTGTCATGAAGGGCATTTTTAACGACTTCCTGGCTTACATCGTTTTGCTCAGCTATTTGAGCGACTATATCGTTACCGGCGTAAGGGACTGTCCGGACAAATGGCAGGCCTGTTTCGCCCATTACCGCCAGTGTCGTGCATGATGTCCCTATATCGAGAACTGCCGATGTATTGACATTTGTTTCACTTTTTTTACTTTTAATAAGGCAATTAAGAAGTGCAAGACCGTCAACATCCATTACTACACAGTTGAGGTTTGCTTTTTCGGCAATCGCCTTTTT
>Ga0105091_10000791_pt1 | contig 13692 bp, 13 predicted proteins | sample PPLLak1March2015_FD_87022 | JGI IMG/M metagenome (GOLD analysis project Ga0105091, IMG submission 87022) | Freshwater sediment microbial communities from Prairie Pothole Lake near Jamestown, North Dakota, USA - PPLs Lake P7 Core (1) Depth... | ecosystem: Environmental > Aquatic > Freshwater >... | reverse complement strand
CTGCTGATACTCTGCCAGCAGCCGAGATTCCTCTTTGGTTAACTGGCGTGCTGCCAGCAATTCCGGACGGCGTTGCCAGGTGCGTCCCAGCGCCTGCTTCAGCCGCCACTTCTGTATCAGGGCATGATTCCCGGACATCAATACTTCCGGCACACTCTCGCCCTGATAAACTTCGGGCCGGGTGTAGTGCGGATAATCCAGCAGGCCATTCACGAATGAATCCTGCTCGGCCGATTCCGCGTCACCCAGCACCCCCGGCAATTGCCGGATAATGCTGTCCATCAGCACCATGGCGGGGAGTTCGCCTCCCGACAACACATAGTCGCCGATGGAAATTTCCTCATCCACCTGACGCCGCAACAGGCGCTCGTCCACGCCCTCGTAGCGTCCGGCCAGTAAAATCAATCCGCCGGTATTAACCAGTTCCATCACCAGGGCATGGTCGAGCATGCGCCCCTGGGGTGAAAGATAAACCACTTTGGGCTTCTCGGCCCCCGCTGCCGCTTGGGCTTGGCGCGCAGCTTCAATGGCTTTTTCCAGCGGTTCCGCCAGCATCACCATACCAGGACCGCCACCATAAGGCCTGTCATCCACGGTGCGGTAGTTGTTGCTGGTGAAATCGCGCGGATTCCACAAACGCAACTGGTAGCTTTCCCGCTCCTGCGCCCGCCGCGTGATGCCGCTAGCAGTCAACGCCTCGAACATCGGGGGGAACAGGGTGATGACGTCGAACTGGTAAGGACTCAACTTAGTAATCCAGACCCCAGTCCACCCGGACCGTCCCCGCAGCCATATCCACTTCCAGCACCACTTGAGCGACGAAAGGAATCAAACGCTCGCGTTCACCCTGCACCACCAGCACGTCATTGGCGCCGGTTTCCAGCAGGCCGAAAACACGCCCCAGTTCCTGCTGCTCGGTGTTCACTACTTTCAGGCCGATCAGATCAGCCCAATAATATTCATTCGCGGCGGCGGGGGGCAGGCTTTTCTTCGGCACGGCAACTTCGCAGCCACGCAACGCGATTGCGGCCTCGCGGTCATTACTGCCGGCCAGATGGGCAGCCAGAGTCTTGGTATGCTCTTCGCACCCCAGCACCTCGTATTCCTGCCATTGACCATTGCGCCCCAGCCACCATACCGGATAATCCAGCAGGGTGTCGCTGTGTTCGGTGTAGGTGTGTACCTTCACCCAGCCGCGCACACCGAACGGGACACCGATGTGCCCCATCACGGTCAGGTCATCAGGCTGCAGCGGCACCTAAATATATTTAGGCGGCTGCAGTGCTGCCAGCGCGCTTGACCAGCTTGGCCACGGCGTCGCTCAATTGCGCACCCTTGCTCTGCCAGTAAGCTACGCGCTCGCTGTTGATACGCATGGATTCCTGACCTTCAGCCGCTACCGGGTTGTAAAAACCCACGCGCTCGATGAAACGGCCGTCGCGGCGCTCACGTGAATCAGCCACCACCAGATTGAAGAAAGGGCGCTTTTTGGCGCCGCCACGTGCGAGTCGAATAATAACCATAGTTTTCAGCCTAACCGTTAAAACTTGAAAAAAGAGCGCGATTTTACGACATTCCCGCCCCACATTGCAAGAACGTTATCGCATTCCCGGCAACATGCCCTTCATGCCGCGCATCATTTTCGCCATGCCGCCGCCCTTGGAGAACATTTTCATCATTTTTTGCGTCTGCTCGAACTGGCTCAGCAAACGGTTCACTTCCTGCACCTGCACCCCGGCGCCCGCGGCAATGCGGCGCTTGCGCGAGGCCTTGAGGATCTCAGGCTTGCGCCGCTCCTGTGGCGTCATGGAATTGATGATCCCCTCCAGGCGACTGATCGCCTTGTCGTCCACTTTCGCCCCGGCCGCGGCCTGGCTCAACTGGCCGGGCAATTTGTCCATCAGGGCGCTGACGCCGCCCATTTTCTGCATCTGCTGCATCTGCTGCTTGAAGTCTTCCAGGTCAAAGGATTTGCCCGACTTGAGTTTCTTCGCCAGCTTTTGCGCCTCATCCTGATCCACGCCGCGCTGCGCGTCCTCGATCAGCGACAGCACGTCCCCCATGCCCAGCACGCGCGAAGCCATGCGGTCGGGATAGAAGGCTTCCAGGCCGGAGACCTTTTCCCCCATACCAACGAACTTGATCGGCTTGCCGGTCACCTGCCGCACCGACAGCGCCGCACCGCCACGCGAGTCACCGTCCAGCTTGGTGAGGATCACACCGGTGAGCGGCAACGCGTCGCTGAAAGCCTTGGCGGTATTAACCGCATCTTGCCCCTGCATCGCGTCCACAACGAACAACGTTTCGATCGGGTCGAGTGCAGCATGGAGGCGTTTTATTTCGTCCATCATGGCTTCGTCGATCGCCAGACGCCCGGCGGTATCGACGATCACCACATCGTGAAAATGCTTGCGCGCGAAATCCAGCGCGTCGAGCGCTATTTTTTCCGGTTGCTGCCCCACCTCTGAAGGGTAAAAATCCGTTTCCAGTTGCTGCGCCAGGGTTTTCAACTGCTCGATCGCCGCCGGGCGGTACACGTCGCAGCTGGTCAGCAGGACCTTTTTCTTCATCTGCTCGCGCAGGAACTTCGCCAACTTGGCGGCAGTCGTGGTTTTTCCTGCACCCTGCAAGCCCGCCAGCAGGATCACCGCCGGCGGCCGCGCCGCCAGATTGAGGGTGGCGTTATGCTCACCCATCAGGCGGGTGAGTTCCTGATAAACCACCTGCACCACAGCCTGACCTGGCGTGAGGCTGGACATGACCTCCTGGCCCAGGGCGCGTTCCCTGACCTGGGCGATGAAGTCCTTCACCACCGGCAGCGCCACGTCGGCCTCCAACAATGCCATACGCACTTCGCGCATGGCATCCTGAACATTGGCCTCGGTTAGCCGCGTCTGACCGCGCAGGGTCTTGATCACGCCGGAAAGGCGTTGCGAGAGGTTGTCGAACATGTGTGTTCCTAGATACTGATAGTGTAGAATCGGAAAAAACGAATTTTATCCCAAACCATGCCTGATTTATTACCTCTTTTCCTGACCGGCCTGCTTTATGCCGGGCTGAGCGCCTATTTCTGGCGAGCTTTATGGCAAGGCGGCAACGCCCGCGCCCTGAGCCCGATGCTGGAGAAACTGGCCATCCTGCTGCCGCTGGCGCTCCATGGCACGCTGCTGTACCACTCCATCTTCCAGCCCGACGGCCTGAAACTCGGCGTTGGCCATGCCATTTCCGCTATTGCCTGGCTGACCGTCGCGGCCTACTGGCTGGCGAGCCTGCGCAACAACCTGGAAGGGCTGCAGGGCTTCGTGCTGCCTTTCGCCGCGATCAGCCTCGCCACCCCCCTGCTGCTGCCGGCCACCCATACGCTGCTGCATTCCGAATCATTATTGTTCAAAATCCATCTGCACATCGCCATCCTGGCCTACAGCCTGTTCACCATTGCGGCCCTGCACGCGTTGCTGATGGCGCTTGTGGAACGCCACCTCCATAGCCGGCCGCTTTCAACACTGCTACAACGCCTGCCCCCCTTGCTCACCATGGAACACATCTTGTTCCGCATCCTGTGGGCAGGTTTCGCCCTGCTTACCCTGACGCTGGTCAGCGGCATGCTGTTTTCCGAAGAAATCTTCGGCCAGGCGTTGCAGTTCAGCCACAAAATCCTGTTCGCCCTGATCTCCTGGGCCATTTACGCAGCTCTGCTCGCTGGGCGTCATGTTTACGGCTGGCGCGGACGCACCGCCATTCGCTGGACCCTGAGCGGTTTCGCCGCGCTTTTGATGGCCTACATCGGCAGCAAATTCGTGATCGAGATCCTGCTGGGGCGCTAAGCGGCCCCAACACCATGTATCCATCCCATAGCAAAAGACCCGACGCCTCTTGAACGACATCCCCATCAGCGTGCTGATAGGCGCCTTCATCGCCCTGCTTGTCCTTTCGGGATTTTTTTCCATCTCCGAAACCAGCATGATGGCGCTCAACCGCTACCGCCTGAAACACCTCGCCCAGTCCGGACACCGTGGCGCAAAACTCGCAACTCAATTGCTGTCCAGGACCGACAGGCTGCTCGGCGTAATCCTCCTGGGCAACAATCTGGTCAACGCCGCAGCCGCAACACTGGTCACCATCATCACCGTGCGGCTGGTCGGCGAGGGAGAGCTGGCCCTGAGCATTGGCACGCTGACGGTCACTTTCGCCATCCTGGTATTCAGCGAAATCACGCCCAAAGTCATGGGCGCCGCCTATCCGGAACGAATAGCCCTGCCTTTGAGTTTCGTTCTCACCCCCCTGCTGAAACTATTCTATCCCGTAGTCTGGTTCGTCAACCTGTTCGTCCAGGCACTATTGTGGCTTCTGCGCCTCAAGCCCAATAGCGCCGAGGTGCACTCCCTCAGTCCCGAGGAGTTGCGTACCCTGGTTCTGGAGGCCGGCCACTACATTCCGCAGAAACATCAAAGCATCCTGCTCAACTTGTTCAGCCTGGAAAACATCACCGTGGATGACGTCATGACGCCTCGCAACCAGATCGAAGCCCTCGATATCGATGCTTCGGCAGAGGAAATCCGCCATCAGCTTTCCACCAGCCACCACACCCGGCTGCCGGTTTACCAGGGACAGCTGGACAACATCATCGGCTAAATCCATATGCGCAAGGTGCTGCACCAAACGCAGACCGGCACATTGGATGCCGAAGCGCTGCGGGAAGTGATGCGCGAACCGTATTTCATCCCTGCCGGCACCGCCCTCTTTACCCAACTGCAGCACTTTCAGGAAACCCAGCGCCGTGCGGGGCTTGTAGTCGACGAATACGGCGAATTGCTCGGTCTGGTGAGCCTGGAAGACATCCTGGAAGAAATCGTCGGCGAGTTCACCACCCATGCCCCGGCACAGGGCAGCACCTATCGCCTTCAGGAAGACGGCAGCTGGCTGGTGGATGGGGGCAGCCTGTTGCGCGACCTGAACCGAAAACTGGGCTTGCCATTCCCGCTGGATGGCCCAAAAACCATGAACGGCCTGATTCTCGAACATCTCGAGGACATCCCGGAAGCCGGCATCAGTCTGAAGATCGCCGGCATCACACTGGAAATCATCCAAACCCAGGACCGTGCGGTAAAGATGGTAAAAATCTTCCCGCCTTCCGAATGCCCTGATTAACCCAGATGTTTGCTTTACAAAAAAACATGCAAGAGGCATCATTAAACCATTCTTGTACACTTGGAGCACTGAGTTAGATGGTCGCAGCAGCGCCTCCCACTAAATTAAGCGGTCTTGCTCGCGCCTTGGTTCAACAGGGTTTGCTGCTTGACGTCGATGCCGAGGCCATCCAGACCCAGGCAAAGACTTCCAACATCGGCTTCGTCTCCCAACTGGTTCTGAGCAACAAGCTCGGCGCAGCGGAAGTCGCGGAATTCGCCTCGCAAAACTTCGGCTTCCCCCTGCTCGACCTCAATACCATCTCCGTCGACCATCTGCCCAAGGGCATAATCGACCCCGCGACCATCCAGAGCCGACGTGTTATTGCCCTGCACCAGCGAGGCAGCCATCTCTTCATCGCCACTTCCGACCCCACCAATCTGCAGACCATCAACGACCTGCGTTTCCAGACCAACCACACGGTGGAGCAGGTGGTGGTGGAAGATGACAAGCTCGGCAAGCTAATCGATAAAGTCATCGAGTCCAGCGACACCTCGCTCAAGAGCATGTCGCTCGAGGACATGGGAGACCTGGAATTCACCGACGATGAAAGCCAGGAAAAAGCGCGTCAGGATGAGAATGCCACCATCGAAATCGACGATGCGCCGGTGGTCAAATACCTGCAGAAGATTCTGATGGATGCAATCAACGCCGGGGTATCCGATATCCACTTTGAGCCATACGAGAAGTTCTTCCGCATCCGTTACCGCCTTGACGGCAACTTGTACGAAGCCGCCCAGCCCCCTCTGGCGATCAAGGACAAGATATCCTCGCGCATCAAGGTAATCTCCAAACTCGACATCGCCGAGCGGCGCGTGCCGCAGGACGGGCGCATGAAACTGGTATTGTCCAAGAACCGCGCCATCGATTTCCGCGTCAGCACCCTGCCCACCCTGTATGGCGAAAAGATCGTCATGCGTATTCTCGATCCCGCCAGCGCCACGCTGGGCATTGATGCCCTCGGCTATGATCCGGATCAGAAAGAACTGCTGCTCGCCGCCGTGCAGCGTCCCTATGGCATGGTGCTGGTCACCGGCCCGACCGGTAGCGGCAAGACCGTATCGCTCTATACCTGCCTCAACATTCTCAACAAGCCGGGCGTCAACATCTCCACTGCAGAAGACCCGGCCGAAATCAACCTGCCGGGCGTCAACCAGGTCAACGTCAACGACAAGGCGGGACTGACCTTTGCCGCCGCGCTCAAGTCCTTCCTACGCCAGGACCCGGACGTGATCATGGTGGGCGAGATCCGCGACCTGGAAACAGCTGACATCGCCATCAAGGCGGCACAGACCGGCCACATGGTGCTTTCCACCCTGCATACCAACGATGCGCCAGGCACATTAACCCGCCTCATGAACATGGGCGTAGCGCCTTTCAACATTGCTTCGTCGGTCATCATGATCACCGCGCAGCGTCTGGCGCGGCGTTTGTGCAGTTGCAAGATACCCATCGACATTCCACGTGAAGCACTGCTACAAGCCGGCTTCAAGGAGGAGGACCTGGATGGCAGCTGGCAGCCCTACACCCACAAACCGGGCGGCTGCGACCTGTGCAAGCAAAAAGGTTACAAGGGCCGGCTTGGCATTTATCAGGTCATGCCCATTACCGACGAAATGAGCCGTATCATCATGAAAAATGGCTCGGCTCACGATATCGCCGACCAGGCGCGACGCGAAGGGGTGCGCGATTTGCGCTATTCCGGCCTGATCAAGGTCAGGGGCGGCCTGACTTCACTGGAAGAAATCGAAGCCGTGACCAACGAATAAGGATTGACAATGGCACTCGCGAAAAAAATAGCGGTAAAAGAGTACAACTTCAGTTGGGAAGCCAAGGACAAGAAGGGCAAGATCGTCAAGGGCGACATGGTGGCGGCGAGTGAAACCCTCGTCAGCACCAACTTGCGACGCCAGGGCCTGATGAATGCCAAGATCAAGAAGCAAAAGACCCGCGGCGGCAAGATCACCGACAAGGATATCACCCTGTTCACGCGCCAGCTTTCCACCATGATGAAAGCCGGCGTGCCACTGCTGCAGTCGTTCGATATCGTGGGCAAGGGCCATAGCAACCCGGCGGTGCAAAAACTGCTGCTCGACATCAAATCCGACATCTCCACCGGCAGCAGCATGAGCCAGGCGTTCAAGAAATACCCGGTTTACTTCGACGCCCTTTTCTGCAACCTGATCAACGCCGGTGAGCAGGCCGGCATTCTCGAAACCATTCTCGACCGACTGGCTACCTACAAGGAAAAAATCCAGGCCATCAAGGGCAAGATCAAGGCAGCCCTGTTCTATCCGCTCTCGATCATCATCGTGGCGTTCGTCATTACCGCCGTCATCATGATTTTCGTAGTGCCTGCTTTCAAGCAGGTGTTCGCCAGCTTCGGCGCTGATTTACCTGGCCCCACCTTGGTCGTGATGGCCATATCCGATTTCTTCGTTTCCTATTGGTACATTATCTTTGGTGGCATCGGTGGCGCCTTCTGGTTCTTCTTCTATACCTGGAAACGCTCACGGGCCATGCAGGAAGTGATGGATCGAATTTTACTGAAAATGCCCGTGTTTGGCCCGGTGATCGAAAAAGCCACCATTGCGCGCTGGAGTCGCACCCTCTCCACCATGTTCGCCGCCGGCGTGCCGCTGGTGGAAGCCATGGACTCGGTGGCGGGCGCTGCCGGCAACGTCATCTACTACAATGCCACCAAGAAAATCCAGAACGAGGTCAGTACCGGCACCAGCCTGACGGTGGCGATGCAAAATACCAACCTGTTTCCCAACATGGTGCTGCAGATGGTCACCATCGGCGAGGAATCCGGCGCACTCGATTCCATGCTGAGCAAAGTGGCCGACTTCTATGAAGCGGAAGTGGATGATGCTGTGGATGCCCTCGCCAGCCTGATGGAACCGATGATCATGGTGGTGCTAGGCACCCTCATCGGCGGTTTGGTAGTCGCCTTGTATCTGCCAATCTTCAAGCTGGGCCAAGTGGTCTAGTTTTTCTTCGCTCCGGGTCCGGCCACAGTCCGGACCCGCCCCCTCCCTGCCGGAATCCACCGATGGAACTGTTGCAACTTCTCCAATCCACCCCTGCCGCTTTCATCGCCGTATGCGGCGTGACTGGCTTGCTGGTGGGCAGCTTTCTCAATGTCGTCATCCACCGCCTGCCCAGGATGATGGAGGAGGAATGGCGCGAGCAATGCGCTGCGCTGGATGCCACACCGGAGCAGCTTGCCGTTGCACCCGGCCCACGCTACGACCTGGTGGTTCCACGCTCGGCCTGCCCCAATTGCGGGCACCAGATCAGCGCCGTAGAAAATATTCCCGTGCTGAGCTACCTGGTTCTGCGCGGACGCTGCTCCCAATGCAAAACCGTCATCAGTCCGCGCTACCCTATCGTGGAAGCACTCACAGGGGGACTCAGCGCCTTCGTCGCCTGGCATTTCGGCTTCGGCGCTGCCGCGCTAACGGCTTTGGTATTCGTCTGGGCACTGATTGCGCTCACCTTTATCGATTTCGATACCCACCTGTTGCCGGACAGCATTACGCAGCCCCTGCTATGGCTGGGGCTGCTGGTCAATTTCAACGGCACTTTTACTACACTCAACTCTGCAGTCATAGGCGCCGTGACGGGATATCTCATCCTGTGGAGCGTGTACTGGCTGTTCAAGCTCGTGACCGGCAAGGAGGGCATGGGTTTCGGCGATTTCAAGCTGCTTGCCGCCATCGGCGCCTGGCTGGGCTGGCAGGTGCTGCCGCTAACCATCCTGCTGTCCTCCATGGTCGGGGCAGTGATCGGTATCACCCTGATTCTCTTCGCCGGCCGTGGCCGCCAGGTGCCGATCCCTTTCGGCCCCTATCTCGCAGGGGGTGGCCTGATCTCCTTGTTCTGGGGCAAGGAGATCACTCAGGCGTATCTCGGCGTAGCCCTTTAGCAGTGCTGATCGTCGGCCTCACCGGCGGCATTGGCTGCGGCAAAAGCGCTGTCGCGGAAATATTCGTCCGACTCGGCGCCACGGTCATCGACACCGACCAGATCGCGCGCCAGTTCACGGCACTGGACCAACCGGCCCTGAAAGCGATACGCGAGCAATTCGGGGCAGATTACTTCCTGCCTGATGGCAATCTTGACCGCGCCCGCATGCGTCACTTGATATTTTCCGACACTGCCGCAAAAAATCAGCTGGAAGCCCTGCTCCACCCCTTGATCAAGGATGAAGTACGCCGCCGCCTGATAACAGTGCAAACGCCCTACGCCATTGTCGCGGTGCCGCTCCTGCTTGAAACCGGCGCTTACCGCGATCTGGTGCAACGGGTGTTGGTGGTGGATTGCGGCGAGGAACAACAGGTGGAGCGGGTCATGGCACGCAGCGGTTTAAGCGAGGAAGAAGTGCACGCCATCATGGCCAACCAGATCAGCCGTACGGAGCGGTTGCGGCTAGCGGACGACATCATCGACAACCACGACGAACGAAGTGCATTGCAGCAACAAGTCGAGACGTTGCACCGCCGCTATCTGCAACTCGCTTAACGCTGCGCCTGCTTGCGCGCCTCTTTTTCCATTTCGCGCAATTGGCGCAGGCGCGTCTCCGCAATGGATGAATGGTAAAAATCCCCATCCCTGGCCTTGAGGCCGATCTGCAGGTGTTCGATCGCCTCTCCCAAACTCCCCAGCAAGGCATAGGCTTCCGCCAGCGCCATGTGTTGCTGCAGGTTCTTGCCCAAGGCTGCATAAGCTTCGGCCTGCAACTGGTAAAGGCGATAATCCCCGCCACGTGCTTTCAAATCCCCGCTGACCAGGCCCAAGGCCTCATTGGGCTGGCGCGCTTGCAATTGCGTTTCGGCACAGACATAGATCAGGGCCCGATCATGAGGATAGCGCCGCAGGCTGCTGTGGCAGGCCTCCAGTGCCGCGCCCGACTGGCTGGCGGCAGACTTGATTTGCACCGCCAGCACATCGAACATCACATGCGCCACGGCGGCCTTGCGCGCCAGAGCCAGCGCCTTCTCCGCCGCGCCATAGTCCTTGCTGCCCAGCAGTGCTACCGCCAGACCGTAATGCTGCGCCGCTTCGTTGCTGTATTTTTTATCCTTCAACGCAGCCTGGAAAATTTTGATCGCCGATGTTGTCGCCCCCTGTAAAGCCTCGACCCTTGCCCGCACCAGCTGGAAATTCAGGCTATCTGGTACCTGGCGGTAAGGCAGCGATTCCACCCTGTTTTGCACGTCCGCAATGCGCTCGGTGGTGAGCGGGTGAGTGCGCAGATAAACCGGCGCGTTGTTTTCGTACAGCCGCCCATATTTCTGCATGCGCTCGAAAAAACTCGTCATGGAACGCGCATCAAAACCGGAGCGTTCCAGTGTCTGCAATCCGATACGATCGGCCTCACGCTCATGTTCGCGCGTGTAATCCAGCTGACTCTGGATGCTGGTGGCCTGGGCGGTGGCAATCGCGGCATTGGCGACCTGCGGGTTGGAGCGCGAAGCGAGTATCGCCACAGCCAGGGCAGCGAGCGAGGTGAGCGTGTTCTTCTGCGTGCCGGCAATCATGCGCGCCAGGTGATGCTGGGTGACGTGGGAAATTTCGTGGGCAAGCACACTGGCGAGCTCGGACTCGTTCTGGGCCGAAAGAATCAGGCCGGTATGAACACCAATAAAACCGCCGGGCAGCGCAAAAGCATTCAGCGTGGCATCCCTGACGACAAAAAACTCAAAACTGCGGGAAGGGTCCTCGCTGTTTTCAACCAGCCGCGCGCCCAGGGAATTAAGATAATCGGTCACTCCGGCATCGTCCAGCAACTCGCTGCTTCGGCGAATATCGCTCATGATGGATTCGCCGATGCGGCGCTCCTGCTGCGTCGACAATACCGCCCGCGAAGCATCGCCTAGGTCAGGCAGGCCATCGGCAAGAACCCGGGGCATAAAAACCCCGAGAGCAAGCAGTAAATAAATCAATTTCATGGTGATATGATAGCCGCTCCAATCAATAAGTTCACAGTTATAAGGGAGCCACGGTGAGCCAATTCACCCATTTCGACGCGCAAGGGCAGGCACACATGGTGGATGTGGGCGACAAAACTGAAACCCGGCGCATCGCCCGCGCCGCCGGAGAAATTCGCATGCAGGCCACTACCCTGCAGTTAATCCTTGCCGGCAACACAAAAAAGGGCGACGTGCTCGGCATCGCACGCATCGCCGCCATCCAGGGCTCGAAACGCACTGCGGATCTGATACCCTTGTGCCATCCCCTGGCGCTCACCAGAGTGGCGGTCGAATTCCATATTGACCAGGCCAACTCGGCGATCGGGTGTGTGGTGACCGCAGAAACGTTGGGGCGCACCGGAGTGGAAATGGAAGCACTTACCGCCGTAAGCGTCGGCCTGCTCACCATTTACGACATGTGCAAGGCAGTGGACCGGGGTATGCAGATCGGCGCCATTCGCTTGCTGGAGAAGCAGGGCGGAAAATCCGGGCACTGGCTTGCAAATTAAAAAAATAAAACACCGCGATGGACAAGACGATCATAAACAATGCACTATGTTAACCAATGAACTCGAACAAAAGACAATGGAATTATTGAAGGCGGCAAAAATCCTCATCGTCGATGATCAGGCACCCAATGTCATGCTGCTGGAAAAAATGCTGCGTGCCGAAGGCTACGACAACATCGCCGCCACCACCGATTCGCGTCAGGTATTGGAACTGTACGAGCAACAGCGCTTCGACCTAGTGATGCTGGACCTCAACATGCCCTATCTCACCGGTTTCGATGTCATGCAGCAATTGCGCGAACTGGAGTCCGATAGCTACGTTCCCATCCTGGTGCTGACCGCCCAGCCAGACATAAAAACCAAGCTGCGTGCGCTGGAGTCTGGGGCACGCGATTTCCTCACCAAGCCCTTTGACCGCCTGGAAGTGCTCACCCGCATCCGCAACATGCTGGAAGTGCGCCTCATGCACAATCAGGTGCGCGACCAGAACCGACTGCTGGAAGAAAAGGTGCAGGAACGGACCCAGGAACTTGCCGATACGCGCTTTGAAATCATCCGCCGCCTGGGGCGCGCGGCAGAATACCGCGACAATGAAACCGGGCTGCATATCATTCGCATGAGCAAGTATTCTCAACTACTAGGACGCGCGGCAGGCATGAGCGAGAGCCACGCCGAAATGCTGCTCAATGCCAGCCCGATGCACGATATCGGCAAAATCGGTATTCCCGACAGCATTCTGCTCAAACCGGGCAAGCTCGACGAAGACGAATGGAAAATAATGAAAACCCATTCAGCCATCGGTGCGGAAATTCTCTCCGGCCACCCCTCCGACTTGATGAGCATGGCAAGCCAGATCGCCCTTGCGCACCACGAAAAATGGGATGGCTCAGGCTACCCACATGGCCTCATGGGGGAAGGTATCCCGCTTGAAGCACGCGTGGTGGCAATTTGCGACGTATTCGACGCCCTCACCACTGCCCGTCCGTACAAGAAAGCCTGGCCGGTGGAAGAGGCCATCACCTATATCGCCGATAACAGCGGCAAGCATTTCGACCCTGCGCTCACCCAGCTTTGCCCCGAAATATTGCCGGAAATCCTCGAAATCCGGGAACGCTATGCCGAACCGGGCAGTCATTAAACGACGCTGCCACACAACGCTCCATAACCCCGAAAAGCACACCGACCATGTTTGAATTCATGTTTTTCGATCACGAATTGCGCCAGAAATTCATGGCGTTCGCCCATGAACAAGGCATCGCGTGCCATGCCGTGGAGGACAACATGGGCATGATCGCAGCGGTTCCAGAAGATATTCCGGATGCTGTTTCCGATGCCCTCGATGGCTACTATGACGAACTGATGGAGCAGCAGGCTGATCTGGTAGACGCAACCGATGGTACAGCGACCCACCAGGCTGCCGGCATCCGCGTTACGCTGCAGGATGGCCAGCCCTGCATGATCAGACTCGAGCCCAAACTGGCCAACCGGCTGCTCGCCGCCTTCACCCTAGAAGAAATGCAAACGCTGGTGCAGGCCATCGCACGCAACCTGGAAAATCCGGACGATGGGCCAGTCTGCAAGCGCTAGAGCTCGCCTGGGCAGCCCGGTTTGTGAGCCAGCTCGGCCTCCCATAAGCTTTTCCTGCTCGCCCATAAATTTAGATCAGGTCTACTTATCAACTGATTAATAAATTTCGGTTGAGCAAACCCTGTGTTTCTTGATAAATTTCGTTTTTTCAACACGATCGGGCATAGTCATGCCCTGCATGCCTTACGGTTTATTCACACGGCACGTAAGTATAAAATCGCCCCGCCAGCTTTCCCCATAACAGGAAGAGACTGCGCCCGGTTTCAAGACTGGCGCGAGGCCAGATTGGATTTGCTACATTAGAAAATTCTGTTTTGTTAATAGATGGCGCAGCCATCCACTGTGGAAAGTTAAATGAGCGCTGAGATTCAGTTCGATAATCACGACAAACAGGAAGTCAAGAACACCACCTGTTACATGTGCGCCTGCCG
>Ga0105091_10000788_pt1 | contig 13709 bp, 11 predicted proteins | sample PPLLak1March2015_FD_87022 | JGI IMG/M metagenome (GOLD analysis project Ga0105091, IMG submission 87022) | Freshwater sediment microbial communities from Prairie Pothole Lake near Jamestown, North Dakota, USA - PPLs Lake P7 Core (1) Depth... | ecosystem: Environmental > Aquatic > Freshwater >... | reverse complement strand
GCATTCCTCAGCGCGGCGGCATTGAAGTGGTGATATGACTTGAGGATGAACTCCAGCATCGGCAGGGTGGGTGTTTTCATACTGCTATAGCTTCCCTCAGTACGCCGCACGCGCGTTGCGGTCTTCTGCGCGCCGACCCGAAAGGGAGGGGCTGCGGCGATCCACAGTAATGCCGGGAGGCAATGCCGCCCCGCGCGGGGCAACGCGGCGATCCCCCGAGCGACGATCACCCAAGCGGCGGTCATCCGCAAAGCGCTTCACTGGGTGCGCGTAATCCGCCGTCGGGTATCTCGTTCCCCGAAGGACGAAATTGGTTTCCAGTTCCTCGAAATCGAACGCTTCGCGGAAATAGGCTTCCACTTCGGCGGTGGGGAGACCGCTGCGACACGTATACACGTCGATGCTGGCGAAGCTTCGGCCGGGGAAAGTGTGGACGCTGATGTGGCTCTCGACGATGACCACGACGCCGCTCCAGCCGCCGGGATCCTTGATGCCGTTGGGTTCGGCCCAATACACCATCGGTTCGGCCAACTTCTGCATGCCAAGCCTTGCCGGCAATTCGCTAAGACATCGCTGAACGCGTTCCCGATCCAGCAGCTTTTCGTGCGATCCGCGATAAGCATCGATCATGAAGTGCTCGCCGAAATGAGCGCCGCCGGCTGGCGCTGCATCCAAGTCGTCGACTTCCCCTTCCATGGGCATAGACAGCATCTATTATTTTCCTCCCGCGCTCTTTGGCATTGGCCACAAAACAGCCAGCCGATTGTATATCGCCGGCTGAATCCCGTTAAACGAAAAAACCGCAGTCGGATTTGATAATTCTATGGCCGGCCGTGCGACTCTCCCTCATCCCCGGGCCTTGTTCCGGCTGGGGGAGGATTTGGTTTAAGGGAAAACGCCGGCCGTATGAGCCATGCAGCAAAATATCCTAATGCTGACTACATTTTCTCATTTGAAAGAGTATCGGAGGGAATTGCAGATTACCTGGCTACGCCTGGCGGCGCGCGCCATTGCTTTAAGTTCCCGGCGATCGCGCCGTTAGTACCTGCATTAACAGGACAGGGTTGTCGAGACGGCTTGACCACAACGGGAAGTCGTCTAGCCTTCGCTAACAGACTGAATTGAATGAGTAAACTTCCGTCAGCGTCTGGACCCGCGCCATACCGCAACCGGCCAGGCGGCCGCGTCCGGCTTGCGCCGGTGCTGTTGTGCCTACCCTTGCTGGCGGCGCCGGCGATAGCCGCCGCGCAGGTCGTCGACGTCACCCAGATGAGCCTCGAGCAACTGCTGGACGTCACTATCATTGGCGCCTCCAAGTATGAGCAGAGGCAGGACGCGGTCGCCGCCGCTGTCAGCGTCATCACCCGCGACGAGATCAAGGCCTTCGGCTGGCGCACCGTCAGCGAGATCCTGGCCAGCCTGCCCGGCATCTACACTACCTACGACCGGCAGTACACCTATCTGGGCACGCGCGGGTTTGGACTACCCGGTGATTTCAATACGCGCATACTGCTCGCCGTCAACGGCAATCGGGTCAACGAAGTGGTGTATGACAGTGCCTCGTTTGATCGGGTGCTACCCGTGGACATCGATCTGATCGAGCGCATCGAGTTCATTCCCGGCCCCGGCGGTGCGGTGTATGGCCAGAACGCCCTGTTTGGTGTCGTCAACGTGGTGACCCGCAGCGGGGCGGGCGTGGATGGCACCGAACTGGCGGGGTCCTACCAGATCCCGCAGTCGGCGCGGCAGGGCAGGGCGACCTGGGGCAAGACGCTGGACAACGGGCTTGATGTGCTGGTATCCGCCACCGCCTACAAGTCGGACGGTGAAGACCTGTTCTTTGAATTTCCGGGGGCGACGGAAGCTCCCCATTTCTACGCGAATGAGAGCGGTGTGGCCTACGGGATGGACGGCGAAGAGGACAAGGAACTCTTCACCAGCCTCGCCCGCGGTCCCTGGTCGTTTGATTTATCCTATGGCGACCGCCGCAAGGACGATCCCACGGCAACCTACCTCTCCGAGCCCCTGGTATCCGGGCAGTATCAGCGCGACCGCTATCTGGTGACGCAGTTGCAGTATCAGGACAGCTATGCCGATGAAACCCTGCACCTGTTGGCGCGGCTGTTTCTCGGCCGGCACCGCTATACCGGGCAGTTCAGCTACGGCACCCCCTATTCCTACAAAGGTTTCAGCGACTGGCAGGGTGTCGAGGTGCGCCTGCTTTCCACCACTTGGGCTGGCCACAAGCTGATGATCGGAATGGAATATCAGGACAACAGCCGGCGCGACCAGAGCAACGAGGATCAGATTGATCCCGCGAACAACTTGCTGATTGCCGGATCGGGCTGGCGCTTGGGCGTGTATGCCCAGGATGAATTGGCACTCAGTGAGACCCTCACCGCAACCCTGGGACTGCGCTTCGACAGCAACGACGTCACTGACAATGAATGGAGCCCGCGCGCCGCGCTGATCTGGAAGGCTTCACCCAACACGACCGTAAAAGGCCTGTATGGTCGCGCCCATCGTGCGCCGAACGCCTACGAGGCTGACTTTGAAGACGCGGTGAGCCAGGTCGCCAATCCGTCCCTGGAGGGCGAAAGCATCGACACCCTGGAACTGGTGATCGACCAGCGTGTGCGACGGAACCTGAACGTGCGCGCCTCGCTTTATCACTGGAACATGCGAGGCCTGGTGACGCTGGGGACGGACCCGCTCAGCGGCCTGTCGCAGTATCAGTCGGGTGAAGATATAGAGGCCAACGGTGTCGAGCTTTCCGCCGACACGACCTGGGACTGGGGCGGTCGTCTGCGCGGCAGCCTGTCGTATCAGGACGTGGCCTATGCAAGCGGCACCGGACTGGACAACTCCCCTCGGTATCTTGGCAAGCTGAATTTGTCCGGTCCACTGGCCGCGACCGGCCTTCGCTTCGGCTACGAGTTGCAGTACACGAGCGAGCGCCAGGCCATCGATGGCAGCGACCTCGATGGTTACTGGCTGTCCAATCTGCAGTTGAGTTCGTATACCTGGGTCAGGGGACTTGAAGTGTCGCTCGGCCTTTACAACCTGTTCGACACGCGTTACGAACACCCGGGTGCCGACATCAACTGGCAGAATGCCCTGGAACAGGATGGCCGCAGCGCCAGACTGAAACTGTCCTACCGCTTCTGACCGGATCGCGCATTGTATTGTGAGCCCCCCCACGCTCAAGCACCTGTTGCTGGCAGCCGGCATACTGATCGCTGCCGGCCAGGCGCTTGCCCAGGCCACCCCTGAATACCGGGCCAAGGCGGGCTTTCTCTATAACTTCATCGCCTTCACCGAGTGGCCGGACAAGGTTAGCGGCCCCCTATCCCTGTGCGTCTATGGCGCGGATCCCTTCGGCGAGGAACTGAACGTGCTGCGGGGCAAGAGCGTCAACGGACGCAGTCTTGCCATACGAAGCGTGAACAATCCGGCTCAGGCGAAGGACTGCCAGGTAGTGTTCGTTGCCGGTTCGGCCATCGACAGCCTGCCACGCATACTCGACGCCCTGCAGGGCGAGCCGGTGCTGACCGTGGCGGACAGCAAAGGTGCGCTGGACAGCGGGGTGGGCATCAACATGCTGGTCCGGCAGAGCAAGATCGCTTTCGAGGTCAACCTGATCGCCACCCGCCGTGCCCAGCTGAATGTCAGCTCGAAACTGCTGCGGCTGGCGAGCGAGGTGCGGCAGTGAAACGCGTCATGCCGGCCTCTGGCCTGAACAGTCTGGGTGGCCGCCTGCGGCGCATCAGTCGGATTACGCTGAGCGTTGCCCTGGCCATCGTCGCCGTGATCATCGTCGCCAGCAGCTTCACAACGAGCCTGCTCGGCCTGGTGGAGTCGACCCAGGTCAAGGCCAGGGTGCTGGCCGAGAACGCCGGCGCCAGCCTGATGTTCAGCGATACACGTTCGGCTCAGGAACTGCTCCAGTCACTTCACCACTCGCCGGATGTGCGCAGCGCCGCAATTTACGGCAAGGACCGGCAGCAGTTTGTTCGGTATCTCATCCCCGGCCATACCGTTCCTGCATCGCTGGATACCCTGCAGGAACAGAACGCGTATGGGATCGATCACGTCAGTCTAGTGCAGCCCATCATTCAAGATGGTGAAGTGATCGGTGCCCTGTATTTGATGGTCGATCTGGAATCGCTCTATGCACAGATTGCCTGGCAGGCGCTGGTAACCTTGGCTGCCGCGGTGCTGGCGATGTGGGCAGCCGGCCTGTTGCTGAGACGCTTCAACGAATCGTTGCTGCGTCCCCTGAATGGGCTCTCCACGCTGATGGGGCAGGTCTCCAGTAACAAGGATTATTCGGTTCGCGCCGAGCCGAGCGACCTTGCCGAGCTGAACGCGCTGTCCGCTGGCTTCAACGACATGCTGCAACAGATCCAGCAGCGCGATGAGGAACTGGCCGCCCACCGCGATCACCTCGAGGATCAGGTGACCAAGCGCACCATCGAGCTGACGCTGGCCAAGGAGGCTGCCGAGGCGGCCAGTCAGGCCAAGAGCGAGTTTCTCGCCACCATGAGCCACGAAATCCGTACCCCCATGAATGGCGTGCTGGGGATGAACGAACTGCTGCTCGGCAGTCCGCTGGCGACCCAGCAGCGCTTGTGGGCCGAATCCGTGCAGAACTCCGGCCAGCACCTGCTGAACGTCATCAATGACATCCTGGACTTTTCCAAGATCGAGTCGGGCTACATGGAACTGGAATCGGTCGATTTCGACCTGGTTGAACTGGTGGAAGACGCCTTGTCGATGTTCGCTCACCAGGCCGAGAGCAAAGGCCTTGAGCTAGCAAGCCAGTTTTTCCCACCCGACATCAGCATGGGCTTGCGCGGCGATCCGTTCCGGCTGCGCCAGATCGTAAGCAACCTGATCGGCAATGCGATCAAGTTCACCGAAGAGGGTGAAGTCGTGGTGCGCGTCAGGCTGCAGGCGGAGGCGGACAAATCGGCCACCATCAGCCTGTGCGTAGAGGATACCGGCATCGGCATCCCGCCCGAGGCGCAGTCCAGGATATTCGAGCATTTTTCCCAGGCCGACGGCTCCACCACTCGCCAGTTCGGCGGCACTGGGCTCGGTCTGGCGATCTGCAAGCGCCTGACGGAATTGATGGGCGGCCAGATCCGGGTCGAAAGCACGCCGGGACAGGGATCAAGGTTTTGCATCGATTTGCGCCTGCCCAGGGCCACGGCTCTGGCGAAGGCGCAGCCGTCCAGCGTGCTGAGCGGGGTGCGGGTGCTGGTGGTGGACGACAACCAGACCAACCGCGACATTCTGCAGCAGCAACTGGAAGGCTGGCGCATGCGCGTGGCCTGCGCGGAAGGCGGAGAGGAGGCGCTGCTGCGGATGGCGCAGGCGGTGGAGGCCGGCGTGCCTTTCGATCTGGCCATCCTCGACATGCACATGCCGAAAATGGACGGCCTGCAGCTGGCACGTGCGATTCATGTCCAGCCGCAGTTTGCCGGCACCCGCTTGATGATGCTTACCTCGAGCTATTCCAATGCCGATCAGCAGGCGCGCCACGATGCCGGCATCCTGCGGCATATCAACAAGCCGATCCGCCGCGCAGATCTGTTCCGTGTCGTCGGCAGCGTGCTTGCGGCCAGCCCGTCCGCACCGGACAGCCCTCAAATGCAAGCGGGCTTCGCCCAACTCCCCGAGCGGCGTGCGGTGCTGCTGGTGGAGGACAACCCGGTCAACCAGCAGGTGGCACAAGCCATGCTGACCAAGCTGGGCATGCCGATGGCGCTCGCCAGCAATGGCGAGGAAGCGCTGGAACAGGTCAAGGTGAACGATTACGACCTGATCCTGATGGATTGCCAGATGCCTGTGATGGACGGATATGAAGCCACGGCTGCCATCCGGCGCCTGCCAAATGGACGCGGCGAGCACCTGCCCATCATTGCCCTGACCGCCAATGCGATGCAGGGCGACCGGCAAAGATGCCTGGAGGCGGGGATGGATGACTTTCTGCCCAAGCCCTACAGCCTGGCGCAGTTGCAGGCGACCCTGGCGCGCTGGCTGCCTGCCGCGCAGCCGGCTAAGCCCGTGGGGGGCACCCCCCTGGTCCAGCAGGAATGTGCCGCGAGCGTGCCTGCCATCAATCTCAAAGTGCTTGAGGCCTTGCGCGAGATCGATCCCGATGGCGGTATGGGGCTGGCGCGGAAAATCATGCGAACCTTTCTGGCCTCGGCCCATGAGCGGGTCGTGCATATCGAACAGGCAATCGCTTGCGGTGACAGCGAAACTCTGGGCCAGGCCGCCCATGCACTGAAATCCAGCACGGCCAATGTGGGTGCCGAAACTTTGTCCCGTCTCTACAAAGAATTGGAGAGGCTGGGGCGCGAGCACCGGCTCGAGGAGGCGCGAGCGTTACTGGATGAAGTCAGAAAGGAACATCAGCGTGCGGTGTCGAACATGCAGACCCTGTTGATGGAGGCAGGATGAAACAGCCGGCTGTCAAAGTCCTGATTGCGGACGACGAGCCGACTGCTCGTCTGCTCATGGCTGCGGCCCTGCAGAAGGCCGGTTTCGAGGTGTGCGTCGCGGTTGATGGCGAGGATGCCCTGCGCCAGTTCCGGGCGCATGCTTTCGACGTGGTCATGCTGGATGTGGAAATGCCGGGCCTGAACGGCTATCAGGTGTGCATCGCCCTGCGCCAGGAAGCTGGTCATGAGTTGCCCATCGTCATGGTGACCGCCATGGAGGATGCCGATTCCGTCGAGCGGTCCTTCGAATGCGGCGCCACTGACTTTATCGCCAAACCTATCAATTGGTCGCTGATCGGCCATCGGGTGAAATACCTGATGCGCGGCTACCGGGCTGCGCTGGAACTGCGCGAGGCGAATCATCGCAACGCCGCCGTCCTTGCCGCCATCCCCGATCTGTTGTTCGAGATCGACCTCGAGGGTCGCTACATCGATTTCCACTCACCACGTACCGATTTGCTGGCCGCGCCTTCCGAAAACCTGGCCGGCAGGACGATCGCCGAGGTGCTTCCTCCCGAAGCGGCTAAGGTGTGCATGTCGGCCCTGCGCGAGGCGAATGAAAAAGGGGTGTCGACCGGCAAACAGTTCGAACTGCCGCTTCCACATGGCCAATTCTGGTTCGAACTTTCCGTCGCCTCCAAGCCCGCCGACGCCGGACAGACACCCCGTTTCATCGTGCTCTCCCGCGACATCACCGAGCGCAAGCATGCCGAGGCAGCGCTGCGGGACAGCGAAAGCCGTCTGCACCAGGCGCAGGCCGTGGCGCATCTGGGCAGCTGGCACTTGGACCCGGCGCACAATATTCTCGAGTGGTCGCCGGAGACCTACCGCATCTTTGGCCTGAAGCCTGGCCAGCCCATGACCTACGAAGCGTTCCTGCAATACGTGCATCCCGATGACCGGAAAGCCGTCGACCAGGCTTGGCAAGCTGCCATGCGAGGGGAACCCTATCGCCTCGAGCACCGCATCCTGGTCGATGGTGAAGTCCGGTGGGTCATCGAGCAGGCTGAACTCAGCTTCGATGAGACGGGAAAACTGCTTGCGGGGGTCGGGAGCGTTCAGGACATCACCGATCGTAAGGAAACCGAGAGGCAGACTTACCAGCTGGCCTATTTCGACAGCCTCACCGGCTTGCCGAATCGGCAATCTTTCCTGGAGCGGCTCGCGCGAGAAGTCAGGGAGGCCGCCAAGAAGGGAAGCCGGCTTGCTATCCTGTTCATGGACCTGGATGGCTTCAAGGTGATCAACGACACCATGGGCCACAACACCGGCGACATGATCCTGCAATGGGCCGCCGACCGCCTGCATCGATGCATCCGTCCTTCGGACATGGTGTCGCGCCTGGATGCCGATTCCGTCGAGGTCGAATTTGCCCGCTTGGGTGGCGATGAGTTCACGGCCATCATCCTGAACGTCACGAAGGTAGAGGATGCCCTGAGGGTGGCACATCGCATCCGTGAGCAGATGCGTCGTCCATTTTTGCTGGAGGGTCGCGACATCGTGCTCACGGCGAGCATCGGCATTGCCATGTATCCTGACGATGGCGTCGACGCATCCAGCCTGCTCAAGCACGCGGACACGGCGATGTACCACGCCAAGGACAATGGGCGGGACAATTGCCAGTTCTACAGTGCATCGCTCACCCAGCGCGCGCAGCAGCGGCTCAATCTCGAGAGCAATCTGCGCCAGGCGCTCGAACGCGACGAATTCAGCCTGGTCTATCAGCCCCAGTTCAACCTCGCAAGCGGTCGCATCCGTTCCGTTGAGGCGCTGATTCGCTGGAACCATCCGACTGAAGGCATGATTTCTCCGATGGATTTCATACCACTGGCCGAGGAGAATGGCCTTATTGTGCCTATCAGCGAATGGGTGCTGCACAATGCGTGCAGCGACGCTGCCCGCTGGCAACGCGAGGGCCATGGCCTGACAGTGGCGGTCAACCTGTCGCCGATGCAGTTCAAGGATCCGAATCTGGTCAGAACTGTTTTGCAGATCCTCGCGCAGACGGGTCTGGCTTCGGAATTGCTGGAACTGGAAGTCACAGAAACCGCGGTGATGGAAGACAGCGTGGCGACGCTTGCCACGCTTGACGCGCTTCACGTCGAGGGGATTCAAATCGCGCTCGACGATTTCGGGACCGGCTATTCCTCGATGAACTACCTCAAGCGCATGCCACTGAGCAATCTCAAGATTGACCAGAGTTTCGTGCAGGGCCTGCCGGACGACCGCGACAACCATGCGATTGTTCGGGCCATCCTTTCGTTGGCCAGGAACCTCGGCTTCCGCGTCACGGCGGAGGGCGTGGAAACGCTCGAGCAGCTCGAAACCCTCAGGGGCATGGGCTGTGACAGCCTGCAGGGCTACTACTTCAGCAAGCCCGTGCCCGCTGCGGATATTCCGGACCTTCTTCACCGCAACTGGGAAATGGGTAGGCCAGCCATGGAACAGCACGGTCCGGAAGTGTCAATCGCGTCGGATTAATTGCCAGGCAGCCCGCGGGCAATGGCGGAAATACAAGCCCTGTTGTGCGACCGTCGTTTGCTCGCCCTAAACGGGCATACTGCCAAGGTGCCACGTGGGGCCGCCCTCCACGCTAAAACCTGGCGGAGCCTCAATGAGTGCAACTCGGCCTTTGCGGCCGTTGGGTTATTTCCCGCGCTACGTCAGCAATGTGGCCAGTTGCTGACAGTGTCAGTTCCGGCCGGCTAGACGTCAGCTTCCCGCACAGACGAACTCACCCTCCCGACCCTGAACGGACTATAAGACTGAACTCTCAAACGTCCGATCCCCCAACCAAAGCGGACGCACGAATTTGAGAATCAAATCAGGCCTGTGCCCACGAATTGAGGCTAATTCGGGCAGCCCATAGCGAATGCTAGAATCCATCCCCCGTCAACTAGGGGTCGTGCGCCATAACGGCGATAAGCGACTTCATTATGGATATAGCGTTACTTCTGTTTCTCATCCTGCTTAACGGCGTTTTCGCCATGTCGGAAATCGCCGTGGTCACTTCCCGCAAGGCTCGCTTGCAAAGACTGGCCGACGACGGCAGCCCAGGCGCCCACTCAGCCTTGTCGCTCCATACGGAACCCTCCAGTTTTCTGTCCACCATTCAGGTCGGCATCACCACCATCGGTATTTTGAGTGGCGCCATCGGCGAAGCTGCACTGGCCGATCCCTTTGCCGTATGGCTGTCCGGCTTCCCACTGATAGCGCCCTATGCCGAGGGGATCGCGCTGACAATTGTGGTGGCTGGGTTGACCTACTTTGCCGTCGTGGTCGGAGAACTGGTGCCCAAGCGTCTGGCACTGATAGCACCCGAAGGCATCGCATCCCTCATCTCCCGTCCAATGATCTTGCTGGCAAGGGCGGCACGACCGCTGGTGTGGCTGCTTTCTTCCTCGTCCAGCCTGCTGCTGCGCCTGACGGGTGCACGCCGCAAAGAGGAACCGCCGGTGACGGACGAGGAGATCAGGGTGTTGATGGAACAGGGTGCCGAGGCCGGTGTGTTCCATGAAAGCGAACAGGCGATCGTCTCCAATGTGCTGCGCCTCGACGACCAGCGCATCGAGTCGATCATGACGCCGCGCAAGGATATTTATTTGCTTGACCTGAATGAGCCGGATACCGAAATCCGTCGCTGCATATCCGAAAGTCCCTATACGCGGATCATCGTGTGTCGCGACGGCCTGGACCATATCGTGGGCATATTGCGAACGTCCGATCTGCTCAAATCTGCATTGAACGGCGAACTGCTTGATGTCGAACACTCGATGCGCCCGCCGCTCTATGTGCCGGCCGGGGTGAGCACCACGCAGCTGCTCGAGAACTTCCGCAAGGCACGCCTGCAGTCCGCCCTGATTGTCGACGAGTACGGCGAACTGCAGGGGCTGGTCACCCTCACCGATGTGCTGACCTCCATTGTTGGCGAACTGCCTTCCGAGGATGTCAACGAAGAACAGGATGTTGTGAGGCGCGAGGATGGATCGTGGCTGATGGACGGCGGCGTGTCGGTCGAGCGCTTCAAGTCGGCACTGGAAATTGAAGACGACCTGCCCGGCGAGGAAGAAAACGCCTTCAATACCCTGGGCGGATTTGTCATGCACATGCTCGGCCGCATCCCCGCCGTCGCCGACCATTTCGATTGGGGCGGCTGCCGCTTCGAAGTGGTGGACATGGACAAGAACCGGGTCGACAAGGTGTTGATCGCGTGTGTCCGGCCTGAACCAGTGGACGATGCGGAGGCGCGTTCATGACCCCCATTGCAAGGTTTCTTCTGCTCCCGGGGCTGCTGAGCACAGCGCTGCTAGACGGTTGTGGAGACAACCGCCCCCCGGCTGAACGTACTCTCGCGTTTTGCGAGGGTATCCGGGTCGGCGAGCCGTTCGCCGAGGTCGAGGCCCGCTACGCAGCCTACGACATGCAGGCTGGCGGCTTCGCCCGTGACCCGCGTGAGCATCTGGACAGCGGGCTGACCACGCTCGAACGGCAGAAGGTGACGGGTATCCTGGCGGAACCCTCCGGTTCGCACAGCGGCGAAAGGCCTGTGTGTGCGATCTATTACAGCGACCCTTTCCTTGAGGGGGATGGCAGGGTTGTCCAGACCGTGTTCAAGCCGACGTGGACGCAGCGCTTCTAAGGACGGGTAGGCGCTTAGATGATTGTCGATCAGCGTGGAACACGCCAATTGACAGCAGGAGGCACACCTCGATGACCGATCCCGCCAGTCCCTGGCACACACTTCAAGCCAAGGATGTCCTCGGCCAGCTGCAAGCCACGCCGCAGGGGTTCTCCACCCCGGAGGCACAGACGCGGCTGCGCGAGACAGGGCCGAATCGCATCGAACGTGGGGCTCGCCGCCCCTGGTTCAGGATTCTGCTGCACCAGCTTGCCGACCCGATCGTGAACGTTCTGCTCGCCGCCGCCCTGCTCGCCATCCTGATTGGCAAGGTCGCAGACAGCTTCGTGGTCCTGGCCGTCGTTGTGCTCAATACCGCCATCGGTTTCATCCAGGAAATGCGGCCCAGTCAGGCCATCGAGGCGCTGAGGCGGATGGTGCCGCAGAGCGCTACAGTCGCACTGGCAGGATTTTTTGTCATCTCGCTGGAGAAGTGGGTCTGGCGACTGCAGCAGGCTGGTAAGACTTCATGGGATGGCCCGATACCAGGAACCCGGACATGAACGTCACCTCAAGAAGGCTCCCCTTGTCCGAGGTGCTGCGTGAGATCAGCGACGACCCGAGCCGCGAACGCGCCTCCATTGGCGACCTGTTACTTGCCTTGGGAGACCGGGCGCTCGGTGCATTGCTGTTCACTTTTGCGTTTCCCAACATTCTGCCCGTGCCCCCCGGAACATCGGCGGTGCTGGGGGCGCCCCTGATCTTCCTGGCGGCCCAACTCACCCTTGGCCGCAAACCCTGGCTGCCTGCAATCATGACCAGGCGGTCGATGTCCCGCGAAGACTTTCATACACTCGTTCTACGTATCGGGCCCTGGCTTGAACGGGCAGAAAGGCTGCTGCGCCCGCGCGCAAGCGCACTCGCCCTTCCACCGATGGAATATGTCGTCGGGCTCGTTTGCCTGCTGCTGGCAGCGGTGCTAGTGCTTCCCATACCGCTCGGCAACATGCTCCCTGCGCTGGCAATCAGCCTAATGGCGTTGGGTGTCCTTGAGCGTGACGGATTGTGGGTGCTGGCTGGTCTCATCGTTGCCGCCATCTCCACCGTTGTGGTTTCAGGCGTCGTCTTCGCAATGATCAAGACTACGATCTTCCTGTTCACTCAGGTTCTGCAATGAAGGCGACGTTTTCCGGAAACTATTTCAGTCGCCGGTGGCATGGTCAGGTTCCCTTGGCGGTCCTGCTCTGGCGAGACATGCTGGGTGTCGGCACGGTGGTCAATCTCATCGTCACCATTCTGGCCCTGACCGCCATCATCCAGGGCGCGCACGCCGGGCTGGCCGTTGCGTTGCACTTCGCGCCGATGCCTTACAACCTTTTCCTGTTTGCCGCGATTTGGCGTGCACCAGATCGAAACACCTTCACATCCATTGTTGCTGCCGGATGGCTCGCAGTGGTGACGCTCATCTGAGTCGGCGTGCAGCAGCCAAGCGCGGATTCGATCAAGTGAGAGATGAAGACTTTCTTTGTGGGGGGACTCATGCAGATTTATCAGCCTGGGGCAAAGGGCCGGGATTGCCGGCTTCATCCACCGCGACTGGCTTCGTCGCGCGGCGTTTCGGGTGCATCCAGATTGGGATCGTCGAGAGGCAGCGCTTGCTGCGGTGGCTGCTCAGTGGCGGGCTGCCTCATCGCTGGTTGGGTCACCGGGCGATCGACTTCAGTCACGGCTATGTCCTTGCCGATGGAATCGGTTTCCTTGCGCAGATAGTCATCCACCACCGTTGCCTGCTGCTCGACCTCGCTGGCGACCGATTCCACTGACTGCCTCAGGTCTTGCCCGGCCTTACGCAATTCATCGAGTTGGATTTCGCGGCTGATGTCGGACTTCACAGTCGAGACATAGCGCTGCATGCGGCCATATAAATGGCCGGCAGTACGGGCGACTTTGGGTAGGCGCTCGGGGCCAATCACTATCAGCGCGACAACGCCGATAACAACCAGCTCGATAAATCCGATTTCAAACATGGATTAGAGACATATTTGATGAGCATGTTGAAGCCACATTCGAGTCCATTTTTCGTCGCAAATTTGTGGAACCAGGACAATCATCCTATCGAGAATTTTCTCATGTTCAGGCCCGCATTCGGCAAGCGATGTGATGTGGATCCACGGAATTACAGAATGCAGCCGGGCTGGGTAGGCATGCTGCCGAGCCGAACACACGCAAGGAACCTTGATGGCCGCTGTGTGGCCGCCTTTTAGTTTTAGCGGCCTCTAGTCAATGGCCGGTACAGGGCGCAAAGCTGTCCGCGGTGGCGCCGTATGCCAACGGCAGCTACGGCCGATCAACAGAAGTAGGCATCGATTTCACGACCGGCCGCTAACTGATATTCACCGGCCACCTGGTAACGCAAGAGGCCGGCAGTGTAACGGTGTGGCAGTCGTGGCGTCGGTTACGCTCACGCATCCGGCCTGTTTGCCTAGGCTTACCCACTTCAAAATCGATGCCATGGGGGTCAGTTCAGACACCATTTCCGCCCCTATGGAGAAGTAAGCGGGCTTGGATTCCATGGGTAT
>Ga0105091_10000786_pt1 | contig 13722 bp, 15 predicted proteins | sample PPLLak1March2015_FD_87022 | JGI IMG/M metagenome (GOLD analysis project Ga0105091, IMG submission 87022) | Freshwater sediment microbial communities from Prairie Pothole Lake near Jamestown, North Dakota, USA - PPLs Lake P7 Core (1) Depth... | ecosystem: Environmental > Aquatic > Freshwater >... | reverse complement strand
CCGCCGGCGAACCGCTCCTCGACGCGGACCACGCCGCGTTCATCCAGAGCGGCGTGTCGATCGTCGTCGCCTCGCGCGACACGGCCAACGTGCCGCGGGTCGCGCGCGCGCTCGGCTGCCGGGTGTCCGAGGACCGGCGGCGGGTGACGGTCTACCTCGCCGCGTTCCAGGCCGCGCCGCTCCTTGCCGCGATCCGTGCCGAAGGGGCGATCGCGGTCGCGTTCAACCTGCCGAGCACCCACCGCGCTTTCCAGCTGAAGGGCACGGACGCGGCGACGGTGCCGCTCGACCGCTCGGACGTCGAGCGCGCGCGGCGCTACGTCGACGCCTTTTCGGCCGACATCGGATTGCTCGGCTACTCGGAGACGTACGGGCGTGCGCTCCTCTGGTTCGACCCGGCCGAGCTCACCGGCGTCGCGTTCACGCCGGCCGCGGCGTTCGAGCAAACGCCCGGACCGCGCGCGGGCGTGCGGCTCGGGAGCTAGCGCCATGACCCTCACGCTGGACGCGATCCGCGCCTGCCTGGAAGGCGGCGTTCCGAGCACGGTGGCGACCTGCGCCGCCGACGGCACGCCCAACGTGAGTGTCGTGTCGCAGGTGCACTACGTCGACCGCGGTCACGTCGCGCTGTCGTTCCAGTTCTTCAACAAGACGCGCCAGAACGTGCTCGCGAACCCCCGCGCCGCGGCGCTGGTGATCCACCCGGAGACCGCCGCGCAGTACCGCCTCGAGCTCGAGTACCTGCGGACCGAGACCGAGGGACCGCTGTTCGAGAACATGAAGGCGAAGCTCGCCGGCATCGCCTCGCACACCGGCATGAGCGGCGTGTTCCGCCTGCAGGGCTCGGACATCTACCGCGTGCTCGAGATCGCCGCGGTGCCGGGCAACCCGCTGCCGCTGCCGCCGCCCCGGCGCAACATGCTGTCGGCGCTGCGGCTGTGCGCCGAGCGGATGACGCAGGTCGGCGACCTCGGCCGGCTGCTCGACGACGCGCTCGCCGCCATCGACGAGCTGCTCGACGTCCGGCACGCGATGGTGCTGATGCTCGACGGCTCGGGCCGGCGGCTCTACACCGTCGCGAGCCGGGGCTACCCGCTCTCGGGCGTCGGCTCCGAGGTCGCCGTCGGCTGCGGCGTGATCGGCGTGGCGGCGGCCGAGCGCACGCCGATCCGCATCATGCACATGACCTCCGAGTACTCCTACGGCCGCGCGATCCGGGAGAGCGTGGAGAAGGCGGGGCTCGGCGGCGCGCTCGAGACCGCGATCCCGTTCCCCGGGCTCGCCGACTCGCGCAGCCAGCTCGCGGTGCCGATCGCCGGCGGCGGGCGGCTCCTCGGCGTGCTCTACGTCGAAAGCCCCGAGGACCTGCGCTTCGGCTACGACGACGAGGACGCGCTCGTCGCCATCGCCGCGCAGCTCGGGATGGCGATTCACGCGCTGCAGCAGACCGCCGAGGCCCAGGACGACGCGCCGCCGCCCGCGCCGGACAAGGTCGCCGCCGACGGCGCGCCGGTGATCATCCGGCACTACGCCGCCGACGACAGCGTGTTCATCGGCGACGACTACCTGATCAAGGGCGTCGCCGGCGCGATCGTGCGCAAGCTGGTGCGCGATCACCTCGCCGGCGGCCGCACCGAGTTCACGAACCGCGAGCTCAGGCTCGACCCGACCATCCGCCTCCCCGACATCAGCGACAACCTCGAGGCGCGGCTCGTGCTCCTCGAGCGCCGGCTCGCCGAGCGCGGGGCGTTCCTGCGCATCGAGAAGACCGGCCGCGGGCGATTCCGCCTCGTCGTCGGGCGGCCGGTCAAGCTCGTCGAGACACCCGCTTAGGCCTACGGGAACCGCGCGACCGGGCCTTTCGGTTCGACGCCGGGCGGCAGGTAGGCCGGAACCGGTTCGCCGGCCGGGCCGAGCGTCTTCACGTACTGGTAGATGGCGCGGAGATCGCGGTCCGACATCGCCTCGAACGTGAACCACGGCATCGGCGGCCGCGCCTTCATGTGCCGCGCGGCGTGCACCCACTGCGCCTCGGTCATGTCCTTCATGTAGAGGCGGATGTTCACGGCGTAGGTCGTTCCCCACGGGCCGCTCCAGCCGAGTTGTTCGCCGGTGAGCCACGTCTTCTCGTCGACCTTCCCGGCGTTGGCCATGTAGCCGGGCGTGTGACAGTCGTTGCAGCCGGCGATCTTCACCAGGTAGCGCCCGTGATCGGCGAGCGCCTTCTTGCCGGACGGGGCTGGCTGGGACTGGGCGGCGAGGTCGAGCGAGCCGCCGAGACCGACCGCGGCGGCGGCGAGCGCGATGGCGAGCGTGCGTTTCATGGTCGGCTCCTATTGGGACATCGGCAGGGGTGCGAGCGCGGCCGTGAGCTTCGTCCACTCGCGCGCCGTGAGGTGCGGCCGCGCGGTCGCCAGCACGCGCTCGAACACCTCGCGCGGCGCACCGAGCTGGATGCCGCCGAGCAGCCCCGCGCGTTCGGCCGGGCTCATCGCCGGCACCATCCAGCGGATGAACGCCGCCATCGTCTCGGGGCGCATCGACGCGACAATCGCCTGCTGGATCTCGGCGAGCGCCTCGTCGCCGTGGGTCGCCCACAGCACGGCGTTGTTCGACGTCTCCTCGTCGTGCATGTGCGCGAGGCTCTCGGCGACGAACGCGGCCAGTCGGTGGTAGAGGCGCCGTGCCGCTTCGACCCGCGCCCCGGGCTGCGCCCGTTCGACCGCGAGCACGCCCGTTTCGAGCGCCTCCAGCGCCTGGACCTGGTCCTCGTGCTCCGTCGCCGTCTTGCAGGCGGTCCCGGCCCGCCGCGCTTCCATCGCGGGATGCAGGAACTGGTTCTCGGCGTGCAGATGGGCACGACAGAGGTCGAGCAGCCCGCGGACCTGCGCGAGCGTACCGATGATCTCGGCCGGGTCGTAGACGTCCATGCGGCCGGCCGCGACGAGCGTTTCGGCCATGAAGCTGCGCAGGCCCTTGTGCACCCCCGCGTAGATGTCGAAACGTCCGGCGGGGCTGGTCTGCCGCGCCTCGACCGGCCGGCTGGTTGCCGTGTGTGCCATTGCTGTCTCCTCGTTCGAGTGGGTCCGTGACGGGAGAGAGCGTATGCGCGCGCGGCCGGGCCGTTTCCTAAATGGTGCCTAAGGGAACCCTAAGAATTCCTTAAGCGGCGGCGGGCTGGTCGCCGCTCTCGGGGAAGACGTCGCGGTAGCTCGCGTACGCCGTGGCGTAGTAGACGGGGACGAACACCACCAGCAGCAGGAAGACGAGCGTCGGGACGATCTGCGGCCCGGCCTGCGCGCGCTGCAGGTTGAAGATGAGCGCGGTGACGAGGCCGAGCGCTGCGGCGCCGGCGAGACCGTAGACCAGGAACGCGCGCCAGTTGCGCGCCGCGGCGAAGAAGCTGAAGAAGAGCGCCTTCGGCGCCGGCATGCCGTGCCAGGCCGCGAGCACCGGCGCGAACCAGAAGGCGAGCTGCACCGGGATCCACAGCGCGATCGCGAGCCCGACCGCAGCGGCGAGCCCGCCCTGCGCGGCGGCCGGGCCGCGCCCGGAGAGCGTCCAGCGCGCGAGCGTGCCGCCGTCGGCGAGCGAGGTCGCGGCGAAGATCGCGAGCGTGATCGCGAGATAGATCCCGCCGAGCGTCACCAGCGCAGCCAGGTTCCGCTTGAACCCGTCGGCGACGAGCGCGAGCTCGAGCCCGCGCCCGCGCTCGAGCCCGCGGCAGATCGCCATGAAGCTCACCGCGAGCGCGGGCGTGGCGAGCGATGCGACGAGGAGCCCGAGGTACGGCAGCCGCGAGATCACGCCCATCACCAGCCAGTAGGACATCGAGACCACCATCCAGCCGAGCGGCGCGCGGCCGACCAGCACGAGCCCGCGCGCGATCCACCGCCAGCCGTGCGCCGCCGGGACGATCGTCATTTCCGTCCTAGGTTATCCAAGGCTGGTCGTGCCCGTCGCGGATCCGCAGCTCGAGGATCCGGCGGAAGTGCTCCGGGTCGTGGGCGTGCACGAGCTCGCCGGGGCGCGGCAGGTGGAAGTCGTAGAGCCGCGACAGCCAGAAGCGGAGCGCCGCTGCGCGCAGCATCACCGGCCAGGCCTCGCGCTCGGCCGCGGTGAACGCGCGTACCGCGTGATAGGCGGCGAGGAACGCATCGGCGCGCGCGCGGTCGAGCGTGCCGTCCGGTTCCACGCACCAGTCGTTGAGCGTGACCGCGACGTCGAAGAGCCAGGCGTCCACGCCGGCGAAGTAGAAGTCGATCACGCCGCCGATCCGTGTGTCCTCGAAGAGGACGTTGTCCCGGAAGAGATCGGCGTGCACCGGACCGCCCTGCAGGCTCTGGCCGCGGAACCGCGACTGGAACTCGAGCTCGGATTCGAGCAGGCGCGCCCTTCCCTCGTCGAGGAACGGCAGCACCTCGCGCGCCGCCTCGCGCCACCAGCGTGGTCCGCGCGGGTTCTCGAGCGCGCCCGGGTACGACTGCCCGGCGATGTGCATGTCGGCGAGCACCGCGCCGACCTCCGCGCAATGCGCGGGTGCGGGCGCGGTGAGCGTCGCGCCCGGCAGGCGGGTGACGAGCGCGGCGGGCTTGCCGTTCAGCGCCGAGAGGATGCGACTCTGCCGGTCGGCGATCGGCGACGGGCAGGGGATGCCGTGGCGCGCGAGATGCGCCATCAGGCCGAGATAGAAGGGCAGGTCCTTCGCCGGCAGCCGCTCGAAGAGCGTGAGAACGTAGCGGCCGTGGGTGGTGGTGACGAAGTAGTTGGTGTTCTCGATCCCGGACGCGATGCCCTTCAGCTCGACGAGCGTGCCGACCGAGTAGGCCTTCAGCCAGTCGGCGAGCTGGGCTTCGGTGACCTTGGTATAGACGGACATCCGGCGCCGGCGTTCACCACGAGAGGATCCTCCACATCGGCGCACGCACGCCGGTGAGATCGCCGGTCGCGGTGCGTGCGCCGCCGGGTGCACCGGGCTCGGCCTCGACGAGGTGGTACTGCCACCCGTTCGGGTCGGTGACGATGATGTACCGCGTGCCGTCCGGCATCAGCTGCTCTTCCACCGTCGAACCCGGCGGCGTGAGCACCGGTCCGGCCGCGTTCGGGTCGGTTTCGAGCCCCACTTCCGGCGGCGCCTCGGGCACCGGCTCGAGCTTCGGTGGCGGGCCGACCTGCGCAGCGAGCGGCAGCGCGACGGCGAAGATCGAAGCGGCGATGACGCGGTGCATTCCCGGTTCCCCTACGTCCCGCCGAGTGTAGCAGATCCGCTTGTGGGTCCGGCCGTTAGCGCTACAAGTTGAGGAAGCTTTCGCGTTCGGCGGGGCTCGGCACGAACGTCCGGTTCTCGTAGTGGCGGAAGATCGTCTCGACCACCTGCTCCGGCTCGTTGTGGACGTGGATGAGATCCATGTCCTCGGGATTGATCATGCCCTCGTCGACGAGCCGCTCGCGGAACCAGTCGAGGAGCCCGCGCCAGAACGGCTCCCAGACGAGGATGATCGGCATCTTGCGCGTCTTGCCGGTCTGCACGAGCGTCAGCGCCTCGGTCAGCTCGTCGAGCGTGCCGAACCCGCCGGGCATCACCACGTACGCCGACGCGAAGCGCACGAACGTGACCTTGCGCGCGAAGAAGTGGCGGAACGACAGACTGATGTCCTGGTAGGCGTTGGCGAACTGCTCGCGCGGCAGCTCGATGTTCAGGCCGACCGCCGGCGAGGCGCCGAGGAACGCGCCGCGATTGGCCGCGGTCATGATCCCGGGTCCGCCGCCGGAGATCACGGTGAAGCCGGAGTCCGACAGCGAGCGCGCGATGCGCTCGGCCAGCGCGAAGTAGGGATGGTCGGGTGGCGTACGCGCGCTGCCGAAGATCGAGACTGCCGGGCGCACCTGGTTCAGGCGTTCGGTCGCCTCGACGAACTCTGACATAATCGCAAACAGCTGCCACGCCTCGCGCGCGGTGTACGCGCGCGAATCGAGCCCCGCGGCCACGAGCTTGGGCAGCTTGTCGTCGGGGCGGCCTTTCTTCATTCGGTCTTCCATGTCGGATAGGTCGCTGGTCCTGGTCGACGGGTCGTCGTATCTCTATCGCGCGTTTCACGCGCTGCCCGATCTGCGCAACCCGGCGGGCGAGCCGACCGGCGCGATCTACGGCGTGCTGAACATGCTACGGCGCCTGGTGAACGACTACAAGGCAGATTTCCTCGGCTGCGTCTTCGACGCCAAGGGCAAGACGTTTCGCGACGAGGTGTACCCCGAGTACAAGGCGAACCGCGCGCCGATGCCCGACGACCTGGCCGTGCAGATCGAGCCGCTCATGGAGGCGATCCGCGCGATGGGCTGGCCGCTGCTGGTCGTCGAGGGCGTCGAAGCCGACGACGTCATCGCCACGCTCGCGAAGGAGGCCGAGCGCGCCGGCATCCGCACCGTGGTGTCGACCGGCGACAAGGATCTCGCGCAGCTCGTCGATCCGCACGTCACGCTGATCAACACGATGTCGAACGAGACGCTCGACGTTGCGGGCGTGAAGGCGAAGTTCGGCGTCGCGCCCGAGAGGATCGTGGACTATCTCGCGCTCGTCGGCGATTCGATCGACAACATCCCGGGCGTGGAGAAGGTCGGCCCGAAGACGGCGGCGAAATGGATCGGCCAGTACGGTTCGCTCGAGGGCGTCCTCGCGCACGCCGACGAGATCACCGGCGTCGTCGGCGAGAACCTGCGCAAGGCGCGCGACTGGCTGGGCACGGCGCGCGAGCTCGTCACCGTGAAGCACGACGTGGCGCTGCCGTTCAAGGTCGCCGATCTCGCGCCGCGCGAGCGCGGCCGCGCCGCGCTTGCCGCGCTCTTCCAGCGGTTCGGGTTCAAGAGCTGGCTGCGAGAGGTGCAGGGGGACGGCGATCCGCCGGCGCTCGCGGCACCGGCGCCGGCGATCGTGGTCGCGGACGTGGCGCGCAATTACGAGACGCTGTTGACCGAAGCCGATCTCGAACGGTGGCTGGAGCGGATCGCGCGGGCAGACGCCGTCTCGTTCGACACCGAAACGACCTCGCTCGATCCGTTCGCGGCGGAACTGGTGGGCGTCTCGTTCGCCATCGAGCCTGGCGAAGCGGCCTATCTGGCGATCGCGCACCGCGGTCCCGGCGCGCCGGAGCAGCTCGGCGTCGAACGGGCGGTGGCGCTCCTCAAGCCCTGGCTCGAGGACGCTTCGAAGCGGAAGCTGGGGCAGAACCTCAAGTACGACCAGCACGTGCTCGCCAACCACGGCGTGCGCCTCGCCGGCGTCGTCCACGACACGCTGCTCCAGTCCTACGTGCTGGAGAGCAGCGCGCGGCACGACATGGACACGCTCGCCGAGCGGTATCTCGGCCTGAAGACGATCACCTACGACGAGGTGACCGGGAAGGGCGCGCAGCGGATCGGGTTCGAGCAGGTCGACGTGCAGCGTGCGACCGAGTACTCGGCCGAGGACGCCGACGTGACGCTGCGGCTGCACCAGCTGCTGTATCCGCGGATCGCCGCCGACGAGAAGCTGAAGCGCGTCTACGAGGCGATCGAGATGCCGGTGCGCGAGGTGCTGTTCCGGATGGAGCGCAGCGGCGTGCTCGTCGACGCCGCGCGGCTCGACGCCCAGAGCAGGGAGCTGGGGCAGAGGATGATCGAGCTCGAGCAGAAGGCCTGCGCCGAGGCCGGGCAGCCGTTCAACCTCAACTCGCCGAAGCAGATCGGCGAGATCTTCTTCGGACGGCTGCAGCTGCCGGTGATCAGGAAGACGCCGAGCGGCGCGCCGTCGACCGACGAGGACGTGCTCGAGAAGCTCGCGCTCGACTATCCGCTGCCGAAGACGCTGCTCGAGTACCGGTCGGTGTCGAAGCTCAAGTCCACCTACACCGACAAGCTGCCGCGGATGGTGAACCCGAAGACCGGACGCGTGCACACCACCTACGGCCAGACGACGGCGGTGACCGGACGGCTGGCGTCGAACGATCCCAACCTGCAGAACATCCCCGTGCGGACGTCGGAGGGGCGGCGGATCCGCGAGGCGTTCATCGCGCCGCCGCAGCACGCGATCGTGTCGGCCGACTACTCGCAGATCGAGCTGCGCATCATGGCGCACCTCTCCGAGGACCAGGGGTTGCTCGACGCCTTCGCGCGCGGCGAGGACATCCATCGCGCGACCGCGGCCGAGATCTTCGGCCGCAACCCGCGGGAAGTGGGTGCGGAGGAGCGGCGCTACGCGAAGACGATCAACTTCGGCCTGATCTACGGCATGAGCGCGTTCGGCCTCGCGCAGCAGCTCGGCCTCGAGCGCGCGACGGCGCAGGCATACATCGACAGCTACTTCGCGCGCTACCCCGGCGTGCAGCGGTACATGGCGACGACCCGCCAGACGGCGCGCGAGCAGGGCTACGTGGAGACGGTGTTCGGCCGCCGGCTGTGGCTGCCCGAGATCCGCAGCTCGAACCAGGCGCGGCGCGCCGGCGCCGAGCGCGCGGCGATCAACGCGCCGATGCAGGGCACCGCGGCCGACCTGATCAAGCTCGCGATGATCGCGGTGCAGGACTGGCTCGACCGCGAGCGGCTCGGCGCGAAGCTCATCATGCAGGTGCACGACGAGCTGGTGCTGGAAGTGCCCGAGCCGGAGCTCGGGCGCGTCAAGCAGGAGCTGCCGGCGCTGATGACCGGCGTCGCGACGCTACGGGTGCCGCTGGTGGTGGATATCGGGGTCGGCAGGAACTGGGACGAGGCGCACTGAGGCGCCCGGCGCTCACTTCAGCGAGCTGAACACTTTCTTCGCCACGCTCGTCGCCGCGCCCATCGGATCCCTGCGGATCGAGCGCTCCTGCTCCGCGATGACGATGAACAGGCCGTCGAGCGCCTTGCGCGTGACGTAGGCGTCGATGTTCGCGTCGTCCTTGCTGATCAGGCCGTACTGCGCGGCCTGCCCGGCGAGGCTGTTGTACTGCTGCGCGAGCTGGACCTTCTCGGTCGACTGCTTGACGATCGGCAGGAAACGCTGCGCGAGCGCATCGCCCGTCGTGCGCCTGAAGTACTGGGTCGCGGCGTCGTCCGGGCCGGTGAGGATGCCCTTGGCGTCGGAGACCGACATGCTTTTCACCGAGCTGACGAGAAGGGGCGTCGCTTCCCTGACCGCCATCTCCGCGGCGCGGTTCATGCTGGTGACCAGTTCGTCCGCCTGGCGTCCCATGCCGAGCATTCGCAGCCCGCTCTCCACCCGTCTGATCGAGTCGGGAAGCGGAATCTTCACCTTGTCGTTGCCGAGGAAGCCGTTGGTGGCGGAAAGCTGCGAGACGGCCTTGCCGGAGCTCTGCACGAGGGCGTCCTTGAGCCCCTGCACGGCGTCCTGGTTGCTGATGCTCGCGAGGCTGGCGACACCCTGCGCCGCCGCAGGCCCGCAGATGACAAGTCCGGCGAGAACGCCGACAATCGCGCGCTTCGAGTCCATGGTTCCGCTCCCTGTCCGATGAAGTCCGCCGCCCGCGCCATTATCGCCGCAGTCGCCGTCGCGGCCGTCGCGTCGGGCGCATATCTGGCGTTCGTCCCGAGCGCGCCGGCGCGCATGCCCGAGGTGAGTCTAACGACGATCCAGGGCGAGACGTTGACCGCGGCCGACCTCCGCGGCAAGGTGGTTCTCGTCAACTTCTGGGCGACCTCCTGCGTCACCTGCGTCAAGGAGATGCCGAAGCTCGTCGCGGCGTATCGCAGGCACCGCGACCGCGGCTTCGAGACGATCGCGGTGGCGATGCGCTACGACCCGCCGAACTACGTGCTGCACTACGCGGAGAAGAACGCGCTGCCGTTCAAGGTCGCGCTCGACCCGGTGGGCGCGGCCGCGCGCGCGTTCGGGGACGTGAGCCTGACGCCGACGACGTTCGTCATCGACCGGCGTGGCACGATCGTGAAGCGCTATGTCGGCGAGCCGGATTTCGCCGAGCTCGACCGGTTGATCGAGGGGAAGCTCGCCGAGGCTGGCTGAGGCTCAGTACTTCTTGGCCACGCGCGCCGCCGGCACCGGCTCGGCGAGCAGCGGTTTGAGCAGCGCTTCGAGCTGCTCGGGACCGATCGTCCCGGCCACGCGATGCCGCAGCGTTCCCTGCCGGTCGATGATGTAGAACATCGGCGTGGTGCTGACGCGGCCGTAGCGGTCGAAGAAGGCGTCGCTCCGCATCGCCACCGGGAACGAATAGTCGCGCTTGCTCCAGAACTCGCGCACCTCGCCCGGGTTCTCGTCGATCGACAGCGCCACGACCTCGAGCCCCTTGTCCCGGTGCTCGCGGTATACCCGCTGGACCTCGCGCAGCTCCATGCGCGCCGCCGGGCTCCACGTCGCCCAGATCATGTTCACCACGACCTTCCCGCGGAGGTCCTTCGCCTTGAGCAGCTTTCCGCTCAGCAGTCTGACGTCCAGCTCGGGCGCGGGCCGGTCGACCCGCGCGATCTCGCCCGCGTACGCCGCGGCGGCACACGATGCGGCGATGATCGCGGCGAACCGCGCGGCCGAGCGACACGTCGAGACGAACGTCATCGTGCTTGCCTCCTACGGAACCGCGGCGCTAAGCGACGCCCGCCGCGTGCGCCTGCCGGTCGGCGTGGTAGCTCGACCGGACCATCGGCCCGACCGCGGCGTGGGTGAAACCGAGCGTGCCCGCCTCGCGCTCGAACCGCGCGAAGGCGTCGAGCGGGGCGTAGCGCGCGACCGGGAGGTGATGCGCCGAGGGCGCGAGGTATTGGCCGATCGTTAGCATGTCCACCTCGTGCGCGCGCAGGTCGCGCATCACCTCGACGATCTCGTCGTCGGTCTCGCCGAGGCCGACCATGAGCCCCGACTTGGTCGGGATGCCCGGATGCCGGACCTTGAACGCCTGCAGCAGCCGCAGCGAGTGCGCGTAGTCCGCGCCGGGGCGCGCCTGCCGGTAGAGCCGCGGAACGGTCTCGAGATTGTGGTTCATCACGTCCGGGAACCCGCGGGCCAGTGCATCGAGCGCCGGCTCGAGCCGGCCGCGGAAATCGGGCACCAGAACTTCGATCCGCGTCTGCGGCGAATGTTCCCGGACGGCGTTGATACAGTCCGCGAAATGTCCCGCGCCGCCGTCGCGTAGGTCGTCGCGGACGACGCTGGTGATCACGACGTACGCGAGCCGCAGTGCAGCAACGGTCTCGCCGAGATGGCGCGGTTCGTCCGCATCGGGCGGCTTCGGCCTGCCGTGTGCGACGTCGCAGAAGGGGCAGCGCCGCGTGCAGAGGTCGCCGAGGATCATGAAGGTCGCCGTGCCCTTGCCGAAGCACTCGCCGATGTTCGGGCAGGACGCCTCTTCGCAGACCGTGTGGAGCTGCGCGTCGCGGAGAATCTGCTTGATCTCGTAGAACCGCGTGCCGGGGCTGGGCGCCCTGACGCGGATCCAGTCGGGCTTCGGCAAGCGCTCCGCCGGCACGATCTTGATCGGGTTGCGGGCGGTTTTCGCCGCGCCGCGCTGCTTGTTCGTGACGTCGGTCATCGGGAGGCGTCGATTATGCCTCGGCTGCCAGCAGCCGCTGCAAGTCGTCGGCGAGCGCGTCACCGACCGCGCCCGGTGCTTCCCGCACGCCGAGATCGACGAGCCGGGTGACCGCCAGCCCCTCGTAGCCGCAGGGGTTGATGTCGCCGTACGGCGCGAGGTCCAGGTCGACGTTCAGCGCGAGGCCGTGGTAGGTCGCACCGCCGCGCACGCGCAGGCCCAGCGCAGCGATCTTCGCGCCGGCGACGTACACGCCGGGCGCTCCGGGGCGCCGCACGCCTTCCAGTCCACGCGCGCCGAGCAGCTCGATCACCGCCTGCTCCAGCAGCCAGACGAGGCGTTTCACGGTGAGCCCGCGACGGCGGAGGTCGAGCAGGGCGTACGCGATGACTTGCCCGGGGCCGTGGTACGTGATCTGGCCGCCGCGATCGATCCGCCGCACCGGGATCGCCGTCGATCGGAGCAGGTGCTCGTCCTTGCCGGACTGCCCCAGCGTGTAGACCGGTGGATGCTCGAGCAGCCACAGCTCGTCCGCGGTCGCCGCGGTGCGTGCCGCGGTGAAGCGTCGCATCTCGTCGTAGGCGGTGTCGTAGGGAACGAGGCCGAGACGCCGGACGACGAGTGGACGGTGCACGGCCGCCGCCGCAGCGCTGCGTGCGCCGCCCGTGGCCTCGACCGCCGGTCCGCCACTCACCGTCGACCCGCTACAGCACCATCGTGACCATCGGATGGTCGCAGAGCTCGCGGTACAGCCCGTCGAGCTGCTCGCGCGACGTGGCGCGGATCGTCAGGGTGAGCGAGAGGTAGGTCGCCTCGCGGCTCGCGCGCATCTCGAGCGTCGCGGCATCGAAGTCGGGCGCGTGCTGCTTGACCACGCCGACGATCGCCTGCGCGAACCCCGCCTGGCGCTTCCCGAGCACCTTGATCGGGAAGTCGCACGGGAAGGCGAGCAGCGAGAGCGTCTCGAGCTCAGGCATGCGCCTTCGCCTGCGCGCGGGCCTTGTAGTCCTGGAACAGCTGGTACATCCGCGCGTAGATCGGTCCCGGCTTCCCGGAACCGACCGGGCGGCCGTCGATGCGCGTGACCGGCAGCACCTCCTTCGTCGAGGACGAGAGCCACACCTCGTCCGCCGCGGCGAGCTCCGCGACCGGTACCCGGCGCACCTCCACCGGGAGCCCGGCCGCGCGCGCGAGCTCGAGGACGAGGTCGTAGGTGATCCCGGGCAGGATCAGGTTGTCCTTCGGCGGGTTCACGATGGTGCCGTTCTTCACCAGGAAGACGTTGCAGGTCGACGCCTCGGTCACGTGGCCGTCGCGCACCAGCACCGACTCGACCGCGCCGGCGTCCTCCGCCTCCTGCCGGAGCAGGCAGTTGGCGAGCAGCGACACCGACTTGATGTCGCAGCGGTGCCAGCGGAAGTCCTCGCGCGTCACGACCGCGACGCCTTGCGCGCGCTGCTCCGGGGGCGGCGTCCGCAGCGGGTTGGCCATCACGAAAACGGTGGGCGCGACCGGCGTTTTGGGAAACTCCTGCGACCGCGGCGCGGCGCCGCGTGTCACCTGGAAGTAGATACTCTGGTCGTCCCAGGGGTTCCGGTCGACGACGGTCTGGAGGATCTTCGTCCAGCCGGCGGCGTCGTGCGGGTTCGCGATGCGGACCTGGCCGAGGCTGTAAGCGAGCCGCGCGAGGTGCTCGGGCAGGCGAAAGAGCGCGCGGCCGTACACCGGGACCACCTCGTACACGCCATCGCCGAAGATGAAGCCGCGATCGAGAACCGGGACTTTCGCGTCGGCGAGCGGCAGGAACTCGCCGTTCAGGTAGCAGGTCTGCGCCATCGTTATCCCCTCATTTCTTCAGCCATAGCCGCACGCTGTCCCACGCGCGGCCGACGAGCCCCGCCACCGGCACGCTCTCCAGCGCGATCACCGGGAACTCGCCGAGCGGCTTGTCGTCGAGCGCGACCCTCACCACGCCCACCTTCTGGCCGGCGCTGACCGGCGCGACGAGCGGCTGCTCGCTCATGAAGTCGGCCTTGACCTTCTGCGTGTCGCCCCGCAGCAGCACGAGGTCGAGATCGCGGTCGAGCCCGGCCTTCAGTTCGTCGCGCGTGCCCTTCCAGACGCGGAGCGTGCCGACCTCCTGGCCCTTCGCGTACAGCCGCAGCGTGTCGAAGAACTGGAAGCCGTAATTCAGGAGCTTCTGGCTTTCCTG
>Ga0105091_10000785_pt1 | contig 13737 bp, 14 predicted proteins | sample PPLLak1March2015_FD_87022 | JGI IMG/M metagenome (GOLD analysis project Ga0105091, IMG submission 87022) | Freshwater sediment microbial communities from Prairie Pothole Lake near Jamestown, North Dakota, USA - PPLs Lake P7 Core (1) Depth... | ecosystem: Environmental > Aquatic > Freshwater >... | reverse complement strand
ATCTTTAAGTGAATTTGTTCTTGTGAAAATTTTCTGCATCATTTTTTTGTTGCACGGCCATCTTGGCCGTGCGGGCACGGGCTGGAAGCCCGTGCTACGAATTCTTCAATTTTTTCAAGGATTTTTTCGACAGTGGGGACACCACCGCCGGGCCTGCCCCAGAATACTACAGGCGATTTGCCGTTAACTGCAAGCCTGACGTCCTCGACCATTTGGCCGCAGCTCATCTCAATAACTAAGAATATGGGCGATTTATCGGCGGCCTTACTAATCTGCTGAGACGGGAATGGCCAAAGCGTAATCGGCCTGAGGCAACCCACCTTGATTCCCTTTTCTCTTGCCTGCTGCGCAGCGCGTTTGGCGATTCTTGCGCAAATTCCGTATGCGACAATTATAATATCAGCATCTTCAATATCCGACTGCTCGCATCGGACTTCATTTTTTTCAATCAGGCGATACTTCGCCTGCAAATCGTAATTATGCTGCTCTATTGCGCCTTCAGCCACCCAAAGCGAACGCACTATATTTTGTTTTCTGCCATCTGCTCCTGTTAGTGCCCAGTCCTTCTTCGGCAGTTTTGTTTTTTTTGCGCCTGTTGGAATTACCACAGGTTCCATCATCTGGCCAAGTATGCCATCAGCTAAAATTATATTGGGTATCCTGTATTTATCCGCCAAATCGAACGCAAGCGGCATAATATCCGCAAATTCCTGAACTCCCGAAGGTCCAAAGACTATGCAATTATAGTCACCGTGACCTCCGCTTTTGACCGACTGAAAATAATCTCCCTGTGATGGCGCGATATTGCCCAATCCCGGGCCTCCGCGCATTACGTTTACAACCACGCACGGCAATTCCGCGGCGGCAAGATAACTCATTCCTTCCTGCATCAGGCTGATACCCGGGCTTGACGAGCTTGTCATGCATCGTTTGCCAGTGGCCGCTGCGCCAAAAACCATGTTGATTGCGGCCAGCTCGCTTTCGGACTGCACAAAGACCCTCTTTTCCTCACGCATCCTTTGCGACATATACGCAGTGACTTCGTTTTGAGGCGTAATAGGGTAGCCGAAATAGGCATCGAGGCCTGCCTGTATCGCCGCCTCGGCCATTGCCTCATTACCGCACATTAAAACTCTTTTATTCATATTTGCTTTTGAAGATAATTTTGAAGCTTTTCAACAAAATCTGAAGCTGTTACTAATAAATCTTGTGATTGTTTTTCACTGATTGTAAGACCGATTCCGTAATCCCCGGCTATCCTTTTATCACAGGCATCATTTAATGACTTACCCATATTTCTATCGAAAATTCCAGTCTTAACAAAATGCGAACTAAATAAACTTATTACTCCTTTGTGAGAAGAAGCATTTATGTTTTTGGTAAGTAGAGCAGCTTCAGCCATGAAAAACATCGCATAATAGCACCTTGAAGCGGATGAATCATAATCCCCTGTATTTAATGCTTGTTGAGCAGTATTCAAATATTTATGGGCTTTCTCGATAAAGTCCTTTATTTCTTTCATACAACTACTCCTTCCTTTTTTACATTCAGCACAAAAGGAGAATTGTAGTTTTGATAGAAATCTTCAGGTATTACAGTTACAGAAACGAGTTCACCTTTATCAAGAAGGATATCAAAAAGAATATCACTCAAACTGTCTCTGACCTCAAAAGGATCTAATGATGAGTCTGCTACTACAAGCACATCTATATCCGAATCGCTTTTTTGCTCATCTCTTGCAAAAGAACCATATAATAAAATGCTCTTGATTTTTTTGCCATATAACTTCGCAAGATGCATTTTAATAGATTCAATAATCAATTGTATTGTTTTTTCCATCTATTTCGATTCTCTTGCCAAATTATTTATTTTGTTTTTTTTAGCGGGACCGACAGTCTTTATGTCTATTTTATCCGAGCCTGCCTTCTCACGATACACCTCTATGCAGCAATCCGGGCATACAATCGCGCAATTAGTGCAGCCGGTGCAGTTTGGCCCTGTAGATTGCGCCGGGAAATACCCCTTGCTGTTGGATTTTTCAGAAATCGTGATTACGTTGTTTGGGCATGCGCCAAGACAAAGGGCACAGCCCTTGCAGCGTTCGAAATCAATTGTAATTTTTCCTGCCATTTGGATATTTTACCGCAGAGAACGCAAAGAACGCAGAGAAAAAATCAGAAAAAATAATTTTCCGTTATTTTTTGGTCTCCAAGGTAATAGACAAAGATTATAGCTGAAAAGCTCACTTTTGTAAAGATTGTTAACAGCTTAATTTTAATAGCCGGATTTCACAAGAGATAATAACAAAACGCGGGCAAGATGCCCGCGACACATCTTAATATCCTGGTTTAAGGAACAGGTAATAGAGCTTGCCTTCCTGGTATGTCTGGCCTGCCAGCTTGCCTGCCTGGTCGCCGGTTCCAAGATAGATATCACATCTGCCCGCAGCCCGAATTGCGCCGCCGGTATCCTGGTCGAGTGCGAAGCCGGCAAAGGGGTCTGTATACACAGAATTGCCTATCTGCCGCGGCAGATTCGTTGTGAAAAATGTCAGTGAGGCACGGGGGAAAATTGTCTTATCGGTGGCTAAGCTTCTATAGGCAATTACCGGCTCATTTATGCTGCCTTTAGGGGTGCCTTGTTCAGTCTGCTTGAAGAATACAAATCTGGGATTAAGCTGCGTATATTGCTGCACTAATGCCGAGTTGGCCTTGAAATAATCCATAAGGGATGCCAGGCTTACCTTATCGGCGGGGATTTTTCCTTCATCAATAAGTTGCCTAATTATGGATTTATATTCGTGGCCGTTATTGGCTGCATAGCCGTAAGTTACAAGTCTGCCATCGGTCATTCTAATAATCACCGAGCCCTGAACGTGTGCGATATAGACTTTAAACGGGTCATCCAGCCATACTATTTCTGAACCCGCAAGCATATTCGAATTTTCAATTTCAGCCCGGGCCGGGTATGACGTGATTTGCCCATCCGCGCCTTTTCTGCCCAGAATCTGCCCCTTGTCGCCTTTTACAAGGTCATCCGGCTGACGGTATAGCGGATATTGAAATTGCCCGGTCTTGACCGTTGAACCGAAAAAGATTGGAGTATAGTAGCCGGTGAAAAGAACCGTCCCCATATCATCGCAGCCCACAGACATATATACATCGAATTTCTGGCGTATTGCATCATTCAACGGAGCGCCTGTAATTCCCGAATTGAGCAGTTCCTTGAACGCAGTCAAAGATTTGACAACCTGTTCGTGAGTGATTTCCGAATATGGATAAAATTGCTGACTCGATGGTTTCTTAAGATAATTAAGTGAGTTGTCAATCGCCTCCGGCAAGTTTGAAAGATTATAGCAGGCCTTTGTAAAATCAGGAATATCGGCTGGATTAGTTATCTTTCTCAAAGCTAATTGACCCGGAGCGAGCGGCCTGTCATATTGAGGTGATACTACAACCTGCGGCTGAGGTTTGCGGCAGCCGAAAACTATAAGAACAATCAATCCAAGCACAAAATATAGTGAAATTCTGGTCTTCATAATTTTCCTTCATCCGGATGCTCGAATCTATTCTCAATCTCCGCCTGAGCATCAATTGGCGAAGTCTCGAGTAATAAAAAATAAGGAAGGTCCAATAAATATTGAATCGGTGAAATAGGAATGGATTCTTTAATGCCAATATAAGAAATCGCAAAAAAGAAGGAGCACCACTGGGGTCCCACGAGCACCCACACCCAAAATGCTCCGTAAGAGCCGCGCAGATGATACTCCTTGTATCTAAAGGTATTTCGCGCCTTAAGCTTTTTGTGCGCAGAATATCCTTAAAATTCTCTGCTCGATTATATCCCGCCGGGGGGTACCCCTGAAATAAGAACAACCCTGATTTTAATGGTCGAAAATCCTGATACAAATCAGTCGTTTAGTGATGTAATTCCCTTGCGGATGGCGTATTTTGTCAATTCGGCGACATTATGGATATCGAGCTTGCTCATTATCTGTCTGCGGTGGGTTTCGACAGTTTTGACGCTGATATGGAGTTTTAAAGCGATTTGTTTGGTGGAATTACCTTCTGCCATAAGCTGGACGACCTCTTTTTCCCTGTCGGTAAGGATATCAGGGCTTTTGAAATCGTTTGAAGAAAGTCTATGAAGATAGTCTTCAACAACAACGCCCGAAATTGCGGGACTTAGATAAGTTTTATTTTCCATGACGGTTTTTATTGCCCTTGTTAGTTCGTCAAACGCGCAGTCCTTCAGCAGATAACCTGAAGCGCCGCTTTTGAGCATCTCAGTCACAAACATCGCATCGGAATGCATCGATAGAGCTATTATTTTTATGTCAGGAGATTTACTGAGTATCTGCCTGGTCGCCTCTACACCGTTGAGGTCCGGCATTGTTACATCCATGATTATTACGTCTGGTCCAAGCTCATTAGCTAATTGGAGCGCGCTTCTGCCGTTATCCGCCTCGCCTATGACTTCCATATCTTTTTGTTTTTCCAATAGCGAGCGCAGCCCCTGACGTGTGATTTTATGGTCATCTGCCAGCAGAATTCTTGTGCTCATTTTTACTCTCCATTCTTTTGTAATCAGCGGGACTATTTCTTTCTCATGTTTTTCCGCTTTATCTGCGGCCGTAAGCTGGCTTGCGAATCTTTATCTTTTTCAATCGGTGCCGTCATAATTACTTCTGTGCCTTTTTTATGGCTTGAATTTATAATAACATTTCCGCCAATCTGGTCAAGCCGTTCACGGATATTGAATAGCCCGAAACCTCCCTTTGTGAAATCTTTGACTATATTAAGTTTGTCTATATCGAAGCCCATACCGTCATCTTTTACTATCACCTTTATTTTGTGATCGTCTTTGCTTATTGAAATCGCTGCCTTTTTCGCCTTAGCGTGCTTAATTATATTTACAAGCAGCTCACGAACCGCCTGAAATAACAGCCCCCTGATATCAGAATTGAGAGGTTTAGGTTTCTGGTCGTTTATAACGTCTATTTCCAGTCCGAAACGGTGTCTGGTTTGCCTGGCAAGCCAGCTTATAGCCGCCTCGAAACCAAGCTCATAAAGCACTGGCGGGCTTATCTCGAAAGTAAGTGACCTTGATGTATCAATAGTGCTTGAGAGAAGCTCAATTACTTCTTTCAATGATTTAGCCATTCCATCATCAATTTCGCCTGTCATTGATTCAAGCTTTATTTTGGAAATAGCAAGGTTTTGGGCAATATGGTCATGCAGTTCGGCCGCGATTCGCCTGCGCAATCGTTCCTCGGCCAGCGAAAGCTCGGTTGCTAAAGAGCGCAATTGCTGCTGATAAAGCATAAGTTTGGCTTCGGCCTCTTTCCTTTTAGTTATGTCTTCGGCAGTTCCCTCATAATAAAGAATTTTTCCTTTCGCGTCTTTTACCGCGAACGCGCTGTCGGAAACGAAAAGTTTCGAACCGTCCGGCCTTCGCCATATAGAGTCAAGCCCTATGACACTGCCGTGCTTTTTGATAAGATTTTTAAATATTGAGCGCGGTGTCGAAGGGTCATAACCGTATTTTTCAATATCAAATTTGGCGAGTTCATCGAAACTTTTGCATCCCATCATTTTCACCAGTGCCGGGTTTGCTATCAGCATCTTGCCTGATGGTGTGGTTCTATATAGGCCTACCAAGGTATTTTCAAAAATAGTCCTGAAACGTTTTTCAGCTCCCATGAGAGACTCTTCGGCCTTTTTGCGCACGGCTATCTCTTTTTGCAGATTATCTATCGCGTTGGCAAGGTCTGAGGTCCTTTGTTTTACTCTAGCCTCAAGCTCTTCGTGTGCCTTTTGTATCCGCTCTTCCGCTTTTTTGCGTTCGCTTACATCTTTTATTATGCCCTGTGTCCCCGCAATTTTGCCATCCTGTTTGATGAGAGATGAGCTTAATTCTATAAATACGTGCGAGCCGTTTTTCTTTTTGGCCTCAAGATAAAGGATATCCTGCTCTTTGCCCTTCAATTTGTCACGGAACCTTTTGACGGCCCTCGGAATTTCGGTTTTGACAAGGAAATTCATAAAATGTTCTCCGACCATTTCCTCCGGCTTATACCCGAAAATTTTCTCACTGGCAGGCGACAGGTATGTAATAAAACCTTTCGTATCGGTGATGAAAATCAACTCGGAACTTCGCTCGGCCATCCCTCTGAATTTTTCCTCCGATTGCCTCAGCATCTCTTCGGCTTTTTTTCGTTCACTGATATCATACATAACGCCCTGAAGATAAAGGGGCCTGCCTTTACTGTCTTTGACTATACGGGCGTCATCACTTACCCAGACAACAGTTCCATCTTTGGCAATCATCCGGTATTCACAGCTGAAAGGTTTATCTTTTCGTTGTGTTTCCTCGACATCCCTGATAACACGATTTCTGTCATCAGGATGCAGCAGTTTCCTCCATATGTCCGGGTCTGCTTTGTAATCGTCAGGTGAAAAACCGAGAATTTGCTGAATTTGAGGGCTTACGTAAACTGTCGTGTTCGTATCGTCCAAAGCTGCGGTATAGGTTACCGCCGGGAGCTGCTCTACAAGCAGACGAAACCTTTGCTCGCTTTCACGCAGCGCCTCTTCTGAACGCTTCCGTTCTGTTATATCATTAAAAAAGCCGATACTGCATAAACAATTACTTATTGAAACAACAGCCGTGTTGATATCCGCGTAAAATATGCTTCCATCCTTGCGAATGCAGGGAGTATTATTTGCTTGTAAACTTCTGCCTTCAGCCATTTCTTTAAAGTGGCCGATAACTACAGGTAGGTGTTCTTTGGGATGTATATCCTTAACGGTCATCTGCCTTAATTCTTCTTCACTGTAACCGAACATTTCGCAGATAGCCGGATTGGCATACTTGAATTGTTTAGTTCTGGTATCCGCGACTAAAATCCCTTCTTTGGCTGAATCAAAAATAGCCTTGTATCTGGCCTCCGATTCTTTTAATGCGTCTTCTGACTTTTTGCGCTCGGTTATGTCCATAAATAAACCGACAACACAAACTCTCCGGTCTATCATCACGGTGCTAGTTGACATTATATCTGCATAGAACAAGGTTCGATCTTTGCGCAGACACGGAATATTTTTAGATAATTCTCTTATGCCCTGAGACTTTGCTTCAAAATCTCGGGTTACTTCATCCCGGGACTCTTTAGGATGTATATCGGATAGGGACATTCTGCAAAATTCTTTTTCAGTATATCCGAACATTTTGCATAAAGCGGGATTGGCATACCTGAACTGTGTTGTTTCAACATCTACAACAATGATTCCTTCTCTTGCCGACTCGAATATTGTCTTATATCGTCCCTCAGATTCACGCAGTGCGTCTTCGGTATTTTTGCGTTTGGTTGTGTCAGTAAAAAAAACAAGATGACACATTTTATGATCTATTTTAATAACAACTATTTTGATGCCCGCAAAAAATACAGTTCCGTCTTTTCTGCGGCAAGATACATGATTTAGCTGCTTTCCGCCTCTATGCTGCTTGTGCATGGCGAAGGAATCTTTTATTTCCTTAACATTTTCTTTGCCGTGTATATCGTTCACATTTTTTTTGCAGAATTCTTCTTCTGTATATCCGAACATTCTGCACAGGGAAGGATTGGCATATTTGATTTTTTTGGTTTCGACATCAGCGATTAAAATTCCCTCCTGGGCTGATTCGAAAATTGTCGTATATCTGATTTCAGATTCATGAAGGGCCTGCTCGGCTTTTTTTCTTTCAGTGATATCTCTATTTGAGCCGATGATGCCGATTACCCTGCCGTTTTTATCTTTCCACGGCAGTTTTGTGCACAATGCCCAGCTTGGTTTTCCGTCTTTGCGGCTTATCCTGGATACCTCCTTGTTTACTATTGGCTTGCCGCTTTTTATTACTTTCTTCTCATCTTTATGGAATTCGTCAGCATTTTCCGGCAGGAACAAATCAAAATCAGTTTTCCCGACAGGGTCTCCGGTAAAACCTTTATCTACATCTTTTCCTACTGCTTTGTTGCAGATAATGAAGCGGCCTTTCTTGTCTTTAACATAAAGACGCTCCGGAAGTGTGTCAATTAGTGTCCGCAGTAATTGAACTTCCCGCAAAAGCTGTTCTTTGGTTTTATTTGAGTCTTTCATTTTTTCTTAAATCTTTTATTATCCAGGCCGAACATTTTTAGCCACAGTTCGGTTTCACTTTCCGTTATGCCGGTTCTTTTTGCTGCAGGCTCTTTGCCTCTTTTTTGTCTGGCCAGACGTTTTTCTACAATGGCCCAGAATTCATCTGATTGAATTGATATTGCCTTTCGTGCCGCTGCCGCATCGCGGATTTTACGGTCCGTGCTGATTATTGTAAGATGTGTTGGTGCGGTGCTTTCGTTTATCCTTTGTTCGATAACAGTGTCGCAGTCAATTTCGTGGCCTGAAAAGGTAATTTCAAGATGGGACATATTGTTGAACCCTGATTTGTCAGGAGGTCCAATGCCGTCGAAAATAATTTCTGCTTTTTGGCTTGAAATGCCAAAATAAGTATCAAGCATCTGGCACATAGAAACATCGTTTATAGATGTGCCCTCATCCGGATTTTTTATGGCCCACAGCAGATTGTAACCGTCGATAATAACAGGCATGATTTAAATAACACCTTAAGCCTGGCTCAAATTTCCGCAGAAAACCTGATTTCACCGCCCACTATTGTTTTAATGATTTTGCCTTTTACTTTCCATCCATTGTACGGACAATTTTTGCTCTTCGAATAAAACTTATTTACGTCAATTTTATATTCAGCGTTCGGGTCAATAATTGTTACATCCGCCTGTTTGCCTTTGGACATGGTCCCCTTGTCCACACCGATTATTTTGGCCGGATTTTGTGAGATTAGCCGAACTAATCCCGGCCAGTCGAGGATACCCGGCTCAATCAAAGCCTTTATATAAAGCGGCAGGGCACATTCGAGCCCTATGAGCCCAAATGGCGCCGCCAGAAACTCCAGCTCCTTTTCGCTTTGCAGATGCGGCGCGTGGTCTGTAACTAGCGCGTCAATAAGGCCGTCGGCAATCGCCTCTTTTAGGGCTTCAATATCTTTTTCCGTTCGCAAAGGCGGATTTACTTTATAATTAGTATCGTATTCAGCGCAGCATTTTTCCGTCAAAAGAAGGTGATGAGGAGTTGCCTCGCACGTAACCGGCAGTTCCAATTTTTTTGCTGCTCGAATAAGCTCCACTGAACCGGCCGTTGAGATGTGCTGTGCATGATACCGGACCGTTCCCGCCTTGATTTTTTTAACAAGCTGTATATCCCGCCAGAGCATCGCCTCTTCGGCAAGCGGGTCTAATCCCGGCAGCCCCAGGATTGTAGAATAATAGCCGGAGTTCATCACACCGTTACCTGCGATTTTATCATCCTGGCAATGCTGGGCAATTACAACATTAAACATCTGTGCGTATTTAAGGGCCCGCATCATCACCGCGGCATCCTGGACGCCTCTGCCGTCATCAGTAAAGCCGACCGCTCCTGCCTGCGACATAAAGCCCATCTCTGAAAGCTCGATACCTTCTCTGCCTTTGGTGATAGAACCCATCGTATAGACGTGAGTTTTTCGTGCCTTTCTTGCCTTTCTATGAACGTACTCCACATCTGTCTCATCTTCTATCGGGGGAGTAGTATTAGGCATGCAGACAACCGATGTGAAACCTCCTGCCACTGCCGCCGCCGAGCCGCTGGCTATAGTTTCTTCTTCTTCATCGCCGGGTTCCCTGAAATGAACGTGTATGTCAATCAGTCCGGGGACAACCAGCTTGCCTTCCGCATCGATTGTATTTTCAACCGGCTTTTTTACTCTACCGACCTCAATAAATTTTTCATCCGCAATCAGGACATCGCATTTTTTATTTATGCGGTTGGCCGGGTCGATTACGTGACCGTTTCTTATCAGCAGCTCGCCTTTATTGTTTTTATCTTTATCAGCCATTTTGCATATCCCCCGATTTTTCTGTCGAGGCCTGATTGACCAGGAAAAGCGCTGCCATTCTTACAGCCACCCCGTTTGTTACCTGCTGCAGGATAACACTGTTTTTGCCGTCAGCGACCTCGCTTTCTATTTCAAGTCCCCTGTTGATTGGCCCGGGATGCATAACTATTATATCCGGCTTTGCCCTTTTCATCCGCTCCGCGGTCAATCCGAAATAATGCGAGTATTCACGCACGGATGGGAATGGGTTGCCGCCAATACGCTCGAATTGTATTCGAAGCATATTTATCACATCAACTTTTTCAATTACATCATCCAGTGAGTAGCTGATTTTAACCGGCAATTGCTCGACCATTGGAGGAATCAATGTCGGCGGACCGACGAATGTCACCTCAGCGCCAAGTTTTGTCATCGCCCACATATCGCTCCTGGCAACTCTCGAATGTGTTATGTCACCTACAATTGCAATTTTAAGCCCTTTTAATGTCCCTTTTCGTTTGCGAATTGTGAATACATCTAAAAGTCCCTGGGTAGGATGTTCGCAGAAGCCGTCTCCCGCATTGACAACACAGGCATTGATGTATTTACTTAAAAGTTTCGGTGCGCCGCCTGCATTATGCCTGATTACCACAATATCTATACCCATTGCCTCGAGATTGCGTGCGGTATCGAGAAGTGTCTCGCCTTTGCTTACAGAGCTGTCTTTTTTGGTGAATTCGACGACATCGGCGCTGAGCCGGTTGGCGGCCAGTGCGAAGCTGTTGCGGGTCCGGGTGCTGTCTTCAAAGAAAAGATTAACAACCAGCTTGCCTCGAAGGGTCGGTGTCTTTTTGACGGCCCTTGCGCTAATTTGCTCAAAGCCCTGGGCTGTATCGAGCAGGTAAGTAATTTCTTGTGCGGTTAATTCTCTAAGGCCCAGCAGATGCTTACGCTGCCACTTAAACTCCCTTGTTTTGCCTTTTTCAGCCATTCCTGACTTCGGACGGCTTATCGCCGCAACCGCCTCTATTAAGTTTTAATCAGGTTATTGAACTATGACCTGTTCTTTGTTGTCTGATTCTTTCAAAAGGACTTGCACGGATTTTTCCGGTTTTGCATCGGCCTTATAGCCGGCGTAATCTGCCTGTATTGGAAACTCGCGTCCGGCCCTGTCAACCAGGACCGCCAGGCGAATCGCTTTTGGTCTGCCAAGGTCTATCAATGCATCCATTGCGGCCCTTGTCGAACGTCCTGTGTACAGGACGTCATCTACTAAAATAATAATTTTATCATCTATGTTGAAGTGAATTTCGGTCGTGCGGACCTGCGGGTGCGAACCATTTTTCGGCGAATTTATGTCATCCCGATAAAGGGTAATATCCAGCGTTCCGCATGGAATATCGGTCCCGAGTTTTTCTGATAGACGCTTTGCAAGCCGCTGCGCGACTATTTCGCCCCTGCTGCGAATCCCTATGACCGCGATTTCGGTGCCTTCGGGAATATCGGAAATAATACGGGTCGTCAGCTTGTTGAGGATAGTCTCGATTTGTTTTGCGTTAAGTAATACCTTCATTTATTGCTATCTGGTCCTCGCATAGAATCGTTCGAAGTTTGAAAAATTATACCAATTTTGGGTTTAAAAAGCAATAGCATTAAAAGCCTTCTTTTTCATTTTCTATAGGCATCTTGTGGATTATAATAATAGTATGATTCGCAAAATTGTGCAAAAACATAAACTCGACAAGAATTTTGAGATAAAGCAGAATCTCGAATATTGGCTAAGCAGACCCCCCGAAGAGCGTATCGAAGCCATCGAAATCTTAAGAAGGCAAATGTATGGTGAAAATCCCCCAAGACTTCAAAGAGTTATTAGAGTTATTAAACGCAAACAAAGTTGAGTATCTTGTGGTAGGCAGCTATGCGTTAGGTTTTTATGGAGCTCCTCGATATACAGGAGATATTGACCTCTTTGTTAAATCCGAACAAGCCAACGCCAGGCGTATTCTTAAAGTACTCAAAGAATTTGGATTAAGCTCAATAACCGTTTCTGAAGATGATTTCACGGATCCCGAAAATATTGTTCAATTTGGTGTGCCGCCAGTCCGAATCGATTTTATGAATTCCTTAACAGGCGTGTCGTGGGAAAAAGCCGAAGCCGGTAAAGTAAAAGGTAATTGCGGCGATGTAACTGTTTTTTATATTGGTAAAGAGGATTTAATTACAAACAAAAAATCTCTCGGCAGGGCTAAAGATTTGGCTGATATTGAAGCCCTTGAGGGTAAATAAATTATTATTCCTGAATAGGCTCAGGGGGACATCTCTGCCAAATTCCGGCCGCGATTGCGGCGGTGAAGATACATACAAAAATGAAAAAAGCTGTAGGGATTGCCGCCTTTGGGCTGATGTAATCAATAGCCAATCGCGTGCCTAATGCAGCGTTTTGCATTCCAACTTGTATTGCAAGGGTGCGTTTCTGACGAATATCCATTTTGAAAATTTGGCCTACGCCGTAGCCGCCGAACATGCCGCCGAGGTTCAGGATGATTACGGCCGCCAGAATTGCCCCCGTTGCTTCCAGAATAAACTCTCTGTTAATAGCAACTACAAGGGCACAGATGAAAATTATAAACGTTGAAGAAAGGGCGGGAAAAACCGGCAAAATTTTCTCCACCTGCTTTTTGAAATAATGCCTTATGGCAAATCCGGTAAGAAGGGGTATCATAACCGTAAGCATCACGTCAATAAACATCGCCCAGAAGTGTATTTCAATTCTTGAACCGGCCAATAGATATGTAAGACCCGGCGTGACAATTGGGCAAACCAGTGTTGTAACTGTCGTCAGTGACACAGCATAAGCAGTGTCTGCCTTGGCGACGTAGCTCATTACGTTGCCCGCCATCGCATCAGGTGCTGCACCTGATAAAATCAATCCTGCCGCCGCTTCTGCCGGTAATCCGAATATCTTTGATAATGCAAATGCGCCGAAAGGCATTATTAAAAATTGCGCACACGCGCCTATAAAAACAATAATGGGATTTTTAATGATATGCTTGAAATCTTCTGCGCAAAGAACCGCCCCTATGCCGAACATCGTGACAGCAAAAAACCACTTATTGTAATCCTTTAATGCGATGAATGGCGCAGGATAAAAATAAGCTGCGCCGGAGAAGATTATTACCCATATCGCGAAATATCTTGTGTAAAGCGTAAGTATCCTGTTGAGCATCAGGACAGTATAAATATTTTTATCTCGCGATGGCAATAAAAAAGCTCCGCTTATAGACGGGGCTTTATTTATTATATTAATTAAATTTATTTATTCGCTTGGAAACGGCAGGACAAGGAAAACGCTTCGGTTCTCATATCTTATGAGAAGCGAAATTCTGCCTTCTTTAGCGGCATTCTGCACTTCCGCGTTGAACTGCTTTATATTTTCCACCGGCTTTCTGTTGACCTGCTGAATCAAAGAGCCCGCTTCAATACCTGCCGAAGCAGCAGGAGACTCTTCCTTGACACTGGTGACAAGCACACCTTTAAGATTCTCATATCCGTATTTCTTGGCTGCCTCATCTGTAAGATTTTGAACAGTTATTCCGAATTTTTGTGCGGCCTGGGATGTGTCACCGGTTTTTGCCGCAAGTGCGTCTTTCGAGGGACGCTTCTCGAGTGAAGCCGTAACCACCTTGCGTTTGCCTTCGTGAATCACCACGATTTCAACCTTTTTGCCCGGCTCTTTCATCGCGATTTTATTTTGCAGTTCAACTGCCTTATTTACAGGCTGGCCGTCTAATT
>Ga0105091_10000783_pt1 | contig 13751 bp, 14 predicted proteins | sample PPLLak1March2015_FD_87022 | JGI IMG/M metagenome (GOLD analysis project Ga0105091, IMG submission 87022) | Freshwater sediment microbial communities from Prairie Pothole Lake near Jamestown, North Dakota, USA - PPLs Lake P7 Core (1) Depth... | ecosystem: Environmental > Aquatic > Freshwater >... | reverse complement strand
GCGCGCCAGGCTGCTCGGTCCGGGTGGAACGCGGGAGGTTCCTGTTTCCGAATTCTTTCTTGGTTTCTACACCACCGCTCTCGAGCCGGAAGAAATCCTCACCGAGGTCATCATCCCGGTGCTCCCCGAAACGGCCCGCGCCGCTTATTTTAAATACACATCCCTCTCTGCTGAGGGGCGGCCTTGCGTGGCGGTTGGCGCACTTGCGGATTTCGGCGCAGACGGGAAATGCCAGGATTTGCGGATCGCGGTCGGTGCGGCGGTGGAGACGCCTCAACGAGTGACGGATGCCGAAGCGATGGCGCACGGTCAAATCCTGACCGGTGAGCTGGTCGCCGCTATCGCCGAGGAATACGCCCGGACGCTCGACACGTTATCCGACGTGCGCGGCTCGGCTTGGTACCGTAAAGAGATGATCCGCGTGTTCGTCAAGCGCGCGTTGGAGGAGGTACGAGATGGCCATCGGTAAATCGGTCCCCATGCTCGATGCCCTGGAGCGCGTGACCGGCACGCTGGACTACATGATCAACCTGCACCTGCCGGGCATGCTGGTGGGTAAAATCGTGCGCAGCCTGGCGCCGCACGCCAGGCTGTTGAAAGTGGACCCAACCGATGCGCTGCTAGTGCCCGGTGTGGTCGCCATCCTGACGGGCGCGGATTTGGGAGAAAATGCGTTTTACGGGGCAGCCATCAAGGACCAGGATGTGGTGGCAGTGGACCGCGTGCGCTATGTGGGGGAACCCATCGCTGCCATTGCTGCCGAGAGCGAGCAGGCCGCCGAAGAAGCAGCCATGCTGCTCGACGTCGAATACGAAGAATTGCCTGCTGTTTTTGATGCGCAGGAGGCTATCCAGCCAGGCACCCATGTCCTGCACGAGAATTATCCGAATAATATTTTCATCCATTCCAAACTGCGCCATGGCGACATGCAGGCTGCCTTCGCTGAAGCCGACGAAATCTTCGAGGATACATTCACCAGCCCGCTAGCCCAGCAGGCATCCCTGGAGCCGCATGTGGCCGCCGCCCAATGGGATGGGAACGGATTGACCATGTGGACGGCCTCGCAAGCCCCGTACATGGTGAGGCGCGTGGTGGCAGGCATCCTTGGCATCGAGGAGAAGTCCGTACGGGTTATTGTCCCGCCGTTGGGAGGCGGGTATGGCGGCAAAGGACACATCCGCATCGAGCCGCTGGTGGCTGCTATGGCGCGCAAGATAGGCGGACGGCCGGTCAAGTTTGTGCTTTCACGTGCCGAGGAATTCGTCACTGTGACGAAGCATGCCGCCTCGATCACGCTCAAAACGGGGGTGAAACGGGATGGCACCTTCACAGCCCGCCAGGTGACAATCTATTGGAACGGAGGCGCATACGCGGATGCCAGCCCGCTGCTGGTGCCGCAAGGGATGGTACGTTCGGTCGGACCGTACCGCATCCCTGCCGTGCACGTGGACTCGTATGGCATCTACACCAACCTGCCGCCCGCAGGAGCCTACCGCGGCGCGATGAGCTCGCAAACAACCTGGGCTTATGAGTCTCAGATGGACATCATCGCCCGCAAAATGGGTTGGGATCCGCTGGAATTCCGCTTAAAAAATCTGTTTGTCTCCGGTGATCAGTTTGCGACAGGCGAGATTTTGCACGATGTTCATTTTGTTGAGTGTCTGGAAGTGTCAGCGAAAGGGTTAGAGTTATCCCCCTCTCCCGGTGGGAGAGGGGTTAGGGGTGAGGGGAAACGCGGTCTCGGTTATGGTGTGATGATGAAGAACACGGTTTCCACATCCAAGTCGCAGGCACGCATGAAACTGGCTGATAATGGAACGGTCACGCTATTCACCAGCACCGTCGAGATGGGGCAGGGGGCGCATACGGCTATGGCACAGATCACCGCGGAAGCCCTGGGCTTGCCTGTTGAAATGGTGCGTGTGGTCGGCCCGGATACGGAGGTGACACCCTTCGATTCGATCACCTCCGCCAGCCGCTCGACCAATATGATGGGCAATGCCGTCATGGCAACGGGGGCAGCCTTGACGAAAAGACTCATCGAATTGGCTGCGCCCTTGCTGGAAACACCTCCTGAGGAACTGCGTTCGGAGAACGGACATGTTGTGGCTGAGGAAGCATCCATTTCATTTACGGATGTGCTCAAACGCAATGGTCTTGACTCGCTCGAAGAGTTGGGCGAGTATGCTACAGCCTTCAAAGTGGATCCCGAAACGGGACAGGGCGTGTCCACGCCGCACTGGCACCAGGGAGCGGGTGCGGCCGAGGTGGACGTGGATACTGAAACGGGGCGCGTGACAGTTTTGCGATATACGGCGGCATCGTTCGCAGGACGAGTGGTCAATCCACGCCTGGCGCAGTTGCAAAACGACGGGAACGTGATCTTCGGCCTCGGCCCCGCTGTGATGGAGGAGATCGTCCTGGATGGCGGGCAACCCACCAATCCCAACCTGGCAGACTATGCTATCCCGTCCATCCGCGATATCCCGGCTGAGCTGGTCAGCGTTTGCATCGAATCTGAACAGGGCGAACTGCACGGCATCGGCGAAATGACCTTGCCCCCGGTTGCGCCTGCCATCGCAAACGCTATCGAAGATGCGGTCGGGGTGCGCATCAAGGATCTGCCAATTACAGCCGAGAAGGTGCTGCGTGCATTAAGGGAGAAGTCTGAGCGATGATTCTGAATGTAAACGGGAGCAAGCACGAAGTCCGGACAGAGACGCGCACGCTGCTGGATGTCCTACGCGAAGACCTGGGTCTGATGGGTACGAAGGAAGGCTGCAGTGTTGGCATGTGCGGGGCCTGCACGGTCCTGGTGGATGGGAAACCGCTCAGCAGCTGTCTGCTGCTTGCCGAGCAGGCCGCGGGGATGGAAATCTTGACCATCGAGGGGGTGGGGAGCGCAGAAAATTTGCATCCTGTCCAGCAGGCATTCCTGGATGAGGGTGCCTTCCAGTGCGCCTACTGCACGCCAGGCTTTGTGCTGACGACAGTCGCGTTACTGAATGAAAACCCCTCGCCCAGTGACAACGAAATCCGCGAGTATCTCGCAGGGAATTTGTGCCGTTGTGGCTCGTACCAGAATATATTACGGGCGGTGAAAGTGGCAAGCAAAAGTGAGGCAGTGAAGGTTGTGTTGAAACCGTAAAGACCAGCCACTGTGACACAGAGTCACGGAGTTTTTAATTTCTCTGTGTCTCAGCCCGCCCCAGCGCTGCCGGTCGGGCCGGGGTGCCTCTGTGGCAACTGATCTCATGCGAGAGGCTAAAAAGGAGAAATTATGAGCATTCCCAACACCATGAAAGCCGCTGTGTTATTCGATTTTGGTGACTTGCGGGTGACCGAGGTGCCGGTGCCTGCCCTGGCTGCGGGCGAAGCGCTGGTCAAAGTCCATTCTGTCGCTATTTGTGGCAGCGACCCGGCCATTATCGCCAAAGGCTGGAAGGGCTATCCCAAACTGGGCGAGTTCATCCCCGGCCACGAGTTCACCGGCACGGTGGTTGCCGTCGCTCCGGATGTGACTGAGTTCAATGAAGGTGATCGTGTGGCTGTTGAACCGCACAAAGGTTGTGGACGCTGCGAGAACTGTCTGCGCGGCCTATACACTACCTGCTTGAACTATGGCAATTATGAAAAAGGACACCGCCACTACGGCTTCAGCACCAACGGTGCCTATGCCGAGTACGCTGCCTGTCACATCAATACCCTGCACAAGATACCGGAAAGCATTGCTTTTGAAGAAGGCGCTGTCCTGACCGGCGCCGGGACGGTTTTATACGGCTATGAGCGCATCGGCTGGATCAGGCCGGGTGAAACCGTCTTGGTGACAGGTCCCGGAGCGATCGGATTGATCTCTGCGCATGTTGCAAAAATTCTGGGCGCAGGCCGCGTCATTTTGACCGGCACGCGCGAGGACCGTCTGGCTGTTGGCCGTCAAATGGGCGTGGACATCACCCTGAACATTAATGAGATCAACATCCGCGAGAAGGTCATGGAACTGACAAATGGCATCGGCGCGGACATGGTTGTCGAGTGCAGCGGGCAGGCCGGGCCGGCGGCAGAAGCGCTGGAGATCGTCCGCAAGAACGGCCGAATCTCTTATAACGGGATCTACCACGAAAAGGTGACGCTCCAACTCGATAAGATCGTCCAGTGGAACTTGCTGATCACCGGTCCAAAGGCCGAGGGAATGCTGAACCTGGAGCGCGCGATCCCGTTAATGGCAGATGGCCGCATGAACCTGAAACCGCTCATCACCCATACATTCTGCTTGGATGATATCAACGAGGCTTTCGATACGTTTACAGGACGGGTTGGCGGCGCGATCAAGGTGATCGTACAACCGTAGAAGGTTACGATAGCGTGGATATTGCTCGATGACTGATATCGTCACCTTCGGCGAGACGATGATCCGCCTCTCACCACCCGATCACCTGCGCCTAGAACAAACGGCCTCTCTCAACCTGTCAGCGGGTGGCGCTGAGTTGAACGTTGCGGCAGGCGTGGCGCGGCTCGGACTCACATCGGCCTATGTGAGCCGATTGCCGTCCAACCCGCTGGGACGTTTGATCGCTAACAAAGCCCGCGAATTTGGCGTGGACGTGAGTCACATGCTGTGGGCGGAGGGGGAACGAGTCGGTTTGTACTTTGTCGAGTACGGCGCGGAACCCCGCCCCACCCGTGTATATTACGACCGCAAAGATTCTGCCTTTGCCCATATCCAGCCTGGCATGGTGGCCTGGAACGAAATCTTTCATGGCACGCGGTTGTTCCACGTGGGCGGTATTACGCCCGCTCTGAGCATATCTGCTTTCGAGGCGCAAAAGGAAGCCATGCTCGCGGCGCGGAAGGCAGGCTGCCTGGTCAGCTATGATGTCAACTACCGCGCCGGATTATGGACCATGGAAGAAGCACGCAAGACCCAACTCCCATTGATGGAGTATGTAGATATTTTGGTCACATCCCTGCCGGATCAGCCAAATATTACCGAGTTACTGTCAGGGTTACAAGGAGGTGACCCCGCCGAAGTCGCCCGCCAGGTGGCGGAGAAATTCGGCTTCAAAGCGGTGCTGGTGACGATGCGCAGGTCGCTGTCCGCACAACGGGCCTCGTTGTCATCCCTCGCCTTCGCAGAGGATCAAATTTACACGGACCGTCGCTACGAGGTCGAGACGGTTGATCCGCTTGGTGGTGGGGATGCCTGTGTGGCAGGTTTCCTGACCGGTTACCTTGAAGGTGATGTGCAAGCGGGTGTCCGTCTGGGGAATGCCTTCTCTGCCCTGCAGCAGACCGGTCCGACCGATCTTCCCTGGCCGACGCGCTCCGAGGTGGAGGCTTTGATCCTCGAAGGCGGGAGCAATATGAGGCGGTGAAAGAAGCAAGAAATGAAATCCCATTTTGATATTTTGAACCATCTTCTCATGGAAAAAATTGTCGCTATTGTGCGCTTGGACAGCGGGGAGCAACTGGTCCGGGTAGCGGAAGCGCTCAAGGCGGGTGGTATCTCTGTGATCGAGTTTACATTTTCCACGCCGGGCGCTCACGACAAGCTGAAGGAAGCTTCCTCTCATTTTGGTGAGGATGTCCTCCTGGGCGCAGGCACCGTGCTCGACCCAGAAACGGCGCGGGCAGCGATCCTGGCAGGGGCGGAGTTCATCGTCACGCCGACTGTCAATCTCGAAACAATCTCAATCTGTAAGCGCTATGGCAAGCCCATCGTGGCTGGCGCGATGACGCCCACCGAAATGCTAACGGTCTGGGAATCAGGCGCGGACCTGGTGAAAGTATTTCCTGCCAGCAATATCGGCGGGCCAGACTACATAAAATCGGTGCTGGCTCCCCTGCCGCAATTGCGGTTAGTGCCAACAGGCGGCGTCAGCGCGGACAATGCCTCGCAGTATCTCCGGGCGGGCGCGGTGGCGGTGGCAGTGGGTGGCAACCTGGTCGATAAGAAGGCCGTGGCGAGCGGCGATTGGGGGGCTATCACCGCCGAGGCTCAGAGGCTGGTAGCGGTTGTCAGGAGCGCGGCTGTATAATTTGTAAATGACACATTTCAAAGATCAATTCCTCCTTGACCCTCACGTGATTTTTCTCAACCACGGTTCCTTCGGGGCAACACCCAGGCCTGTAATGGAAATTTACCAGGGCTGGCAAAAGAAACTGGAATGTCAGCCTGTACGGTTCTTGGCCAGGGACTTGAACTATCTTCTGCTGGAAGCGCGCAAAGTGTTGGGGGCATACTTAAATGCTGACGCTTGTGATTTGGTTTTTATTCCCAACGCTACCCATGGCGCAAATATCATTGCCCGGTCCATGCAACTTTCACTGGATGACGAAATCTTAGCTACTGATCACGAATATGGTGCCTGTGACTATGCCTGGGAATTTGTCTGTCAAAAGACAGGCAGCAATTATATTCGCCAGCCAATTCCTTTGCCTGTACATTCTGATGAAGAGATGATTGAGCAGTTCTGGAAAGGTGTCTCTCCGCGTACGAAGGTAATCTATCTGAGTCACATCACATCACCTACGGCCCTGCGCTTACCGGTCAAGCGAATCTGTCAGCGTGCGAAGGAAATGGATATCTTGACCGTTGTTGATGCCGCACATTCTCCCGGGCAAATACCTGTCGATTTGCAAGACCTTGGAGCAGATGTGGTTTTTGGGAATTGTCACAAATGGATGCTGTCGCCGAAGGGGGCAGGCTTCCTTTATGTGCGGCGTGAAGTTCAGCCTATGATCGAGCCGCTTATTGTCAGTTGGGGCTATCATGCCACTGATGAAATCGCAACAGGTTCGGAGTTTATTGATTACTTGCAGTGGACAGGTACCCATGATCCGGCTGCGTACTTGTCAGTGCCAGCGGCGATCCGGTTCATGCAAGAAAATGCATGGGATAGCGTTCGAAAAGAATGTCATGCACTACTTATGAATGCAATAGAGCAGATCTGTGACCTGGTAGAACTATCGCCGTTATATCCTTTGGATTCGAGTTTCTATGCCCAGATGGGAATTGCGCCGATACCAAATTCTGCCCTGTCAAACCTGAAAAACCGCCTGTATGAAGAATACAAGGTGGAGGTTCCACTAATACAATGGCGGGACAAACAATTCGTTCGTATATCCGTACAAGTATACAATGAACAGGAAGATATTGATGCGTTGAGTTGTGCTTTGAAATCGTTGTTGCCTGAAGTTAGAGTTTAGCCTTGTTTGCCCAATCGTCGACCCAATCATGCTCTCTCAGAGCATGATTGGGTAAAAGGCTAAGTACAACTGGCTTTATGCTGTTTCAACTTACATTGAGGCAGGGAATATTCTCTAAAACCGTGATCTGTGAATGTTTTGTTCTCAAAATTTCGAGCCCTTCCATTTTTGGAAGGGCTCGTTTTACTGGAGCAGGAAGAGGAGAAGTTATGTATCAAATAAGGGATCGCCAGAAAATCCCAACTCACTCGTCTTTAGCATATGGTTTACCCTCATGCTGATATGCTAATGTTTAGGCGAGGATGCTGACACCTAGAAGCGCCAGTACCAGAAGCACTACGGCGAGTACCATGAACAGGCCAAATAAAGTTCTGCCTACAGAAGCCGCGCCTCGTGCCACTCCGGTAAAACCAAATAAGCCTGCAGCGATCGCCACTCCAAATGCAATAATCGCCCACTGTAAAAGATCCATTTCAACTCCTTTCTTGTTTAAGCCTACAAAAATTATTCAGCATTAAAACCTAGTAATAATTTACATTCTACTTAGCAACATTACAATGGGGGAAATACCCATCTTGATTAGGGAATTCACGAATGCCTCGCTTTCTGTAGCGTCCTTTTTTGCTTTTGGTTTTTTAAATTAGAAAAAATTCTTGGTTTATCTATGGTGCTCTTCAGGGAGTTGTATTAGCATCCGAGGTGCTCGGTTCCAACATTACCGTTGGAATGAACGGTGTTGTACTGGAAAGCCCGAATACTAGCCAAAATCCAAGCCAGGCTCAGGGCACGGGTACCCCAGCAGCGACAGCCATGCCCGCAACTACGGGAACACCGTCAACCGACACAGATAATCAGGGTCAGGTGTTGGATGTCGTAATTGATGACCTGATCGTTGACACTGTCTCTGGCGCGATTCAGTATGTTGTGGTTAATACGAGCTTCGACGATGGCGAGCACTGGATCCCGGTCCCGCTTAATCTGCTCCGCTGGGACGCAAATAATGGGGCTTTTGTCCTCGATGTTGACCCGACCATGCTACAAGGGGCCCCGTTCTTTACGGATGGTGAGTATCCGGATACAACCGTGGGAGGCTGGGATAGTGACTTTTCTACCTACTGGCCGTAACTGGAAGGCCAAGAATTGACCCAATCGAGTGATAAACTGCATTAAAAAACTCAATTGGTGCTAGAATGTAATTTAAAGTCTGCGCAGTAATAACGCTGCGCAGACTTTACTATATAATCATTTTTTTTCAAAATCATACAAAGTGATCCTTGACGGGTTGAGTATAATGGTTCATATGGATATATCTGTTGCGCTCGGTGCTGGCGGAGCCAGAGGGAATGCCCACATTGGCGTGTTGCGCCGTTTGGAGAAAGAAGGTTTTAATATCCGCGCCATCGCCGGGACCAGTTTCGGTGGCATTGTGGGGGCAATGTATGCGGCGGGGCACACCCCGAACGAAATCGAAGAAATCTTCGCAAAAGTAGACCAATCCAAGCTATATGGCCGCTCACAGGCAGAAAGATCGTCGTTGCTCGGGCTCGTAGGCGTTCGTAAATGGCTGGACGAGGTCTTGCACAACAACACTTTTGAAGAACTGCTTATTCCCTGCGCTCTCTCCGCGGTGGACCTTAATTGTGGTTGCGAAGTCGTGCTGAACCACGGCCTGGTAAAAGACGCGCTTATGGCTACCATTGCGGTTCCCGGCATCTTTCCTGTGTATGCCTGGGAGGGTTGCGAATTGATAGATGGTGGGGTGCTCAACCCGGTGCCTGTCTCTCTTGCGCGTGAGTTGGCGCCGTCGCTGCCGGTGGTGGCCGTTACGTTGCAAACCCCAATCGGCGAACCCGCGCGCGCCATCGGAATGCCCGTCCCCGGTGGGTTACCGAAACCGATCCTTGACCGACTGTCGCATATCCGCTATGCCCAGGCTTTTGATATCTTCCTGCGTTCGGTAGATGTTAGCAACCGCGCGGTGGCTGAATATCGGCTGGTGGTCGATAAGCCGGATGTTATCATCCGCCCCCACGTATTGGATATCGATTTGCTGGATCGGGTTGACATCCGGGAAGTAGCACAACGCGGTGACAAGGCAGTAGAAGCCGTTTTACCGGAGCTCAGGCGTATGGTCAATTGGAAGAGCCGCCTGCGTCGCAATCTTTTTGGAGGAAATCATGAGTCGTGATCTGCGCGATTACGCGCGCAAGACTAATGTCCGCCTGGCAGTGGGAGCGATGTTTCTGCTTTTTATTGTCGGGCTGGGTCTTATTTATCTCGTCTATGGCAAAGAAGCGGCCGGGTTTGGTTTCTTCTGTTTATTAGCCGGGTTGACGCCGGTAGTGCTTATCCTGACTATTTTTTTCGCCATCGATTGGATCATGAAACATGCCGGACGCAAATAACACCCACCAGATGACCTATAATGGCTGGACTATGCGTGTGCGCCACGCCACGCAGGAACCGGCCCGCTTTATGCTCCTGTTGCATGGTTGGACGGGGGACGAAAACTCCATGTGGATTTTTACGCGCAGGTTTCCGGCGGATATGTGGATCGCTGCTCCGCGCGGGCCACACACCGCTAAAAATGGTGGTTACTCCTGGCGTCCGCTCCACTCCGTTCAAGACAGCGACTGGGGGCTGCCCACGTTATCTGATCTGAGACCTGCCGCTGATAGCCTGATCCGCATGGTGGACGAGGTCTCTGCTTCGATCGGGGTGAACGCAACCCAATTCGAAGTGGCTGGCTTCAGCCAGGGAGGCGCGTTGACCAATGTGCTGACCTTACTTTACCCATGGCGCATCCGTAAGGCGGCGGTGCTGGCTGGCTTTATGCCGGCTGGCGTGGATGATCTGCTTGAACGCCGCGTGCTGGCCGGGAAGCATTTTTTCGTTGCCCATGGCACGCAGGATCCTCTTGTCCCGGTCGAACGCGCTCGGACGTCGATTGAACTGCTCGAAAAGGCCGGAGCGCAGGTGACGTTTTGCGAGTCTGAAGTGGGGCATAAGCTCAGCATTGATTGCCTGCGGGGGTTGGAGAGCTTCTTTAAAGCGTAAGACACCAATATCTGGTGTGTTCTAGATTAACGCTTGTTCATAGATTCGTTGACGTTGTGAGATTTTGAGTTTATCCTTACGCAAAATGTATCTTTTCAATAAAACGGGGTGTGAGGTTACCCCACTTCCCCTCTTTTTGAGAAGATACCACAAAATTATATATAGAAAGAATTATAGAATGAGAAAAGCCGTTTCTCGCCGTGATTTTCTAAAACTGGCTGGTATGGGCCTGGGGACATTGGCCGTAAACCCCCTCAAACGTTTTTCATTATCCGAACCGCCCTTCATGCAATTCCCGAGTGGGGAACGCTTAGGCAGGGTGAGCGTTTATCCGGATTGGTATTATACGGAAATCAAGGCTAAGCCGACTGCTTATTCTTCTACTGTCCGCAAGATAGAGGATGATGGTGTTGTTGAATGGGTGCGTGAGGTGATCGGCACTGATGCTTTTTCAGTCGACACGCTTGTTGCGCAGGGCCCGAGCAAAACCTGGGTTGAAACGCCAGAAGGTTACATCTATGCTCCGCATCTGCAGTCGGTCCGAAATATGCCTAGCAACCCGATGGCAAGCATGCCCGAAGGAAAAGCCGGTTTCTGGGCGGAAGTGACTGTACCGTATGTAGACTTGTCCTTAGATAATCCTCCATTCCGCACTCCAAGTTTCAAGTTTATTAATGAGGCAGGGGGAGTACCACGCCTGTATTTCAGCCAGGTGGTCTGGATCGACCAGGTCCGCACGGATGAAACCGGGCGCATTTTGTATCGGTGGAACGAAGATTTCGGTCGTGGTTATGGCTATGGCGATATTTTCTGGGCGGATGGTGCTGCCTTTCATATGATCACGGATGAAGAAGTCGCTCCGATCAGTCCGGATATCGATCCGGGACAAAAGAAGATCGTGGCAGATGCGTTCTACCAGACGCTCTCTTGCTTTGAGGGAAATTCCGAAGTCTATTTTTGCAAGATGTCCAGTGGGTACGGAGATTTTTCCACCCCGATCGGCACGCTTGCGGTATGGCGCAAAATGTATTCTATTCATATGTCTGCCAATACGGCTTCGGACAGCGGCTACGACACTGCCGCAGTGGCCTGGCCAACGTTCATTAGCGGTGAAGGGGTTGCCATTCATGCAGCATTCTGGCACAATTACTTTGGAACGCGACGCTCGCATGGCTGCATTAACGTGCCCCCAGAAGATGCCAAATGGATTTTCCGCTGGACGACCCCGTACGTTTCGCTCGAGCAAACTGAAATAAAGATGGAATGGCCGAATGTCGGCACGCAGGTTATTGTCAAAGAACCATCATCCTTTTAGAAAGGTAACAAAGAATTTCAATGGCTTTTACAAATGTTTCTCTCGGGCTGGCATTTTTAGCCGGACTGGCCTCCTTCCTCTCCCCCTGCGTCTTCTCACTAGTGCCTGCCTATGTGGGTTATCTGGGCGGGCGCGCTGCGGGTGGCGAGGTGGCAGCCGGCGGCAAGCGCTGGGTGACCTTTTCACACGGGCTGGCCTTTGTGCTGGGTTTCAGCTTGGTATTTGTTTTGCTGGGTGTTGCTACGTCAGCGTTTGGTAGCCTGCTGTTCGACCTGCGCTATATCCTGGCCAAAGTGGGCGGAGTAGTGGTGATCATCTTTGGCCTGCATATGATTGGCGTGTTCCGCATTCCTTTCCTCGAGTATGATACCCGCGTACAACAGTTGCCCGACCCGAAACTTGGCTATCTTTCTTCGGCCTTGTTGGGCGTGTTCTTTTCCGCGGGCTGGTCTCCTTGTGTGGGCCCCGTGCTCGGCGCCATCCTGACGCTGGCATTGAACGGCGGATCGGTCTCACAGGGCGCTTCCCTGCTTTCCGCGTATTCGGCCGGGCTGGCCATCCCTTTCCTGGTCGCAGCCCTGGGAGTAGGTTGGGTGTCCACTACCCTGCGCAAATATGGTAAGGTCATGCGTTACGTGGAAATCGCCATGGGTGTTATCCTGGTCATTATCGGCATTATGCTCTTCTCGGGAACCTTCGAGCGCCTGGCGCAGTACGGGTTGTGGGTTGATTTTGGTCTTTAGAGATCAATAATGAGTTTTATAGGTATGGGTATGTGATGCTTACCGTTACGTTGTATATGCGCCAGGAGTGTCACCTGTGCGAACAGGCCAAAGCGGATCTGGAGTCATTACGAGAAAAATATCCGCATCGTTTGGTGGAAGTGGATATCGATTCTGATCCTGCCTTGCAGCGTGCCTACCTGGTGGAGATCCCGGTGATCGAAGTCGGTCCATACCGGCTCAAAGCCCCCTTCGACCGGCAAAAATTAATGATGACGCTTGGTGCAGCCAGCGACCGCCGTGGGCAATTACAGGAACTTGGCGGGGAAGCCTATCAAGCGCGCGTCAAACGCGGACAGCAGATCAGCGGCGCTGACCGGACCATCGCGTGGTTTTCCCAACACTACCTGGCGATCTTGAACCTGATCATGCTATTTTACGTCGGTTTGCCTTTTCTGGCCCCGGTTTTGATGAAAAGTGGCGCGACTGCACCGGCCAGGGTGCTCTATACCATCTATAGCCCGCTCTGTCATCAGTTTGGGTTCAGGTCCTTCTTTTTATTCGGCGAGCAGGCATATTATCCGTTGAAAGAAGCGGGGTTGGACGTCATCGATTTCGAGACAGCGACCGGCATCACCGGTCTGAGCGATCCCAATGATATCTCCCGGCTGGAAGCGCGCCGTTACCTGGGCGGCGAGACGGTTGGGTACAAGGTCGCGCTCTGTGAGCGGGACGTGGCGATCTACGCCGCCATCCTGTTTTTTGGCCTGCTCTTTGGCCTCACGGGACGCCGTTTCCCGCAGTTGCACTGGTCGATCTGGATCCTGCTCGGGCTTGGCCCGATTGGCCTGGATGGTTTCTCGCAATTGTTCAGCCAGTTCGACTGGCAACCTCTGGCGACGATCTTACCGTATCGCGAGAGCACCCCCTTCCTGCGTGTGCTGACCGGTATGCTGTTCGGTTTTTTCACAGCCTGGTTCGCTTACCCCAATATCGAAGAATCCATGCGAGAAACGCGCCAGTTCTTCGTCAAGAAGTTTGCGCAGGTGAAGGCTTCTCCGATAGTCGAGTAGACGGCTGGTCTCCCTGGCTTGTCGGGGTTAGCCTATTTTCAGGTTATTTATGCCTTTTTCCCAGCAAAACGGTCTCCGTTACTACAGCTTCGAAATCTTTCCCCAGAACATTACCCAGGCGGTCTTCACCCGTCAAGGGGGAGTCAGCCCGCGCCCCTGGGATTCGCTCAACGTGGGCGGCGCGATCGGCGATGACATCAGCCACGTGCGTGAGAACCGTATCCGTTCATTCGAGGCGCTGGGACGCGCCCCCGAGTCCATCCATGACGTATGGCAGGTGCACAGCACGGACGTGGTCTATGCCGATGCTCCGCGCGCGCTGGATACGCCCTACCAGAAAGCCGATATCCTGCTGACCGATAACCCGCAGGTGACGCT
>Ga0105091_10000781_pt1 | contig 13767 bp, 15 predicted proteins | sample PPLLak1March2015_FD_87022 | JGI IMG/M metagenome (GOLD analysis project Ga0105091, IMG submission 87022) | Freshwater sediment microbial communities from Prairie Pothole Lake near Jamestown, North Dakota, USA - PPLs Lake P7 Core (1) Depth... | ecosystem: Environmental > Aquatic > Freshwater >... | reverse complement strand
GGGTACAGGCGGCGAGAGAACGGCAGCGTGCCCGCTTCGAAGGGACGGGCGTTGTCTGTCCCGTGCCGGAACCGGGACTATCGCAATTCGGACATGCGCGTGGCGGAGGTGCGTAAGGTCTGTAAACTGGATGAAGCGGCGGGCAGCCTGGTGCGAGCGGCGACATCGTGCTGTGCATGAGCCAGTTGAACCTGTCGGCACGGGGGTATCATCGCGTGCTCACCTATGCCTGCAGCACCGGCGCAGGCACATTGGCGCGGACCCTACGAAAATCGCATAGGGCAGGCGATTGCGGATTTAGCGGGAAGTGATTCGATCCAGACGTGCATCTGGCAGAGGCGTTACACACCGTCCCGGTGTTTTTCGGGAATACCGGCCGAAATTGATGGTGGGGTGAAACCCAAGTACCAACCTACGATTTCCATAGCTGCCTTGACTATCGTAGTATCATCTGATGGTTCGCCTATAAAAATTTCTTATTTTACTTTTTTATCGCAATAACTTATCGGCATCGGAATGAATGACAATGCCGTTTGCCTTTAGCAATCTCTGCTCCTGACGCCTGATCTCCTGCGCGACTTTCAAGCGATCCATTTGATTCGGAAATTGGGCCGTGAATTCGGGCGAGCCAAACAGCCGGCTATCCTGAACCGCATCGAATGAATGATCGGGCAGAAAATCCAATGCCCCAATTTTTCCAAGATCAACCTGATAATGCTCAAATACTTCACGTTCCAAATCGCCAAAATCAACCCCTACGGGATTTGCGCCCAGTTCAAACAGGATTCGGCAGAACCATGGCTCGAACTGAGCGGTATACCCTTTGCTCGCACGTCCCAGTGTCATTTCACCAAATGGCGTGTCAATGTAAAGTGAGGCAGGCGCTTTGCTTGTGTTTGAGCCGCAGGCAATATCCAAAATCCTTTTGCCTTGAATATTCGGCAATCTCCCAAAGGGATTTGCCAGCCTTCCAAACATTTGCTTGACGATTTCTTCAACGCCGGGTTCCTTCGCTAATTTTCTGTTCAAATCATAACGAGTATTAAGTGCTCGGATCGTGTTCGCAAGCAGGAACTGATCTTGCTCGTCTTTCCATAAGCGATTCAATTTGGCAATGAGCCGTTCTTGCTTGTTGTTGCCTGAACTTGCTCTCATGAGTCTAATTTCGCTTGATCATTTACTCTTTCGAGGAGCCAATAGGGCATCCATGTAGATTTTAGATCTTTACCTTTGACGCGTCGGTATACATCCGAAATCTGGTCAAGGGACACTTCATCGCCTGCGATTTCAATTTCCTGCTCGATGAACCGTTTGGGATCGTTGAAAACAAATTTCGCGGATATAGGATTCGATCTGCCCTTTGCTCTCCAGATATCCAAGACCTGTATTTTTATTTGCGCCTGTCTCGGATGTATAAACGAAATTGCGGACGCCCGCATTCTTCGCGGCTTCGATGAGTGCCAATTCGTACTTAATTTCTATTTCGGGCGTGACGCGAAGATTCACTTGAAAGCTGGGCATAAAGACCCCGTAGATGCCTTCCAGTGCACGATCCAGGCTGGTGCGGTCATCGAAGTCTCCGCGGACCTTCCATCCCTGATTGAGCAAATGCCGCAAAACCGCGCCTCCCTGGTTTCCGGTTGCCCCTGCGACTAAAATAGTGCCTGGTCGTTCAGTCATAATTCTGCCTCCTCTGTCCATATTATGGCAATGCCAACGCGATCAATGTCAATGGAATGGCAACCAGAATTGCTTTGATGGTTACTCTGCGCGCCTGCCTGCGTACCTGAGCAAGTTCGGCTTCGTCTTCGATCTTTTCGATCTCACCTGTCAAATTGCGCGAACCGCGCGAAGCAAGCCCCACTCAGGTCTTGTCGCGCCATTGAAAGAAGCCCGAAGCGGCCGCTACAAACAGAAAAAATAACGGCAGCCGCCACAGGCGATCAGCATTCGTCGAAATCAGCCACGTTAAAATGGCAAGGGCTAGCACAAACGGGATTACACCACCGATCAACGTTTAACCCGTTCACGCGGACTGATATTTGCAATACAGGCTTCTTCATTATCATGTTCGTGATCATTGGGTGAGACCGATTCGGGTTTTTGACCTTGGGTTATCGCTCTCATAAACTCCTGCACGATTGTGCCTCCTGATGCGCCGAAGGTTGCTATTGTTTTCATCGCTAAATCTCCTGAAACGTTTTACAAATGTTTACTTCCCGCACCTCTTCCCCCAAATGCTGGGACTCGCTGCGTGAATTCTTTCCAACTTGTCATACTCTACCTGTCATTTACCTGTGAGAGAACAGGTTTAAGATCAACGATTGGTGTCCCGTCGATTGCTTCTAAGGGAGAAACTTTTAAATGCTGCCCGGCAATCTCCAAGACTGAAACTCGATGGAGGCCAATAGGGTTGGGGCGATCCTGTGACCGTGTCGCAAATACGCCTTTCAGCGGTGCATCCAGCCTCCCACGCGGGTGAACCTGAAGTACGTCACGTTGAGCGCGATGAAGCCATGTCAGAATAATTAAATTGTCTCCGGCTTTGATGCCAGCGAGTCCCTGCGCGACCTGAGGTGTTAAATCCAGCCATGCTTCGTAGCCGCCTTCGTCTCCTTGTAAGGGAGCGTCCTCAGGATCGGTTAGCTCGGAGCGTATTATCCCAATTGGTTCAATCACATAACTGTTTTCGGTCATATTGCATTCCTTTCACTACTACCACTATTTAGACATGTTGATCATCCTAAAGGCTGAGCATCTTGTCAAGTCGATGTTGTAGATGAGTGCGCTCGGCACTTCGGATTCATTCGCGTACCTCAGCAGCATGTATTTCATAAGTTTATTCTCCTGTTGAATAGATTATAGGCTGTTTTGCCTTTCTATAAATACGTCGCATATCCGTATTAGAAATTGCCTATTGACAAAAAATGCCAAATTTGATACCATCAATTTGTCAAATCCAACAAAAATCAACAAAAATCAACAAAAGGTATATTTTTGACCACTTACGAGCGCCGTCAATCGCTATTAGACTTGTTGCGAAAACAGCCGGGTTTGCGTGTCCCGGAGATTGCTAAAGCGTTGGATGTATCAGACGGCACTGTTCGAAACGATCTCAATGCCCTTGAAGAGGAAGGTCGACTCAGGCGTGTACACGGGGGAGCAGTTTTGAGTGATCAAGACCAATTCCAGAATAATTCTTTCGTGCGTCGTTATAAAGAAAATGTGGCCGCCAAACTCGCTATTGCGCGTGAGGCGGCCCTTTTGGTTATGGACGGCGACTCGATTTTGCTGGATGCGAGCAGCACATCTTATTACCTGGCGCGCGCTTTATCCGGGAGAAATAAACTCCGCGTTATGACCAATGGCTTTGAAGTTGCGCGAGCGCTCGCTCAGAATTCTTCGAACACCGTGATTCTGCTCGGGGGCGTGGTCAACAATGACTCTTCTTCCGTAACGGGTTTGTTGAGCGAGCAGATCATTGCGGAAATGCACATCGAAAAAGCATTTTTTTCTTGCAGTGGATTCAGCGTCGAGCGCGGGATGACCGAAGTGCACTTCGAAGAGGCGCAACTGAAGCGTAAGGCAATTGAGTCCTCGAAACAGGTATTTGCATTGATCGACTCTTCGAAGTTCGGTAAAGAAGACCTGACACCTTTCGCGCGTCCGATACAAATTACGCACTTGTTTACAGATTCGTGCATTACCGATGAATGGAAAACCCGTCTGCAATGGGCAAACATTCCATTTACGGCGTGTGGCGAAGATTCAGTTCAGTCTGAACAGTGGAGGTGATTTTTCGTGAGCGGTGAATACATCCTTGAACTAAAGGATATAACCAAGCACTTTTCCGGTGTGGAAGTATTGCACCAGGTTCCTTTTAGGCTACGTCCGGGAGAAGTCCACGCGCTATTGGGAGAGAATGGCGCCGGGAAGTCTACGCTGGTGAAGGTGATCACAGGCGTGTACCAGCCGGATGGCGGGGAGATTTTCCTGAATGGCGAACTGGTCCAGTTCAACGACACACGCGAATCCCGCCAGGCTGGGATTGCGGCGATCTACCAGGAACTCAGTCTATTTCCAGACTTGAATGTGGCTGAGAACATCTTTGTCGGGCGTCAGCCTATGACCTTTGGCAGGCGGATTGATTGGCGCAAACTGTACAACGAGTCGGAAAGATTGCTGGCCTCGCTGGGCGTGCGTCTGGACCTGAAGCAGAAAGCCCGTAACTTGAGCATTGCGCAACAGCAAATGGTAGAGATTGCTCGCGCGTTCTCGATCAATGCCCGTATCCTGATCATGGACGAACCGACCTCTTCGCTCACCCTCAACGAGGTGGCTGACTTGTTCCGACTGGTCCGTCGCCTGCGGGACGAGGGGACTGCTATTATTTTCATTTCCCACCGCTTGGAAGAATTGTTTGAGCTGGCCGACCGGGTGACTGTACTGCGTGACGGTTCGTACGTAGATACCCGTCCCATGCAGGATGTGACACGTGACGACCTGATCCGCATGATGGTAGGACGCAAGATTAGTAATCTGTTTCCGAAACAGGATGTCCAGGCCGGAGAAGTGGCTTTGAAAGTGGAACACCTGACCCGTGAGGGCGCTTTCTGGGATGTCAGCTTTGAGTTGCGCAAGGGAGAGATCCTGGGCATGGCTGGATTGGTCGGGGCAGGGCGCACGAACGTGGCGCGGGCTATCTTCGGTGTGGAACCGCCCACGAGCGGCGCGATCCAGCTCAATGGTAGAGAGATCCGCATCACTTCTCCCCAGCATGCGATCAAGTTAGGTCTGGCATACGTTCCCGAAGACCGCCAATTGCATGGTCTGATCCCTGCCATGCACATTACAACAAATATCAGCCTGCCCATGCTCCCGGAGTATGCGCGCCGGGGATGGCTGCAAGATAAAGTGGAGCGCAAGGCAGCTTACGATGCGGCTTGCCAGATGGAAGTGCGCGCCAATAACATCTGGCAGAAGGCGCGTGAGCTTTCAGGGGGCAACCAGCAGAAGGTTGTGCTGGCGAAATGGCTTTCGACCAACCCGCGCATCCTGATCCTGGATGAGCCGACGCGCGGGATTGACGTGGGGACGAAGGCTGCGGTCCATGCCCTGATGAGCAAGCTGGCTTCTGAAGGCATGGCCATTTTAATGATCTCGTCGGAACTGCCGGAGGTGTTGGGGATGAGCGACCGGATCATCGTGATGCACGAAGGACGCATGACCGCTCAATTTACCCGCGCCGAGGCAACCCAGGAGAAAATTATTTCTGCTGCTACCCAAGCTGTAACAACAGGAAGTGCACAGTGACCGTTCAAAACCCTCCCGTCGTAAAAACTTCAACAACTCCCCGGCCCAGTTTGTTGTGGATGCTCGCCCGCTCGCGTGAAGCCGGCATCAGCATTTTCATCCTGATCCTGGTTGTGGCTGTCACGCTGCGCGCCCCGTCTTTCCTGACGATAGACAATTTCAGGGATATTCTACTGAACATATCGATCCTCACGATCGTAGCGTTGGCGCAGACGATGGTCATCATCACACATGGCATTGACCTGTCGGTCAGCTCCATGATCGGGCTGGTGGCGATGATGGTGGCCTTTGTTGTCTCGCAGAATCCTGATATGCCGGTCTTGATGCCAGTTTTGTTGGGAATGGCGTTGGGCTCTGTCCTGGGTATGTTCAACGGCTTGATCATCACTCTTGGCAACGTCCCGCCGATCATTGCCACCCTGGGTACGTTGAGCATTTATCGCGGACTGGTTTTTTATTACAGTCAGGGCACGTGGATCAATTCATTCGAACTGCCCAGGAATTTCAAGCTTTTATCCAAGGGTACACCGCTGGGGCTGCCGAACATGGTCATTGTTGCCCTGTTTGTCGCGGTGGTCGTTTACTATTTCCTCAACCATACTCGCACCGGACGGGATATCTTCGCTGTAGGCAGCAACCCGGATGCGGCGCAATTTGCCGGGATCCGCAAGCAGCGCATTATCTTCCTGGTGTATGTGCTTAGCGGCCTGCTCACCGGGTTGGCAGCAGTGTTGTGGGTTTCACGATTCGAATCAGCGCAGACCAACACCGGACTCGGTTTCGAACTCCAGACCGTGGCCGCCTCCGTGGTGGGCGGCGTCAGCATCAGTGGTGGTATCGGGACTGTGCCAGGCGTCTTGCTGGGCGCCTTACTGCTGGGCATGATCCAGAATGCGCTGACTTTGATCCGCATTTCGCCTTTCTGGCAGTTGGCAGCCCAGGGCTTCCTGATTCTGGTTGCGGTCATCTCCGATAAATGGATCTTAAGCCGTTTTGAGAGGACAAAGAAATGAACGCATCGTCATCCTCATCTCTTATCGAAGCAAAATCTGCGCCATTGATCAGCGAGAAAGCCCCGCGTCGCTCGTTCCTATCTAATTTCCAGCGCTGGGAATGGATGCTGGTAGGGTTGATCATTCTTGACGTGCTGGTCAACATGCGACTCTCCCCATTTTTCCTGGATGCCCGCAACCTCTCGCGCACTTCTTCCGACTTCATGGAAATCGGGTTGATGATGCTGCCAATGGTTTTCATCATCATCACAGGCAATATTGACTTATCGGTTGCTTCCAATATGGGGATGAGCGCTTCCTTCATGGGTTTGTTGCACAACCAGGGAGTCAATATTTGGGTGGCAGCATTGGCAGGACTCACCCTTGGAACGCTTGGCGGTTTCTTGAACGGTTATTTGATCGCACGTGTCAAACTGCCTGCGCTGGTGGTCACTCTGGGCACTTACGCATTCTATCGAGGCATTGCATACGGCTTTTTAGGGGACCAGGCCGCGCGTGGATATCCCGAAGCTTTTACATATTTTGGCCAGGGAAAAGTTTTCGGAAGCCTGGTCCCGTTTTCGGTAGCTTTGTTCATCATCCTGGCTGTCATTTTCGGTCTGGTTTTGCATAGGACTACTTTTGGACGTTACCTGTACGCCATAGGGAGCAATGAAAACGCCACGGCGTATTCCGGCGTTCCGGTTGCAAAAATCAAATTCATCATCTACACCCTGTCGGGATTCATGTCTGCCCTGGCAGGTCTGATCCTGGCGGCGCGCTTCGGCAGTACCCGTCCCGACATTGGCACCGGGCTGGAACTGGCGGTCATCACGGCGGCTGTGCTCGGCGGCGTAGACATCAACGGCGGTAAAGGCACGATGCCCGGAGCCGTGCTGTCCTTGCTGCTCATCGGCCTGATGCGCTTTGGCATGGGCCTGCTCAACATTCAGGGGCAGGTGCAGGGCATTGCCATTGGTCTGTTGTTGATCCTTTCCATTCTTGTGCCCAGCCTGGTCCGCAGTCTTTCGTTGATCGGCAAAAAATTCAGCTGGCGTTCGGCACTTTCGCCGGCAGCCTTCCTGCTCATCTTTATTCTCTTTTTCATCTTTTTCTTCTGGTCACGAGCGCCGGTTATCGCTGGCGGTTGACGCCAATCCTTACGGTGGTTACAGGCGAAAGCCTGATGCCTCAAAATTTCCCCATGACTTTGAAAGGAGGTCAAGGTTACTTATATATCGGATGACTGACGTAGATGTAAGTCGAATATTCTGTTAATAAATTCAAAGGAGATAGATTATGAAACACCGATCGTTAGTTTTCACCCTTACCGCGCTGACCGTCTTCGGTTTGCTGCTAGGTGCGTGTGCACCAGCGGCCACTGAGGCGCCAGCACCTACCGCGCCCGCGGCACCTACCGAGGCTCCGGCTGCCACCGAAGCCCCGGCAACAGAAGCACCAGCCGCTACGGAAGCTCCAGCTACCGCATGTGAAGGAGACTACGTGCTGGTTCCGAAGAATCTTGGCAACCCTTATTTCGATACTGCCAATAACGGTGCTCAAGAAGCTGCCACGGAGCTGGGCATAACGGTATTGTATCAGGGTTCTGCAACCGCCGACGCCACCGAACAGATTACCTTGCTCAATTCCTTAATCGCTCAACAACCTTGCGGTCTAGCCGTTTCAGCTAATGATGCTGATGCTCTCGTTCCAACGGGTCAAGCTGCTATGGATGCTGGCATTCCGGTGGTCACGTGGGACTCTGCGATCGCGGCTGATGGTCGTAATTTCCACATCAATCAGGCCATACTACAGGATATCGGCGCGGTCCAGATCCAGATGGCTTCTGAACTCGCTGGCCCCGATGGCGGACAGATCGCTATTTTGAGTGCCACATCCACCGCTCCAAACCAGAATGCTTGGATCGAAGTCATGAAGGAAGAGCTGACCAAACCGGAATATGCCAACCTGGAATTGGTAGAGACCGTTTATGGCGATGATGATGACACCAAGAGCTATAACGAGGCCCAATCTCTCTTCACCAAGTATCCTGACCTCAAAGTCATCATTGCACCAACCACCGTGGGCATCGCCGCTTCTGCTCGCGCCGTTACGGATGCCGGTCTGATCGACAAGGTGTTTGTCACCGGCTTGGGTACCCCGAACCAGATGAGGGAGTATGTGAAGAACGGCGCTTCTCCGCAATTTGCCCTTTGGAATCCAGCCGACCTTGGTTACCTTGCAGTATATGCTATGCACGCTCTCGCGAGCGGTGAGATCACAGGCGAAGCCGGTGAGACGTTTGATGCTGGCAAGCTCGGCGAAAAGACCATTGAGGATGATCCTGATCTCGGATTGAACGTTCTGCTTGGCCCGCCCTTCGTTTATAATGCGGATAACATCGACGACTTCGATTGGTAAGCCATAAACCCTACAACCGAACCCCTCTCCCAAGCGGAGAGGGGTGAGGACCTTAAAGGCTAAGTCATGAAACGTGTAGGCTTTCAATTCAAGGTCAGGCAAGACCGTCTCGCAGAATACAAAGAACATCATCTACGCGTCTGGCCCGAAATGCTGGACGCCCTGCGTGAATCTGGCTGGCATAATTACACCTTATTTATGCGAGAAGACGGTTTGATCTTTGGCTATTTTGAAACCGAAGAAAATCTTGCAACCGCGCAAGCAAAGATGGCTGCAAAGGCTATCAACACGCGCTGGCAGGAATTCATGTCCCCGTTTGTCGATGCCAACGCCCGTCCCGACGAAACTTTCGTCGAATTGGAAGAGTATTTCCATCTGGATTAAGATAAAGATGAAGGGACGAGATTTCTTGATCTCTAATCAAACGCCTCTACAGAAGGAACATTGAAATGAAACGAATTTTGTGCTACGGCGATTCGAACACCTGGGGTTACAACCCTGTTACACAGGATCGTTTCGACAAATATAAACGTTGGACTGGTCAACTAAGCCGGGCGCTAGGTGGCGATTACGATGTAATCGAGGAAGGGTTGAACGGCAGGACGACCGTGTGGGACGACCCGATTGAGCGTTATAGGAATGGATATGATTACCTTATCCCATGTCTGGAATCGCATAAACCACTCGATCTGGTCATCATCTCGCTCGGTGTAAATGATTTGAAAAAGCGGTTCAGCCTGTCCGCGTATGATATTGCTGAAGGCGTGAGTGTGTTGGCGCAAGTTGTACAAAAAAGCAATGCAGGCATTATGAATGGTACTCCCCAAATCTTGCTTCTCTCGCCTCCGCCGCTCGGGAAACTGACAGCCTACGCCGAGATGTTCGAAGGGGCCGAAGCGAAGTCGCGGAAGCTTGCCGAACATTACTCGCGTGTTGCGGCTGAGTTGGGATGCTCCTTCTTCGATACTTCCACGGTCCTCGTTTCGAGCGACCTGGATGGTGTCCACTTTGAGCAGAACGAACATGCCAAATTGGGGCAAGCCGTGGCAATTAAAGTCAGGGAGCTCATTGGCTAAGCCAATGATTTGCGCGCGATGAACCAACCTGACAATGCGTTGCGGGAAAGCGGTTGGCATAATTATTCTTTATTCATGCGCGCAGACGGCCTGATCTTCGGTTATTTCGAAACCGAAGAAAGCCTAACTGTTGCCCAGGCCAACATGGCTGCCAGAGAAATCAACACACGCTGGCAGGAATTCATGTCTCCGTTCGTCGATACGAACGCTCGCCCTGACGAAACTTTCGTTGAACTGGAAGAGTATTTCCACCTGGATTATGTATGCCCAAACCACGCAGCTACCTCGCCATAGATCTTGGTGCCGAGAGTGGACGCACCATGCTCGGCACGTTATCTGGCAGGCAACTCAGCCTCACCGAAACACATCGCTTCCCCAACGGCCCTGTCCGCCTGCCGGATGGCATCCACTGGGATGTGCTGCGGCTGTGGGCCGAGATCAAGGCAGGCATAGCCGTCAGCGTTAAAGATGGCGTAAAGCTTAGCGGTCTCGGTCTCGACACCTGGGGTGTGGATTTTGCCCTGCTCGACCGCACTGGCGCTTTGCTCGGCAATCCCTTCCATTACCGCGACAACCGCACCGACGGGATGCTCGAGGAGGCCTATCGCCGTATCGCCCGCGATGAGCTCTTCGCCAGCACTGGCATACAGTTCATGCAGATTAACTCGCTCTACCAGTTATTGGCGATGGTATGCGCAAAATCACCGATCCTGGATGTTGCACAGACCTTTGTTACGATCCCTGATTTGTTCAACTACTGGTTGAGCGGAGAAATCACTAACGAATTTACCAATGCGACCACCACCCAATGCCTCGATCCCATCAGGCGGGATTGGGCGCTGGCAGTGCTCCAGGCCCTGGACATCCCCACCCACCTTTTCGGACCCGTAACTGCTCCGGGCACCCCGATCGGGACCCTGCTCCCCCAGGTCGCTAGCGAGACGGGCGCGGGCAAGGTCAAAATTTTGCTCCCAGCCTGCCACGATACCGGCTCGGCGGTTGTTGCAATCCCGGCGCAAAACAATGATTTCGCCTGGATCAGCTCAGGGACATGGTCGATCATGGGCGCCGAAGTGCGCGAGCCGTCGATCGGCCTGAAGGCATTGCAATACAACTTCACCAACGAAGGCGGCGCGTTTGGCACCTGGCGCCTATCGAAAAACATCATGGGACTCTGGTTGGTGCAGGAATCCCGCCGCGAGTGGCAACGCCAGGGACAGGATCACACTTATGATGAAATGACCAAGCTTGCGGTCGAGTCGGAGGCGTTCCTGGCGGTGATCGATCCCGACGATAACGTCTTCCTGCATCCCGGTGATATGCCCGAAAGAATCCGCAACTATTGTGCCAGCACGGGTCAGCGCGTCCCGCAAACAAAGGGAGAAGTCGTCCGAGTAGCGCTAGAAAGTATTGCGCTCAAATATCGCTGGGTGTTGGAACGACTGGAAGAGTTAAACGGCAAGCGCTTCGACCCAATTCACATCATCGGCGGCGGGACGAAAAACCACCTGCTCGACCAGTTTACCGCAGATGCTACCGGACGCACGGTGGTAACAGGTCCAGTGGAAGCCACCGCCATTGGCAATGTGCTGATGCAGGCGATTGGGCTGGGCCACATCAACTCTTTGGCGGACGCCCGTACTGTCGTGCGCGGTTCTTTTGAAGTGGAAGAATATCATCCTGGCAGCCGTGATGGTTGGGATGAAGCGTACCAAAAATTATTAGAATTGCTGGACTCCAATATCTTATAATCCCGCAAGGGATCTGATATTGGAGAGTCGAAAGTCAGGAGACTTTCAACTCCACTAAAAAAAACATGTTAAACCCTCCTTATCCCGAACTTGATGACCTGCTCGAAATGATGGGCCAGGCCGGGCGCCATCTGGCTGAAATCGAAGCCAGCGAAGGCGCGGCCGGCAACATCTCGGTCTGTCTGCGCTGGCCGATTGAAGTCCGTACCCGCTTCCCGGTGGTGGGCGAAATCGAACTGCCGCAGCCCGTCCCCGAACTGTCAGGCGCCACTTTTATCGTGAGTGGTTCCGGTCGCCGCCTGCGCGAGATCATCAGTCAGCCTGCTGCCCATCTCGCCTGCATTATCGTGAACGAAGGTGGTAAAACCGGCAAACTTTATACATCCTATCATCGCCGCTTCGAACATGTTACTACTGAGTTTAACTCCCACCTGGCAGTGCATTACGACCAGATTTGTGCTACAGACACGAATTTTCATGCCGTCATCCATGCCCAACCATTGCACCTGACTTACCTGAGCCACATCCCTCGCTACCAGGATACGCACTACCTGAACACGCATCTCCTGCGCTGGCAGCCGGAAACCATCATCAATTTGCCCGAAGGCATTGGGTTCGTCCCCTTCCGTTTGCCGGGTTCGTCCGAACTGATGTCAGACAACGTAGAGTTGCTGCGTAAGCACCGCATCGTGATCTGGGCCAAACATGGCGTGATGGCGCGCTCGGACGTCTCGGTCAAGCGCGCCGCGGACCGCGTGGAATATGCCGAAGCTGCCGCGAAATATGAATACCTGAACCTTTCTGCCGGAGAGATCGCTGAAGGATTGAGCACAGAGGAAATACGCGAAATCTGCAAGGCGTTCAATGTAAAGCAGGATATTTTTTGACCTAACCCCCGTCCCTTTGGGACACCCTCTTCCCTAATAGGGAAGGGGCAGGTGGGATAGGTTACCAGGAGCCATCATGACCCCAACTGAATCTCAAATCCAGTCTGCCTACGCCCTTGCGAAAGAGCGCTATGCTATATTTGACGTGGACACTGAAAAAGCGATTGGCCGCCTGGAAAAAGTTTCCGTAAGTCTGCATTGCTGGCAAGGGGATGATGTCGGCGGCTTTGAGAATCCTGGCGGCGAGCTTGGCGGCGGACTGGCTGCCACCGGTAACTATCCTGGAAAGGCTCGCAGCGGCGACGAACTGCGCAACGACCTGGATGTCGTCTACAGCCTGCTGCCCGGCTCGCACCGGCTCAACCTGCACGCCATTTACCTTGAGTCGGACCAAAAAGTGGAACGCAACGCCATCGAACCACGTCATTTCACCGCATGGAAAGATTGGGCCAGGGAAAATGGTCACGGCATTGATTTCAACCCTACCTGCTTTTCCCATCCTCTCGCTGCCGATGGCTTCACGCTCTCGCACCGCGACCCAGCCATTCGCCAGTTCTGGGTGGAGCACTGCATCGCCAGCCGCAAGATCGGTGACTGGTTTGGGAGGGAACTGGGGACTCCGGCTGTGACGAACATCTGGATCCCTGACGGTTACAAAGACACCCCTGCGGACCGGACCACGCCCCGGGGTCTGCTGCTGGAATCCCTGGATGCAATCCTGGCTGAGAAATTGTCCCACAACCTGGACGCTGTGGAACCTAAACTCTTTGGCATCGGTTCTGAGAGTTATGTGGTCGGTTCGATGGAGTTCTACACCGCTTATGCCCTTAGCCGCGAGATTTTGCTCACATTGGATTCAGGCCACTTCCACCCGACCGAAACGATCGCTGACAAAATCTCTTCCCTGCTGATCTATCTCGATGAGTTGTTGCTGCACGTCAGTCGTGGTGTGCGCTGGGATAGCGACCACGTGGTCACCTTCAATGATGACCTGCAAGCCATTACCCAGGAAATCGTCCATGCGGATGCGTTGGGGCGCGTTCATATTGGCCTGGATTATTTCGATGCCAGCATCAACCGTCTGGCGGCGTGGACGGTCGGCGCGCGCAATACGCTTCGTGCTGTACTCAATGCCTTGCTGGAACCGCTGGATATGCTCAAGACTCTCGAAGCCGAAGGAGACTTTTCAAGCCGCCTGGCCTTACAGGAAGAATTGAAAGTCATGCCGTCCAATGCTGTTTGGGACTATTATTGTATGCAGAAAGACGTCCCGGTTGGCATGGCGTTTATGGATGTGATCAAGAATTATGAGAGCAAAGAGTTGTCG
>Ga0105091_10000780_pt1 | contig 13767 bp, 12 predicted proteins | sample PPLLak1March2015_FD_87022 | JGI IMG/M metagenome (GOLD analysis project Ga0105091, IMG submission 87022) | Freshwater sediment microbial communities from Prairie Pothole Lake near Jamestown, North Dakota, USA - PPLs Lake P7 Core (1) Depth... | ecosystem: Environmental > Aquatic > Freshwater >... | reverse complement strand
TCTCGATAACGGTCAACTCGCTCGGCTGGAAGGATCTGTCAAAGCTCTCTCACCGAATGGCGCGGAAGCTGGTCAAAGGCGAAAAGATCTCTCGCATCACGATCCACCCGATCTACCTTGACGACGTTGAACCCTGGACTGAATATGGCGCCGGCGGGGGTTCGATACGGCGCAGAAAAACGCGCCACTCAACCGCCGCCTGAATAACAACCGGTCGTGCCCAAGAGGGACGACCGGTAATTTTTCCTCGAAACCAGGCGGGGACTCGCGTTTTGGCCGCATTCCCTTGCAGCACTTTGTTTTGATTCGGTATCATTGGTCTCGATGACGCGATCCCCGCTTCTGATCATACTTGCGGCCTGTCTTTGCACCCCGACCCTTGCGGGTTACAAGATAAAGGAATTCAAGCCGAAACCGGCAAAGGAGTACGCGGCTTACCAGGATTTCCAGAAGATTGTCATTGCTGCCGAACCGCGTCTGACTGAACCGTCTGTTCTCGAGCTTTTTGACACGAAGAAGCTTCTCAACAAGCTGATTATGCCGGTCGTGGTCGTCGTTGAGAACAACAATGACTTCGCGATTCGGATCAGGGCAGAGGACATCCTGATGGTTGACTCGACCGGCGCTCGGATCCCGGGCATGCCCTACGATGAAGTCCTCTTGCGGATCTCGCTGAAGGGCCATCTGGGAACGTATTCCTCTCGCAAGGAAATCCTCATTCGTCAAGTCGGCGACAAAAACATGGTGATGGACTTCGAGCACAAGTACTTCGGAGAGAAGTTAATTGCGCCGCACGATTCTGACTACGGGGTTATTTTCTTCCCTGTCCCGAGCAGCGGCGATCTTTCCGGGACTCGCCTCTATGTGCCCAAGGTCCATGACCTGACTAACGACGAGCCTTTGATGTTTTTCGAGTTCGACCTCGATAAGTCGAAGCAGTAAGCCAATCCGCGGCCGCAGCATTTTCGCCGGACCGTTAACTTTTCAATGACATCTCATATCCATATCGACTTTACTGAGCACCGGTTGTCCAACGGCTTGCAGGTGATCCTCTATCGTGACAATCGGATCCCGCTCGCCCATGTCAGCCTTCACTACCGCGTCGGCTCAAGCTACGAGCAAAAGGGGCAATCGGGCCTGGCGCATCTTTTCGAACACATGATGTTCGAAGGCTCCGAAAACGTGGCCAAGAATGAGCACGGTCGTTTGCTCGATGCGGCGGGCGGCAGTTGGAACGCTTCGACGAGTAAGGACAGGACGAACTATTACGCGACGGTCCCGTCCAATTACCTCGATTTGGCCCTCTGGCTGGAGGCCGACCGGATGCGTTCTCTCCGCATCACTCCCGAGAACTTCGAGAACCAGCGCCAGACGGTTATTGAAGAGAAGAAGCAAAGCTACGACAACCGCCCTTACGGGCGCGCCCATTTGCGTTTCGACGAACTGGCCTACGCCAACTGGTCCTACGGTCACCCGGTTATCGGGGATGTTGACGACTTGAAACAACTCACCTTGGAGCAAGCGGTCGCTTTTCACGCAAGATTCTACGGGCCGGGCAACGCCGTCCTGGTTATGGCGGGCGACATCAGTGAGGCGGACGCTCTCACGAAAGCAGAGCGATACTTCCTGCCGATAGCCGATACCACTGACAGATTTCGACCGGACCTTTCAGAACCTGCCCAGGGGCAGGAAAAAAAGGAAGTCCATCGAGATGTCCTGGCTGCTCTGCCGGCGATGATGCTTGGCTTTCATATGCCGGAATACGGCTCCCGTGATCATTACGCCCTTTCCATGCTTTCACTCATCCTGACCCAAGGTGAATCATCCCGACTCTACCGGAAGATGATTTACGACAACAACTGGGTCACGTCGGTCTACAGCGGGCCGAATCAATACAAAGGCCCCCAGTTGTTCACCGTATGGTCCCAGATGCAGGACGGGACTCCGCCCGAGCGGATCCAGGCAGAGCTGATAAACGAACTTGGCAGAATCGGCGAGTCGTCAGTTTCCGACGAGGAACTGGAGAAAGCGAGGAACAACATCAGCCATGCTTTCCTGACCCGGCTCGCGCGGGTTTCCCAGATAGGCGAAGCGCTTGCCAGCTATGCCGTCTTCTTAAATGACCCGCGGGCGATCAACACCGAGCTCGACCGCTTCTTCGAGATCGAGGCGGAAGACATCCAGGCGGCGGCCAGCCGATGTTTCAAGGCTGAGAACCAGACGGCCATTTTCGTCTTGCCTCAAGGAGGTCCGCGTTGAAGAGCGCCCGCCCCGTCGCGACCGGTATTCGCACGGTGAACTATCCCCAAATTCCTGTCGAGGTTCTTCCCAATGGCCTGCTGGTGCAAACCATTGAAGACCGCCGCTTCCCGATTGTTTCGGTTCAAGTGGCATTTCCAGTGGGCCGAGTGCACAACCCCGACGCCAATCTAGCCTTGCTGCAGTTGGCCGTCGAATCAGTGAAGGAAGGGACCGAGTCTCGAGACGCGCGTACGATTGCCGACCAAATGGACTATTGGTCCATTCATTATTCGGGCGAGCTCTTCATGGAGAGCACGCTGCACTCGATGCGGGTGCTTGAAAAACACCTGGAACGCGGCCTCGAGATGCTGGCGGACCTTCTCCTGCATCCTGTCTTTCCGGATGACGAACTGGAAAAGACCCGGCAACGATGGTCGAGCCTCCTTCAGGCGCAGCGATCGCAGCCTGATTTTCTCGCGAACGAACGCGCCTACCTGGCCTGCTTTGAAGGTCATCCGTACTCGAAAAACACGATTACTGTCGAGCATCTCCGGCAGGCGACGAGGGAACGCGTGCTTGACAGCTATACGCGAAATTACATTCCCTCTGGCGCGGTAGTTCTGTTCGCAGGCGACATAACCCATGAGGACAGTGTCCGGTTGGCCCGCCGGTTCTTTGGAAGCTGGAAGGCGACTTCAGATGGCCGGATCGAGTACTCCGCCGCGGCCGCGCGGCCGAAGAAGATCCTCCTGGTCGACCGCCCGAGCTCCGTTCAGTCGAGAATCGTGATCGCCTCGCGGGCTTTACCCGTTGCCGATCCGGGGATGATTCCGCTGCGCGTCGCCAACCAGATCCTGGGTGGAAGCGCCAGCGCCCGCCTGTTCCTGAAGCTGCGCGAGGAAAAAGGGTATACGTACGGCGCCTATAGCCGGCTGAAGAGCTACCGGCAAGACGGCCTTCTCCTGGCGGGCGCCGGAGTCCGGTCGGATGTAACCGGCCAGGCGATCGATGAGATGCTTCTGGAATTTGCGCGCATGGCCGAAGGCTTCCCTTCGGAGGAGGAGCTCTCGCGAAGCCAGTCGGAAATTATTGGTGGCTTTATCCGCCAGATGGAGACGGCCTTTTCGATTGGTGCCCTGGAGCTCCGCCGACGTCTGTGCGGGCTGCCGCTTGATTATTACCGGACGCTTCCTTCCGCCGTCCAACAGGTGACGCCGGAGATGGTGCGGGCGATCTCCCGGCGGGTCTTAGCAGAGAGCCAGCCGGTGGTTGTCGTCGTCGGGGACCGCAAGAGCGTGGAGAAGCAGCTCACGCATCTCGGCGAAATTGAATCTTTCGACTCACAGGGAAAGCGATTATCAGGGCCGCAAGGTTAAACAACGGAAAGGGGTACCGAAATGCTAGCCTCAAAGCACTACGAAAAGGGTATGGACCACTTTTCCGAGGACCGGCTGGATCAAGCCATTGCCGAGTTCCGCAAGGCCGTGGAGCAGGAGCCTCAATACGCAGACGCGCTTCACGCGCTTGCGATGTGCCACTATCATTTGGGCGATTACGATAGGGCGGTCGAGTGGGGAGAGCGTTACCGTGACGCTGATCCGGACAGCCCTCTGCCCTATACCAGCCTCTCGATGTTTTATCAGGCAAAAGGCATGATCGCCAAGGCGGAAGAAATGGGAGCGCTGGCTCAAGAAGCCGCGAGACGCGAGAAAACCACGTAAACAGACCCCTGGGAGCGCAGGCATCCTGCCTGCACTGGTGCCGCCGGCATCTTGCCTGCTTGCGTGGCCACTGTTTTTTGCGCGTCGGGTGCGAATTCTGAGGAGAAACTATGGAGCTGAAGACCGTTCCACTCGAAATTCCCGAGGGCTGTAACCTAATTCTTGGACAGACTCACTTCATTAAGACGGTGGAGGATCTGTACGAGATCATGGTAGGAAGCTCAGCGCAGGTGAAGTTCGGCGTGGCTTTCTGCGAAGCTTCCGGACCTTGCCTCATCCGCGTGTCGGGAAACGACGAAGGCCTGCAGGCAGTGGCCATGAAGAACGCGCAGGCGCTGGCGGCCGGCCACACCTTCACGATTGTGTTGCGTGACGCCTTTCCGATCAACTTCCTGAACGCGATCAAGCAGTGCCAGGAAGTGTGCTCGATCTTCTGCGCGACTGCCAACCCGGTTGAAGTGATTGTGGCCGAGACCGACCAGGGCTGCGGCGTACTTGGAGTCGTCGACGGGAGCTCCCCCAAAGGCGTCGAGGGCCCTGACGAGATCTCGCAGCGCAAGCAGCTGTTGCGCCGGTTCGGGTACAAGCTGTAAAGCGCTGACAGCCGACAGCACCCTCACTCCATTCCTGGCGCCTTGTATAGCGTGATCCGGCTCTGGACGGCGGCGTCGATACCAAGCCCGATTCCTGCGCCTATCCCTGCCCAGGCCGCCACGTACGGCAACGTTTCGGAATCCAGCCTTTCATAGGCAGCAATGCCGATGGCAGCCAGTGACCCGCCGATGATAGCGCCAATCAGCGGGCCATTCCACAAAGGTCCCGTCCGCCGTTCAGCCGTTGTGATCCTGGCGATTCCGGATTTTGGCAGCGCGCGTTGTGCTCCGTCTACCGTGATACGCAGCTCTTGGCTGCCTACTTCCTGGTACATGCCTTGGATTTCGTCGCCTGACGTCAGGATGACGATCATCTCGGTGCCGGGTTTCTCTGCCTGGACCTTGTCCCATCTGCCGGGGACGACACCGGCCCGGGCAGAGGCAAAGGCCAGGAGTACGATGACGAGCAGACGTAATGCTTTGCGTTCCATATATGCCCTCCGTGACTGCATTATCTGCCGTCTGGAGAGCAGATTGGATGCCAACGACCAGGCGCGTTAAGTCCGCTGAAATCGGGCTTTTGGTTCAGATTGAATCGCCGCGGGCGCAATCCCCGCTTGCATGTGCTGCCCGGCAACCGTTGATAGTGGGTCAGTATGAGAGGAGAGCGGGTCGCGTGCCTCGCTGGCCCTGCCCGCTGGATCGGGTTGTACATCCAAACCCGCCCGGTTATAATACGATTTCTTCTCTGGAAGCCGGCGTAGCTCAAGGGTAGAGCGGCGCATTCGTAATGCGTAGGTTGGGGGTTCAATTCCCTTCGCCGGCTCCAGCTTTTTCAATCTGCAACCCCACCGAAGAGGTCTGATTCTGACCGACTGGCCCGTGACTCGCTTGGCGCGGATTGCGCCGTCGGCCGGCGGGTAGTCACTTAGAGCTCAACACGACCTCGTCGAACCGGTTCAGACCGGCGCCGCCATCCGAGCCGGCGTCATAGACGTAGCCGTAGACCCTGACTCCGTCCGCGCGAGTGTAGATGTTCCCGCGGATCCAAGAGCCGAGGATTCTGTCGACCCTCAGCGTCGAAGGCTGCCAGCCGCCGTTGTTATGCGTGCTGAAAATGCTGCGCGAGGACTTTTCGACGAAGAACACGTGAACGGTCGTGCCGTCCAGGACTGCGTCGGCGCCCGGCTGCTGCGAGTCGACCGCGTTGGTGACCACATCGCGATCCGTCACCTGCACGGCGGGGGCGGGTGGGCCGTCGTTCACGATGCGCCGCTCCCAAAGCGTGCCTGAAGACAGCCGGTAGATGATCACTACCGTATTCGTCTGCGGGATGTAAACGAGGGGCAAAACCGCGCCGTATTCCGCCCTCGTCGCCCCCGCACCGGAGGCGAGCAACTCTCGCGCGGTGAGAGTGCCGTCGGGCAGGAGCCTGCGATACCAGATGGTCCCGTCCGTCCCGTAACAGGCGAGGTGGACCGTGTCGTTCGAGCCGAGCACGGCCCGCGGGCCGGCCAGGTTGGGAGCGACGCCGGCATCGATGACAGTCTGCGTGCCCCAAACGCCGGCCGCCGAACGAATGTTGTAGTGGACAGTCTGACCAACGTAAAAGGCAACCATGCTCCCGTCGGACCGGACCACGAGCGTCGCCGCTTGGGCGACCGAGTTCGCGGATGCAGCCAGTTCGTCGCGAGTAGCCCACGAATCGGGATGGGTGGGATGGTCGGAGGTCCGAAACGAGTGGTACCGGGTTGAGCGGGTTATCTGGTGGACAATGTGAATGGTGTCACCCACCTGCCGCGCGTCTACGGATTCGAGGTCGTCGGTCGCCGGACGGTTCGCCCCATCGACTTCCCGCCACGTGACTCCGCCGTCGGTCGACTTGACCATCATGAACACATTGTCAGTCTCTGCCGGCTCCATCATGAAATACAGGTGGCCGTTCGAAGACTGAAAGGGCCCGATCCGGCCAGGGGTCTCGACGAACGTCCCGCCAACATGGCGGGGCGGAATGGCAAACCGGAGCACCGGGTTACGAGAGGCGCCCATTGAGCCTCCGCCGGCTTCGATCATCCTGAACTCGAAGGCGTCGCCCTCATCGTTGGTGACCGCCCCGTCGGCGTAGCGACGCACAACCAGCGGCCACTCAAACTCGCCATGAGAACCCGCACCGGTCCAAGACGGTGTGCGGTCTGCCAGGCTCACGCCCGCGCCCGCCTGGAACCCGGCGGCGGAGCCTGCCAGCAGGTTGGTGGTCGCAGCGCCATGCCTGTAGGCGGCGCAGGAAACGATGCTGACGCGTGGTGTCTTTGCGTTATCGGACTCGGGATGTGGAAAGTCGTGAGCCTCCACGTCGGTCCAGTCGCCCGCATTCCGCCGGTATTGAAGCCGGTACTGCGAGCTACCAGTCGGCCCTGGCGCCCCCTCCACCTCGAAACGAATACGGAACGGCCGGTCGGCATGGATGGTGACGTTCTCGTTGAGCGCCCCGGCCCAACCCTGATCGGTGTTCAACTCGGCCGAGAAGTCCGAGCGGACCCGGAAGCTCGTCTGCCCGCTCCCACCGTCCTGCGGCTGATCTGCGCCGTTCCCCGTCACTACCCGAAGTGCCAGAAAAGACACGATCAGAAGATGTTTCATTTCGCCTCGTTTTCCTCCGGCCTCTTGCGGTCCGTCTCGGCTTGTCGGATACTCAGCCGGGCCACTGTTGGGAGGTACGTGTGAGAATTCGTAATGTAACGCTTTTCCTGATTCTAGTCGCGCTTGGGTCTACTTCTATTCAATCACAGGGACAAAGAAAGACGGCTGTTGCTGGGCCGCAGCCGAGCCTGGTGTCCTTCTCAGCAGGTGCGCTGATTGTCGTAGCCCCGCCGGAGTACGGTGGCAGCTGGAGCGCGATGGGGGTGATCGACGAGCGGCCCCAGAGCGGCTGGGCGACTCCGAAGGGAGTCGTTTCACCTCAAGTTTTTGTTATCGAATTACCGGAACGCACGGTTCTCAAGACCCTGACCTTTGACACGGCTAACACCGACGGCACCAACCGCGGCGCCAAAGACGTCATGGTCGAGATGTCTAGCACCGACGCCAAATCGGGCTTCCAGAAAATCGGCCAGGTCGTGTTGAAAGACAAGGTAAACAATCAGACCTTTCCGGTCACCGCGGAGGTACCCGGGAGGTGGGTGCGGCTTACAGTACAGAACAACCACGGCGCGCCCGACTACCTTGAGCTCATGGATTTCCGGGCGACCGGCACGCAGTTGACCCACACTCCGGTGGCCAATATCTCGGGGACTTACGATACCGACTACAACCAATTCCACGTCCTCCAGGAAGGAACGTCGTTGACCGGCTGTTACGAATACAAGGAGGGAGTACTCACGGGGGGAATCGAGGGCAGAGTCCTGAAGTTCACGTGGATCGAAGGAGAGAGTAAAGGCCCGGCGATCATGGTCGTTTCGGCCGACGGCAAGAAACTGGTCGGGCTCTGGTGGCACGAGAACCAGTCCGGAGCCCCTGCCGGAGTGTGGAATGGGGAAAAGCTGAGCGACAAAGTCGGGTCGTGTCCGCATTGGGCTGGAGGCGCCGCCCAGCAACTGACCAAAGATCTGGAGGAATTCGGTCGCGCCCGGGTCTACGGGATCAACTTCGATACGGATTCGGCGGTGATTCGCGAGGAGTCGAAGCAGACGCTGGAACGAATCGCGTCGGTCCTGAAGAACAAACCTGACTGGAAGATGACGATCGAGGGGCACACGGATTCAACCGGATCGGCCGCTCATAACCAGACACTGTCCGAGCAGCGAGCCAGATCGGTCACGGATTTCCTGACAGCGGCGGGGATCCCGGCGACGAGGCTGAAAGCAGCCGGATTTGGTTCATCCAAGCCGGTGGCTGGCAATGAGACCGAGCTTGGCCGTGCTCAAAATCGGCGAGTGGAGTTGGTCCGGCAGTAGGAATAGTACGAGCGCAAAGGGGCGTAAGCGCTCAAATAGCGGCCTTCGCCCCCGTAGGGGGCAGATGTTTATAGTCTCGATGGTGTAAGAAGAAGGGGCGACGCCCCAGCGGGGCGCGATGTTTCGAGCCACCACGGAACATCGCGCCCCGCTGGGGCGCCCTTCTTCTTACACCATCGAGACTATAAACATCTGCCCCCTACGGGGGCGAAGGCCGCTATTTGAGCGCTTATGCCCCTTTGCCCCTTTGCCCCTCCGCCACTTACTATATGAGCTATGAACAGAAGAACCTTTCTGAAGAGTTCGACAGCTGTGGCGGCGGGGACTGGGGCATTTGAAGCGCGTGCCGCAGACTTACCCGCAACGCAGGGCGCCCCGCATCCGGATCTTGGAACCCATTGGACGAATGTTTTCGAAAAACTCTCCGCCCAATGTCAGCCGAAACTCAGCTTTATCCGTGAAGAGTTCTCTGACCCGAAAGCCTGGAGCGAACGCGCCCGGGCCGTTCTTCTCGCCGACTTTCACTACAGTCCGGCGAAGTGCGAACCGAAGGCCGAGGTCCGCAGCCGAACCGACTGCGGAGAGTACACGCGCGAACACATCACGATCAATACCACCCCTGATATCCGCGTTAACGCTTACGTGCTGGTACCCAAGCGCGCAGCCGGCCGGCTGCCGGCCTTGGTGGCTCTGCACGACCATGGTGGGTACTACTTCTGGGGCAAAGAGAAGCTGGTCCAAGTCGATCCGGAACATCCGGAACTGACCGGATATAAGAAAACCTACTACGGAGGCCGAAGCATCGCTGACGAGCTGGCGAAGCAAGGCTTCGTGGTGATCGTGCCGGACATGCTTCATTGGGGCGAACGCGGGTTGTACCTCGAAGCCGATCCGCCACGGTTGAGAAAGAAAACCGCGGACGTGACTCAAAAGGATATCGAAGAGTTCAATGCCCGTTCGTGGGCGCACGAGGAACTGATCAGCCGGACTGCCCTCACCTGCGGCGCCACCTGGTCCGGAATCAACGCCTGGGACGACATTCGGGTGACCGATTACCTCCTGACGCGGCCGGAGGTCGATCCCAAAAGAGTCGGCTGCGTCGGTCTCAGCCTCGGTTCCGTGCGTTCCATTTACCTGGGCGCACTGCACCCCGCCATTCGCGCCTCGGTTGCCGTCTGTTGGATGGCCGAGTACCAGGGTATGGCGCGCAACAATGTCAGGAACGGAATCGGGTACACGAAACTGGTCCCCGGGCTGTACTCGGACCTTGACTGGCCCGACGTCGCGGCGCTCCATTGGCCCGGTTCACTGATGACAATCAACGGGCTCAAGGACGAGCTTTATCCGCTTGAGGCAGCGCAACGGGCAATCGAAAAACTGAAGCGGATCTACGCGAAGATGGGTGCGGCTGAAAAATACGAAGGCGTTTTCTTTGACGGTCCGCACGAGTTCAATCTGACCATGCAGGATCGGGCTTTTGCGTGGCTGAAAAAGCAGCTGGGGGCATAAGGCGGCGGGCTGCGGGAAGTCATCGATGAGAACCAGACAACAACCGTGCTCCAGAGGCCCGGCGGGGTTTCGATACAACGCGCTAAAAGCGCGCGTCACTCAACCGCCGCGTGGAAATCGACTTGGCCTCTTTCTCTTTGTTGTTCTCCTGCTGCAGCTGCCTCTCTTCGCGCAGGTCGACCTCACAAAGCTCGATGCGTACATCTCGAAAGCCCGGGAGGACTGGCAGGTGCCTGGGGTGGCGATCGCCATCGTTAAGGACGATCGCGTGGTTTTCGCGAAAGGTTACGGAGTCCTCGAGCTCGGCAAGCCGGACAAAGTCGACGAGAATACGCTGTTCGCCATCGCTTCCAACACGAAGGCGTTCACTGCCGCCGCACTCGCCGTTCTCGTCGACGAGCAGAAGCTATCGTGGGACGATCGCGTGCAAACCTACCTTCCGTACTTTGAGCTCTATGACCCCTACGTGAGTCATGACTTCCGGATCCGGGACTTACTTTGTCACCGCAGCGGACTCCGAACGTTTGGAGGTGATTTGATCTGGTACGGGACTCCTTACAGCCGCGAGGAGGTCGTGCGGCGCGCCCGTTTCCTCAAACAGGCCTTCCCGTTTCGTTCAGGTTACGGCTACTCCAACATCATGTTCATCGCTGCCGGCGAAGTGGTAGCGATGGCGTCTGGACGAAGCTGGGAAGATTTCATCCGCGAACGTTTCCTGACGCCGCTCGGTATGAAGCGGACGGTCCTTTCGGTAAAGGACCTGGCCGGAAGGGCCAATGTTGCCACGCCGCATGCCGAGCCTGAAGGGCAGTTACGAGCATTCCCGTGGCGCGATTGGCAGAACACTGTGCCTGCCGGCGGAATTATCTCGTCGGTCGCCGACCTTGCGCAGTGGTTGCGTCTTCAGCTCGCCCGCGGCGCCTATGAGGGAAAATCAATTTTCTCCGAACGCCAGTCCCGCGTCATGTGGACGCCGCATGTGTCTTTTGTTCCCGGTAGATCAAGCGAGGAGCGTAATCCTTACGTTCGGCTCAGTGGGTACGGGCTGGGCTGGCAGTTATCCGCCTACCGCGGGACCCCGATGGCTCAGCACGGCGGCGCGTACGACGGAATGGTTTCGCAGATTGGAATCCTCCCCGACAAGCAGGTCGGTGTTGTGGTACTGACGAACAGTACGACGGCGCTCGCCGATGCATTGGTATACAAGGCGCTCGATGTGTATCTGGGTAACGATGACAGGGATTGGAGTGGCGAGGGTCTGCAGCGCTCCCGGCAAGAAAAACAACGGAAAAGCGAGGAACAGGTGCGGGCCGACAGCCAGCGCGTTCGCAACACAAAACCATCGCTGCCGCTGGAGAACTACGTCGGGACGTACGGGGGTCCAATGTATGGCGACGCCGAGGTCAAGTTAGAGAACGGAAACCTCGTCCTCGTATTCCTCCCGAATCGAGAATTGACGGGCAATTTGACTCACTGGCACTTTGATACGTTTGAAGTGAAATGGAGAACCGCTTTCCCCTGGTTCGGCAAGGGGAAAGTGCAATTCCTGCTCGACAACGGCGCCCGGGTTACCGAAATGAAAGTCGATGTCCCGAACGAAGACTTCTGGTTTGACGAGCTGGAATTCAAGAGGAAACACTGACCACTGACCGCTGACCGCTGACGACTGACGACTGACCACTGACCACTGACCACTGACCACTGACCACTGACCACTGACTGCTGACGACTGACGACTGCGGAGGCCGCCGACTGCCCTTTCCCGCCTCTTTGTGCATTTTGGTAATTCCGAATTCCCGTGACAAGACCGCCTGTGGCGTTTTGGAATGGGTCCAACGAGGTTTCACCCGGGCCCTCCCGCGGGTCCAGAATGATTGGAGGATGTGATGTACCTGCTGGAAAAAGGCCGCCAATGGGTCGAGGAAAGGACTGTCGAGGTTGCGGGCGAATTGGGAATGTCCGATGTGCAGGCCCGCTGGCTCAGCGAATCCGAACCAGTCTACCGGGTTCGGTTCGGTTCCTGGGAGCAGAACCTGGTATTCAGTCCCGCTTGGCTGGTGTACTGCAGCTACGACATGAGTGCGCCGCTGCGGGGACTGATCATGAATGAGATAAGGGGCAAGCTGGCCGCCCTGAAAACCAAGTCGGCCACAGACCGCACAGTCAAGTAGGACGGGCCGGCCCGAAGGCCGGCTCGCGAAAATTCAAGAAACAACGGTGTGACTGGCATTGCCGTTACGCCGCTTCCGCGCTGATCTTCCATCCTGATCGGGCAGCATTATTCCAAGCGTTTTGATCTTCTTGAAAAAAGTGCTTTTGTGCATCCCCAATTCGCGGGCGGCCGCTTCCCGGTTGTAGTTCTGCCGGGACAGCGCCTGCATCAGCAATTCTATCTCCACCGCCTTGACCGCATTCTCGAGAGTGGGATTCGCGTAGGCCGGGCTCGCCGGTATTAAAGTGCCGGGAAGGTGAGACGCCTGAATGGTGCCGTTCGAACACAGGACAAAAGCGCGTTCGATTATGTTCTCCAGCTCGCGAATATTCCCTGGGTAATCGTAACGGATCAACATCTCGATGGCTTCGTGGCTGATGCCTTCTATTGAGCGCTTCTGGATGCGGTTAAAGCGAGTTATGAAATGGTTCACGAGGGCGGGGATCTCTTGCCGACGATGTCGAAGCGGCGGGAGATCGAGGCGAATGACGTTAACCCTGTAGTACAGGTCATGGCGGAAGCTGCCATCCTGGACCAGAGCCCAAAGATCGCGATTGCTTGCCACAATCACCCGAACATCGGCGCGGATTGACTTCGTGCCCCCCAGCGGTTCAAAGCTCCTCTCCTGGAGAACGCGCAGCAGTCGGACCTGCAGGCACGGACTGATATCGCCGATTTCATCCAGGAAGATCGTGCCTCCCTGGGCGAGAGCGAAGCGTCCGGGCTTATCCTTAATTGCTCCGGTGAAAGCTCCCGCTTTGTACCCAAAGAGCTCGGATTCCAGCAGTGTGTCGGGAAGGGCAGCGCAGTTCACGGCGACAAAAGGCCGCTGACTTCGATTGCTCTGCTGATGAATCGACCGGGCCAGCACTTCTTTCCCCGTACCGGTCTCGCCCTGGATCAGAACGGTGCTGTCCGATGCCGCAATCTGAGGCAGCAAGTCGACGATCAACCGCATTGCTTCGCTTGATGCCACGTAGTTAATCTGTTCGGCTACCGCCTGCTCAGGCCTCTGCTCGGAGACGAGCGGACGAAAGCTCTCCACTCCGCCGATCGCGTTGCCCGCCCGATCCCGGAGTACGGCCGTGGAGACGCGTACCGGCAAGTGGTTGCCGACCGCGTTTGTAACGATTGCTTCCTTGTCCATGATCGCTGCGCCGGACTGCATGGTTTCTCGCAATGGACACATTGCGGCGCAGATGTTGGATCGGAATACCGAAGAGCAGGACCTGCCGAGTACCTGGCAGCGGCTGAGGCCGAGTATGCGTTCGGCAGCGGTATTGAAGTAGGTGATTCGCCTCTGGCTATCGACAGCAAAAACGCCGTCAGAGACACTTTCGAGGATGGTTTCCGCAGAGCTATTGCTCTCGAGCACGTCCGGATTTCGCATAGAACTCCCCTGCACCCGCGGTGGGCACCCCTCACCACACAACACCTTCGGATGCGCAATCTTCCGGGACGCGCAAGCTGAATTATATAGCAGTCAAGCACGGGAGCAAAGCCAGAAGTGAGGCAAAGGGGCAAAGGGGCAAAGGGGC
>Ga0105091_10000776_pt1 | contig 13799 bp, 7 predicted proteins | sample PPLLak1March2015_FD_87022 | JGI IMG/M metagenome (GOLD analysis project Ga0105091, IMG submission 87022) | Freshwater sediment microbial communities from Prairie Pothole Lake near Jamestown, North Dakota, USA - PPLs Lake P7 Core (1) Depth... | ecosystem: Environmental > Aquatic > Freshwater >... | reverse complement strand
CCGCCCCTCCGCCCCTCCGCCCCTCCGCCCCTTTGCCCCTTTGCCCCTTTGCCCCTTTGCCCCTTTGCCCCTTTCTCAGTTTGTGGTTTCATGCTGGCATGCGAAGAAAAAGCGGCTTCATGGCGGTTTTTCTGGCTTTCTTGACTCTCACTCCGGCTCACGCCGCCCAGGCGCGTATTACCTCTCCCCAAGACTTTTTCGGCTTTCGACTGGGCAGCGACCGGAAAATGGCTCGCTGGGACAAGCTGGTGGAATACTACCGGCTTCTGGAAAAAGAGGGCGGCGGCAAGCTCAAATGCATCGAAATGGGACCATCGACGATGGGCAATCCTTTTCTGCTCGTGATCGTCTCAGCGCCCGGCAATCTCACCAACCTTGAGCGGCTCAGGCAGGTCAACAGCCGCATAAGCGATCCGCGGGGCCTGTCGGAACCGGAGGCAAAGAAACTGGTTGCCGAAGGGAAAGCTGTGGTGTGCCAGTCGATGAGCCTGCACGCGACGGAAATCGGCGGGGCGCAGATGGCCCCGGAGCTCGCCTACGATTTGCTCACCCGACAAGATGAAGAGACCAGGCAGATTCTGGACAACGTGATCCTCCTCCTGGTCCCGTCCTTCAATCCTGACGGCCTGAACATGGTGGCCGACTGGTACGCCAAGAATCTAGGCACGGAGTACGAAGGCGGAGACCTGCCGTGGCTGTATCACAAATATGCCGGACACGATAACAACCGCGACGCCTTTCAGCTCAACCTGCCGGAATCTCAGTACCTGGCGAAGATCCTCTTCACCGACTGGAATCCCCAGGCGTACATGGACCATCACCACATGGGCAGCTACGGGGCCCGGATTTACGTTCCTCCGTACGCCGAGCCGGTACGGCCGAATGCCGATCCTCTCGTCTGGCGTGAGCTGAGTTGGTACGGAGCCCATATCGCCTGCAAAGAGGAGGAAGCCGGCATGTCAGGCGTCCTCAACATGGCGCAGTACTCAGGCTGGGGACACTTCGGGTTTCACTGGGTGACGCCTTTCCACAACATCACCGGAATGCTGACTGAATCGGCTTCCGCCAAAGTTGCGACGCCGATCTTTATTCATCCCGATCAATTGCGCGGCGGAGCTCGCGGCCTTCCGGCCTACGAGGAGCAGACGACGTTTCCGAATCCCTGGCCCGGCGGGTGGTGGAGGCTCAGGGACATCGTGGATCGGCAGAAAATCGCCGCCTGGGCACTCCTTGACCAGGCAGGCAGGAACCGCGAGACCGTGCTGTGGAATGCTTACCTGAAGGCGCGCCGGCAGACAGAACGGGGCGCCGAAGGAAAGCCCGCCTTTTACGTAATAAGCGCCAACCAGCATGACCCGTTGACGGCCTTGAAGCTGGTGAACACGCTGATGCTGCAGGGCATCGAAGTCAAACAGGCGCCGAAAGGGATGGTCACGCCGGCTGGCGTCTCCTACCCCGCCGGCTCGTATGTCGTATCGCTTGAGCAGCCGAAAATGGGGCTTATCCGGTATCTGCTCGGGCGCACCTTCTATCCGGATAACGAGTGGACCCGGGCCAAAGACGGCTCGCCTATCCGGCCGTACGACATGGCGACAGATACGATGTCCGAATTCATGGGAGTCCGTGTCGAACCGGTCGACCAAGCCGTAACAGCGGAGCTGGTGAAACTGACGGCTGCAGTTCCGACTGAAGGAAGAATTGAAGGGGGATCGGCCGGCTTCGTGCTGGACGGCCGGCTCAATGACAGCTTCAAGGCGGTTAACCTTCTGCTGGATCAAGGCGCCGCAATCCGGCGAGTGGACAAACCTGCGGGCGGGCTGCGCCCGGGCGACTTCCTGGTTGCTTCCGCACCGGAGTCAAGCGTCGCGAACATCGCGAAACAGACCGGTGTCGATTTCAAATCGTCGAAAAGCCAGATCAACGAGGGAGCCCATGAGCTGAAGAGGCTTCGCATCGGAATGTACCAGCGGTATCGGGGCGGAAACATCGACGAGGGCTGGACCCGGCTTGTCTTGGAGCAATTCCGCTTTCCGTACACGACGCTGATGGATGCCGAGATCAAAAAGGGAGGACTGAACGACAAGTACGATGTGATTATCCTCCCGGACGACTCGACTTTCATGCTCACCGGAGACAAGGCGGACGACCGAAGAGACCAAGGGCGCGGAGGAACTCCGTGGCGAGAGGAACCGTATCCGGCGGAATACAGGAGTGGATTGGGCAAGGAAGGCATCGAGGCCTTGAAGGCTTTCGTCCAGAAGGGCGGAACACTCCTCGCACTCGGCCGTTCGACGGATTTCGCGATCGAGAAGCTGGAGTTGCCCGTTCGAAACGTAGTTGGGAACCAGCCTCCCAGGGAGTTCTTTTGCCCGGGGTCTACGCTGCGGGCCCGATTCGACAACGCGAACCCGCTGGCCTACGGGATGCCTGATGAGGGACTGGTTCTATTTTTCTACAGCCAAGCGTTCGAAATTCTTCCCAACGACTTCAACGAACGGTACGAAGTTGTTGCGACATACGCTGACCGAGATATCCTCCAGAGCGGTTGGCTGGTCGGGGGCGATGCGCTCGCCAAAAAGCCAGCCATGATTGCGGCTCGTTACGGGCAAGGGAAAGTGGTGCTTATCGGTTTTCGAACCCAGCACCGGGCCCAGACCCACGGGACTTACAAACTGCTGTTCAATGCACTGATGAGGTAAACGCTGAAACCGTTGCTGATCGGACGGATCCGACCGATCGGTCCGATCCGTCCGATCAGCCGCGCCGCACGTCTCTCGCTGAAACCCCACCCTCGCGCAAGCCATCCCAACCATCATGGACCCGAATAAAGCAGACGAATCCCAGCCGTGCGAGATTTGCGGCTCTCCGGAAGCCCTTCAGTTTGCAGATCAGTGGATCTGCGAGGACTGTTACCGGGGCCGGGGTTCTTGTTGCCCGGAATTTGGCAAGGATGACCTTTGGACCTTCCCCGAAGACGAAAGGGAAGAGGACGAGAGCGAAGAGGTCTGCGCTCACATTTCCGAACAGTAGAAAGACGAACAACCGGGAAAATCTCCCCGCTTCTCCTAACTGCCGCTTATTGACGATTCCTGCAACTCTTTGGTTTTACACGTCGGTCAATTTCAGGCACGGTTCTTGCGATAGCAGGCTCCGAGGTGAGGATTCGCTGGAAGGGGATTCGCAGGAAGGAGTGTCCAGAGTGGGCGAGTTTTTATGCCGGGTCGTTACCAAGAATAACGTCACCTGCTTCGGGGAGGCCGTAATGACTCACATCAGAACGTACGACGAAGGCGCTGATCCTCTTCACAAGTGTGCCTATCACGGCGCAAAAGCCGGCGAGCGGACGCCGGCAGAGGCATCCGGAATCGGATTATGGTCATGGCGCCCCCAGTCTCGCGAGTTCTTGTACTCGAGGGAGTGGCTGGAAGTCTTTGGTCTGCCCCCACACACCTCATTGGAGGGTGACGACTGGCTCAGCCTGATCCATTGCGACGACCGGGAGCGGGTTAGGTCCGAGATGGACGCTGCCATTGCGTCAGGAGGTATTTGTGACCTGGAGTTTCGAGTTATATGGCCGGATGAAACCAGGCACTGGGTGTTGTGCAAAGGCAGGGCGATCGGACGGGGTCCGCAAGCCAGCGTTCGAGGAATCGTCTTGGATCTCACCGCGCACAAAGAACAGGAACGTGAGCGCCAGCGCGAGATAAAACAAAAATATGAAGGGCAGCTGCGCCTGCTGGCTTCCGAGCTGACACAAGCGGAACAACGGGAACGAGACCGCATGGCCCAGGTCCTGCACGATCACCTGCAGCAACTGCTTGTGGCCGCTAAGTTCCAGGTTCGCAGCCTGGTCAAGTTCCGCATGCTCAACCCGACCGTTGCCTCTCGCTTTGAGGTGTTGGAAGACCTCCTCATGCAGGCCATTCATGCCTGCAGATCCTTTGCCGTTGAGCTCAGCCCCGCCGTCCTGGAGCTCGGACTCGGTCCTGCCTTGAAATGGCTGGCCGGATGGATGAACGAAAAGCACGGGCTTTCTGTCAGGGTTGATGTCTGCGGCGACTGTCAGCTGGGGGACAAAGACGTGCAGATGCTGCTTTTCCAGTCCGCTCAAGAACTGCTTCTCAATGTCGTCAAGCATGCGAAGGTCAACGGCGCTGAGATTCAAGTCAAGTGCCTGGCCAAAAAGGCGATACGTCTGACGGTGCGCGACCATGGGGCTGGGTTTGATGCGACGGCCATCGGGCACGGCGAAGGATCCGAACACCCGAGTTTCGGCCTTTTCAGCATCAAACAGCGAGTGGAACTGATAGGAGGCAAGCTGAGAATTCAGAGCCGCCCCGGACTGGGGGCGAAAGTCGACGTGATTGTGCCGCAGGTGTGACTGGTGTCGGGCTGGAGTCGCGTTACAGAGCCGCGCACGAAGCGAGGGGCTGCGAAGCGTCTTTTGCGGAGCAGCCAGGAGCGGAGTAAGCGGGCCACCCAGCGAACCGTGACGGCCCGCTGGGTGGCCGCTCCTGGCTGCTCCGCAAAAGACGCTTCGCAGCCCCTCGGCTTCGTGCGCGGCTCTGTAACGCGTTCAGGGCTAGAAGAACGGAAAATACTTCTTCATGTCTTCCTTCTTGATAGGAGAGCCGTACTCCGACACCTGGAAGGCTTCGGCGTAGACGATCTTGGCTCCCTTGTCCTGCCCATACAGCTCGATCAGCTTTGCCCGGTACTTGTCCGCTTCCCGCTTGTTCTGCGGCTTTAACTGCTCGCCCAACCATTCCCGGCGCCCGGTCTTCGGCACCTGGTCCAGTTCGTTGCGGTTGTACGGCAGCCATTCGTACATCTGCGATTCATGGCAGTGGTACATGTCAATTTTCTTTTCAATCACGTCGTCGATACCCACCACAACGTCGGGATTGAACGGAGTCGGCTTGGTGAACCGGTCGGAAACATAGATGAAGATCGGGTTGGTGCGGAGATGCGGCGTCTCAGCGACGATATTCGGGACGGTCACCATGTAAGCCGCATCGCGAACGAGCAGAGCCGTATTGCGATGATCCGGATGGTAGTCGTCTTCACGAGGGGTGAACACGAGGTCCGGTTTGAACTCGCGGATGATTCGGATCACTTTCTGACGGTTCTCCAGGGTCGGCATTAACTCGCCGTCGTGGTTATCCATCACCACGTATTCCGCGCCGATGGCCTTGCCTGCACACTGGGTTTCCTTATACCGCCGCTGCGCCAGCGGGCCGCCTCCGATTTCAAAATGACCGGCATCGCCGTTGGTCAGAGTCACCAACATGACCTTGTGGCCCATCTGGACGTATTTGGCCATGGTCCCGCCCGCTTTTTCCGGGTCATCCGGATGAGCGCCAAAAACCATGATTCGCAGTTGGTTCGCAGGCTGTTGCTGCGACAACACGACTCCCGTAACCAGGATGGTCAGCAGGATCAGGATCGAGCTCAGCTTCATAGTTTTCTCCTTAGCAAACATTCTACTTTAACCCGTCTTTCGTCATTCGGCCGTCGATTTGCCGCCAGATTCCGCGCGGGTTCCCGTCCTGCAGTTCTTCGGGCAGCGCCCACTGGGGAAAATCCTGGTAGCAAACCGGCCGGGCAAAGCGGTAAATAGCGGCGGTCCCGACGGAGGTGAATTTGGGATCAGTGGTGGCCGGGAAGGGCCCTCCGTGATGCATGGCGGCACAAACCTCGACTCCCGTGGGAAAGCCATTGAAGATCAGCCGACCTGCTTTTTCCTCCAGCAGATGCACCAGTCCCCGGTGTTCAGCGAGATCCTGCTCGGTGCCGTGAATCGTAGCCGTCAGGTTCCCCTGCAGCGCGGCCGCGATCTCCTGCATTCTCTCGGCTGATGCGCAAGCAACCAGCACCGTGCAGGGCCCAAAGACCTCTTCGGCAAGCCAGGAATTCTCCTGAAACGTATCGTCATCCGTGATGATAAATGCCGAACCCGCCAGCGTTCGTGCCTCTTCTCCAGCGACCCGGACCTTCACCGCCACGGTCACACCCTCCGCTTCCCGGAAATGCTCTACGCCGCGCTCATACGCGTTTCTAATTCCTTCATTGAGCATTGTTCCCGGCGGGGTCTTGCCTATTCGGCGCTCGGTCCCTTCGATGAATTGATCCAAGCCGGTCGATCGAATGCCGAAGACCAGGCCGGGGTTGGTGCAGAACTGCCCGACACCGAGACACACCGATTGCGCGAGGCCTTCCGCGATTTGCAGCGAGCGTTCTGAGAGTGCGCCAGGCAGCAGGAATACTGGGTTCACGCTTCCCATTTCGGCATACACCGGAATCGGGTCGGGCCGGGAGGAAGCGGCGTCAAAAATGGCTTTCCCCGCCCGGTACGAACCCGTGAAACCGACGGCGGAAGTTGCCGGATGTGTAACTAGTCCAATGCTTGTTTCAGGGGCTCTCGAATGAAGCAGGGAAAAAGTACCCGGGTGGAAGCGACACCGCGCCACAGCCTCTCTAATCGCCATTCCGACGAGCTCGGAAGTCCCGGGATGTGACGGGTGGGCTTTGACGACAACGGGACATCCAGCCGCGAGCGCCGAAGTGGTGTCGCCTCCCGCAACGGAGAACGCAAGCGGGAAATTACTGGCCCCGAAGACGACAACGGGCCCTAGCGCGGTCAGCATCCGCCGGATGTCAGGCTTAGGCGTGGGCTGGCGATCCGGCTGCCCTCGGTCGATGCGTGCATCAACCCAGGATCCTTCCGTAACCAGCTGAGCGAACATGCGCAGTTGGCCGACCGTTCGCTGTCGCTCGCCTTTGATTCGGGCCTCAGGCAGGCCCGTTTCCGCACAGGCCCGCGCGACCAACTCGTCTCCGAGTGACTCGATCTCCTGGGCGATGGCTTCCAATAGACCTGCTCGCCTGTCTGGCGGCAGTTTCCGGTGAGCTCGAAAGGCATCGGCGGCCAGCGTTAATGCACTGTCGATTTCGTCCGGCGTTGCTTCATGAAAGTCGGGTTCGAGATCCTCGAGCGTGGCAGGATTTACGGCTCGGAACACCGATTCTCCCTCGCGCGACAGGGCTCGGCCCACCAGGTTCTCACCGTGCAGTCTTAAAGTCATTGTCCTCACTTACTCCACGATATTGACCAGCGTACCAATCGGGTCGATGGAAATGGAAATCCTGTCGCCTGGACGAAGAGTCACACCGCTGGGAGGGACCACCCCGGTGCCGGTCAGCAGAAAACAGCCGCGCGGAAAGCTGTTCTGTCTAAAAAGATACGCGACCAATTCCTCCGGAGTCCGTTTCATCTCACTGAGCCGGGTGCAGCCGGAGAAAAGCTCTTGCCCCTCCCGGGCAATGGCCAGCCGAATCTCTGTGGACCCGGGCAGAGGCTCGGTCTGAATGAGCAATCCCGGACCAAGGCTACAGGACCGATCATAGACTTTTGCCTGGGGGAGATACAGCGGGTTCGCGCCTTCAATGTCGCGCGCGCTCATATCATTGCCGATCGTGTAGCCGATAATGCGTCCGGCGCAGCTGATGGCAAGCACGAGCTCCGGCTCGGGCACTGACCACGAGGAGTCCCGGCGAATGGCGACGGCCTGTTGGTGCGTTACGGTGCGATGCCCGGTCGACTTGAAGAAGAGCTCCGGCCGTTCGGCCTCATAGACGCGATCGTAGAAACTCTGTCCGCCGGCCTGGCTCGATTCCTCCATCCGGGCGGTCCGGCTTCGGAAATACGTGACGCCGGCCGCCCACACCTCCTGGCCGTCAATGGGCGGCAACAGGTGATCGAACTCGTAAGAATCGAGGGGTCGTGAGTGCCGGATTTCCAGAAAAGAGAATAAATCGTCCTGTTGGAACAAGCTGTCCCAGGAGATGTCGGTAAACAGGCGGTAATTCGTGTTCTGTTCGACTACGATGCCGTTGGTTGTACGGTAAATTCGCACAGGAGCCTCTTCTTCATCCCCTGTCCTGAACGTCGTGCCACGGTTTCGCCCCCGTAGGGGGCAGATGTTTATAGTAACCGGTGGGAGGGTACGGGCGCCCCAGCGGGGCGCGATGTTCCGAGGCGCCTCAGAACATCGCGCCCCCGCTGGGGCGCCCGTACCTTCCTCCCCGGATTACTATAAACATCTGCCCCCTACGGGGGCGAAACCGTCACACGGCCTTCAGAGGACGTTCTCCGCCCGTTACCTCTCCAACAACTCAACAATCCGATCCACGTCGTACACGCAACCGCCCCACGTTCCCCCACCGACGGCCTGGAGGGCGGCCCAGAGCCGGGTATCGTCGGGCAGGTCCGCCCTCGCCGCCAGGTCAGGCCGCGCCGGCCGGCCCGAGAGAATCCGATTGCCCAATTCCGGGCTCAGTTGGGCGGCAGGAGTCGTTGCCTCCCCCACCAGGTCCAGTCGGCCCACCAACTGCCGCGTGTCGATCTCAACGCGAATCGCGTCCCCTGCCTGGACCTTGCCGATCGGGCCCCCTCCGAGCGCCTCCGGGCCCACATGCCCGATACACGCGCCCGTGCTGACGCCGCTGAACCTAGCGTCAGTGACCACTGCGACGTGCTTCCCGAACGAAAGGTGCTTCAGGGCTCCGGTGACTTGCAGGATCTCCTCCATGCCGCTCCCCCTTGGCCCTGCGCAGATCAGGAGGAGCACGTCGCCGGCCTGTATCGTCCCGTCCTTGATTGCCCGGACCGCGTCTCTTTCCGTCAAGAACACTCGAGCCGGACCGGTCTTTCGATACACCCCGTCAGCGTCGATGACCGAAGGGTCGATCGCGGTGCTTTTCACGACCGAGCCTTCAGGCGCGAGGTTGCCTCTCGGGAACGTGACCGTGCTCGTCAGGCCGCGTTCGCGAGCGCGTCCCGGAGACATGATCACGTCTCCCGGCTCGACGCTGTCGGACTGCCGAAGCAATGCCTGTAGCCGGGAACGCCGGTCAGACGACTCCCACCACTTGAGCACTTCGCCCAAGGGCTCTCCGACAGCCGTCATCGCCTCCAGCTCCAAAAGGCCTAGATCCCGCAAGTGCAGCATGACTTCCGGGACACCGCCTGCGAGGAACACCCGAACCGTAGGATGGCCCACCGGTCCGTTCGGCAGAACGTCCACCAGCCGCGGCACCATCCGGTTGATCTCCGTCCAATCCTCGACGGTTGGCCGCCGCAGACCGGCCGCATAGGCGATTGCGGGGACGTGCAGCAGAAGATTCGTCGAGCCTCCGAATGCCGCATGGACGACCATCGCGTTGCGGATAGCCGCATCCGTGATTATCGCCTTACTCGTAATACCGCGCGTATGAAGGTGGAGGACTGCCCTTGCCGATCGCCGGGCCATGTCCCGCCAGATCGGCTGCCCGGAAGGGGCCAGCGCAGAATGGGGCAAGGCCAGGCCGAGCGCTTCAGCAACCACCTGGCTCGTTGCCGCGGTACCGAGGAATTGGCAACCTCCGCCGGGGGAAGCGCACGTCAGGCATCCCATCTCCTGCGCGTACTCGAGGGAAATTTCGCCATGCGCGAACCGGGCGCCGATCGACTGGATCTTGCCCAAGTCTTCACCGCTTGTCGGCGGCAGCGTCACACCGCCCGGCATGAGCAGGCAGGGCAGGTTCGGCATCGAAGCCAGTGCAATCATCATGGCCGGTAGGCCCTTGTCACAACTGGCGGCGCCAAGGACCGCGACCCGAGTGGGAAGGCTTCGAATCAGCCGCCGGAGGACGGTGGCAGCGTCATTCCGGTAGGCCAAGCTGTCCATCATCCCGGGCGTTCCCTGGGTCCGGCCGTCGCAAGGATCAGAACAGAAGCCGGCAAATGGGATACACCGCGATTCCTGGAGCTCGGCTGCCGCCTCTTCCATCAGCAACCCGATTTCGTAGTGCCCGGTGTGGTAGCCCAAAGCGAGCGGCGTTCCGTCGGGTCTCCTGATACCACCCTGGGTGCCGAGCAGGAGAACCTGCTTCCCCTCGAGCTTGGCCGGGTCCCAGCCCATCCCTACGTTTTGGCTCCAGCCGAAAACATCACCGCTCGGCGACTCGATCAGCATCTCCTCGGTGAGCGGAAGCCGCCCCTCGGGGCCCGGTGCGTGGCTCTGGAGGTCATAAACCGTCTCCGAATCGCTCGACAGGATCCTTCTTACTTCAGGCGAAAAACTCATCTTCCTCTCCTAAAAAGCGAAAAGGCTCGCCACCCATATCAGCAAACCGGTGGCGGTTCCGATGACGGCCGATCCGAGTGTATGAAGCTTATACCCGGTCGGCACATCCATGTTGGACATCTGGGTAACGACCCAGAAGAAACTGTCATTGACATGAGAGGCCACCATCGAACCGGCTCCAATTGTGAGAACGATAAAAGCTCTGGCCAGTGCACCGTCAAATCCGAGCGAAACCATCAGGGGGCTCAGCAGGGACGAAGTCGTGATGATCGCCACCGTAGAGGATCCCTGTGCCGTTTTCAGCGCCGCAGACAGAAGAAAAGGCAGCCAGATCCCAAGGTGCGCGTCTGCCAGCCTCTGTCCGATGATTTCCCCGATCCCGGAGTTCTGCAGCACCTTTCCGAAGCTGCCGCCCGCTCCTGTTATGAGAATAATAATAGCGGCGTTCACCATTCCATTCCCCACCCAGCCGGTTGTGGAGACCATCTCTGCAGTTAACCGTCGAGGCAGGAGGAACGCGAGCAGGACTCCCAACAGAAGCGCGATAGCGGGTTCGCCCACGAACATCAACAGGCGCTGAACAAACCCGGTGCCAAGCGGGGCACTTGGCAGCTGCGCCACCGACTTCATGACGATTAGAAGAATGGGCGCGACGATCGGCAGGATCGCGCGCAGCGGGTGCGGGGCGTGCCCGGCTTTCTCGATGACTTCTTGTTCGGTGACATTCGATATCGGGTCGATGTAGACCCGCGCCGCAACCCGCGTAGCCCAGAGCCACGCGACCAAGGCCGTGAACAAGCTGACGGGAAGGCCGAGCAGGATGACGAGACCAAGATCGGCTTTGAGGATGCCTGCGGCGGCCACCGGTCCGGGTGTCGGTGGAACCAGGGTGTGCGTTGCCATCAAACCCAGGCACAGAGCAATGGCGGTCGCCGCCAGGCTCAGCTTGGCCCTTTTCGTGAGAGCACGATTGAGCGGTTGGAGGATGACAAAGCCCGAGTCGGCAAACACCGGAATGGAGACCAGCCAGCCGATCAAAGCCATAGCCAGCGGCACACGCCGTTCTCCAATGACCCGGATCATTCTTTCGGCTAGCGCGAAAGCTCCGCCGCTGCGCTCGAGAAACGTGCCGATGATAGTGCCGGCAACAATCAGAATACCGATGTGTCCGACCGTGCTTCCAAAACCTTCATTGAGCGATGACGCCACCCGATCAAGCGGCATGCCGGCGAAGAGTCCGTACCCGATCGCAACAAAAAGGAGAGCCAGGAACGGGTGGAGATTCAGCCGGTTCGTCGAGAGGATCAGCAGCACGATGGCGACAACGAGCAGGAGAATCAGGAACATAAAGGTTGGGCATATGATAGGACAAAGGGGCAAAGGGGCAAAGGGGCAAAGGGGCAAAGGGGCAAAAGGTAAGTTCATTCACTGTCGTGCTGGAGGCGCGTTACAGAGCCGCGCACGCAGCGGAGCAGCCTGGAGCGAAGTAAGCGGCTCTGTAACGCGAAGTGGGGGCGTGCGCGCTTGTAGGAGAAGTTGTCACCCCCTCGCCCTGTCAACTATCATTCGACCCAGAATCGGAGGTGAAAGGTGCGGAAACTCAGTTTGCTGCTCGTCCTTGCGTTGTCTGGCGTTCTGGCGCACGCCGCCGTCTTACCGAAAACCGTTAATTTTGATTCTTCGCTCGATCGGTCCGGGACCCGGATCAACATAACGGATATCACGAGCGACTTCCCCAGGGACTGGACCGGCTACGACGCTCTCGTGCTGGAACTGCGCGCCTCTTCCTCGCAGCGCTTCAGCATCAGGATTCACACCGGTGAAAAAGCGGCCTCTGAGCCGCGCTTCAGTCGCGTTCGTTTCCAGCCGTACCCGAAGGTTTGGATTCGGGCCGCGATCCCGGTTTCGCTTCTGTCGGAGGCTCCGAAGACGGGAAACGATATGGCGGCAGTAGGCAACCGGTCCCGGCCCGGGTATTTTCTGGGTCTGTGGGGCCCGTTCGTGCCTCTCACGAATGTCCAGGAGATCGAGTTTGAGATGGAGCAGCCGGCTGGTTCTCCGCGCCTGGAAATTCGACGCGTCGAGCTGGTCAAACAGTCTCCGGGAGATGCCGTGATCGAGGGACAGCCGCTGGTCGACCAGTTCGGCCAATTCAAACACGAGACTTGGGACGGAAAGGCGACTTCTCTGGAACAACTGCAGGCAGCCTGGCGTGACGAGGAGAAATCGACCGCTCCCGGTGACTTTGGCTATTGTTCCTATGGTGGGTTCAAAAACACCAAGGCCCGCGCGACCGGGTTCTTTCGGGTTGAGAAGATTGATGGAAAGTGGTGGTTTGTCGATCCCGACGGCCACCTGTTTCTGTCGATGGGAAGCGACGTGATCCAGCCGGCGATGGTGACGCGGAGCCAGGGGCGTGAGGCCTTTTTCGAGAGTCTGCCGCCTGCGAATCTTCTTCCCTCTCGAAACCCGCAGCGCGCCGGTGAGCCAGGTGTCTCGTTTTTCACCTGGAACCTGTCGAGGCGTTTTGGCGAGGACTGGGCCAAAGGCTGGATCGATCTGACCTTCCGCCGCATGGACGCCTGGGGTTTGAACACGGTCGCCAACTGGAGCGATTCCCGGCTGTGGGATGCGCATCGAAAGCCCTACGCCATTCCGTTGGCCAGCTGGCAGACGGAAGTGGGTTACCTCGGACTTCCCGATGTTTATTCGGAGGAGTTTGTGACCCAGGCCGACCGCCGGGCACAACAACAGTGTGAGAGCCGCAAGGACGATCCCTGGCTTCTTGGCTACTTCCTCGCTAATGAGCCGCCTTTCCCTCAAAAAGAACTGCAGACGGTTGACCTGATCCTCGCGGGTCCCGAAACTGCAACCAAGGCGGAGCTGAAGAAATGGCTGACCGCTGGTGACACCCCGGAACGTCGCAAGGAGTTTATCGGCCGCGCTTTTGACAGGTATATCCAGGTGACCAGCCAGGCCGTGAAAAAGTACGACCCGAACCATCTGAACCTGGGGATGCGAAGCGGCGGGAGGCCGACCGAAGCTGAAATCGCGGCCTCGCGGGCCTTCGACGTCTATAGCGTTAATATCTATGATTACCAGGTCGCCGCCGACCGGGTCAGCCGAATTGCCACACTGACCGGCAAGCCGGTCATCATCGGCGAATTCCATTTTGGAACCCCGGCACGCGGGTTGGCGGCAAGCCTCGTGCAGGTCCGAGATCAGCATGAACGGGGCGTCGCGTACCGGTATTATGTGGAACAGGCATTCGCGATGCCGGAGCTGATCGGAACCCACTGGTTCCAGTGGGCCGACCAGCCCTGCACCGGGCGTTTCGATGGGGAGAACTACAACATCGGAATTGTTGACGTCACCGACCGTCCGTACATCGGACTGGTTAACGCGCTCAAAGAGACGCACAAACGCGCCCACCAGGTGCATGCGGGTAAGGTGAAACCATTTGCGACGAAAGCGGCGGTGAAGTAGGTCTTTTTGGAGTGCGGTGGCAACGAGACGCCGATGCTTTATCAGGCGTTGAGGCGACACCGCTTTGGTATGTGCAAGAACGTCGACTGATACACGGCTTTGCCTAGCAGATACCAAAGCGGTGTCGCCTCAACGCCTGATAAAGCATCGGCGTCTCGTTGCCACCGCACTCCAAAAAAAGTTATG
>Ga0105091_10000775_pt1 | contig 13800 bp, 11 predicted proteins | sample PPLLak1March2015_FD_87022 | JGI IMG/M metagenome (GOLD analysis project Ga0105091, IMG submission 87022) | Freshwater sediment microbial communities from Prairie Pothole Lake near Jamestown, North Dakota, USA - PPLs Lake P7 Core (1) Depth... | ecosystem: Environmental > Aquatic > Freshwater >... | reverse complement strand
TCAGATCCGGCTCGAGGTAGTTCGAGCCTATCAGAATTTTTTCGCGGCACAGGAACGGGTGCGAGTCGCCGCGGGAGCGGTCGAGCAGGCGGCGGAAAGCTTCCGCATCGCGCAGGACCGCCATGGCGTGGGGCTCACAACGGTGACCGAAGTACTGAGAGCGCAGACCGCGGTCGTGAGGTCTCGGATGAATCTCCTCGGCGCCCGTTATGACTACTACCTCGGCTATGCCCAATCGCTTCTGGCCGCTGGTCGGCTGAACGACGTAAACGCTTTTGTGAACTGAGAATCGGGGATGGAAAAAATGTCCAAGAATCGAGCAATTTGGCTACCGACACTCCTCTTGCTTGCAGGCGGCGTGCTGACGTCGTGTGGAGGAGGAGAGACCAGGCGGACAGTGAAGGCGAACGATGCGCCTGTTCCAGCGCATGTTGAGAAGGTGGAGAAGAAGCCAGTCCCGGGGTCTTACGTGGCGGTCGGGACCGTCCGCCCGCGGATCAGCAGTGTTTTATCCAGTCGAGTGATGGGGCAGGTCCTGTCCGTCCGCGCCTATCCCGGACAGAGCGTCAAAGCAGGGCAGGTGCTGGCAGTGATCGACAACCGCGACGCCCAGGCGAATTCGTCGAAGGCAAACGCGGGCTTGAGCGAGGCACAGAACGCTTTGCAGGAAGTGGACGAATCGTTGAGGGCCGGTGAAGCAGGAAAGGCGAGCGCCGATGCGGGTGCCGCGCTTGCTGCCTCCACGTACAAACGATTTCAGACACTGCTGGAGCGGCAATCGGTCAGTCCCCAGGAATTTGAGGAAGTGGAATTCAAATACAAAGCGGCAGTGGCGGAAGCCAGGCGCGCGGAACAAGGCGTGCTGGCGACCCAGGCACGAAGGCGCCAGGTCCTCGACCGGATCGAACAGGCCAAGGCCGAGCTCAGGAATGCGGACGCTTTCCTGAGCTACGCGAGCGTGACCTCGCCGTACGCCGGAATCATCACCGCCCGCCACGTTGACGCCGGCGCCATGGCAGCACCGGGCGTGCCTTTACTCACTATTGAAGACAATAACGACTATCAGTTGGAAGCCAGCGTCGAGGAGTCACAGCTCAGCCGCATCAAGATTGGGGATCGGGTGCCCGTTAAGATCGACGCCCTGCGCGAGGGCGAGCTGGTTGGGACGGTGGGCGAGATGGTTCCCTCCGGCGATCCTTCCAGCCGGTCTTTCCTGGTCAAGGTCCGACTTCCGATGAGCGCCGGGATCCGATCTGGCATGTTCGGCCGGGCCCGGTTTGCGGGTGACGAGCAGGAAGCGATCACTGTTCCGGAATCAGCTCTCGTCTCCAGGGGCCAGTTGTCGGGTGTGATCGTTGTGGATCAAGCGAACAGGGCACGGTTCCGCCTGATAAAGCCGGGGAAACGCTACGCCGATCGAGTCGAAATCCTCTCGGGCGTTGAGGCCGGGGATCGCGTGGTTGTGGAAGCCGCTGACCGGGTGGAGGATGGCAGGCTGGTGAGTATGGCGGAGTAATGGCGCGCTTTCTTTCGGAGCGCGGTGGCCTTGCCACCGCTTTGTACTCGCCGGCCTTGCCGGCGGCCTCTAAAGCATCGAAAGTGCAGGGGCCGCCCGCGTGGCCGGCGAACACTAAGCGGTGTCAGGCCTCCGCACTCCGAAAGAAAACGGTGTCGGTCGGACGGTTCGTGGTTCTCTCTAAGAGCGTCCTAATGATTAACCAAGGTAAACACGAATGAGAAGCATAGGAATAGCCGGCAGCGTCGCCAAGGCCTTCATCGTTTCCAAACTGACTCCCCTGATCATCGTCGCCTCGATTCTGCTTGGCGTCGGCGCCGTGATTCTGCTGCCTCGCGAGGAAGAGCCCCAGATCATCGTGCCGATGATCGATGTCTTCGTCCAAATGCCGGGGGCGAGCGCGAAGGAAGTGGAAGAGCGGATCACGAAGCCGATGGAAAAGCTCATCTGGGAAGTCCCCGGAGTCGAGTACATCTACTCGACCTCGAGTCCCGGCTTCGGGATGGCCATCGTCCGATTCTATGTGGGACAGGATGAAGAAGAAGCGATCGTACGGCTGAATCAGAAGATGTTTGCCAACTTCGACCTGATCCCGCCCGGTGCCAGTCAACCCCTGATCAAACCGCGCTCGATCGACGATGTGCCAATCCTTGCCCTGACGCTGTGGAGTGATCGCTACGACCACTACGACCTGCGGCGGATCGCGGCTCAGGTTCACGACGAGATCAAGCAGGTCACGGATGTCTCCGAAGTCAAGCTAATCGGCGGACAGAGACGCCAAGTCCGGGTCACCCTGGATGAAGCGCGCATGGCCGCCTTCCAGGCCACTCCCGGACACATCCTCGGCACGCTCCAGCAGGCCAACCGCCGGCTGCAGTCGGGGAGTTTCGCGTCGGGCAATCGGGAGTTTCTGGTTGAGACGGGTGGATTTCTGACGAGCGCCGAAGAGGTCGGCCAAGTGGTCGTCGGAGTTTCCAACGGAAGTCCAGTATATCTCCGTGACGTGGCGCGCATCGAAGACGGGCCCGAAGAACCGGCCAGCTACGTGCTTTTCGGCCAGGGGCCGGCCGCTGATTTCAGCCACACGCTGATTGCTGGCGCTGACCACACGCTAAGTCAGAACGCCCCGAGCGCGATCAGTCAGGTGCCGGAAGGGATGCTGCTCGCGTCAGCTGTCAGCAGTCAGCGGGCGGGCGAGAGCGGGCAGCTCTCCCCAGCGGTTACGATCACGGTCGCGAAGAGGAAGGGAACTAACGCAATCGTGATCGCCGACAAGGTGATTGAGAAGGTGAAGGAAGCGGAGGGACGGCTGATCCCTGCTGGAGTCGGCGTTACGATCACTCGCAACTACGGCGAAACGGCGGCCGAGAAGTCCAACGAGCTGCTGTTCCACATGTTCCTCGCCATCCTGTCCGTCGCCGCGCTTATTTGGCTGACGCTGGGGTTGCGGGAGTCGGGCATCGTCGCTATTGCCATCCCGGTGACGTTGGCGCTTACGCTCGTTGTCTTCTACTTTTACGGATACACACTGAACCGGGTCACCCTGTTTGCGCTCATCTTTTCGATCGGAATTTTGGTGGATGATGCGATCGTCGTTGTCGAGAACATCGTCCGTCATTACCGGCTCCCGGGAAACCGAAACCGGCCCATCCTGGATGTGGCGGTCGAGGCGGTTGACGAGGTCGGGAATCCTACGATCCTCGCCACATTCGCGGTCATTGCTGCCATCTTGCCGATGGCCTTCGTCAGCGGGCTGATGGGACCCTATATGAGGCCCATCCCGGTCGGCGCTTCTGCGGCCATGGTCTTCTCGTTGATCGTGGCCTTCGTCGTGACTCCCTGGGCCTCCTTCCGCCTGCTCAAGCGGGAGCGGAACCATGACGCAGTCGAAGATGCAGATCCTCACAGCAAGGAAGGCTGGAGCACACGCATGTACCGCCGGACGATGGGACGGCTGATCAACATTCCCACCTGGCGCTATGGTTTCCTCGCTATTGTTGTGGTCCTGCTCCTCGGGGCCGTCGGCCTGTTCGGGCTCAAGGCGGTTGTGGTCAAGATGCTGCCTTTTGACAACAAGAGCGAATTCCAGGTGATTATCGACATGCCTGAAGGGACAACTCTCGAGCAGACTGCGGCGGCGACCATGGAGATCGGCACGTTCTTGAAGACGGTGCCCGAGGTGACCGACTATCAGATGTATGTCGGATCTTCTGCTCCATACAACTTCAACGGACTGGTCCGGCATTACTTCCTCCGAAGCGCTTCCAACCAAGCCGATATCCAGGTCAACCTGGCGCCAAAAGAGGAGCGTGACACTCAAAGCCACGAGATCGCGAAGCGGGTGCGCCCGGCGATCCAGGAGATCGCACGCCGCTTCGGGGCGCGGGTGAAGGTGGCGGAAGTACCGCCCGGCCCGCCGGTCCTCCAGACCCTCGTCGCCGAGGTTTACGGCCCGGATTACAAGCGCCAGATGGAGATCGCGCGCCAGATCGAGAAAGTCCTGATGGAGACCGAAGGGGTGGTTGACGTCGATTCCTACATCGAAGATGATCAGCCGAAATACAACCTCTTAGTCGACCGTGAAAAAGCGGCACTTAACGGTGTCTCGGCGGAGCAGGTTGCCCAAACGCTCAATGTCAGTCTTCAAGGAATGAGCGCAGGGCTTCTGCACCAGGCCCAGGAGAAGGAAGATGTGGCCATTTTCCTGCGCCTCGCTCTAGAAGAGCGATCAAGCATCGACGATCTCAAGCAGGTTAAGGTGATGGGGCAGAACGGGAATCTGGTCCCTCTTGGAGAGTTGGTCAAGATCGAGAAGACGATCCAGGATAAAAGCATCTATCACAAGAACCTGATGCCGGTGGTCTACGTGACGGCGGACGTGGCGGGTCGCGAGGAGAGCCCGGTCTACGCGATGATGAAGCTCAACGAGGCGGTCTCCAGGCTGCAGATCCCGGAAGGTTACGAAATCGCACAGTACACGGCCGCCCAGCCGTTTTCGGCGCAACAAATCGCAGTGAAATGGGACGGTGAATGGCACATTACCTACGAGGTGTTTAGAGACCTGGGACTGGCATTTGCGGTCGTGTTGGTTCTCATCTACATCCTCGTGGTGGGCTGGTTCCAGTCACTACTGACTCCGCTCGTCATCATGGCCGCGATCCCGTTCTCCCTGGTCGGCATTCTGCCCGCGCACTGGGCCATGGGCGCATTCTTCACCGCGACATCGATGATCGGCTTTATTGCCGGCGCGGGTATTGTGGTCAGAAACTCCATCATCCTGGTGGACTTCGTGGAGTTGCGGCTGCGCCAGGGGATGCCGCTTGCCGACGCGGTTGTCGACGCGGGTGCGGTCCGTTTCCGGCCCATGATGTTGACGGCCCTGGCCGTGATTGTCGGGGCTTCGGTGATCCTTTTCGATCCGATCTTTCAGGGGTTGGCCATCTCGCTGATGGCAGGCGAAGTCGCTTCGCTGCTGCTGTCGCGAATGACCGTCCCGATTCTTTATTACCTGGTTAAAAGGAGAGAACAACAATGACTGTAGAACGTCTTTTGCGGCTGGTTGCCGGTTTCTTCGTGGTCCTGAGCCTGGCGCTCGGTCACTGGGTGAGCCCGTACTGGTACCTGTTCACGGCCTTTGTCGGCCTTAACCTGTTCCAGTCGGCCTTCACCAACTGGTGCCCGATGATGACTTTTCTGAAGAAGTTAGGGGTGAGATCCTGTTCGTAATGCTTATCCACGAATCGACACGAATTTCACGAATTTTCACGAATCAAATTCGTGTTAATTCGTGAAATTCGTGTCAATTCGTGGACAAGGACTATTCCCGCTTTCCGCCCCGATGCTCCCGTGCAAACATCCTATAGAGCCAGAGCGTGACCAGGAGGGAGAAGATGATGATTGATCCGGGGACCACGATACCCCAGAAGATGGTGAATTGGCCGTTCATTTCTTCTTTCTCGCCTCCTTCTTCTGCCGGTAATAGCTGACCCACGCGAACGTCATGCCGAGGAGCGCAAAAAAGTAGGCGACCACCATTCCCAGAACGACTGCCTGTCCCTGATCCATTATTGCTCCTCCCACTTCATGATCTTGTCCAGGTTCTTCAGGTACTCCTTCTGTTTGATCTCGTAATCCGCAGAAATCTGGCGGAGCTTCGGATCGATGACGGCGTACATCAGCCAGACAAACACCACGCCCACAAGCGTGATCAGGATGCCCCACAAAGGAAAGAGGAAGCACAAGGCAAGGCCGATCATCAGAAAGACATAGGACAGGGAAGAGAAGACGCAGGCCCAGAAATCCTCCTTGGTCCACTCGTCAGCTTCGTGAGCCGTCCACTGCGTTCGAAATAGCGGCATAGAAAACACCTCCGCGGTAGTCCGCTTCTTTAAGCGGTCTGCTGCTCCACACCTTCGGTTACCGCTCGGATCAATCCCTGGCGCTCCGCCTCCCGTTTGACAGGTCCCCAGAATCCGAGAGGCCGGGACTGCACGTAATACCGCACCAGGTGGTCCATATCGTCCGGGCGCGTCAGGAACGTGACGGGTACGTAGATCACCAGGCCGAGCGCCATTAGCAACCAAAACTGAGCATAATCGGGCAGCGGCGGCAGGACGCCCGCCCTCGGCAGGATCCAAACGACCAGCCAACTCAGGCCCAGATTGGCGATCCAGGAAGAGAGGTAGCCCCAGCTGTTGAAGCGCCACCAAATGATCTGGAGCACGTTCGGAAGCCAGACTCCTGCGGCCATGATCCAGATCGCGAAGATGAGCCATTCCGTGATGTTCTTCTGCATCATGGAGCCGTACAGGAAAGAGCCGAGCAGGACGATGAGCGTCGAAAAGCGCCCGACCCATACGAGTCTTCGCTCGCTGGCGTGCGGGTTGATGTAGTGCTGATAGAGGTCGCGCGTCGCGTACAGGGCGCCGAGATTAAGGATTGAAGCCACGGTCGACAGGTGGATGGCGACGATCGCGGCGAAGAAGAAGCCGACCATGCCCGGGGGGAGCTTCTCAAAGCCTATGCGGAACCATCCCAATTCGTATTCGTCGGGATTTGTAATGCCGGGATTCAGGACAAAGAATCCAAGGATGCAGGCGGCCCACAGGGAGTTGCGGGTGAGAACCAGGGCCGTTCCTGCCCAGATGCTGTAAGAAGCGTCGCGCACGCTCTTCGCGGACTGAATCCGCTGGGCCTCGACGTACCAGTCGAGCGTCGTCCCCATTCCGATCCCGCCCAGCAGCGCAATGAACAGCATGGTGGCGAACCAGGCCCCCGGAAAATCGCCCGTGAACCAGCCGGTGAAATGGAACGGGTTAAGGCGCCAGGACTCGCCCATCGCATTGAGTCTGCCGACGATGCCCGCTGGGCCGCCGGCTTCGTAAACTCCCCATACTGAGACGATCAGAATCCCGAGAAAAACGACGATGCCCTGCTGGAAATCAGCGATCACCACGCCCCAGTAACCGGCCGCCAATACATAGATGGCGCAGATGGAAGAGAAGAGGACAAGCCCGATCCACGGCTGCCATCCAAAGGCATAATGACAGACCTTTCCCATGGCCATTCCCACCCAGCCGAGGATCATCATGTTCATGTAGATCTGCCAGCCGGCCAGCCAGCCGCGCAGCAGCTCGCTGCCCAGCCCACTGAATCTCAGTGTCTGCCATTCGGCCTGGCTGTAGGCCAGCGATCTCCGAAAAATTCGGGTCGAAACGTAGGCGCTGACTGCACACCAGGCGGCAAAGAACGAGTACCAGATCCCGGCGAGGCCATAGCGATAAATCACGCCGGACATCCATATGGGCGTGTCAGTCGCGGTGTGCGTCGCATACACTGAAGAAGCGGGAAGCCACCAGGGGAGTCCGCGTCCGGCCAGGAAGAAGTCCGACTCCGACCGTTTGCCGAGCGTGTAGAAGAGGACCCCGCTGAAGACCATGACCGCGATGTAGAGGATCAGCCACAACCAGTCCCAGAACGTGAACACGACCATAGGCGTCCCTCCGGCTTCCTCATATTAGGTGATTGGGGAACGGGGGACAAGGGGGGCAAAGTCGACACCTTCTTCACGACTCTCCTTCGAGGTCCGTTAGGACCGACACGTGTCGCATGGGCGGCGCCAGTCCCGTGACGGTCCTGACGGACCGCCGAAAGAAAGCCGTCAATGCCTGTCTAGAAACTCCACACTCAAAACCCTCTATTTACCCGACAATATTGATTTTTTCGACAATTCTATGACGTTCGTTAACGGTCCCCCAAAGTGAGTTCTGACAGCATTTTCTGGGCTCGGTCCGGAGGCCGGTTATGCTATGATGTCGCGATGAAATTGCGGGGTTCAAGTTGTGGTGAAGATCACGTCGTGCATCCTGATCCTGTCTCCGAACGCAATTTAGCTATCGCTATCCTGCGGCAAGCCTGGCACGAGGCCATGGTGGATCTCCGGGGTCTGAAAGAGGAGTCCCGGAAAGATTATCGAGCATTAAAACGGAAGGCGATCGATTGGATCGCCAGTGATGAAGAAGGTTTCCCTTACTGGTGCAGGTTGGCCGATGTCGACCATTTGGCCATGCGTCAAAGGCTGACTTTCGCGCTCAGGCAGCAGCGCCGAGTCCGCACCAACTAGAGGGCTCCAACACTCCGATTTCGGAAATATTTGCCTCTTGGTACCCGTTATTCTATAATCTGAGTTTCCCCAGGGCGGGGTCGTAGTTCAGCTGGTTAGAACGCCGGCCTGTCACGCCGGAGGTCGCGAGTTCGAGTCTCGTCGGCCCCGCCATTCTCTTCAGTGACACCATCCGTTCGCAGCACCTCGGGCCAGTTCCTCTTCATTTCCTCTATGTCTGTCCTCGGCATTTCACCGCAAGAGCACGACCGTACCTGGCCGCCGAACGGATTCTCATAACACTGGGACCATCGTTTATTTGTCCGGACCATCGCCTGGCACGTTACGCCGTCGTGAAACGTACTCGGCTCGACGAATAGGGCGGTCTTGGATGGGAGTTCTTGCACCCTCTCATCCACTCGCGTCCGAATTCTAGCGAAATGAAAATGGTGCCAGACTGAACCAGAAAGGTGATTCTTCATGCGGAGTTGCAAGCGACTAACGTGCGTGTCACCGATTTTGCTTTCAAAGGAGTCAAGCGGGTACCCGGCATTGCCGCGAAAGTGATATATCGCACTCGCCGTGCGTGAGCCTAGCATCAGATACTCCCGGGCATCCTCATTGTTGCCCACTCTCGGCAGCAAACGGGCAGGCGGTAAACGCACTTCCATTATGTTTTCCCCTTTCCCTAACGTAGGTGTCGCCGATTTTGCCAACCGAGCTTCCGCTACCCCACGATCAGGTCGTCCAGGCTTCGCTTCGGTACGTGGTGATGCTGCTGGGCATCCCTCCAGTAGCGGATGTCGCCGGAGGAAGGGACTGGTTCGATCACAACGGTCTCGACGGGCCGTCCCAAGGCAAGGACAAGCAGGATTTCCAGTGCCGGAGGAATATTGAGTGCGGCGCGCAGGGCATCGCGCTTGATCGAAGCGATTATGCAGCCGCCCAGGCCCTTCTCGGTTGCCGCCAACATGATCGACTGGGCCGCGATCCCATGGTCGCAATCAAAAGTCGGATGAACCGTGGTATCCCCGAGAATGACGATGTACCCGGTCGGCCGCTCTCCAATTGCCGGCCCGGGCCAGTCTTTGAGATAGCCCGCCCATAAGAGATGCGGAAAGATCTTCTCGTTCTTGTCCGGCTCGCAAGAGACGATGAACCTGAGGGGCTGCCTGTTCCCGGCCGAGGCGGAGAGACGCGCGCAGTCAACCAGATCGAGCAATTCCTCCCGGCTGATCGCCCGGCTTTCGTCAAAGCGCCTGTAACTCCTTGTCCTGCTAATCAGTTCCTTGATCATCGCCGGGCAATTATACGCTTGTCGGGAGCGAAGCGGTCCCTCTTGCCTCTGAAGCTCGGCAGTTGCGTTCACTCTTTCGGAGTGCGGTGGCAAGGCCCTGTTCCTTACACGAACTTGCCGGTTCCACCCCGAAGGGGGCGCGTAGCAAAGCCCAGGGGTAGGTCGCAGAAAGCGCGACCAACCCTGGGCTTTGCTACGCGACCCCTTCTGGGCAGAAGCGCTCAAATAAGTAGCTTTGCCCCCGTAGGGGGCGGAGGTTTATAGTTGTCCAGTCAGCGACGTCAGGGCGCCCCAGCGGGGCGCGATGTTCTGAACTCCCACGGAACATCGCGCCCCGCTGGGGCGCCTTACTTTCCACCCCGGTGTTACTATAAACATCCGCCCCCTACGGGGGCAGAGCCCCTTATTTGAGCGCTTATGCCCCTTCGGGGTGGAACCGGCAAGTTCGTGTAAGGAACAGGGCCTTGCCGCACTCCGAAAGAGTGAACGCAACTGCCGAGCTTCGGTGCCGAAAGTTGCCTGTGTGCGGGCGGCATGCGGTCAGCCGGCAATCAGGCGTCGGGAGCGACGGGCTCTTGGGAGTAGAGGCTGTAACTCCCCTTTCCGAGTCCTTTGGCCACGTACATGGCGGAGTCGGCACACTTCAGCAGTGAAGCGATGCTGGTGCCGTCTTTCGGGTACAGGCTGATGCCGATGCTGGCTCCGACCTCAACCTGCTGGTCCCCGAGAGGAATGGGGACAGATGTGGCGCGAACGATTTTCTCTGCTACCTGGGCCGCGTCCGCCGGCTTTTGAACATCCATCAGGATGACCGCAAATTCGTCACCACCAATGCGAGCGACGGTGTCGGCTTCACGGACCAGCGCCTTCAGACGTTTGGCAGTCTCCAGGAGAACTGCGTCCCCGGCCTGATGGCCGAGAGAGTCGTTGATCGATTTGAAATCGTCGAGATCGACATAGAGGATGGCGGCCTGTTTCCGATACCTTTTCGATCGGGCGAGCGCCTGGTTGATCCGGTCCATGAAGAGCTGCCGGTTCGGCAGATCTGTCAGGATGTCGTGCAGCGCCAGGTATTGGATCTGCCGCTCGGCGCGTTTTCGGCCCGTGATATCCATGTGGGAAACGACCGCACCCCGGACGCCGCCCACCAACGGAGTGACACTCATGATGTACCAGTTGTCGGCGCTCGAGAGCTGGCACTGGTACTCTTCCTGGTAATACTCGAGCCGGCCGTCCAGCACGGCCCGGACACCCTCGTACATCCTCAGGTTTTGCCGCTGATTATCGGTCGTGCTCAAGAAGGTCTGAAGATAGTTGGCGCCTACGCCGAGGGTCTCCGGCGTGAGCCCGTAGTTGGAGGAAAACCGCTCCCAGGCGGCATTGCAGCTCACGATTTTCCCCTGGCTGTCGAGCACCGCGATCCGGGCGGCGAGTGATTCGAGGACGCTTTGGAACAGCTCTTTCTGTCTCCTTAATTCCTCCTCGACCCTGGTTCTCTCGTCCAACTCGACAGCGGCCTGTTCGCGCGCAATCTGGTAATCCTGTATGCGATTTGTGAGATCCGTAACGTCCTGGACCGCAAAGAGCGCGAAGTGTTTGTTGTCTTCGGGTGCCCGCACCGCGGAGACGATCGTATGCTGTATCCGCATCTTCCCGCTTCTCAAGACGACGGGGACGATGTACTGATGGAGTTGCGAGGAAAAGATGGCCGGGGGACCGCCCTCGAAGATGTTCTGCAAGCGAATCCGCAGCAGCGGCTTGTTCAGAGTATAGAAATGGTCGTCAAATCTGTGGCCCAGGATCTCTTCACGGTTGATCTTGGTCCACTGCTCGAGGCAACGGTTCCAGAAAAGGACAGTGAAATCCTCCTTGAGGACGAAAACGCCCACAGGGATGCAATCCAGGATTCGGAACCGAGATTCCACAAAATCACACTCGTCCATAGGCTTCCGCCTTGCGTCGCGGTGGTCGAGTGACGCGCCTGAGTTTTAGCTGTAAAAGAACCTCGCCTTTTGGGACCCGCTCTACTCGGCGTGGTCTGCAATCATCCCGTGAATGTGTGAAAGCAGAACATCAAAAGCGCCGACTTCAAAAATGATAATGATATCGCCTTCAATCAGGACCTGCTGTATCGAGAAATGAGTCTGCGCAAGCAACACGGTCGCATCCGGCTCCGCTGCCTGCGAGAGACCCATGTTCTCGAAGCGCCCTTCTTCGAAGCTGGGGGGTGCATAGTCGATCGGCTGGTTGAGGATGTTTGCGATCGAACCCATCACTCCGTTGAGGACGATGTTGCCCACTTCCTGTAGAGTGCCGATCCGGAGAAGGTCGAAATCTGCGGTCGAAGTGTGGTGCTCGTCGACCAGGATCGAAACCAGCTTGGAGGCGCTGTGCGATGAGAAGATCAGCGCGGCCGTCCCGCTGAATGGGCCGCAGAATGCCATTTCTACCGCCGCCAGGTGATCCTCGTCCAAATTGGCAGTCTGGACGTCCAACTCCTTTTGAGTCAGGATCCTGACGTCAGGCACCTGGAGAACGATGTGATACCGGAGCATGCGGTTCAAGATCCCGGCCGCACGCCCCACCCCGATATTGATCAACTCCTTCAAGACATCAATCTGATAAGGAGTGACCTCCATTCCCATCTCCTTTTGACAAGTGCTGGTTGAGAATTCCCTGCAATTCTTCCTTGTTCAGAGGTTTGTTGAGGAAGGCGGTCGCGCCCAGGTCCAGGCAGCGCTGCCTGGACGTCGATTGGATATCGGCAGTGAAGACAAAAACCGGGATCTTGTTGCCCCGTTTATTCAGGACTTCGAGGGCTTCGAAACCGCTGCAGCGAGGCATGATCAGATCGAGGATTACCGCGTCCGGCTTGTCCCGCTCGATCCTCTCGAGACCAGTCAGCCCGTTGTCAGCGTCGATGACATCGTACCCGTCCTCTTTCAGAACCTTCGCAAGGGCGTGGCGCTGGAACATTGAATCGTCTATCACGAGGATTGTCGCCACAGTAGCTCTCCTAACCTCGGCTGAACTGCTGCCAGTTTTGTCGCGCTAATCATAACAAGCTGCGGGCGGATGTAAAGAAGAAAGCGGACGGCCCTGGGGGCGAAGGGAAGGAGGGAAGAAGGGAAGAAGGGAAGAAGGGGGCGGCACGGGATTGAGCGGCGGTTGAGTGGCGTGTTTTTGCCAGCTCCAGAGTCCGGTGCCGGGCTCGCAGAGAGCCCGCCGACAACGTGGCTGGGGCACTTGCGAACAGACGTTGTGCCGCCCTTTCAGCTCGCAGGCTGGAGTCGCGTTACAGAGCCGCGCACGCAGCGAAAGGCTGCGAAGCGTTTTTTGCGGAGCAGCCGGGAGCGGAGTAAGCGGCTCTGTAACGCGACTCCAGCCTGCGAGCTGAAAGGGCCGGCCTTGTCAGGCCTCACCCGCCCAGCTTTTCGGCGTAGTTCAGGGCCGCGACGAAGCTCCGGGAGGAGGCTGCGCCTTTGTAGGCGATGTCGAAGGCGGTGCCGTGGTCGACCGAGGTCCGGATGATCGGCAAGCCCAGGGTGACATTCACTCCTCCCTCAAAATCGAACAGCTTCAGCGCGATATGACCCTGGTCGTGATACATGCAAACGACCGCGTCATAGCGGCGCTGCCGGAGAGCCAGGTAAAAGACGGTGTCCGGGGGAAGCGGCCCCTCAACGCACAGGCCTTTCTTTTGTGCCTCCTCGACCGCCGGACGGATCTCCATTTTGTCCTCGTCGCCGAACATCCCGTTCTCACCTGCGTGCGGGTTCAGGCCGGCAACCGCAATCCGGGGTTGAGGGATGAATCGCCGCAGAGTGGCGTCGGTCAACTGGATCAGGTCAAGAATGTTGTCTTTCTTCACCTCGTCAATCGCTTGTGCGAGCGAGAGGTGCGTCGTCAAGTAGGTTGTGGCCAACTGGTCGAGCGTCAGCATCATGGTCACTTTTGGAACGCCGCACAGCCCCGCGATCAACTCGGTATGACCGATGAAGTCCGGGTCGGTCATCCGGGTTGCCTCCTTGTTCATCGGTAAGGTAACGATGGCGTCAATCTCCTTGTTGAGCGCCGCCCGCGTAGCCCTCACCACGTACTCGCGCGCGGCTTTCCCTGACGCCCTGGATATCCTGCCTGGCGCGAGGTCCGCCTCAGCGAGAAGGCCGAAGTCAATGACGTTCAGTTGTCCGTCCGCCAGATCCAACGGACTCTCGGCCGTTCGGAGCGGGACCTTGTAGCCGAGGCGCCGATTGCAGTAGTCGAGCACCGCCAGATCTCCGAAGACGACCGAAGATCGTGTGATCTTGCCTTCTTCGAAGGTCTTCAGAATGATCTCGGGGCCCACCCCGCTCGCGTCTCCCATCGTTATCCCGATCAGCATAT
>Ga0105091_10000771_pt1 | contig 13817 bp, 12 predicted proteins | sample PPLLak1March2015_FD_87022 | JGI IMG/M metagenome (GOLD analysis project Ga0105091, IMG submission 87022) | Freshwater sediment microbial communities from Prairie Pothole Lake near Jamestown, North Dakota, USA - PPLs Lake P7 Core (1) Depth... | ecosystem: Environmental > Aquatic > Freshwater >... | reverse complement strand
TCCTTTTCAAGCGATGAGGGGTTTCTCGTCAGCGCCATTGCTTCCTCGCCGGCGAACTCGATCCGCAGTGGCTCCCCGCCTTCGCCCAGGACCGCCGCCGCCAAGACGCTGACCCGGTCGCCCGCGTACACCGCGCCGGACGGATGCACCGGCACGCTGATACCCTGCGTTACCTGCCAATCCACCGGCAGCCGGGTCCGCTGCGGGCGGTAGGGAGCCGCCAGGGCAAGCACGGCAACCGTGATTCCCGCAAATCCTGCGGTATATGCCGCTTGTCGGGCTTTCATCCGGCGGATTATACTTTCCAACGCTCACACTTTGGTATAATCCCGCCACCTGACTAGACCCTCCGGAGGCCAAAAGCTACCGGTAAGGCGACCTGCAGGAAGAAAAGGAAGCAGAGTCATGCCACTCCCAGCGCAAGAGAAACAGAAGGTTATGAGCCAGTTCTGCCGCAAAGAAGGCGACACCGGCTCGCCCGAGGTGCAGATCGCGCTGATCACCGCGCGCATCACCCAGCTCACCGAGCATCTCAAAAAGAACAAGCACGACGAATCCTCGCGGCGCGGATTGCTGCGCCTGGTCGGCCAGCGGCGCCGCCACTTGGCCTACCTGGGCAAAACCGATCCCGACCGGTACCGCGCGATCACCGAGAAACTCAAGCTGCGCCAGACGCAGCAGTAATCACGGCGATTGAAAACGCCTCTCCGAACGGAGAGGCGTTTTTCATTTAACCCTCGGCTTCTTCGCCGGGAACCGCAGCCACGTCCGGCTCATCCGGCTTGCGGTCCAGGATCTGCATCGCCAGCCCGACGACCTTGGGCCGCGAATGCGGCTCGCCCTTGTCGTCCTGCCAGTGATCGGTCCGCATGCGGCCTTCGACGTACACCAGCTTGCCCTTGGAGAGGTACTGGTGGCAGATCTCTCCCAGCTTCCCCCACGATTCGACGGTGAACCATTCGGTTTCCTCCTTGGGCTCCCCGGCCCCGTTTTTCCACCGGTGGTTGACCGCCATGGAGAAGGAACACACCTTCTTCCCGGATGGAAGCTGGCGCAATTCCGGATCCTTCCCCAGATTGCCGATTAATTGAATACGGTTCAGTGCTGGCATATATCCCCCTTAGGTTTTTTCGGGCCTTGGCCCGGATTTGATGCCGCGCAATATATCACGAGTGCCGATTCTCCGCAACTGTCAAGCCGCTGAGTTCTATCCTATCCTCCTCTCCCCAACCCCTCTCCCCTTTCCCCATAAGCCCTGGTGCTTTTCCGGGGCTGAGGCGGGGAGTGGGGGTTAGGACAGGGCAGAATGGATGGAGGTGGAGGTTAGCGGGCCAAGGGATTAGGCTAAAAGCCCGCGCGCACAACTCCCAAGAACAATCCGCGGCCGTCGTCTATCGTCCATAGCAGCACTTCAATCCTCCCCCGTTTATCGCTCTTGCTCTTCTGCTAAACGGGGGAGGACAAAGGAGGGGGTAAAAATCCTCCCCCGTTTACCGCACTTGCTTTTTGGTAAACGGGGGAGGGAAGGGAGGGGGAGGCGATGGTCAATGGTCTATGGTCGATCGTCGCACTTCAATCCTGCCCCGAATCATTCTTGTACGATGCCTCGTCGGTCGGGGTCTTCCCGGACGGATCGAACACGTACACCCAGGTGCCTTCCGGCGCCCAGTCGAACAGCCAGCGCCCGTCCGCCACCGGGACGTTCACGCACCCGTGCGAGTGCCGCGCGCCCAGGTTGTTGTGCCAGTATTCGCCGTGGATCGCGCGGTCCCGGTCGTAGTACATCACCCAGGGCACATCCCCCACATAGTAATAATCCGATTTATCCGGTTCGAACGCGCCGCTCATCGTCTGCATCTCGTATTTTTTCTTGACGTGGAAAACGCCCGGGCGGGTCCAGAAGCCCGGCGTCCCCGAGGCGGTCAGCGTCGCCAGGACCATCCGGTCCCCGTCGAACGCTGAAAGAGTCTGCTCGAACAGGTTGACGCTGATCCACTTCACGCCCGCGGGAATCTCCGCCGGGCGCGCCACATCCGGGAACACCACGCCCACTTGTGTCTGAAGCACCCACTGGTTGATCCCGATCATGTACCAGGTTTCTTTCTCGGTCTTGAATGTGTCGAAGATCTGAACCGGCGTGTAGCGCCGGTAATAGGGCGCGGCCTGATCCATCGGCCCGCCCGGTGCCCGCGCCGGGTACAGCCCCCCGTAGGGGATCACCCAGCCGAACGGCCGGTCGGGGTTGGCGGTCAGCACAAGCCCGCTGAATTGGTTGGAAGTGGAGATCGGCGTCACCTCGTCCCCGCGGACGATCCACCCTTCGCCCGTACGGTAGAAGGTGCTGCCATCCTGTGTGATCACCTGGGTGATCGAGACGTATACAAATCCCTTGATCAGCGAATGGTGCTTGCGTCCGGAGACGGCATCGTCGACGCTGGCGTAGAACGCCAGCTCCGTATCCCCCCCCACGCGGCCGTATCCCCGGTCCAGAAGCGCAAGCGCCGGATCCTGCGGTAGTGCCGGTATCCCGCGCTGCGGCAGCAGCCCTTTCTGCCAGTAATCCACGCGCTGCGAAGCCGGGCCTTCCGCTGCGCACAGGTCCGGATTCTCCATCTGCATTTCCACCGTGCACAATTCGCCTTCGCTCTCGGCCGCTTCCGCGCGCGATCGGATGGTCGTTCCGGCCAGCGCGGCGATCAGGAGGACCGGCGCCAGGATCCACGCGGTCTTCCCGGGTATGATTTTTATCAGCGGAAGAAATTTTTTCATCATTAGCATTCGCCGGATTTCCACGCTCGGTTGCCGCCCGGTTCCTTCAACCCGCCGGACGCGCCGGGTGGGGCCAATGATACCGCTTTACGCGCGGGGTCCGCCATCCCATGAATATCATCCTGAAATAAGGCGGATTCCGGGTTTCGGCTTTTTCCCGCCGGCCTTTTTACGGCCGGCTCTCCAGCACCACCGCAATGTCCTCGGTCCCGCCGCCGCGGTAGACCGTGAAGCGCACGCTGTCTCCCGGGGCCGCGTTCAGCACAATATAGGAGATCATCTCCGCGAAGTTGCGGACTGTCTGCCCGTCGATCGCCAGGATCAGGTCTCCGCCTTTCAGCAATCCTTCCGTCCCGGGGATTTCCTCCGACCCGCCCCGCAGCCCGCCCTTCGCCGCCGGCCCGCCCGCCGCAATCGAGGTGATGTAGATTCCGTGCCCGTACGGCAATTCGAGCGCCCGCACGATCTGCAAATGCAGTTCGCTCAACGCGCCCAGCCCGATGTAAGGGTAATCGTACCTGCCCTTGGCGATCAGCGCAGGCAGCACGCGCCGGACGATATTGCTCGAGACGGCGAATCCCAGCCCGGAATTCACCACGTTCCCGCTTTGCGTAACGGCGTCGGTCAGGATCGACCGGTTGACCCCCACCACTTCCCCCTTCAGGTTCAAGAGCGGCCCGCCGGAATTCCCCGGGTTGATCGCCGCGTCGGTCTGGATCATGTCCCCCAGCAGGTAGAAGCCGCTTTCGCCCGCCTCGCGCATGGATTCGCCGGTCCGTCCCTTTGCGGAGACGATCCCCGTCGTCAGCGTGTTGTACAGCCCGTAGGGGTTGCCGATCGCGATCACCGGATCGCCGATCCGCAGCAGCGCGGAATCGCCGAGCGTGAGCGGATGCAGTTCCTCCGCCGCCGCGTCCACCCGCAGCACGGCCAGGTCTGAATCCGGGTCCTCGGCGATCACGGCGGCCTCCACCATCAGGCCCGAGGGGAAGTCGACCTCGATCATCTCCGCCCCGCTCACCACGTGCATGTTGGTTACGATGTGCCCGTCCATATCCACGACGAATCCGGATCCGAGCGCATCCCCCTCCGCGCTCGCGCCGTAGGCAAAGATCGCGACCACCCCCGGGTTGACCCGTTCGTAGATCTCCGCCAGCGAGCCGTCCGCCGCCGCCGGTATGGCCGGCGTGACGGCTTCGGAAAGGGCGGGGTTGGCCGCGGGAAGCGCCGCGGGCATCCCGAAAGCGGTGCAGGCAAGCGCCAGTACGCCCAGCGCCGAAATTACGAGCATGATTTTTTTCATTTCACACTCTCCCATGGGAAGGGTCTCTGGTAGCCCGGGCACGATTGTCGCCCGGGCGGGCGAGACCTCACAGCTGAAGGAGGTTCAGATTGATCTTTGGGCCGCCTTCATTTCTTGCATGCGTTTGGCCCGAATGAGGGCTTTGGTACTCTGTCTGGGTGGGTGTCATTGCGAGGAGCGAAGCGACGAAGCAATCTGCTGATCATCACTAGAAAAGGGGGATTGCTTTGCTTCCGGAGCCTGCCCTGAGAACAGCGCAGGGGTTGCTCGCAATGAAGTCAGGCGCGTTTTTCAGCAGCTTGGTAAATGACCGCCGGTTTCACTTCACGCCTGCCGCTTCCGCAGCTTGGCCAATTCGTGGAGCAGTTTTTTCTCTTCGTCGCTCAGGCCGCTGGGCAGATCGGCCTGCGTTTTAACGAACATGTCTCCGCGCGCGGATGGGTTCCCCAGCCGCGGCATCCCCAGCCCCGCCAGCCGGAAGGATTGCCCGGACCGGGTTTCCGGAGGAATGGTCAGCATGACGGATTTGGAATCGATCGTCGTCACCCGGATTTCCCCGCCCAGGAGCAGCGTGTATACGTCGACCGGCGTTTCCGCATGAAGATCGTCCCCCTTCCGCTCCCAGCGCGGATCCGCGGCCACCACCACCGCCAGGTACAGGTCGCCCGCCCGCCCGCCGCCGGTTGCGCCTTCGCCCGCCAGGCGGATCCGGGTGCCGGTCTGGGCTCCCGGAGGAATCTTCACCTCCAGCCGCCGGTTTCCTTTTTGGACGATTCGCGTCGCCCCGTGGAACGCTTCCTCGAGCGTGATCGTCACATCCACATCCGGCAGCTGCTGCAACGGCGCGCGGTTGGATCCCGTCCGCACCCTTCCGCCGCGGGTGAAGCCGCCCCCCTGCTGGACGGGGATGTCGCCGAAGATCGATTGAAAGAAATCTGAAAAATTACCGAAGACTTCCCCGATGTTCTCGTACTCCACGCGCGTGCCGCCGCGCGGAGCCCCGCCCGCCCACTGCGACCAGTCGAATCCTCCGGGCGTCCCGGAACTTTGCCAGTTCTGGTACGCGCTTCCGAGTTTGTCGTAGCGCCCGCGCTTCTGCGGATCGCTCAGCACTTCGTAGGCCTCGTTGATCTCTTTGAATTTATCCCCGGTATCCTTCCCGCCGCGATTGCGGTCCGGATGATATTTCATCGCCAGTTTCCGGTATGCTTTTTTGATCTCGTCCTCGCTGGCGGTCCGGGCGACTCCGAGGGTCTGATAGTAGTCTCGATATTCCATGGGTCAATTTAGCTGCGGGCGTTCCGGACGGGTTCCGGATAGCGTTCACTCATTCTATGCCTGGGATTCGGGAGCGTCAATGTTCGCGATGGTCTTCTTACGAATCTCTAACAAAAGTTATACAGGTTCGGAGTGAATTGTGCCGCGGCGGCAGGCGGATCGGTTATCGGATTGTGGCGCCGGCGGTTTGCGTGCCCGCCTTGTTCGTCATGCCCGCACCTGCCCTCGCGGAGCAAGGGTGCTTTTGGCCGGTCCTCGCGGAGCATGTTGCCATCGTTTCTTGTCTTTTGATGGCAACATGAACATCGAAGCGAGGACGGGCATCCGGAGGTTCCAATAGCTCAACCGGGTAAAGAATTCCTGGATCCCGGCTAAAGCCGCGCCGGGATGACGATCACTTTTCCGCGCCGGGCGACGATCACTTTGCCGCACGGGGATGACATCCTATTCGTCAGGTCGGCTGCCCATTCCCGGAACGCTGTGCTATAGTATCATTGCCCTGCCCGTTTTCATTCGGATGGATCGGTTCTGCGGATCGCGCAACGGGCGGAAACCGTCTCCTATGGCGAAACCTTCGGAAAAAATCCTCATCGCGGATGAAGATCCGGACGTCTTGGACCTGGTCGCGCGCCAAGCCCTGGGCCCGCTTGGCTATTCGATGGCCACCGCATCCGACGGTCCGGGCGCCATCCAGCGCATCATGGAATTCCATCCCGATATCGTTATCGCCAGCCTCACCCTGCTCGGGATATCGGCCAAGGAAATTTTAGTGGCCCTGCGCGCCCGGGGATTGGAATCACTGGTGATCGTGACCGCCCCCGAAGGCGGGGAAAAAATGGCCCTGCAGGCGTTCCGCCTCGGTGCCAAGGATTATCTGGCCAAACCGCTGCGCGAAGCGGAAGTGGTGTCGTCCGTCGAACGGGCGCTCTCCGAAGTCCGCCTGCGCAAGGAGCGCGAAGCGCTCGCCCTCCGCCTTTCGGAAGCCAACGAGCAGCTCGAACACCGCGTCAAGGAACTCACCCTGCTCTACGGGATCGGCAAGGCGATCGTCTCGCTCAACCATCTGGACCGGCTCTACGACCGCCTGATGGAAAGCGCGCGCTACGTCACCGGCACCGAAATGGGCTGGCTGCTGCAACGCGACGATGCCGGCCGCGAGCTGCTCCTGCGCAGCCAGCGCGGGCTGCCCCAGACCGTTGCCGCCAAACTCAACCAGCCGTGGGATGACGGCGTCGCGCCGCTCGTGCTCGCTTCCGGCGAAGGGTTGCGCCTGGCGGGCGAGGGCTTGCGGCGGTTTAAAATCGCCCAGCTGTGCAAATCCGTCATGGTCGTGCCGATTAAAGCCAAGTCGGAGTGCCTCGGGGTGATCTCGGTCGGCCGCCCGGAGGCGCGCGATTTCTCGGTCCGCGAACAGGCCATGCTGGAAGCCGTCGCGGATTACGCGTCGATCGCCATGATCAACGCCCGCCTCTTCCGCGAACTGGAAAACCGCGCGGCTCCGAAGAAGCCGGCGGCCGGATAAAGAGATGCCCGAATTTCCGGTCCTCTTTGTGGATCCCGCCCGGGTTTTTCTTCCTTCGATGGAGGAAATCCTCACCCGGGAACGCCGCTACCGCATCCTGGCTCCGGCCTCGATCCCCGCTGCCCTGAAGGAATTGGAAACCGTCGCTCCCCGCGCCGCGATTCTGGCCATGTCCGGCGGCGCCGAAGCGTTGGATGCCGCCACCCGCATCCGCACTTTCCGCCCCGGCCTGCCGATCATCCTGCTCCTCCCGAAAAACGTCGCGAAAAGTTTTTCCGATGTGCTCCGCGTCCGGGCGGACGAAATGTTCGTCGAACCGGTCAACCCCGGCGATGTCCTGGCCGCCCTCAACCGCCATTCGGTGGTTGGCACCACATCCCCCATCCACGTCCGGGTCCGCGAGCTGGAAACGCTCGTCCAGCTGGCCAAGAACATCAACAGCCAGCTGGATCTGGATCAGGCCCTGGCCAGCATCGTGGACGCCGCCGTCCGCCTGACCGGCGCCGAGGAGGGCAGCCTGATGCTGGTGGATCCGGTCACCGGCGAGCTGTATATGCGCGCTTCGAAAAATTTCGACGAGGAATTCGTCCGCACGTTCCGGATGAAGGTCGAGGATTCGCTCGCCGGCGAAGTGATCAGCAGGGGCGAACCGATCCTGCTCGACGATGAAAGCCCGAGGAAGATCAAAACATCGTTCCTGGTCCACTCGCTGATCTTCGTCCCCCTGCTCCGCAAGGAAAAAGCCATCGGCCTGCTGGGCGTGGATAACCGCGCCGCCCGCCGGCCGCTCCACGAAAGCGACCTTTCGCTGATGCAGGCCCTCGCCGAGCACGCCGTCATCGCGCTCGAGAACGCCCGCCTGCATGAGGCCACCCAAACCCACATGCGCCAGCTCGAAACCGTCATCGAGCAGGTCGAGGACGGCGTCATCATCACCGATCCCGAGGGGCGGATTCTCATCGCCAACCGCACGGTCCGCGGTTTGTTCCGCCTCGGGGAAGCCCCGCTCGAGGCGCGCCTGCTGAAGGAAGTGTTCCCCAATCTGGAACTGCATTATCTCTTCGCGCGCCGCCAGTCCGAACTGGCCAGTCAGCGCCGGACCGAGATCACCCTCGCCGACGACCGGATCTGGAGCGCCCACCTGACCCCGATCGAGGGCGTCGGCTTCGCGATCGTGCTCAACGACATTACCCAGCTCAAGGAGCTGGACCGGCTCAAAAGCGAGTTCGTCTCCACCGTCTCGCACGATCTGCGCTCGCCGCTGACCACCATCCTCGGCTATGTGGATCTGATCGAACGCGCCGGCCCGGTCACCGACCAGCAGAAAACCTTTATCCGCCGCATCCAGAACAGCGTCGGATCCATCACCACCCTCATCTCGGATCTCTTGGACCTGGGCAAGATCGAATCCGGGATCGACAGCCAGAAGGAGCCGGTTCAGCTCAACGCGCTGGCACGCAACGCGCTCGAGGGCATGCGCGGCCGGGCGGAGGCCAAGCAACTCCGCCTCGACGTATCCCTCGACGATTCCATCCCCGCGCTTAACGGGAACCCGGTCCGGCTGCGCCAGATGATCGTCAATCTGCTGGATAACGCGGTCAAGTACACCCCCGAAGGCGGCACGATCGGCTTTTCCACCAGGCTCGAAGCGGACCAGGCGTTTCTGTGGGTCTCCGATTCCGGGATCGGCATCCCCCCGCAGGAACTTCCCTATGTGTTCAATAAATTCTACCGGGCGACCAACGTCCAAAACACAGCCGGCACCGGCTTGGGGCTATCGATCGTCAAATCCATCGCCGAGATCCACGGCGGGCGGGTCTGGGTCGATTCCGAAAGCGGGAAGGAAACCAAGTTCACCGTCGTCCTGCCCGTGCCGAAGGAGTGAAACCCGGCGAGCGACCGTCAACCATCGCCGAGGCATTAATGACTCCACTCCAGAATGGTATCGATCGCAACCTCACCCTCTTATCCCTCTCCCGGCATAAGCTGGGAGAGGGAAGGTGAAAAATCGGCGTTTTCCCGATTTTTCATCAGGGTGAGGGAGAGGCGGGTGGGGCGCATCTTATTGGCGGTGGAGAAAAGACGTTTCGCAGTAGAGGCATTAATGGGAACTGATTGCGTAAATGAGTAGATTGATTGGTTTGTGATTTCGATTGTAGTTTTTAGATAAGCCCTTCTCCTTTTCAGTCTCTTCCCTCGAACGCGTATAACACTCCAAGAACGATCCGCAACCATCGTCCATCGTCTATCGTCTATCGCCCATGGTCCATCGAGGGTTTTTTCCCTATCCTAACCCCCTCTCCCAACCTCTCCCCCTTCCCGTAATGGGAAGGAGGAGAGGAGCGCAAAGGTACTTTTCACGCAGGTCGGCCATCGTCCATGGTCTATCGTCTATCGTCGGTCTAACCTAATTTGGGTCTTATATATCTACTTACCAATTCTTGACACAGAACGATTGTTCGTGTAGGATATTTTCAAGAAGAAACAGCCATTTCAGGCAAGGAGGTTTCAATGCGTGAAGGCGGAATAACCGATCGCCAGACCCGGATGAAAGCCTTCATTGAAGAGTACTTCTCCGAACATGGCTATGCCCCATCCTACCGGGAGATTATGAAGCACGTCGGGATCCCGTCGCTGTCCGTCGTGCGCTATAACCTCGAACGCCTGCAGCAGGAGGGCCTCCTGGAACGCGATCCGCGCGTCGCCCGCGGCATCCGCCCCCGGCGCGCCCCCGAGCAGCAATCCATCCGCGTCTGGGGCTACATCCAGGCCGGTGAACCCACCCCGGTCCCCGGCGTCTCCGAACCGCTCTTCGGCGAAGACGAAGCCCTCTCCATCTCCCAGGATCTCCTCCCGCGGGATGCGGACCTGTTCGCCCTCGTTGTCCGCGGGGATTCGATGATCGACGCCATGGTTCATGATGGGGATTACGTCATCCTCAAGCCCCAGCACGAAGCCCGCAACGGCGAGATGGTCGCCATCTGGCTGAAGAACCGGGAAGAAACGACTCTGAAATACTTTTTCTCCGAAAACGGGAAGGTCCGGCTGCAGCCCGCCAACCCGACGATGCAGCCCATAATGATCGACAACCCGGATGAGAACCTGGAGATCCGCGGCAAGGTGGTGATGGTCATCCGTCCGATGGAAAAACGGCTGCCGCTCGCGCAGTAGTTCGACCATCGACCATAAACGATGTACGATGGTGTAAGGGCGAGGGAAACCGACCGATGAACATCCTCCACCGTTAGCTGTTCTTTGACTTATGGTTAACGGGGGAGGACAGAGGAGGGGGCGGGGATCATTCTTTTAGGTTTATACGCGTCCAGATGGGGAACCGATTGTGAAGTTTCTTGATATTCTACGGTTGACCTAAACCTCTTCCTCATCTCATTAATGCGATAGGTTCTCAATCACTTAACGGCCATGGTATATCGTCCACGATCCATGGTCAGAATTCACTGCGTCCATGGTCCATCGTCAGGTTTTCCGATGGTCGACGGTCGATTGTCGATGGTCGCTCTTCTCCGTCCATCGTCTTTGGTCGGTTTTTCCGACCATCGCCCTGGATTTATCGTCGACGTCTGTCCTCGGTTGCGCGCATTACCGCTATTACAACCTACGGCCATGGTCGCTGGTCCATGGTCGATTGTCCGATTTTCTCTGGTAAACTCGGGCAATTCGGATGGACCGGTTATGTCCCTGATTGAGATCCTCTCCATTGCCGTTGGGCTTTCCATGGACGCCGTCGCGGTCTCCCTGTGCGCGGGCGCGTCCGGCTTCGCCTCCAGCACGCGGCCGGCTGTCCGGATCGCCTTCCACTTTGGGCTGTTCCAGGGCGTCATGCCGCTTCTCGGCTGGCTGGCCGGCAGCACCATCGCCCCCTACATCTCCGCATTCGATCACTGGCTGGCATTTGGTCTCCTGGCGTTCGTCGCGGCCCGCATGTTCCGCTCCGGCCTTTCGAAGGAGGATCCCGATCCGTCCTGCGATCCCACCCGCGGGTCAACGCTCGTCATGCTGTCCGTGGCCACCAGCATCGACGCCATGGCCATCGGCTTCTCCCTGGCGCTGCTGGCGGCGCCGATCCTGGTCCCATGCCTGATAATCGGCCTCGTCACCTTCTCCCTGTCTTTCGCGGCCACCCGCCTCGGCGGCCGGCTCAGCCTCCGCTTCGGAAAGCGGATGGAACTGGTCGGCGGCGTCGTGCTCCTGATCATCGGATTGCGGATACTCGTCTCGCATCTGCTGGCCCCTTAACCCCCCTTTTTCCGTACTTCCGGAGACTGGCTTAATCAATTCGTCAAACGTATAATCCATTTCGGGACCCCCGAAGGAACCCGGAATGAAGATCATCGATCTCACCACACAGGCCTCCAATGAAGGAAAACCCTCAGTCTTCTCCTTCATTAATAAGCTCTTCCCCGAAGGCAAGCAGAAACAAACCGAAGCGGACTCCCAGAACGAAGTAATCTCCCGGATGGATGTGGCGCTGGGGAATGATTTCACCCTGATCCGGGAAATCAAGATCCCCGGCCTCGGCACCTCCATTCCCATGGCGCTCGTGGGGCCGCCCGGCGTCTTCGTCCTCTACGCCAGCCCCGTGAAGGGAACCTTCCGCGCCCGCGGCGACGCTTGGTTGAAACTGGATAATTCCGGGAACATGCGCAATGCCAACCCGAATCTGCCCAACCGCACCCGTCTGTACGCCGAGGCGATCCGCAAGTTCCTGGCCCAGAACGATTTCCCGAACGCCGAGATCGAGCCGGTTCTGCTTTTCACCGAGCCGGAAGCCTTCGTGGAAAACATCAAAGCCCCGATCCGCATGGTCATGTGCGACGGCATGGAAAGCTACAGCGAGAGTCTGCGGCTCATCAACCCCACTTTTTCCCCGGAGGAGAAGGAATCGGTCGTGCGCTGGCTTTCCAATCCGGAGGGGAAACTCACCATCAGCGACGAGATCGCCGCCGCGAGCGAGGAAATCCTCCCCCAGCCGGTGATCATGCCGTCCGAGGAACCGCCGGCCGCCGAATCGGTTCAGGAAGCGGATTTCATCACCGAGGATGTGATGCGCAGCGCGTTCGTCGAGCGGCGCGCGGAACCCGTCGATATCCCCATTCCTCCGGTCATCGAAGAAGCGGTCGAACAGGCGCCGCGCCTTGGTTTTTCGGTCTCCGCCCTTCTCGCCAAAACGCATATGTCCGCCAACCAGCTCACCATCCTGGGCGCCTTCGCCCTTCTAGATTTGCTCGTGATCTGCGTGGGATTTGTCTTTGTGGCGCTGAACATGATGCGTTGATGCCGCTTCCCGGATTTTCCGCCGGAACCCTCCCATGACCAAAACAAGCACCCCTCCCTGGCTGTCCGTAATCATTCCCGCCTACAACGAGGAGCGGCGCCTGCCCGCCACGCTGGATAAACTGCTGGCTTATCTCGCGGGCCGCCCCTTCTCGCACGACGTGTGGGTGGTGGATAACGGCTCGACCGACCGCACCGCCGATGTGGTCCGCGAGTATGCCCGCCGGCATCCCTCCCTGCACCTGGAACAGATCGCCATGCGCGGCAAGGGGGCGGCTGTCCGCACCGGGATGCTGCGCGCCAAAGGCGCCTTCCGTTTCCTGTGCGACGCCGATATGTCCATGCCGGTCGAGGAATTCGAGCGCTTCTACCCGCCCTGCCTGGAGGATGCCGACGTCGCCATCGGTTCGCGCGAAGCGCTCGGCTCCCGGCGTTACGACGAACCCGGCTACCGGCACCTCACCGGGCGGGTGTTCTCGCTGGCGGTCAAGCTCCTGGTCATGCGCGGCTTCGAGGACACGCAGTGCGGCTTTAAATGCTTTCGCGCCGCCGCCGCCGAGGATCTCTTTTCGCGCCAGCGTTTCAACGGATGGTCCTTCGATGTGGAGGTGCTCTACCTCGCCCGCCGCCGCGGGTTTGACATCCGCGAGGTCCCCGTCTCCTGGTACTATCAGGCGGACAGCCGGATCCGCCTGGCGAATGACTCGCTCAACATGTTCGCCGATCTCCTCCGGATCCGCTGGTTCGACCTGCGCGGGATGTATGCCCGGCCCAATCCGCAAGCCCTGCCCCACGCTTAACCGCGAGCGGCGCCTTCTGCGCCGGGGCTTCATCCTGGTGGCCGGCATCGACGAAGCCGGCCGCGGCGCCTGGGCCGGTCCGCTCTCGGCCGGCGCGGTGATCCTCCCCCTCCGCCTCCCCGCCCTGCGCGCCGTCCTATGCGATGTCCGCGATTCCAAACAGATGACCCCCCGCCGGCGCATGATCGCCGCCGGGTTGATCCGCTCCATCGCCGTCGCCTGGTCGGTCGGTTCGGCCACCGCCCGGGAGGTCGACCGGGTCGGCCCGCTGCGAGCGACCCATCTGGCGATGCTGCGCGCCGTGGCCGGGCTGAGCCTTTTCCCGGATCATCTATTAATCGACCATCTCCTGCTGCCCGGGATCACCCTGCCCCAGACCGGGATCACCCACGGGGATGCGCTCTCCCTTTCGATCGCCGCGGCTTCGATTCTGGCCAAGACCTGGCGCGACCAGCTTATGACCGCCATGGAAGCACGCTACCCGGGATACGGGTTCGCTGCGCACAAGGGGTACGGAACCGCCGGCCACGCCGAAGGGCTCGCCCGGCTCGGCGCCTGCCCGGAACACCGCCGTTCCTATGCGCCGATCCGCCGCCTGATCGAACTCTCTCCGGTATAATCTTTCCGGACCGGAATGCCATGACTCCCCGCGACCCGAACGACCTCTCGGTGGAAGAGTTGGAACGCCTGCTCTCCGCCAAACGGCAAGCCGCCCGGCGGGAACGCATCAGCCGTTTCGGCCGGTCAGGGCGCGCCGTATTCACCGAGCCGCCTCTTTCCGCACACGCCACGGCGACCGCCGCGGCAGCCGCGCACGCCAGCAGGAACATATTAGACCGGGTCACCCTTG